>Ga0157379_10000168_pt1 | contig 48969 bp, 66 predicted proteins | sample S25metaG_FD_121802 | JGI IMG/M metagenome (GOLD analysis project Ga0157379, IMG submission 121802) | Switchgrass rhizosphere microbial communities from Kellogg Biological Station, Michigan, USA - S2-5 metaG | ecosystem: Host-associated > Plants > Roots > Rhizosphere > Soil | place: USA... | reverse complement strand
GGTTCGAAGAGGAGAACCTTCGCTTCACCGGCTCCTCGGACGCCACCCTGGATGACCAGTTTGATTCCGCTGCCCTTGCCGTCCTGGGCCTCGAGTCCATGCCGGACGTGGAGGACGAGGACTTCGACACCGAGGACGAAGTTGAGTTCAAGAGGAACGATCCTCGCAGGGCCCTTGGGCGAAATTCTGTCACTGGATACTAGGAGCCAGTATGTCAAAAGCCAGATCTGTGAAAACCTCTGCAGCCGTTCGGCTGTCCGCTCAAGACAAGAAGTGGAGAGCTCAGGATGACCTTCGAACTCTCCAGCAGGTCATGCAGATCAAATCTGATCCAGGCAGGCTGAAGGCTGCACAAACAGAGGCTCAACAACAGCTGAAAGCTCTTGAGAAGGTCAAAGGGGTCTAACAGGTGCTCAACCTCGAAACCAAGCTCACCCTAGACGCCAAGGTCGCCAGCGCCTCGAACCTCACAGACAGGTTCAACGAGGCTGACCTTGCCGCGATAGGCGAGCACGTCTGGGACGGCTACGCCCAGGACGAGGCCTCTCGGAACGACTGGCTTCGCCGGAACCAAGCGGGCATGGACCTCGCCCTCCAGCTCCAAAAAGACAAAGCCTTCCCGTGGCCAGGGTCCTCGAACGTCGCCTTCCCCCTGGTCACGATCGCGGCGATGCAGTTCCACTCCCGCGCCTACCCGACCCTGATCTCCGGGACGCAGGTTGTGAAGTGCCGTGTCCCTGCCCCCGACCCGACAGGGGAGGCGAAGTCCCGCGCCGTTCGCGTTGGCCAGTACATGTCTTACCAGGTCCTCGAAGAGGATCAGTCCTGGGAGGAACAGCATGACAGACTCCTTCTTCAAATCCCCATCATCGGGTGCGCCTTCGTCAAGACCCGCTACGACGCCGCCAAGGGGCATAACGTCAGTGAACTGGTCCCGGCAGTCTCTCTGGTCATGGATTACTACGCCAAGTCTGTGGAGTCCTGTGGAAGAAAGACCCACCTCATTCCCTACACCCGGAACGAAGTCTACGAACGGGTGACCTCCGGGGCCTGGGAAGACATCCTCGAGGAGGCCTGGTATGGCGAGCCGGCGATGCCGCTGCGCACCCCAGGCGAGGAAGAGGCAGACAAGCGGAAGGGCATGCACCCCGGCTTCCCGGACGACGCCACCCCCTTCACCTTCCTCGAGCAGCACTGCTGGCTCGACTTCGACGGCGACGGGTACGCTGAACCCTACACGGTACTGATCGAGGGGAACTCTAAGCGAGTCGTGCGGATCACGGCTCGGTGGGACCTCCCTGAAGATATCGAGCGGAACGTGAAGGGGAAGGTCATCCGCATCAGGGCGACGGAGGCCTTCACTAAGTACGGCCTCATCCCGAGTCCGGATGGCTCGGTCTACGATATGGGGTTCGGAGTCCTTCTGGGGCCACTCAATGAAAGCGTTAACTCCCTTGTCAACCAGCTCATTGACGCGGGCACTCTCAGCAATGCAGCGGGCGGCTTCCTCTCCCGAGGCGTCAAGATTCGTGGAGGGGCTTACAATTTTCAGCCCTTCGGCTGGCAGCGTGTGGACTCCACTGGGGATGATCTCCGCAAGGGAGTTGTTCCCCTCCCAGTCCGCGAACCCTCCGCCGTCCTCTTCCAGCTCCTCTCCTTCCTCGTCAACTACACCCAGAGAGTGAGTGGCTCTACGGACATGGTTCAGGGAGAGAACCCGGGCCAGAACACCCCGGCCGCCACCTCCCAAGCCATGATCGAGCAGGGCATGAAGATCTACTCCGCTCTCTTCAAGCGGGTGTGGAGGTGCATGAAGGAGGAGTTCTGCAAGCTCTACATTCTCAACACGAAGTACATGCCAGTGAAGAAGAGCTTCGGCATGAGTGGCTACATCGGGCGGGAGGACTTCCTAGGGGACCCCTCCCAGATAGTCCCGGTTGCCGACCCCAACATCACCTCGGACGGCATGCGCCTCCAGCAGGCGCTCATCCTCGCGGAGCGGGCTCTTACCATCCCCGGCTATGACAAGGCCGCCGTCGAGCGGAACCTTCTCGACGCCATGAAGGTCGATGGGGCTGAACACCTCTTCCCGGGCCCAGACAAGGTGCCGCCGACTCCGAACCCGAAGGTCGTGATCGAGCAGATGAAGATCGCGAGCAAGGAGAAGCTGGCCCAAGGCCAACTCCAGTTCGACGCGATGGAGGCAATGGCCGAGCTGCAGCAGGAGCAACAACTCAACGAAGCGAAGATCATCCAGCTCATGGCCCAGGCCCAGTTCCTCGGCGCCCAGGCCGACTCCATCGAGAAGGGTCACGCCTTGGAAATGGTGAACGCGATGCTCGGGGCGGCGAAGCTCCACGACGAGTCCATCCGTGGACACATCCAGCTCGCTATCGCCCACATTCAGGCTCAGGCAGCAATCAAGAAGGCAGAGAGTGGCACAGCTAAGCAAAACTGAATTCGCCGAGTGGCTCGAGCACCCTGTGACCAAGCTGGTCCGGGGAGTTCTCCGCGAGCGGATCGAAGAAATCAAGGACGACTGGCTCAGCGGGGTATTCACTGCTGAGAACGAATTCGGGACGAAGTTCCTGAATGGCCAAGCCAACGGCGCGGCCAAGGCGCTTCAGCAAGTGCTGGAGCTGAGTGAAGAAGACATTAACGGAGAAGAGAATGTCAGCAGCAGTTGAAATCGTAGCAGCCATTCGTGGCGTGGAAGCTGGATCGAGCGTCGGCACTATGCCGAGAGGGAACACCTCCGGCCTCGCCCCTCTCGGCCGGGCTGTCCAGGTCTCCCCTTTCGAGCCCGCACGCGAGAAGTCCGTGATCGAACTCCCGAAGTCCGTCTTGGACAAGGAGAGGACGATCGACATGATCGTCAGGGTGGTGGAGATCGGCCCAGCCTGCTGGCCCGATGAACCCGCTCGCTGCGCCCCCGGCGACATCGTCTTCGTGGCGAAGATGGCGGGGTTCATGGCCACAGGGCCTCTGGATGGGAAGCCCTACCGCTTCGTGAACGACCGTGACATCTTCATCAAGGTGACCGGCGGGGAGGTGTCTCATGGCTGAACCAGGCGAATCCGGCGCACCGGAAGGCGGGGCTGACCCCCACATTGCCGAGGCAACTCGGATGGGGTGGAAGCCCCTCGAGCAGTTCCGTGGCGACCCTGAGCAGTGGGTGAATGCAGAGACGTTCGTCGAACGCGGTCGGCAGGTCATGCCAATCCTGAAGAAGAACAACGAGCAGCTCCTTCACCAACTCGACACAGAGCGGACGGCACGACAGGCCCTCGAGGGCACCGTCGGTGAGCTCCGCGCCACCATCCAGGACCTCACGAAGCTCCAGGTGGCCGAGGTCAAGCGGCAGGTCGATGCGGAGGTCACTCGCCTTCGGGCAGAGAAGCGGGTTGCGATCGAGGCCGGGGAGCACGCCTTGGCAGCAGAGCTGGACGAGAGGCTAGACGAGGCTCGGGACAAACAGAAGACCGTTGCGGCTTCGCCTCCTCCCCCTCCTCCGGCCCCCGCTCCCAAGCCAGCAGTTGAGCCATGGGCCCAGGCTTTCGCTGACGAGAACCCTTGGCTCAACGGGACGACGAAGGAGGACAAGAAGCGAACCGCCCTCTTTCTCGCTATCGCAGACACCCTCCACAAGGAGACGGGGCAGCGAGGGAAGGTCCTTCTCGAGGCGGCGAAGGTTGAACTTGAGGAGACCCTCCCAACTCCAGGCAACCCTTCGAAACTCGAGGGCGCCAAGGGTGGAGACGGTGGCTCCCGTCAGGCCTCCTCCAACGGCAAGAAGGGCTTCACCTCCCTCCCTGCCGACGTCCAGGCCTTCGCCAAGTCTGAAGAGAAGAAGTACGTCGGCCCGAACAAGGCCTTCAAAACCCCGGCCGAGTGGCACAAGCACTACGCCGAAATCTACCTCGCCGGAGAATAAGATGGAAGTCAACTTCAACAAGCAAGAATCTGCAGCAACGCCCCAGACCTCCGTGCCCGCCAACCCTCCGGCGAAGCGAGTCACCGAGGCAACTCGTGTCCCCATGTCTCTGCCGACTACCAAGTTGTCAGTACCGGAAATCCCCGGCTACTACACTTACTGGCACCTCGGCAAGAACGTTCCCGCCGCCCTCCGTGCAGGCTACGTCCACGTCGAAGACGACGAGGTTGAGCTGAACCAGGTCGGCGTCGCCAACTCTGTCGAGGAGAGTGGCAGCACAGACATGGGATCGAGAGTCTCCATCTCCGCAGGGAACTCCCTCGGGGAAGACAACGAACCGGAGCGCCTCTACCTGATGAAGCTCCGCATGGACTGGCACGAGCAGGACCTCGCTGGCCAGGCCCGCAGGAATGAAGACATTGCGATCGCACTCCGCTCTGGCACCATCGGCGCCGAGGGAGACCCGGACCGCAACAAGCGCTACATGAAGGCAGGGCAGGATCTCTTCTACCCGCGTGGGTCGAAGCCCCGGACTGCCCCTCGTTGATTCAACCCTAACCTTAGGAGGCCTCGATGGCCAACGCTAACAAGCCGATGGGGCTTTCTCCCCATTCATACCTGAACGGCTCCAAGTGGAACGGTCAGGCCACGATGTACTACATCGCATCGACGGACCCCAACGCCTTCGCCATTGGTGATCCCGTGACCTTGAGCGGCAGCGGCGACTCCAATGGCGTGGCCGGAATCACCCTGGCAACCGCAGGCACGGCCAACGTCATCCTCGGAGCCCTGGTATCCACTGGTGGCCAAACCTACGGCGGCGCGCCTGTGACCCCCTCCAACCTCGACACGACGATCATCCCGGCGACGAAGACCCAGGCGTATTACGTCTTGGTGGCTGACGACGCCCAGTTGATCTTCGAGGCTCAAGAGGACTCCGTTGGCGCCAACCTTGCCGCGACGGACATCGGCACGAACGTCAACCTGGTCGCAGGCGCGAACAACGGCTACGTCTCTGGCTGGATGATCGACTCCACCCCCACGGCGACGACTGCCACCCTCCAGTGCCAGCTGCTCCGCAAGGTCCAGCGGGCGGACAACGCCATCGGGCAGTACTGCAAATGGCTAGTGAGAATCAACAACCATCAATTCAAGGCCGGCGTCGCAGGCGTCTAACCTTCAACCTCTAAGGAGAATCAGCAATGGCTGGTGGAGTTATCAACACAGGGTCACACCCCAAGCTCTTGTGGCCCGGCATCAAGGCCACGTGGGGCCAGGTCTACAACGAGCACGCAAAGGAGTACGATGCTCTGTACGACCAAGGCGATTCCGACAAGGCGTACGAGCAATTCGTCGGCCTGACCGGGTTCGGCCTCGCGCCGGTGAAGCCGGAAGGCCAACCCGGGACGTACGACTCGGAGGTCCAAGGCGGCATCACGACGATGGTGCACATCGCGTACTCGCTGGGCTACCAGGTCACCTACGAGGAAATGCGGGACAACCTCTACGCCGAGGTCGCAACCCGCCGAGCCAAGGCCAACGCCTTCTCGATGAACCAGACGATTGAGAACGTCGCCGCGTTCCTTTACAACAACGCGTTCGTCACGACGTACTTCACGACGTGGGATGGCGCTGCCCTGGTCTCGACGGCTCACCTGAACGCAACGGGAGGCACGTGGTCGAATGCCCTCTCCCCCGCGGCCGACCTCGCCGAGGCCTCGATCGAGGACCTGACGATCCAGATCATGAACGTCCAGAACGATCGTGGTCTGCGCATCGCCGTGATGCCGGAGAGCCTGCACATCTCCACGGCGGAGTGGTTCAACGCGAATCGCATCCTGAAGTCGGTCCTCCAGTCCGCGAGCGCGGACAACGCGATCAACGTCCTGCACGCGACGAATGCCTTCCCCAAGGGCATTAAGATGAACCACTACTTCACGGCCCCCAAGGCCTGGTTCATCCGCACGAACGCACCGGAGGGCATGACCATGCTCTGGCGCGATCAGCCGGACTTCACCCAGGACAACGACTTCCCGACGAAGAACGCCCTGGCCCTGAGCTACATGCGGTTCAGCGTGAACTGCGTGGACGCTCGCGGGATCTTCGGCAGCAACGGGCCGTAAGGTCTGACCCCCTTGCACGTGGATGACACCGTTGTTATTCACGTGCATTCCGCACCACCAACCCCTATGGAGTCTCAATCATGAGCATCGGCGCAGGTCCCCAACTCACCAACTACCCCTACGGCTTCGCGAACGGCCTCTCCGTCCGTGGCCTCCCCATCGTCCAAACCTCCCCCGGCCAGATCTTCTGGGTCTACAACGGCTCCGCCCTTCCGAACGGCGGACGCGGCGGAAGTGACGGCAACACTGGCACCTTCCAGTCCCCCTTCTCCACCGTAGCGGGCGCGCTCCTCCACTGCCTCGCCGGCCGTGGGGATCAGATCTTCGTCAAGCCCGGCCACGTCGAGAGCATCACGGCAGCCGCCGGCCTCGCTATGAACGTCGCCGGAGTCCAGGTCATTGGCCTCGGCGCCGGGGACTCCCGCCCGACCTTCAACTTCACCACAGCGAACACCGCGCAGATCGCCGTGACGGCGAACTACATGGGGTTCCAGAACTGCATCTTCAATCTCACAGGCTTCGCGGCGGTGGCTGCAGGCATCTCCGTGGCCGCCGCAGGCTTCACCTTTGCCGGCAACGACGTCATCTTGGCGAATGCGACGAACCAAGCCGTCCTCGGCTTGATTACGACGGCCGCGGCCGACGGCCTGACCGTGGACGGGAACAGGTTCCGTGGCACGACTGACGCCGGCACTACGGCAGCCATGACGATCGTAGGCGGTAACAACATCCAGATCTCCAACAATCTGATGTACGGCGCCTACACAGCCGGGATCGGTGCCATCAACAACATCACAACGGCGATGCTGAACGCCACGATCGACAACAACAGGATCAACAACCTGACAGCCTCCTCGACGAAGGCGATGGTGTTCGTTGCGGGATCGAGCGGCATGATCTCCAACAACCGGATGCAGATTCTATCCGGCTCCGCCCCCATCACTGGCGCGGGCATGTCGTGGGTCGGCGGCAACTACTACGCCGCCACGATCGGTCAGCTCGGCGTTCTGATCTAAGTCGAGAGGTCTCCAGTGTTCGACGTCACCCTCCCGCGGGACTCCCTTGCCGAGGTCCAGGTCATCGTGACCTCGACCGAGGAGGTACTCCTCCCCGAGACGATCCTTACAATGGGGAGTCTCATGGGCCAACCCAAGGCCCTTCGCCTTACCGACGTAATCTACGTCGTGGAGGGCGGCACCAAGGTTTACCTGTGGTGGGACGACGATGCTGGAGACACTCTCATCCTTCCCCTTGAGGGGCGGGGCAGGTTGGACCTCTCGCCCTTCAGCGGGATCCCGAACCCCAGGAAGGAAGGATTCACTGGCCATGTCCAAGTGAGTTCCTCTGGCCACGGCTCGTTCGTCCTCTGTCTCGAGTTCGCAAAGCTTCAACACTAAGGAGCCTGTAATGGCTGAGAATGTAATGCTGACGTCGGGCCATGTGATGAACATGGTGCCTCCGGCAGGCGTGACCGCGACAGGCACGACGGACTGGGTTCCGAAGGGGAGCCCGGATACGGCAGTCCAGGTAACGGTTACGGGGACTGGCGCCGTCTCGGCGACCGTCAACGTCGAGTGCTCGAACGACGGAGTGAGTGCCCTGGCCACCCCGGCCGGCACAATCACGCTTGCCGGCACAGGCTCTGCCTCTGACGGCTTCGTCACTCAGAACGCGAGCTGGAAGTTCATTCGCCTGAACGTCACCGCGCTCAGCGGCACGGGCGCGACGATCACTGCGACGCTGGGGATCTAAGCCATGAGCGTCATCATCAACCCTTTGGTCGCCGGTGGGGCGACAGGCGGTGGTGGTTCGTCCACCATCATCAACAACTACAATACCATACAGAACATCACGAACAATTCCTACACCCAGACAGGGAATGGTATCCTGTCCGGTGGGGGAGTTGTCCTGACGGGCGGGTATGGGGAACTCGCGGCGTCCGCGGTCTACTCAATCCAGGGGACGACCTACACCTCCCCAGGCGGCGCGGGGACGATTGCCACAGCCGACCCTACGAACCCGCGGATCGACGCCTTCGTCTACGGTATCGACGGCACTGCCTCGATCATCACAGGCACGGCCTCGGCGACCCCAACAGTTCCCTACATCGACCCGACCCTTTACGTGGCGAACGGCTTCGTCTTGGTTCCGACGAACTCTGCTCCCACCATCACGAACGAGCAGATCTACCAGGAAGACACTGGTGGCCCAGGGGAGTGGAACTTCACCACCTCTGGCACCGGCATCACGCTGAATTCGACGGCGAACCCCTATACCGGGGCGAAGAACATCCAGATCGTGAACGCCTCCGCTGGTGCATACTGGCAAGGCGCCCGACCCTCTGGCTCCGCCGACACAGGTCAGTTCAATTCCTTCGCCTTCGCTTTCTACCCAACGGCCTTCGCCAACAACCAGTCGATCACGATCCAGCTCTACAACTCGGGGGTCGCAGTAGGGAACCCCATAGTCTTTAAGAACGGGTCGCAGAACTTCAACGCAGCACAGGCCTCGTATCAGATCCCAATCTACCCGACCTCGATCTTCGGGGCGGCAGGGGTGGCCTTCAACCAGGTCAGATTCACCGCCAACCGAGCTGGCCTCTCAGGCTCCTTCGATTACTGCTTCTTCCAGTCCGCTGTCGTCCCAGTGAACGCCCCGGCGCCGATGGTCTTCAAGGATGTCTGGAACACAACCAACGCCTACAACGCAAACGACGTCGTCATTGTAGGAACTCTCAACAACGTGACGGCCTACGTCGCCCTCCAGCCGAACGTGAACCAAGTCCCAGGGACCGCAACGACGGTGTGGAGGCAGATCAGCCAGTCCACCCTCACGCCCCTGACTCTTGGGGCAGGCTCAACCAACATCACCCATGCCACGCACTCGAACCGACTCCTCCTGGTGAACCAGGCCGGCGCCACGGGGGCGGTGTTCGCGGCGACGGCAACCTCGGGGGCAGTGGCTGGTGACGAAGTCTACATCCTCAACGAGGGCGCAGGAACCCTCACGATGTCGGGAGCAATCTCGGCTGCTGGTGGATACACTCTTTCCATCCTGCCTGGGGTCCTCGGTACTGCAATCTACAACCCTGTCTCCGACGCCTATCTATCCACGACTGTCAACTCCGCAGCGATTGGCGGCGGCACCGTCACTTCGGTTGCCACGCCAAACTTCAGCACAGCTGGCGTCCAACTCACGACGGCGACTCCCACGGGAGCGGCCTCAATCAGCCAGTCCTCTTCCCTTGGCTTCCTCGAGGTCCCAGTCTCCAGCCACAGCGCTGACTATACTCTCGTCGCGACAGATGCAGGGAAGACTCAGCTCCATCCGGCAGCGGATGCAAATGCCCGAACCTTTACGATCCCCGCGAACGCCAGTGTAGCATACCCACTTGGTACAGCTCACACCTTCGTCAACCAGACTACCCAAGTTCTCTCCATCACGATCACATCCGACACGATGACGCTCGCCAACTCCACCACGACAGGAACCCGTTCCCTTGCCCAGAACGGCGTAGCGACGGCGCTCAAAGTTTCAACGACTGGGTGGGTCATCTCTGGCCCGGGATTGACTTAACATGGGCGCGCCATTCCAAGCCCTGCTGATGGCTGGGGCAGCCGCAGGAGATCCATACTTGGCTAATGTCAAGTATCACATGAACTCCTTTGGAATCAGTGATATTGGGCCATCCAACAGACCTGTCTACGCCACATCGGGTGTCGCTACGAGCACAGCACAGGCCAGGACGGGGACTAACAGCATTGCAATTTCAGCTCCGGCCGCAAACAGTGCAAACCTTCTCCGCATCCCTGCTTCGACGGACTTTCTGTATGGCTCCACGGATTGGACATGGGAGATCAGCTGCCGCTTCACGACGTTTGCAGCGACAGCAGGCTACATCATGTCCCAAGGGAATGGGCAGCAAGGAGGCGGCGCTGAAACCTCACTTGACCTATTCTATACATCCACGGGTAACAAGCTAGTATTCCGGGTCACTGTGACAGCTCTAGCGGCGTTGACCCTCACTAGCACGACAGCACTGAGCTTGAACACTTGGTACGACATCATGGTGTCCAAGTCGGGCAGCACGTACTACTTGTTCATAAACGGTGGGCTTGAAACTTCTGGCACATATGCGACGGCCCTCCCCTCTGACATTGCCATGTCCGTGGCTATTGGCACCTCCCAAGCCATTGATCTGATCCCGACCCCAGCAGCACTCAACTTCATCGGCTTCGTCAGTGACGGAAGAATCACTGCTGGGGTAGCTAGAAACACTTCCTCGTATACTCCGTCGCTTCCTCTCTACGCAACAAACCCCAACCCATCTGTCCCCCAAGATGCGAACTTTGCCTCGGTAAGCCATCTCTACAACAACGCAACACTCTTGCCAACTGCCTGGGCTTACCAGTCCTACAACGCCGCGAACAATCCCCTAGTCTCCCACTTCAAGCTTGTCACGATCAGCACGGCAGTTATCAGCCAGGCCCAAGCACCATTCGCGGGGGGCTATTCGATGCTGATGGATGGGAGCAACCTCTGCACTTTCGCAACTCAGTTTGGTAGCTTCGCTCTAGGCTCTGCGGACTGGACTTTGGAAATTTGGGTATACGCTGACCCAGCCTCGGCAACGGGGGAGTTGATCTCCCTGCGCCCAGCTGCTGGGAATGGGTTCTGGATTCTTAGGTATAACTCCGCAAAAACTGTGCGGATGTTCGCGAACGATGGAAGTGGCACCACCATCACCGATGTAACGACTACGAACACCATCACCTCGAGTACATGGACACACGTTGCTGCTTGCCGAGTGTCGGGCACCGTGTCTGTCTACATCGGCGGCGTCAAGGCCAATACCTCTACAACCAATCTGAGTGGCGCCTACTCTGCACCAAACGTTCCCGTGGAGTTTGGGAACAGTGATGGTGGCGGCTCGCCGTTCAAGGGGTACTTGGCGCTCCCAAGAATCACCGCTGGTGTAGCTCGATACACCAGTAACTTCACGCCCCCAACCGGCCCGTACCCAACGTCTTGACCAGGAGAATTCCCATGAAAAAGATCCTTGCCCTGTCCATGTTGTTCCTGTACGTACTGGCGAATGCACAGGCAGCGCCCTACAAGTTGGTGTCGGCACCCTATCCTCCAACTGGGTTCCAGCCGAATGCTGCCACGTTCACGATCAATGGCGGAGCGCCAATCACCTGCACCGCGCCTACGGTCGCGGGCGGAATTCAGCTGACGTGTCCACTATCCTCCATCACTGCCTTTGGCACGTACACTCTGGTGCAGACGGCCATCTTCCCCCAGGCCTGCATCAACACCACTGGACAGGCGCAGTGCTCCAATGGAGGGTCGGTGCCGTCCGCCCCTTTCACCTTTACCTACAGCAGTGGCCTTGCAAACAGCCAGCCCCTGTCAGTGACGCCGTGATCTGCATGAAGAGGAACAACTGATGTCTCGCAAGCTCCACCCGCCGCACCAGCCCGGGCCGTCCCCGACGCCGCCGCCAGCCAATGTCGCCCCCTTTATTGTGGTTGACTGCAAGCTGGTGGGGACTCCCAGAGTTGGGTTCCCCATGACCTACGCCTCGGCAAGTGTAGGAGGGAATCCGACGCCGATCCTCACGTCGTATCGCTACGCGATCAACGGAGTGGATGTGGGGACGCTTTCAACTCCCTACACTCCAGTGACGTCGGACGTGGGGAAGACCCTCACAGTCCACGAACTCTGGACGAACACGGCGGGGACAGTGACATCGACCTCGGCAGGAGTCGTCGTGATTGCGAACGCCGGCCCGCTCTCTGCCATCGGTGCCCAGGCCGTGAACGCCGGCACTATCCGTTACTATGGAGGCAACTACCCCTTCATCGACATCATGAAGATCGCGGCGCCGGACACGACGCCCATCTCAGGAACATTCACCAACCGCACCGACCTGTGGATCGACACCCTCTCCGCAGGCGGGTCCTTCCGCTGGACCGTTGTCACGGGTCTCACGGACCAGTCATACTTCCCTCCAGGCGACTACAAGATCGTCTCGACCTCCTCGGCCACGATCTCCCTTGACCTCATCGGCACAGGAATCACGAACGTCGTGACAGGTGTGGGCACCTGCACCTTCACCGTCACCGCCCCGGCGGCATGGAGTGGGTTCCGCCTCTTTGTCAAGATGACGAACAACACGGGAGGGGCAATCAACATCCACGATTGCTACATCTGCCTCGCTTCCGAGGAGGCCTCCCTCCTCTCTGGGTCAATTTTCAAGTCCCAATACCTCTCCGACATCTCCCGGGTGAAGGCAATTCGTTTCATGGACTGGGGCGCGGGGAACAACAACTCGGCCTCGGCGATCAGTCAGTACTCCTCGACCTTGGTCGAGACGAAGAGGTCCTACGCCACTCCAGGCGTCCCCGTTCCCTACACGATCATGACGAAGCTAGCGAAGGCTGTGGGCGCCGCCGTCTGGATCACGATGCCGCCGTGTTCAAAGGAGAATGCCTTCACCTACACCGCGGCAACCTCGACCTTCACCTCGAGCGACAACTCTGGAACGCCAGTAAATCACAACCTCTCCAACGGGGAGAGGGTGATGTACTATGGCTACAACAACGGGAACACCAGGGCCCTGCCCCTAACTTTCGGCTCAATCTCTTACGTCATCAACGCCACAGCGACGACGTACCAGCTCGCCGCGACGGCTGGAGGCCCCGCCATTTCCCTTACTGTCGGTGCCAACTCGGTGCCCTCAGACTTCTCCTACTCCACGATGGCGAGCCTGGACACCCAGGCGGCGCGGAACACGATGGCAACGGCTATCGCCACGGACATCTTCAACACGTGGCCCGACGCCATCGTCTTCCCAGAAGGCCCGAACGAGACGTGGAACTCCGGGTTCAACCAGTACCGATACGCGCAGTGGGCAGGCGCCTATCTCGCCACTGGGGTCACGCAGAACTGGCCGGCAGGCTACGCTTGGCAGTGCCTGCAAATCTGGGCGGCCTTCGAAGCGGTGTTTCCGGCAGCCCAGGTTATCCGAATCCTTGCCGGACAGGCGGCCGGATTCACGGGGGCTGGAATCGCCTTCGAGTACGTCGACCCCGGTTTCATCTCTGCGGGGCAGAAGGTCAAGGCCCTCATGCCGACGGCCCGGAGCTGCTACGCCATTGCGCCCTACGTCATCGGCGTCGGCCCCTCCGGGACCCAGCGCCCCTCCCCTTCCGCGATCGTCGCCGACAACGGCGGGAGCACCACCATCCCGGATTCCTACTGGCTCAACGCCTTTACTAAGGGCCTGACCCAAGCGACAGGGTGGGTCACGTCCTCTGTCTCCGGCGCCCAAGGCAAGGTCCCGTCCCTTCCCGTCGTCTGGTACGAGGGCGGGTATGACTGGTTCTTCTCCGGGAATGATGCAAACGGAGGGGTCGTGGGGCTCCAGCTCAAGAACTGGGTGGACTCGAATGCCTCTGCAACCTTGTACTCCCAAATGTACCAGACTCTCTGCGTTACCCCGGGGCTCAAGCTCATCACGCAGTATTGGGACTACGGGAACTACACCTTCTCGAACACCTTCTGGCAGTTCTGGTCCCTCAAGTCCACTGCCGCCGCCACCCCCCGCTCGACCTTCTACCAAGGAATCTGACCTCACCATGCAGTACCGAGACACGGAGCCTGATATGCACACCAGACGAAATGATGACCCCATAGCCAGCGTGATTCGCGTTGTCGACTGGAAGTGGATGGCTGCGGTCGTGGGGGCAGGGATCATCTGGGCCGCGAACCAGTGGGTCCAGTACAATGCCCTCCTGGTCAAGTTCTCGGACCAGACGGAACTCTTCGTCAAGATGTCGGGGAAGGTGGATGGCCTGTCCCTCCAGCTCACCGCGATCCAGACGGACAAGATGAAGCAGGACTTCGAGCTCTCGAAGCTCAAGGATCGGCAGGACCAATTCGAGGCCTGGCGGAATTCAATCATGGCTGTTCAGCAGTCAAGGGGGTCGAAATGACTACGGGAACGGCAGGAGCAATCGTCCAGAAGGCCTACGAGGATGCGGGCCTCTGTGCCCTGGGCCAAGTGATCAACGCGGGGCAGCTGGCCCGGGGGATCGAGAGGCTGAACGACATCATCAACTTGTGGGCGACGCAAGGGCTAAAGCTCTGGCTCCAGCAGCCGGTGACCGTTCCGCTGGTAGCCACACAGGGGACCTATTCACTGGGGCCGGGAGGTGACGTCGACATGACGAAGCCCCTCTCGATCCTTCAGGGAACCTACATCACGCAGCAGCTCGTGCGGCAGCCCCTCGTCGTGATGTCCCGGGACGAGTACACGAGGCTGAGCCAGATCCAGAATGTGTTCGGGTCGATCAATTCCTATTTCACAAACAAGGAAGTCACGAGGCTCCTCGTCACATTCTGGAACTTCCCGAGTGTCCAGGCGGCGACAGGGACTTGTGAAGTCCTCTGCCGGCTCTCGGCGCCGAACGTCGTTCTCTCCGCAGACACGGCCGGGTTCCCGCCCGAGTGGACAATCGGCTTGCGGTGGGCCCTGGCGGACGAGGTCTGTGTGGGACAGCCGGATGCGGTCCAAGCTCGGTGCGCTCAGCGTGCCGGCGCGTATCGTGAGGCGCTCGAGGGCTTCGATGTCGAGGACGCCCCGACCTACTTCCAGCCCGACTCGCGGAACCAGTATCAGACGGCCTCCTTCCGGTAACTTGACGTGGCGAATCAACCTCCATCAAGAATCCCTCTCTATGCTCCCCTCGGGAGCCGGGACGCCTCCGTCCACACGGACTCCAGGCTCTACAACGGCTTCGCCGAGAAGGGGGATAGCGAGGGTGAGGTCTGGGTGTACAAGAGGCCCGGGCTCCAGTTCCGCGCAGCCATTGGCTCTGGCGCGGGCCTCGGCGTGAAGAACTGGCAGAACGACATCTACTCAATCTTCGGTACGACGTTTTACAAGAACTCGACTCCGATCGGCTCGGTGGATGGTTCAGGGCACTACACCTTCTCCGCCTGCCTGGGGGCGACGCCGAAGCTCTTCTTCCACAACGCGACGTTCGGATACACCTACGACGACGGGGGCGGCCTCGTTCAGGTCACCGACGGCAACTACCCCACGCCCCTTGTCCCCGGCGCCGCCTACCTCGACGGAACGAACTACGTTCTGAAGGGGGCGAACGCCACAATCTACGGGAGCGAGTTCAACGACCCCACGACTTGGGACCCACTCTCCTTCCTCCCGGCCCAGATCGAGCCCGAGGCGGCCATTGCCCTCTCGAAGCAACTCGTCTATGCCGTGGTGCTGAAGCAGACCTCGACGGAAGTATTCTACGACGCGGGGAACGCCGTAGGCTCCCCACTTGGGCCGGTGCAGGGCTCGAAGCTTGGGGTTGGGTGCCGGGACGCAGGGACAGTGACACGTGTAGGAGAGGACCTGGCTTGGATCGGCACGACCACTGAGGGGGATGTCCAGGCGATGCTCATGACGAAGGTGCATGGTGAGGTTATCTCCACGCCGCCAGTGGATCGCCTGCTGAAGCCACTCGACTTCACCGGGTGCTGGGCGTGGGATGCGAAGGTCTCGGGGCATAGGTTCTACGTCGTGACCCTCCCCGCCTCGAACCTCACCCTCGCTTTCGACCTAACCTCCGCCGCATGGTACATCTGGACGGACATGAACGGCAACTACATGCCGATCAGTCACTCTGCCTATGACGGGAATGGGAACCCCATTCTCCAGCACGCGACGAACGGCCGACTCTATAACTTCGAAGCCGCCCAATACACGGACGATGGCTCCGCTATTCCGGTTTCCATCTACACGCCACCCTTTGACGGCGGCCTCCGCCTTGGGAAGACCTGTGCGAAGATCGAGGTCGTGGGGGACCGGGACCAAACTTCCGTGGGAATTGCGTGGAGTGATGACGACTACCAGACGTTCACCGCCCCGTCCCTTGTCAACCTCGACCAGGACCGTCCCTGGCTCAACGACGGCTCGACGTTCGCTCGCCGCGCCTACCTCATCACCCACTCCCTCCCGACGAAGCTCCGCATCAAGGCCCTCGACATGACGGCGCAGCCCGCCTCGCTCTAGCATGGCAACGTTTCAGCCAGTACCGACCTACGCCGACCCGGTGATCGTGGACCAGAAGACTGGCCGGAGTAGCTTCAACCCGGTTTGGCTCTCCTGGTTCCTGACCCTCTCGAATGGGGGGCTCCCGGCGAACCTGAGCAACGTCACGGGGACACTGGCAGTGGGGAATGGAGGGACTGGGCAAGTGACGCTGACGAATCACGGTGTCCTGATGGGGAGGGGGAATGCGGGAATCTCGGCCTCGACGGCAGGGACGGCAGGACAGGTGTTCACTTCGGGGGGACCAGCTGCGGATGGCTCGTACCAGAATCTCCCTGCCCCCACCCCTGCTGGCGCGGACACACAGATTCAGTTCAACAACGCTGGCACTCTGGCAGGCTCAGCGAACTTCACGTTTGACCCTGCCACCTCCACGTTCACTCTCAATGGCTCCGCGGCCTTCACAGGGAAGTTCGGTGTCTTTGGGACAGCGCCAATCTCCCAACCGACCACGGCGGGCGCCGCTGCCACTTACGTCGCTGGAGTGGCCGTCTCGGTCTTCCACACGGATGACACCTACGACGGCTACACCCTTGCTCAAGTAGTGAAAGCCCTCCGCAACCTTGGAGCCCTGGCATGATTCCTCGCTTCGCAACCTTGAGCGACACCGCCGAGGTCAATCGGATTTGCGGCCACCCGGAGGTCCGAGCGTGGTCCGCCTCGGATGGCTCGGGCCCTTTCGACGCGGGGAGGTGGCTCGATCCGAAGGCCCAAGCTATGGTAGTGCTTGTGGAGGGGGGATGCTTCCTCGCAAATGGGGTGGGCTCCCAGACCTACCAGGTCCACACGCACATCCTCCCGGAGGCCAGAGGAGCCACCGCCCTCGTGAATGCGGGCCTGGCCCTGATGCTCGCGTTTCTTGGGAGCGACGCCGAGACCTTCGTCACAGCGGTTGCAGAGAATAACCTCCGGGCGAAGTGGTTCACAAGGGCAATGGGCTTCCGACCTATGTTTGTCCAACCAGCGAAGTGGCTCCACCGCGGAAAGATGTGGGACCTTACTCACTACTCCCTCGGAGTGGACGACTGGATCCTCCAGGGGCAGCTTGCCCCGATAGGCAAGTCGTTCCACGAGCAACTCGAGTCCCTAGGACATCTCCCCCACGGAGAGGACCACGCCCACGATTGCTACGTCGGGGCGGCAGTCGCCTTTATCTCCGCGGGCAAACCGCACAAGGCAGCCAAGATCTACAACCGATGGGCGAGGGCGGCGGGGTACGTCCCCCTCGACATTGTGTTCTCAAACCCCCTGGTGATCGACGTGAGGGAGTTCACGATTCGCGTCGAGGCAGGGCAAGTGAAATTCTATATTAAGGAGAAGGCAAATGCCTGAAACAGTTGCGGCGATAGGTGTGGCGTTTGGTGGCGAGGGGGCGGCTGTAGGGGCTGCTGAACTCGGCGCAGGGGCAGCGGCTGGAGCGGCTGGCACGGACGCGGCCCTGGCTGCCGCGGCAGGGTCCTTCGGCTCGGAGGCAGCCCTCGGCGGACTCGGGGCCGGGTTGGCAGGGGATGCTGCCCTCGGCACCGGGATCGCGGGAGGGCTCGGGGAGGTAGGGGCAGGGGCGGCCCTTGGTGCAGGCATCGGGGCCGGAGGGGAGGGTGCCACTGGTGGTGGCCTCTCGTCCGCGGACACTGGCGCTCTCTACGGTCCCGAGGGCTACGGCGCCCAGGCCTCCCCTGCCGAACTCGGTGCGGCCTCGGGGGGAGCGAACTTCTTCCAACAGCTCTCGAATATCTTCACGCCCGGGAGCGGGGGCTCCGGTGGCCTCTTCGGCAAGGCAGGTCAGGGCCTCGGGCTTGTCCAAGTCCTCTCATCCCTCTACGGCTTCGATCAGAGCAAGAAGCTGCAGAAGGCCTCCTCTGCCCCGGGCATGACGGCGGCAGGGCTCCAGGCCGTCCAACGCTCGATGGCGGCGCAGGGGTATCAAGGTTCGGGCAATATGGCCGCGGCCCTGGAACGCTACGGCGCCCAGACAAACGTGCCGAATATCCCCGGAGCCACTGCCGGAATCACCGGGCAGCTCTCCTCCCTCGGCCTCCTCACCGCCGGGATTCCGAAGCTCGCCGGGTGGGGACAAGACACTCCGGTGCAGCCGTAAGGAGGCCCTATGGACCTCGGACTCTCATTCCTCGCTCCCATTGCGGAGCAGCAACGGATGGATCAGAGCGCTGCGATGGCGCCGGCCCAGCTCGCCCATACGGCAGGCCTCGGGCGCCTTGCGAATGCCCAAGCCTCCGCCGCCGAGACAGCGAACGCGGCGAATCAAAAGGCGGCGGCCTTGATGGCCCAGCGCCTCGGGAGCCCGGCCCCCTCTGACGGCTCGACGCCCACGATGTCTGGGATCTTGATGGATCAGGCCCGCATCTTCGCTGAAGCTGGCAACCCCAACAAGGCCGAGGAGGCGATGAAGACGGCCACGACGGCTATGGGCCACGAGGTTGCCCTTAGGACTCAGCTCCTCCGCGAGAAGACGCAGAGCATGTCGGGGGCGAAGCAGACCGCGGCGATCATGTCGAACCTCGCGGGGGACGTGACGGACCAAGAGAGCTGGGAGCGGGCTAACGCCGTTTACGAGAAGCTCTCTGGACAGAAGTCTCCCTTCGCGAACCTGCCTTACGACCCGAAGCTCGTCTCGATGATTCAGGACTCCGCGACGACGATGGCACAGAAGGCGAGTGCGGCGGAGAAAGCCGCCTTGACAGAGGCGCGGATCAAGAACCTTGACTCCCTTCAAGAACATCGGAAAGTGCAGGAGGACTTGGCCCGCGAGCGAGCGGTGCAGCAGGCCAGCCGTGCCAAGGCTATCGAGAAGACTGGGGGGAAGGACATCGGAGCGCCCTCTGCGGGAGAGATTTCTGCAGCAAAGGGACTCCTCAGGGGAGAGGCGGGGCTGGTCTCGGACACCGACCTCCCAACCGCGGCGTTTGATGTGGCGGCGAAGGCCAGAGCGATCCGGAAGCTGAATCCAGGAATCGCTGCCGACGAGGCCATGCGCCAAGCCGTCCTCGAGAAGAAAATGTCGGGGGACTTCACTCCACCGGAACCTGGGCTCAAGGTCCTCGGCTTTGACACTGGCTTGGGGGCCAAGCCCGGGAAGTACTCTCCTGGTGGGAACTCGATCGACCTCTCCAAGACGCCCAAGTCCTCTCTCAAGGAGGGCACGGTCTACCACGACAAGGCCTCGGGAAAGACGGCCCTCTGGACGAAGGACGGGTGGAAGCCGGCTCCGGGCGGGAGGAAGCCCACCGAAGTTGACGACTCTACGAGGGCGGACTGATGGACGATCTGGCGCCACCGATCCCAGACTTCGGGGGAAACCTCCCACTCACTTCGGGGGTTGGGGGGAGCCTCGATTCCCTCCGCGCCGAGATCGCTCGGACGACGAACCCAGAGGGGAAGGCGGACCTGCAACGCGAGTTGGTAAGGCTCCAGACGCCGAAGGGCACGAGTGAGATGGCTCCGGCGATCCCAGACTTCGAGGGGGGTTCACGTGAATCATCACCGGGTTATTCACGTGGGCCGCTCGAGTCCCTGGGCCGAGCCACCCTCGCGGAGGCGGTCAGCCTGACCGACCTCGTTGCGGGGATTCCGGCCCAACTGATCGGCGTCGGTGCCGACATGGGGATGCGGGCCAGGGCCGTGGGGCAAGGAAAGTCGGCGGCCGAGGCTGCGAGGGCTGGCGTCGAGGCCTCCTCCATCGTGAACGAGACCTTGGGCTCCCCTCTCCACAAGCTCATCTCCCTAGCCGGCCTGGGGAAGGAGGAAGGGCAGAGCGACTCCGTCGTCGACGCTACAATGAATCGCCTTGCAAAGTGGCTTGAGAAGGGCGGGGAGTGGGTGGAGGACAAGACTGGCGGCGCGGTTCGTGCGGAAGATGTGCAATCCATTGTGAACACAGCTATGGGGGCGGCGGGCGGGCGCGGGCTCGCTGCCGGCCTTGAGAAGACAGTTCCCAAGTCCCTCCAACTCGAGGGCGTCAAGCTCTCCCCCTATGCACTCAAGCGGCTGCAAGAGGAACGGATGCAGTCGATGGACCCGAAGGACGCGGCAAAGGTGCCTGAGGCCCAAGCGGCCCAAGCGGCCACGGTTGCCTCCGAAGGGAAAACCCGGATGACGGAAGGCAAGTCCTTAGTGTTCGACCCGATTAAGGGGACACTGGAGGAGGCGGCTCCACCGATGGGCGAGGGCCTGCCGAAGCCCACCTCCCTGGACACGGCGATGGAGAAGCTCACCTCCGGCCGCTCCTTCGACATGACAGCGGAGGAACGGATTGCACTGAAGGGCTGGGAGAAGGCAGAGCCGGAGACGCCCCTGGTGGATGAGCAAGGGACGCCTTTCAAAGACAGGCCTATCTCTTCTGGTCGCTACGGTTCTCAGAGAGGGGCTGTAGATTTCACTGGCAAGCAGCCGACCAACTACAAGGAGTTAATGGAAAAGGTTCTCGGAACTGGTGGGCAAAGCCTTCAGGACTTTGCTAAAACCTTGCGAGGCTCTGTCAATGAGAGAGTGGCTGCAACTAAGCTTGCTGCTCAAAACTACGGAGAGCTAGGCCTGTATCAGTGGGATAAAGGTGACACTGTCTATTCGAAGTCAACTGGCAAGACCTACGAAATAACGGCACGAAGCGTTGACCTGAAGACAGGAGAGCCGAAGTACTTCTACAAAGGCCAAGAAGGAGAGGCTGGAACCTTCAATGCTGACAAGGCTCATGAGACACTGAAACAGGTTGGCGGTGACAAACTCAATTCTCAGTCCGGAGCCGTCGATCCTAAGCTCCTCGCCTCGATGGCCGCGATCGGCCTCGGTGCCTGGGCCGGCCAGCACTTCGGCTCGGAGCACGATCTCTTCGACGCCGTTATCGGGGCAGGGGCGGGGGCGCTCCTCGCCCGCGTCACCCCTCGTAAAGCCGTCGAGACGTTCAAGAAGCTCTCTGCTCCAGACACCCGCATCAAGATCAATGACCTCGCAGATGCCCAGGAGAACATGACGAAGCTCGGCGCCATCGATACCTGGGGCCTCCAGACCAAGATCACGGACCTGGTGCCGAAGGCTGAGCGCCGGGAGGCCATCACACACGCCGTCGAGTCCGGGGACCTATCCTCCCTCTCCCCCAAGGAGCGTGAGGCGGCGAAGATCTACACAGACTTCGCGGAGCAGAAGCTCTGGGAGGGGATCGACAATGATATCTTGAAGAGCGCCAAGGACGACTACGTCACCCATATCTGGGACTGGAGCAAGAACGACAAGAGCCTGCTGGAGAAGTGGCTCGACCGCTCTGGCGGGCAAGGTATGGGGGCGGGGACACCGTATGCGAAGGAACGCTCTATCCCCACGATTGCCGAAGGGAAGAAGCAGGGCCTCACCCCCCTTACAGAGGACATCGCCACGATCATGGGAATCTATGGGAACTCCCTCACCCGCGCCATCGCCAACAAGCAGTTTCTTGAGGGGCTCAAGAACGAGAAGACCCCGTCGACTGGTCCCCTTGGTCCGCAGAGGCCCATCAGCCTTGTCATGCCTGCAGGAGAGGCGCCGTTCGGTTATACCTCCATCAGCCATCCACAGTTCGCGGGACTGAAAGTCCACCCGGACATCGCGCCCTCTATTCGCCTGCTCTTCGACACCTCCTCTCCGGGGGCGGCGATGAAGATTCTTCAGGGCCTCTCGGATACTTCGAAGCGAGTCGCCGTCTCGTTCTCTCTCTTCCATGCCAAGGCCCTGACAGACGCCATGATCGGCGGGTCCTCCAACCCGTTCAAGGCTGTTGCGAAGATTCCTGGAATCCTGGCAGGCACCGACAAGTACCTTCAAGAGCTGAAGAAGGGGAGCGCTTCCGAACTCGTCCGCCGGGCTGTGGATGGCGGCCTCCAATTCTCTCTCGACCGCGCCGGGGTGGAGGATACAGGCACCGGCTTCTACAAGACGATGGAGTCCCTCCAAGGCTTCATGGACAAGACGATCCCAGGGGCGGGCCTCCCAGTGAAGGGGCTCGTGGAGTTGAACCACCAAGTGGATAAGTTCATGTGGGCTCGCCTCCATGCTGGGATGAAGCTCAATATGTTTGCTGAGAAGATGCAGCAGCTCATCGACAACTCGGCCCAGGCGGCTGCGAAGGGAAGGGGACAGGCCCTTACCCCCGAGCAGGCATCGAGGATTGCTGCGTCCTACACAAACGACCTATTCGGCGGACTGAACTGGCGGAGGATTGCCGACGATGCGAAGACTCGATGGGGCCGAGAGCTCGGGCAGACTATGCTCACTCCGGGTTCCCGCCGGGTTCTCCAGCTCGCCATGTTCGCTCCGGACTGGACCATCTCCACAACCCGGGCGGCCGTCCAAGCCTTCGGCCCTGGCTCTGGATTCAGAGGCCTCCTCAAGCCTACAGAACTCGCTGACCTCCACCGCCAGTACCTTCTCCGTGCAGGCCTCTACTACCTCGTGGTAGGGGACGCGATTAACTACTCGATGTCCGGGCACCACCTCTGGAACAACAAGGACTGGACTATCCTGGACCTCAACGCTGAGGGCACGAAGCACATGCAGTGGTCCAAGCACACGATGGAGCCTGTGCACTGGGTGACGAAGCCAGCCCAGCAGGCGATCAACAAGATGGGGATGCTGCCACGAGAGACCATCGAGCAGGCTCTTAATGTCGAGTACCTCTCGGCGAAGGGGCGGATGCCACCAATGCACTCCAGGGTCAGGCACTTCGCTTCCAACTTCGCTCCGATCGCGGTTCAACAGAGTAAGGGCGGGGTTGGGGAAGGCCTGGCTGGGTTCGCCGGTGTCCCCATCTACGGACAGACCGACGCCGAGCGCGAGAGGGCTCGAGAAGAACGCAAGAGGAAAAAGGAGCTCGCGCAATGAAAATCCTGGTGATCGACCCCGACAAGTGCGGGCTGCCGTTCTCTCTTCTCTGCAAGGCGGCAGGGCACGACGTGATCTTGTGGATGCCGCCGGAGGTCGGGACGAACAATCCATCCCCTATAGGGAATGGCCTCGTGGACAAGGTCCGGGATTGGGAATCGAAGATGAAGTGGGCTGACCTCATCATCGTGACGGATAACTCTAAATACTCTGCGAGGCTCGAGGCCTACTTTCAGAAGGACTTCCCGATCGTGGGGGCTAATCAGCGAAGCGCCGCGCTCGAACTCGACCGGGAGGTGGGCTCCAAGTTCCTTAACGACTGCGGGATCAAGACCCTGCCGTTCGAGTCCTTCACTTCCTTCGACGACGCAATCTCCTACGTGAGGAAGACAGCGGGGACATTCGTCTGCAAGCCCTGGGGTGGCAACCCGGACAAGGCCCTCTCCTACGTCTCGAAGTCTCCCGCCGACATGATCTTCACCCTTGAGCGGTGGAAGCGGAGTCGCAAGCTCTCAGGACGATTCATGCTTCAGAAGAAGGTCTCCGGCGTGGAGATGGGGGTAAGTGGGTGGTTCGGTCCTGGGGGCTGGTGTTCCTACTTCGATGAGAACTGGGAGCACAAGAAACTCATGAACGATGACCTCGGCTGCAACACGGGGGAGATGGGCACAGTGATGAGGTACGTCACGAAGTCCAAGCTCTTCGACGACGTTCTCGCGCCTTGTACGGAGAGGCTCCATCGCCTCGGCTACGTCGGCAACATCGACGTGAACTGTATCATCGCGGAGGACGGAACGCCCTGGCCCCTGGAGTTCACCGTTCGCTTCGGCTGGCCCTCGTTCAACCTGTGTACCTCCCTCCACTTGGGCGACCCGGCTGAGTGGCTGGCGGGGCTGCTCGAAGGGAAGGACCTTCTCCGGTGCAAGGAAGACATCTGCGTTGGTGTCGTCCTGGCCCACGGGGACTTCCCCTACTCGAACTACCCGGCGGAGGAGGTGGTGGGGTTCCCCATCACGGGGCTGACGGCCTCGAGGCGGCGCCACGTCTCCCTTTCCTCCGTCATGATGTCCACTGCCCCCATGATGGTGGAAGGGAAGATCAAGGACACGCCCACGATCTGCACGGCAGGGGAGTATGTGGCGGTCGTGACAGGGCACGGCTCTACTGTGTGTGAGGCCCAGGCCGCAGCGTACGACGTGGCGTGGAAGATCGACTGGCCCTCGAACCGGATGTTCAGGACGGACATTGGGTGCAGGCTCGAGGAGGAGCTCCCGAAGCTTCAGGAGCACGGGTATGCGAAGGGGATGAGGTATGAGTAATCCCATTATTGGGAGGTCGGATCACCTGATCCTTGGGGATTGGAATGTCGTCTGCTACCAATGTGCCCGCAAGCGGAAGGCCTCCGTGATGATGCGCCACTGGCAGGGGTACTACGTCTGCCCCGAACACTGGGAAGCGCGCCAGCCTCAGGACTTCGTTCGCACGCCCCCGGACGATCAGACCCCTCCCTGGACCCAACCCATGCCGGCGCCGATCTTCGTCTACGTCTGCACCTTCAACGGCATGACGGCTATCGCGGACGTGGGCGTAGCCGAGTGTGCTATCGCCGAATACGTCTCTCCCGAATACGATCCCAACCTTCCTCCTGGAGATTAAATGGACACCACCTTCGTTGCGAGAAGCACCGTCATCAAGGCCGACTGGCTCAATGATGTCAACAACCTGAGATACGGGGCAGGGAACCCGGCTAGAGGGGCAGGCCTCCTGGAATACACTCCCTCGGGGGCGGGGGCAGTCTCCCGGTCGGTACAGGCTCGCCTCGGCGACTCCCTCACGGACTCGGACTACTCGACGCTCCAGGCAGCCATCACGGCTGCGGCAGGGAAGACCCTCACGATCTTGGCGAGCCACACGGTTACGGCAGCCCTCTCCGTGCCGAGCAACACCACCCTGATTCTCGCTGCAGGGACGACGATCACGACCTCGACAGTGGACATCAACGTCCTCGACTTGAGTGGGAAGTCCGGCATCCGGGTCTATGGTCCTGGCAAGCTCGAAATGACGGGCGTAAGTGCAGGGACTCTCATCGGCGTCGTAAACATGGACGGGGCCTCCGACTGTGTCGTCCTCGGCGTGGAGATTGCAGGGCACCAGTGGGCTGGGGTGTGGATGAGTGACGCCACGAACTGTCACGCCCTGAATTGCTACATCCATGATGCCCTCGGGACAGGGCAGGACTCGGCCGGAGCGACCGTCTACAGAAACTGCGTGGCGTGCTCCGTCGAGGGGAACCTGATGGAGAACACAGGATACCACGGCATCCTGGTTCAAGGCCCTGGCTCGAACACCTTCCCCCTGGGAACTCGAGTCCTTGGAAATGATGTCAACGGCGCCACTTCCTATGGCATCATCGTCTACCAGATCGACACGCACAATACGTTCACCCTGGTCGAGGGGAACCGAGTACGGAACGTGGCAGGGACCTCGACTGGCGGCTCCTCCGGAGCGGGGATTTATGTTCAGAACTCCGGCGGGGTGAGGGTCCTCGGGAATAGTGTTAGCAACGTCTGCCTCTCTACCTCGAACAACACTCTCACACCCGCGGGGATTGCCGTCTCCAACATCGAGTTGGGGTTGATCCCTCCCGTCGTCTCGGGGAACACCATCCAGGATGTTGGGGTGACAGAGGGAGGGACCTCGAATGGGAACGCTGTCACCCTCTCCGGGATTGAGGTTGCCTCCTCCGCCGCCGGTGCCGTCCTTGGGGAGAACACCATTCGCCAGGGCTCCGACCTAACGATCCCGAGCTTCCTGGGTCTCTATCTCAATGCCTCTTCGAATGTGACGTTCGCTCCACAGAACATCATGGTCGACAACTCCCTGGCGGCGAGCCACGGCATCCTGATCCTTGCCAACAACATCAACATCTCTAACATCAGTGGCCAGGGCGGCGTGATCAAGGGGTGTGACGCGGCTCACTTCCGCGTGGATCAAGTCGGTGGATTCTCCACGACGAACCTCTCTCTGACAGGAGGGACGTTCAGTGGAGGGAGCGGTAACTGCAGGAGTGTGGACCTGGCGAAGGGGGCGAACTTCTCTCTCACGGGAGTCGTGGGAGTGGCCGTCACGGCCGTGGCCCTCCACGTGAGTGACGTCACCCAACTCCGGGCCTCAGGCTGCTCCCTCACGACTTCGGGGACGACGGCCGTGCTCACTGCGGGCACCTGCACCGGAGGGTTCCTCGACGCCTCGAACTACTGGGGCACGGCTGCCGGCCTGATGAGCAATGCTGCGGCGGGCTTGAACATCGAGTGGCGGAGTAACGCGGCTCCGGGCGCTGGTACCTGGGCCATCGGGGATCACACCCTCCAGTCCGTCCCCGTTGTCGCTAGCCCCACAGGGTGGTACTGCACTGTTGCTGGCGCCCCTGGAACCTGGGTTGCCCAGGCGAATCTCTAGGCCTCCGGCACCCCGAGCCACTTCACCCAGGTCTTCCCTCCCGTCCCGGGGCCGACGTAGATCTGCCCGCCCTGGGTAAACATCTTGAGGATGTCTTCGAAGTCCCGGGAGGATGGGAAGTGGGCTTGGGAGAGCCTGACGAGGGCGCCGTATTCGATCTCCCCCTTGAGTTCGATCGCGCGGAGGAGGGTCTCCGCGTGCACCGCCTCGTCTGTCTTCCCGATCCCCTTGAAGATCTTGGAGAACTGACCCTCGGTCTGGTCCAGCATGATCTTCGCCATCTGCATATCTTCGAGAGTGATGATGAGTTCGTCTCTCTGCCCCGCGGCCATCACCATCGCGAGCTTGATCATGTGGGCCTGCTTCCGGGAGAGGTAGTTGTTGACGTAGTCTTCATTCTCCGGACGGTAGTCGTACTTCCACAAGTCGTTATACCACTGGGTTGCCCAGACTTTCGCGTCCGGGGTCAGGATGTAGCGGCCCTTGAGGTTCATCGCTATGTGCTCGAGATCGTGAACCAGGTTGGCGCGGAGGGTCATATACGCCTCCTCCTGCCCATTCACAGCGTCCTCGATGAAGGCGATTGGGCGTTCCTTCTGATCACCGTAGACGAATACGCAACGGGAAGTGAAGCCGCCGCCGATGGTCGTGGCGTTCATATTCGCGCTGATCCACTGGGGAGTAGTGCAGGCGAGGAGGTTAATCCACGGCCCCTCCACCATGTCAGAGCCCGAGGACTTGGTTTGCTTCTCGTATCTGTTCCGGCCGTCCCATAGGGTGATGAAGAGGTTCACCATCCCGTTGTCTTGGAAGTCCATGAGATTCCCGAACTCGGAGGCAAGGAGGGTGATGGCTGACATGGGGTACCAGGTGCCGTCGATTTCGAAGGACTCGGCTGCGTCCTCGAAGGAGGCCACTAGCTGCTGCCAGGTTACCGAGTCCGGGCCGAAGTGAATGCCGGGGACTTCGCGCAAGAGGTCCATCGAACCGTCGGCTGTGGTGGACTTGGTGATGACCCCTGGCGGCCCGACGAAAATTATAAAGAAGCTGGGGTACCACTTGAACTTGATTTGATCGAACCATACACGTCTCCGGAGGGCCCCCGCCACCGCCGAGACGCCTGCCCAGTAGTGGATCAACTTCGGCGCCTCTGTACATTCCGCATAGACTAGGTAGGACTTCAACCAGTCTTTGAGTTTGCGTGTCACCCACAGTCTCCCCAGGATTTTTCACTAGTCTTGATCCCGATGGGGATGATTAGGGGGGAAGGGTAAGGGATGACGACTTGGCCTGCGAGTCTAAGGCTGTCCATAGACTCGTCTTTTCTTGCTGCCGGAAACTGCCCTGCAAGTGAATCGTGCACTTGAAGTAGAACCTCAACTGGTCCCTTTGCATCCCAGAGATTAAGCCATATGCGGTTGATAAGGCATCCAACTGTAGATTGAGGCAACCAAGCAATCGCCTCACGAAAAGTGCTATCGTCAATGCGTCCGAAGTAATGGCGACGGTAACCGAACTTGTTGGAGACACTATGAGTACGCTTGATCTCCTCCACAAAGCGTTCCTGCCACTTACGGATAGCGGAATACTTGCCAAGATACCACGCTTGCGTTCTCGTTGCTTCATGAACAGTGAGTCCTAAACGTTGGGCAAGGCCTTGAGGCGTGCCCAGGTAATGTGTCCCGTGCCCAAAGGACTTGAACATCTTGTACTTCGGATCGGGGGAGCCGTTGGGGCGGACCTTCGTGATAGTGGGGTCGCGGTAGAACTCACGTGCCGTCTCGATATAAGGGTCCCGGCCCTCGTCCAGCATCGCCTGCATTTCCTTCTCGTCTGCCTCCTTCACGACGATGCGCAGGTCCGCCTTGGAGAGGTCGATGTCGAAGAAGGTTTGGTCATCGTCCGGCACGAACATAGTGCGGACGTTGGGGAGTTCGAGGTCGGAGTCGTCCTCTTCCCCTCCCATCGGGATCGTCTGCATGTTACAACCGCCGCCCCACACGTTCTTGGAGGAAGAGAAACGGTACGTCTCTGCCCCGCACATATTGTAGGAGCAACGCATCCGCCCCTCCTCGAGGTCGGCCTCGACGAAGTTTGAGCGGAACTTGAGAATCGAGCGGCACTCTTGAATCCGCTTGATGATGGGCCAAACGAGGGGCTCCTTGCGTCGCAGGAGTTCGAGCGCGGAGTCATCCAGGGTCGGGACACGCATCCCCTTCTCATTCTTCTTCCACACCGTGGGGAGGCGGAAGTCGTCATAGAACAGGACCTGCATCTGCTTAGGCGAGTTGTACAAGCTCACGAGCTTGCCACCGGCACCAGGCCACTTGATGGGGTGACCAAGGACCTCGGCGAGGTAGCCCTCCCGGGAGGAGAGTTCGTCCGAGAGGAGCTTGTTCATTCGGGCTCGGGCGGCGAGGTCAATCTTCACGCCGCGGAGCATGGTGTGGAGCACGGCGGGGAAGAGACGGTGCTGGAAGGCGTCAACGGACTCGAGCCCTGTCTCCTTGAGCGAGCGCTGGAGGGTCTCCCCGACCTCTCGGGTGAAGATGTCGTCGAGGCAGTTGTAGTTCCACATGGCCTCGTTGGAAGACAGGTTGTCAAACATACTTCACCACCTTTACTGGCTTCCCGAGAATCCTCATTTGCTGAATCATGTGTCTGGTTCCAGAACTAACACCATCCCAAAAAGCCAGCAGTTCATCCGCATACTCAGCCATTTCTACATTTCTTCTGAACCCAGCCCTCTTGCCGTATAGTTCCCATTCTGCCGGAAACAGCTTAGTTGGAATGCCTTTGTTGGCTGCAAGATGCCTTCCCCAATTATCGGCACCCCGAGCACACCCTGAAACAATCTCTGCTACTCTCCCGGCGTAATTATCCTCCCACTCTTCCTCCATCAAGTGATAGCCACAGAAGGTTCTGGTCCCCGCAATGATCAGCTTCATGCCCCCTCCTTCTCTTCCGCCGAGTGCTTAACGAGGTCTTTCCAATTCCAGAAGTACTCGCAGTACATCGACGCCTGGAACAACAGCGATTTCGGCAAGCCGGGGAACATGGTATGCTGAGACAACATAGTGTCTTGGCCGAGTGTTGGGACGAAGTGCCAATGCTTGTATGTGTATTGGAAGTCGTAGAGAAGGTTTTGGCCCCGGATCTTCACCTTCGGGTGTGTTAGCAACTTGTATGTGTGCCACAGGATCGTGCCTTCTTCCTCAACAGACCAGTAGCCGGACCAGTCCTCCGTTGTCATGAGGGGGATCGCGATGGCTTCAGTCGCACTCCACGACAGCGCGAAGCAGCGAATGTGCCCGGCGACTGTCTCAATGTCAAAGTCGAGCCAGACGTCCTCGTCGAAAAGGAGCGCGCGGTTCCAGAGCCGGCTCAGGGTCGTGAGGACCGTGTCGAATGTGGGCTTGATAAGGAACTTGTACTCGGGGGTAGGAGTGGGGGAGAGGAACTCTCGGCGGGCTCTGGCCAAGTCGTGTACGGCGACGACGCGCCACTCCCACATCCGGAGCACGGCAGCGGGGTGGTACGTCGGCACAACTCGGATTCCGTTAAACTCCAGAAGAGAGCCGCGCCACCGTATGATGCCAGTGCGACCAGTGAGAGCCCAAAGAGCAGTATTGCCCAGGGCAATGATGAGGCGCGGTTTGACAAGGGAAATCTCCTTCAGGAGGGATTCATAGCCCTCACGGACGATTGGCTTAACCCACCGGCCACGGAGCTGAACCATATTGGACGTGATCCCGGACTTCGTCGGAGGAATCCAGACATCGAGGTCGTTCCTCGGTGGGCGGGCGTTGACGACATTCGTCTTCCAACACTCGGACGCCATGATCCCTGCGTCGTTGAGCATCTTGTTGAGTTCCATCCCCGAGGCGCCGACGAAGGGCTGGCCGAGACGCTCCTCGTTCTCGCCCCAGGCCTCTCCGACGATGAGAATGGGGGCGCCAGGGGAGCCGGAGCCCATTGGAAGGGACATCAGGGCCTCCCACGGAGCGCAGACCAGAGACGCTTCCAGTAGAGCTTGGAAGGGAAGTGGGGGGTGAGGGAGAGTTCGTAGGCCAGACGTTGTCGTTTGAGCTCCTCCACAGCCTTCTCGTCTATGGCCTTGTCTTCTGGAGTCAGTACCTCTCCAGCAAGAGCGACTTCGTTGAGCAGCCTTCCCTGGCGGAGTCTCCGCCTCTCGAGTTCCTGCTGTCGGAACATTATCTTCAGGGATTCCTGATCCATTTTGGTCGTCCTTAATTTTTCGCGGCTGAGAGGATGTGCACGTGAATAACGATGGTGATGTTCACGTGAATCACATCCCATTCCTCCGAAATGCCTCAAGAACATAGGGGTCCGTGTCCGGCTGCCTGCGATACCAGTTCATGTACCCCCGGTCGACGGCGGAGATTGGCTCTCCCTTGAACTTCCCAAAGGTCATGATCTTGGGAATGCGGGCCTCTTCGGAGAACTCGTGGATCTCGTGAAGGGTGTGGAGCTTGGCGACTTCCATGATGACGCACAGGAGGGAGTGGCAGAGCATCACATCGTCAGCGGCCGAGTGAGCATTCTTCACCATTTCTCGCGTCTTGGCTGTTGCGCCCTGCGTAAAGTAAGTCATGGCGACGAGGGAGTGAGAGTCGACTTCGGGCCACAAGGCTCGAGACATGGCGAGAGTGCAAATCCTCTTCCCTTCCGGGTAGCCGAGAACCTTCCAGTCGAAGTCCACGTTGTGCCCGATGAGATAGGAGGCGTCAGGAACGTGAAGAGGGGCAGTGTCACTCGGCGGCATCCCTTCAAGCTCCTCCATCAAGATGTGATGGGTGGCAAGGGCTCCCCAGGCTGAGGGCTTCGTGGGCTTGAATCGCTGGACCGTCGGAGCAATTGGCCCTCCGAACTCCCTCCAGGCAAGTTCGATGACCTCGGCGTTCTCGAAGTCAGTGGCTTCGGTGTCAAGAATTATTGCGGGAATTGGCATTGATGACTCCAGAATGGAACTTACAAATTCCGAGCTTTTGAACGAGGATGGTTGGGTGGCCGAGCCAGCAGCGAAGCTTGGTGGGAGTGGCGGGCTCGGCGCGGGAGTGAGTGCAGTTATGGCACCCTGGCCTTTTCTCTGGCGATCGGTACCCAACTGCCCGGGCTCGGAGTGTCATCGAGACGCTGGCTTGCTTCATTTCTGGCCTCCACCACCAACGCCTTCATCAGAATACAATAGTTGATGAGGTCATCGAACCTGCCCTCGATTGGCTCAGAACTAGGGCGCGGAGTGCCCGCCGCCGAGGTTTTGACAAAACTCGCAATTCCATCGTAGTGCTTTGAAGCATAGATGAACGCGACTTGGAGAGACGTGCAGCCAGTAAGCGCAGCCCCGCGCTTGAAATTCGCCAGGCGATCACCGTCGCCCGCGTATTCTCCTCCCTTGACAACCAGGAGGTCAGCAGTTGACTTGACAGTGGAGGACACGAGGGAAGAGAATTCATCTTGGTTCACTTAGATTCCTTTCAGGGCATCACGCCACGCAAACAGGTGTGGAGTCAGTTCTCGGTTGGTAGAGGGCCAGGGAAAAGTACGCTCGAATGGTTGACCCCCTTTAACGACAGTGACTTGACACTGCCCTTCAATGTCAGCGACGTAGCATTTCCAACCCTCGGACTCGAAGATGTTGATAATGCCGGGAGTGAGGAGTTCAAGACGTGTTTGCATCAAGTTCCTTTCAGTTTCTGAAGCCGCGTGGCGGCAATTGCGAAAGCGGCTTCGTCCTTCTCGATCCCCGTAGCGACGGCGGAGAGGGCGTGAGCCGCGGGGAAGATCGGCCCCGTGCCGCAGAAGGGGTCGAGGACCTTCATCCCCGGGCGTACGCTCCGGGAGAGCAGGTCTTGGTAGAGGGCCACGGGTTTCTGGGCTTGGTGACCGAGGTTCTCGTCAGGGGGGTAGGTGAGGATGTCGCCTTTGAGGGCTGTGACCTTGAGCTCTCCGCGCCTGGCGTAGAGGATGCACTCATACTTCCGCTGTGGCCCATGCTCCGGCCAGGGGGCGCGGAACGCCTGTGGTTTGAACCAGAGGAGAGGGGTGCGGAATGGGGTCCATCCCTGCGCCCCTACCCAAGCCTTCAGCTCCGGAAACCTGTCAAAGTCGCAGAAGAGGTAAAGGTGGCTGTCGGGCTTGGCAACACGGGAGAGTTCTGGGATCACTGCCGCCATCAACTCGAGCCAGGATTCGTATGAGTCCTCGTAAAAGTGGGCGCCTTCAGCCCCGCCCCCAGAGTCCCCGAACTCGTCCGCTCCCATACCGTAGGGTGGGTCGGAGAGAATCACGTCGAACTCGGCCGCCGGCTGCTGCCGGAGCCACTCAACACAGTCCCAATTGTGGAGGCGGTGCTTCCCGCCGAGGTAGTCCTTTCCGAGGGCAGAGGCGAGTTCCTCGTTCCTCTCCTTCTCCTCCAGGCGCCCCAAGATCTTGTAGGCCTCCTGGCCGCTCTTCGCCGCCGCGACCTCGGGTCGGTGGAGGTTCTGCGCCAGGACGATGTTCCGCTTGACCTTGGAGACGTTCTCCGGGGTGGCGGAGCCCCGGGTTTCCTGGGCAATGACGGAGAGGTGCGGGCGAGGGGCATCCGCCGCCTTGGCTTGGTCCTCCCTCAGGGAATAGAGGTCCGCCTCTGCCTTCGCTCGCTCTTGCCAAGTTAGGTCCTTTCGCCGAATGTTCTCTTCGAGCTCTGCGGCCCTGGCGTCAAGGGGAGATAGGTCGCCGAGGTTGTTGTAGGGAACCATGCCCACGGGAACTGGCTTCCCGCCGCACATGAATAGGGAGCCGAGTTCCCACATTTCGTCCATTGCGCGAAGGCGACGCTCCCCGGCAACGAGAGTGAGGCCCTGGGGGGTGGAGCGAACGACGACTGGGTGCATCAGGCCAGCGGGACCTTCGAGGGAGGCGATGAGTTCCTGGTGGGCGTCGGGGTCGAACTCGACGCGTTGACGGTTGGAAGGAATGATGATGGAGGAACGGGGAGTGAGATTCATTAGATTTCTTTCTTGACCGAATCACCCAAACTAGGGCTAGCAGGGGGTTGAACAGACTGCGGTAGGCCGCCGCACACGTCGAGCAGCATCATCGCCATGTTGGCAACGTCGGCAGAGTATTCGCGGATCAGCGTCGCGTCGTTGTTCTTGACCGCTGCCGACAACTTCGCGGTATGCCAGTAGATTTCGAGCAAGCCTTGCTCGGGCGACATCGTGAGCCAGCCTGGACGGTCGCCCTTGCTGCAGTTCGCGTGCAACTCAGTCTCCATGAAGGCGACGAAGGGGCGCAGCACGTCGTTATACTTGCCGGCCGCGTTCATGGTTTATCCCCTTGAACAGACTGCGGGAGCGGCCACTCGTGTTGGGTAACTTTGTAGGCGGCGCGACTTTGCCGACTCATGTACCTCACCCAAACTTTCAAGATGTCTTTAGCATCTTCCTCGCGAGCAAATCTAAGGGCGGTTGAGGCATCCTGAGTGTGAAGGAATGGAAGTCGTGACTGAGGCTCAAAGGCGGTGTCAACGTATAGCCAAGAGATTTGTCGCCTCATACCTTGTGGGTAGTCACTCCCGTCATGTTCGATCAGCCAACCAGTTTCGTCTGGCTGTCGCGCATCCAGGGCCATCTGGCCGTCAACCGAGGAATCGACGAACTTGACCGACTTGACCAGCGCGCGATTCAAGGCGTCGGTTTCGACTTGGCTCAGGCTGTGGGCCTCGGGGGCGGGTTGCGGCTGTACTGGGGTGGCGAGATTGCAAGGATTGATGCCGGCGTAGACAGGGATATCGTGCCAAGTGTCCTCAGACTCAGCGAACGACGGCGCCGTCATATCGTGAGGATCAGCCTTCCGAATTCCGTTCCACCACGCCACCGGCTCTTGCGGTACTGGGGGCCGAGCAGATGCGAGGGTGGCGTCGATGTCGTCAATCAACTTTTGCGCCATTCGGGCGCTGCTGGTGCCGTTGTAAGGAGTCCCCTTTGCCGCCATCCCGAGGAAGCCTTTCGCGCGCCTCAGAAGCGCTTCGGGCAACGGCGACAGTTCACCCACTGGGGCTGGGGGATGCGCGCTCGGCGCTATCTCAACTTTGTCTAACGACTCCCAAGCCTTTTTCAATTCTTCACTCATCACTTCTCCTTCCCAATCAGCATCAACCCTGCTCCCACGCCCAGCCCCACAAGGAACCCAAACCCGGGTGAGGCGCTGGAGGCTGCGAAACCCACAACACCCCACCCGAGAAAGGCCGCGAGGAGTGCGGCGAGACGCACTTAGGTCCCTACTCGCTCGAATGAGATCGACTGATCTTCGAGGTCGGAGAGGCCCTTCGCCTCATCTTCGAACTCTTCTTCGAGAGCAGCGAAGATATCGCTGTCGTCGGGAAGATCAACATCTTCGTCGTCTTCGGGCTCGTCAGCATAGTCCTCCGGTTCCACGTCGAGAAAGCCTGTAATGGTCACCTTGATTCGCAGCATGGTGACCCTTCCTCAAACCTTCGCCAGCCCGACCACTTCTTCGAAGAGGTCTCCCGACCCCTCCGGGTACTCGCGGTGGCCGATCTTGACTCTCACGGGGCGGCCAGCCACCATGCGGAGGTTGAACGGCACTCCTGGCTGGTTCATGTCGAGGGCCTCCCGGAACTTGCGGAGGCCGCCGTTCTTGCCCTTGGCTGTGTCGATCCCGCCTGTCGCGTTAGTGTCCAGCATGATGCCGTACTTGACCTTGATGGTGGAGGAGTCGAGGCCGAGGGACTCCTTGACATCCGCGGGCACATCGACCTCGATCATGTAGTCAGCGGCGATACCCGACTTCGTGGCGTCCTTCTGGGAGACCCAGGGACGGATCACGGGTTCGGACAGGACGCCGACGTAGTCACCCACCGGGATAGGGGGGCGCTTCTCGAGGGCCTCCGTGATGGTTGCGTCGAGGAAGGAGTTTAGATCAAATGCACTCATGAGAGTTTCCTTAGTGTCGAAGTTGACGAAGTTGACGAATGAGCAGGGTAAGACCTAGGGTTGCTCAACCCCGTAGGAATAGTGAGGGTAGGAAGCGGACGGCAGCAATGAACGCCACCCACGCTGCCCACCAAAGTAAAGGCCTAAAGCTCCGAAGCATAATGACCCACTGGATGGCGCAAGCCAAGACTACTACGAGAGAGGCTATAGTTACGATATCCCAAGGGCTCATACCCCACCCCGCCCACGCCACTTGGCGATAATTTGAGCAAAGTCCGGGACGAGCTTGTCCGAGAGGGGGAGGTTCCGCGTCTTCAGATCCATCAGCGGGTCCATCGTGTCCCAAAGGAAGGTGGCGCCCAGGCGCTTGGCCGAGACTACGTCAGAAAACATTGGAGGAATCTTTGGAGCCAGCTTGGCACCCAGGGTCGAAACGGTGATTTTGCTCGCGCCGCCGAGAGGATCTGGCTCTCGCTCCACGTGCGCAAGGAGGACGAAGTGACAACGACACTGATCACAGAGTCGGCGGAGCGTTCCTTCGACCAGATTCTGAGCGAGTCCCCAGTCCTTCTGATCCCTGTCGACCTTTCCTCCGATGACACCAGCCATTGCTGCGTTTCCCATTCCGGTAAGGCCGTCGACCACAATTGCTCGATCAGTGCCGAAATTGTCAGCAGGTCCGTACGAAGTTCCTCCGTCGTCCTTGACGTCTGTGAAGTACCTGAGGAAGGCTTCGAATTGGTCATACTTGCTCCGGGAGGGGTCCGTGGTTTTCTTGAGGGACTCGTAGGAGAGGGTGTTGACGAGCTTCGCTGCGTCAGCCATTTCCTTCCAGGAGGCGGTGGGTCCACGGACGGTGAAGATGTGGAGGTTCGGTGGGATGGGCTTCCCGCGGTCGAGCCAGAACCCTCGGAGGGACTCGGTGCCGGCTTCGAAGGCGAGATAGTGGACGTGAATGCCGGTCTCGACCAGGGTGCCAATCGAGTGAGTCTTCCCGGTGCCAGTAGGGCCCTCTATGAGGACATTGACGCCGGGAGGGGATGGAGAGGTCTCAGCCATTGCTATCCTCCCTAGCCACGATCTCTGCGTAGTTCCCGATCGTGGTGGCTCTGATTCGGCAGGCTCCTTTATCCAGCATCCCCGCGGGATGGACGATCTTTTCTCCCTGAACTGACTTTGAAATTAGTTCTTCGACCCAATCCCGAGGGCCAGTATATTCAATGATTCTGAACACTCTTACGTAGTCTGTCATGATGTGGCTTCTTGAGTTAAGGGGGTTTATTGCGGCGTGCCTTTGGCAGCGTCTCGAAGGAGCCTGGCGAAGTCCACCCAGTGCCGCATTTGGTCTGGTGTGAGTTCAACCCAGTCCTTGCCTTCAGTGCCGCTCTGCCTCTGGGCCTGAAGGTACAGATCGTAGACGCCGCGTGCGGTCCAGTTCACCGGCCGCTCCCAATCGCCGCAGGAGAGACGACAATGGTGCCCTGGGTTTGCACCTTCGCGCAGATCACGTCCGCATCCGCTACCGGATCGACCAGCGCAATTGGGCCGTAGGTCGCCGTGTAGATCGCCTTGCCCTCAAGGGTGCAGACGATCCGCTTGTCGAGGCCAGGGTTGGTGGCGCAGCCGCCGAGGGCGAGGGCCGCAAGAATCAGGATGGATTTCATATCAGTTCTCCTTGAATTGCCCCTTCCGAGGCGAACCAGTTCATGTGAAGGTCGAATTCCCTTCTCAAGATCTCTGGTGGCATCTTGTCGAGAGCCTTCGGCCAGTCCATCACGCTCATAAAGTCGCTCACAACCTTATATCCACAGAGGAATGAGCCGGGAACCTCTCTCCAGTCAGTCACACTCGAGGGCTTGTGCTTGGGGCATGGGACCTTTAGGACCTCCCACCCCACCCCGTTGCACACTATTCGTGCCCAGACCTCTCCGCAGGTGAGGCAGAAGTATGCCGATGATCCTGGCCCAACAACTGGGACGCTAAACCCTCCCGTTCCGAGGAGCTTAGTCCCGAAGAAGTAATGGGCGACGACTTCCATGCTTCCTCCGCCTTGGCTAGGGTGATTTGGTGTCGGAGGCGAGTGATGCGCTCCCGCAACATGGCCTTGCGGGACTTCCAGTCCTCCTTCGCGGCCGCAGCGACGTGGAAGGAAAGGAGAGCCTCGTGGAGTTCGGCTTTGAGGATGGAGGAAATGGAGCGGCGACGGAAGAGCCAGGACATCATACGATCTCCTCCTCTTCCCGCGTCACCGGGTTCCACCTCCGCCGCTCGAAGCCTGCCTCGAGCCAAGGCTCTTGCTCCGCGGACAGGCACACTTGCCTGAACATGCAGCCGCCGAACTCAGTGCAGGCGTGGTCGAGGTTGAAGTTCCACCGCCCCGATTCCCACTGCTCCTTGAGTTCCTTCAAATCGTGGAGGAGCTGATCGTACCAGCGGTCGATCATCCACTGGGGTCGGTAGGTCACGGCCTGCTGGGTTTCGTACTTTGTCTTGAGAATCGAGACCCCCCGGACGAGGAAGCCCTGAAGGCTCATTCCTCCCCGGCCGGCGCCCCAGCAGTAGGCTGTGAATTGGCTTCGGAGGTCCCACTGCTTGGGCCAAGAGGCACCAAGCGAAGAAGTGGTCTTGTCGTCTTCTCCGAAGGTTCCTCCAGCATAATCGCATACCATGTCGAACCGACCAGAGTAAAGCAGTGGTTCCCCTGTTTCAGGGTGTTCAAAATCCACGGGCTCCAAGAAGGAGAACTCGATTGCTCTTGCGCCGGAAGGGAGAGTGTGGGGTGGTGCATTGTCGGCTCCGAGGGGGTATTGGGTGAAGTAGTATTCGAGCGCGCCTGCCATTCGGGTGGCGGACTTCGCCGAGTCCTCGGGACATTCGAAGGTGCCGTAGGACTGGAGAAGGGCGCCGATGCCGAGGGCACACGCGGACTCTGGTGACTCTCCATTGACGTAGAAGGCCTCCCGTGCGACCTCCAGGCCCCGGGCGAACGCCTTACCCGCGACGAGGTGGACCGACTCGGTCTTGGGCTTCCGGTGGAGGAAGTACTCGAGGTTGGCCTTCTGGCCGCAGGCGCGGGCAGCGGAGATGAGAGAAGAGTCGATTACGGTGGGGAAGGGAGGCCTATTCATGGAGATACAGCTCTGCTGCCTCGTTCAGCTCAGCGAGATAGTCGCTGAAAATCACGGTGGTCCCAACTTCCAGGTACTTGGCACCAGGTTTCAGAACTACGGCCTTCTCGTTCGTAGAAGTCAGGCCGTATTCCCAACGGCACTGCCCTTGGTTGAAGATGTAGACGCCGAAGTCTCTGTGAAGATCTCCCCAAGAGGACTTGTTTTCTGCGGGGATAATGAGCCTACACCCTGTGATGATGCAGGTCATGATCCGCCCCCAATCGCCAGCATGTTTGCAATGCGGTCTTGGAGCGCGCGAAACTCTTTCTGGTGCCGCTCGACCATCTTCTCTTGTTCGGCGCGGAGAACCTTGACCACCTGAGCGACCTTCTCATCCCGAGAAATGTCGTCGAAGGTGATCGTGTGGTCCTTGACCCTCGCCCAGCCCTGCGTGGTCATGTCCCCAGAGTAGCACGTGTAGTGCTTGTTATCGGGGTCTTCGGGATAGCAGTCCCAGATCGTCGTCGTGACTTGTGCCACTTCGTCCTCACTCAGCCCGTTAGCTATTCCTCCCCCAAGGTACGAGCCATCACTTGGAGAAGGTCTGGAGCAACCGCTCCCTTAGGTCAGGGCCGAACCCTGAGCCAAGGGCCGCTTAGCCGAGCATTTCGGAGAGGAGGTCGTCCCCGTTCGGGATCACAGCGGCCTTCGCCGCCGAGGCCCTCTTTGTGGTAGCCCCGGCGGAGGCGGCAGCCGCACCGATCCTGCCCTCTCGGAGTACCCTGACGGCCTCGATCATTTCCTCCTTGGTGAGGGTGCCGGCCACGGCCTTGGCCCGCCACTGGCTCACTTTGATTTGAAGTTCAGTGTTCACGTTTCCTCCGTCTTGGGCGCAATGGATTCAAAGAACTCCTCCACCCTCTTAGCAAAGAACTTCGCCCAGGCGCCCTTAGGGACGCGGCCAAGGGTGGGGGAGTAGAGGTACAACTCCAGCTTCGCCATGAGGTCTGGCGGCATCTGGAGGGTGAGCTTTCGTGTCGGCTCGATCGCCTTGGGGGGTGGCATCTATGCTCCGGGAGTGGGGTTCACGTGCATATTATCGTCGTTATTCACGTGCGCGTCAACAAAGTGTTGCGCCCCGTCCCACAAGTGTTTTCGGGCCTCAGAGCGGAGGAGCGGGATATGTCTTGCGGAACTCGACTGCCATTGCCTGAGCCGTCGCCACGACGGAGGCAGGGGCGGCCTTGCTCTGCACTGCCCAGTCCCAATCGGAGAGGAGAGCCTTGGTGAACGTGGTGACGAGGGCTGCGTCGCTCGCCCCGGCGGCCATCCAGGCCTCGTAGGCTACGAGTTCCCTGTACCGGATGTAGATGTCCCACTGTTGCCAGGAGGCGGTGTCGGTGACTGTGGCAGGAGGGTTCGGCGGGGGAGCGACGATCATGGGAGACTCCAAAGAATTGAATGTGCTGGTTACGTTCATCCAGCGCCGATTGTGCGGCCGATGTTTATTTCGCGGGCCCTGACAGGCCAGCCTAGCTTACCTTAAACCCGACACCGCAGCCAAGCTAGGAGACTGGCGTCTAGGTCCACCCTGAAACCCCCGTAGGGTGCCTGCCCTTCAGGTGGGCCGCGGAGCAGGACTTCAAACTCGAGGAAGGGGACGGCCCCCAGGAACCGTGAGGAGGGTAATTCCTGGGGGCGTCACGACCCGCGAGGCCTCAGGTAAGTCCTTGTTTAGAGGGCCTGAGTGGTCACGACTCCATCGTCGCGTGTCCTCACTTGCGCCAAACGGTGCGCCACGCCGGAAGGGTTCCCCGCGGGTTTAACAAGAGTTTACCTTACCTCTCGCCCTTCCAAGACGAAGCTGTTACAGTATCTTCCCTTGGCCGCTTTTTCAGCGAACTTCGGGAGGGGCTGCTCAACTCCGTCTTGGAAAGGACCCAAGAATTTGGGGCACCTTTCTAGAATGACACCAGCCGGCTGACCAGTTCCGTTCTCTGCTTAGGCCGCGCATCGCGGTGGTCTCCCCAGCAGTCTGATGCCATTCTAGAAAGGTCCCCAGGCAGGTCGCCCCACCCTGGGGATGGCACTTTACGTCTGCCAGACGACCCTCAACAGTTCCCCGAGCGTCGTGGGATGAAGGTTGAGAGAGGGTTCCGTTCAGCCCATCATATCGTTGATAGCTGCGTTGGCGTCGATTGCAACACCTTTCATCAGCTTCTCGCGTTCCAGGCGTTCGATCACCGGGGCGGTCTTGCTGCCCGGAGTCTTGAACGACTGATACAGTTTCTGTCGCGTCAGACCACCTTCCTTGCCGGCCTCCAGCGTCTTCTCCAAGAACTCCTTGACCTGCTGCAAGGTCATGCCATCCGGGTACTTCACAGAACCCTTCGACACTTCCATCAGTGCCTTGATGACGACGCTGGCGCCGGAGAACCCGTCCCCTGCCTTTCGCTCCGTGCCCCACTCGCCCTTCGAGAGGCGGTCGATAATTGCGTCGATGGAGACGACCATGTCATCCACGGTCTCCTCCCCCGCCGCCTCGTCGCCGATCTTCTGGCTCAGGCCGTGCGCCGCGTAGCGAGCGTAGAGGGCGTCTGTCGGGTCGACCGAGACCTTGCGCGTCTCGCCGTTCAGGAAGTCGATTCGCAGGATCGCGTTCGAGCCTTCGACCTCGGCGGTCTTCAGCATCTTGCGCTTGCCCACGAACTCGACATCGCGGCCGTCAGTCATCTTCACGACGACGGAGGGGGTCTTCTCTTTCTTCGGTGCTTCTGCCTTCGTGGCGGGAGCTTCCGCCGTTGCTGCTTCACTCATCAGGTATCTCCAAGAAAAAATGGCCTCCCATTTCAGGGGCGGAAGCCGGGATTCCCGCGGATTCAGCCGAGTTTGTCGAAGATTTCGGGATGGTCTGTCATGTACTTCTTACCCTTTTCGGTAAGCTGCCAGAGTTCTTTTCCGTTCTCGAACAAGCGAATGGCGTGGCCCTTCTCTTCCAAGGCGTAGAACGCACGGTTCACATGCTGGGCAAACGCAGAGTCGATGTGTACAGGATTGTCCAATTGAGTCCTCACTCAGTTTGCATCGAACGGCGAGATTGCCCCTCGATGCGTTGATTATATGCGGGCGTGCGCGGTCGTCAACAAAGTTGTGCGCCGCCGCCGCAACTCTTACTCGTCCTCGGTTTCCAGGTTCTCAACGAACGCCAGCACGAGGCGGGCGTCCACTGCAGCGGGCTCGCCGCACAGAGCGCACAGTGGCCCCGGCCCGACCTCGCCCTCATCGTCTCCCACCTCCCCGCAAGAGAGGCAGATGGGCTGGTGCCAGAACGCGGCCTGGGTGAGGCTCGCGCGAAGATTGCTCATGGTGGTTTCCTTTGTTCGTTTGTTTCGAAGAGAATCGGGATGAACAGTGCCCGTGCCCCACCCTTCCCACAGTACCCCAACCTCACCTGCCCTGGCGTCGATCCCTCAACCAGGGCGTATCGCTTGCACTCCCCATGAAGCTCACACGCCACGCCGAAGCATGGGACTATGCCCCCGAGGGGCTGCGCCCTCATGACGCCGCCTCTTTGGCACGCACCTTGGTCAGCTCTTTCTTAACCCACTCCAGATGCTGTTCGTATTCATCCAGCACGCACGGATATTCATATCCTGTGCCCGTGCCGATCAAGGTTCGTAACCCTTCTTCGGCGTATTCAAGCACCTCCAAGCGAGTGGGTCGATTCTGCGCCCTCACGGCCGCCCTCCCGGGATCAGGCCAAGCCCCCTCAGGGCCATCCTCCACGCCAAGCTCGGTCGGAGGTACAAGTTCTCTCGCCTGATCGCATGGTAGGCCTTCACGACCTCTGGGAGGAGGTGGACCTCTGCCGTAGGAGCGAAGCGGCCGTAGCTCACCCTCGCTGTGTCTCGCCATTGTGCTGTCTGTTGACGCATTTCTTCGTCTCCTCAAGAATCTTCCGCGCCAGCTCCGGGTTCATTCTGACCCTTGTCTCCAGTTCCCAGCACCTGTCGCAGCGCTTTGTCCCCAGCATCCTGGTTGGCTCTCCACAAATTTGGCAGGGAATGAACTCTGGTGGAGCAGCCGAACTTGCCGTGGTCTGCTCCCGGCTCATAGCAGCCTCAATTTGACAACTTCTTCGAAGCGCTCCACTTCGTCATCCTTCATGACGATGCCGAAGCAGCCTAAGCCTGTGTGAACCATGTAGGTCCCATCAGGGCTTTTGGTCAGGATGTCGTCCTCAAGAAGCTCTATGGTCCTGTTTGGAGAGCCCGCACAGGGCCAGGGATACCTCCCCGCCTTCTTTGGTCTGACCCCGCCCTTGATGCTGAAATCGTATCCCATCCTAGTCCTCACTAAGTTTCGCAGCGAAGTCCGCTGCCGCAATCCCCGACCCGCGAGGATTGCTGGCAACACCCTCACCAGTCGTTCCGAATCGGCGCGTTCCTCCCGGCGCGGATCAACACCAGAATCACGACCAGTGCCACGGCTAGCCACAAGAGGCCGAAATCGAGCCAGCTCATAGCCATGCCCCCACTGCCCGGCAGATCCTCTGGATTAGGTTCGGCCTTGGCCGGCGGACCTTTGGAACCGGGAGAGGAATGCGGAGCCACCTCCCTTGAGCCTCTTGCCAAGGACGGACCTCGGCTAGGGCGTAATGTCGTTCAGACTTGTACATCGCGTTCACTCCTTCACAACGAGACTGTAGGGCAGCCCCTTCCCATCAACCAAGCGGCTGAATCCCAGGCCCCGAATGCAGAGGGCGCAGACCTCAACCCTCTCTTCCGTGACCTCGCACCGATGTTCCTGCCCCATCGGCCAGTTCGCTCCCCGGCCCATCTGTGTGAGCCTGCGTGAGCCTGAGGGGCGGTGAAGCTCCTCGATGAAGAGGCCGACAAGGATTTCCGTCACCCCCTCACACGTGTTGCAGGTGTGCCGCACCGTTTTCGCAAGGTACCCTCCGAACTCGAAGCTCTTCGCATTCGACCAGTCCGTGAACCGCTTGGGGGCGAGCCGTGGGGGCTTCTCCCCGGCCTCGAGCACCTTGCGGGAGACCGGGGGCGGGAGTGTGACGCCGAGAAGGGCGAGGAGATCGTCTTCGGCGTTCATCCTATCCTCTTCAGGGTCTTGGCAATCACGCTTGCGATCGACTGTGTCTGTACAAACTCGGCCATCTGATAGACAGCTTTCATTGCCAATTCCCTGTCCACGCCTTCCTCTTCCAACTTCGTCGCGTGTGCTTGGAAGTCGATGTTGAGGTAGGGAATCCCGCCTAATTCGAATTCCCCTCGTTCAACTTCTCTGAGCCCCTCTAAGTTGAAACGAATGGTCATCGTCTCTTGTTGGAATGGTGCTGAAATCGTTTGCTTCGTTACCATGGTTGAGTCCTCACTCAGTTACGTGCGGGATTCGCACTGGGAAGGGCAGACCCGCTGCCCAACCCACTACGTTTTTCTCAGACATCTGCGCCGAAAATCCGCGCTTGTGCCCTCAGCTCCTCGCTCATCTCAGTTGTATCCAACCCTTGAAACCCTTTCACAGGGACCTTTGGCGCCAGCCCCATAACCCGGGCAGCACTCTCTGCAATCTCTTCCTCTGACATCCCCCGAATCGGTACGTTCATCCTACTCTGCACCCTTTGCGGCGCAGTAGACATATCCACCGGAACGATCACCGGCCTGAGTGCTTCCTCCCCCTCAACCCTCACGTGATTGTAGGTCTCCCCCCGCCTGATCCTCTTGATCGTCTCAGCCGAGACTCCATAAACCCGAGCCAGCGCCGTCGGATGTGCCCCCGCAATCAGTTGCTCTTTCACCCACCTCGCTTCCTCATCCGTGAAGCCCTGGGCCGCGTTTGTCTTTGACATCCTAACCTCTCCTGCGTAGCCCGCCCACTCGGGGGCGTATGTGTGGATTATACACAACACAACCATTACCGCAATTGGTGTTTACCCTCGTTGTTTCCTCACAACACAACCATAGCTACAGCTACCATTGCACCACAGCTACACATATGGGGGGTCGTCCCATGCTCACGTGAGCCAAGGGCATTTTCTCTGAGAGTCCTTCTGGGGGTTTCCAGTCTGTTAGTTAAATATTTTTTTTCTCTAAGAGAATCTCTCCCTGAAAGAGACTCACGTGCGTCACGCCCGGGAACCGACCCCCCATCTGTTGAGTGGTGGTGTAGCTGTTGTAATGGTTGTGTTGCGCAATTGTAACAAAGTACCCTCGGGAATGGGGCCTACGCTCGACCCCATTGTCAAGGCTACTCCGGTTGCTCATCGTCCCCCTCGGGCGCCATCATGTCCGCCAAGAGGTCGTCACCATCCGCCACAACCCCCTCGCCTCGAATCCGGTCCACAATGGGCTTGACGAGTTTCGCGGTCCCTAGGGCCTTGAGGTAGTCGCGCTCGGACAGCTTCCCCTTCTGTGCCCCGGCCGCAATCATTGCCCTCACCTCATCGTGGGTCTTCCCCGTTGCCTCGACCACGGCGGCGAGGATGACTTGATCGAGGGCCGTGGCCCCGTCTGTGCGTGCCGGGCTCCACGTCTCCGCCCCCGACATGTAGTGATCGACGAGCCGTTTCATGTTCGCGTGCTTCGTGGAGGGCGAGGCCGACGCGCCGGTCTTCGGGTCACGACCCTTCGCAGCCGCGTCACTCACCCGTTGGATGAAGCCGTGGATCGCCGCCCGTGCGGTGTTCGATGCGTGGACCTTCTCCATGTCGAATTCGAGGTTGCCCGCGCCCTTCACCTCGAACAGGATGATGGAGGGGCGATCCTCCGGCCGCGAGACGGTGATGATGGAATTCGCCTTCGGTTTCGTTTGCATATGAGTCCTCACTCGGTTAGTTGGGCGACATGCCCGAAATGGAGGATACATCCCCCATTGCGCGAATGTCATTAGAACTTACCCTAATCGTGGATCACGTGTTGAATGAGTTCTCGTCCCCCAAGATACTCCTTCACGGCAGCGGCCCGGTCAGTGCGAGTCTTTCCGCAGCCCAGATCACCACGTACGTACCACTCAACCGTGGGTTCATCCAGCATCGTGGGTCGACCCTCAATTGTCCCACAAGTCCACTTGCGCTCCCCGTTGAAGTCCCGAAACTCGATGCTGATCTTGAAGAATTGTTCACGTGCCATTTGTAGTTCCCCACATCACCTGCCCGACAGCCGGGTGGCTTGCCTCTAGTATCGGTGCGTGCGGCTACGATGTCAAGCATCTTTACATTGTAAAGCTCGTGGTGACATGAACGCAGGCGCCCGCGCACGCGCGTCGCAACATCCGTGCCAACCCCAACGGCTGCAGCTGGGTTGGTGAGTGCTCGCTGACTCACACGACCTTCGACGTGAACACTCACCAACCTCGGTGGGGGCCTTGATCTATCCCCCAGGGGAGGGGGTGGGGGAGGGGCAAACGGCTGCGCGTGAAAATTCATATAAGGTGGCGGCACAAAATTTGCGGCCTTGGGGAAGTGCACGTGAATAACCCGGGCGTCATGCACGTGGGCGGCCACCCAGCCCCAACGCCCCCACCAACACTTCCCGACGGCGACACAACACTTTATTGACACCGGCGATTCCCTTACATATACTCCACGCACGAGCCCGTCCGCTTATTCCCGACGAGCCGCCTCTCCACCAGCCCCGGCCCGCCCGCCGTTTCTTCGAGGATTCAGCATGGTCACCAAGACTCTCTCCGCCCCGACCCAGACCCAGACGTTCCCCGCAGGGACCACGGACCCGGGATTCACCTACACCGTCACGGGGGTCCTGGCGGACGGGACGACCCCCTTCAGCGCTACGAACGCCGTCGGCGCCTTCGACCTGGTCCCTGGCACCTACGTGGGCACGGTCTCCAAGCTCGGGTTCACCTCGGCCCCGTCCGTCCCCCTCACCATCGACCAGCCGGCCACGGTCAAGATCGACGTCCCCGACCCGACCCAGCCAGCCGTCTTCTCGTGAGCCCTGTCGAGCGTTGGGCACGAATTCTCTGGGACCTCCTTCGCGGACGGCGCCCGGAGAGAATTCCCGTCCCTAACCCTCACCGTCGAGCCACCTTCTCCTAGGACCGAAGCCATGAAATGGGAACCACAGACCCTAAACTACTCACACGAAGCCCTGATTCGGCAGATCATGGCGAACCCGACGGCGTCAAACGCTGAGCTCGGGAAGGTCTTCGGCCGGACGAAGGAATGGGTCTCGATGGTGAAGTCCTCGGGATTGTTCAAGGAGCAGTATGCGAAGCTCGCTGGGCAGCTGATGGACCCCATCCTTGCCGCGACCTTGGAGGACCGCATGGAGATGGTGGCGGCCCGGAGCCTCGAAGTCCTCCAAGAGAAGCTTGCCAGGCCCGTGGAGGCCATCTCAGATGAGCTCGCCATCCAGGCGGCAGCCTTCGGCGCCAAGGGCCTAGGGGTCGGTGGCTTCTCAACCCGGCCCGCCCCCCTCCAGCCCGTGCCCGCTCTCGACAGGATCGAGAGGCTCGCCGACCGCCTCACCAACTTGAATCGCCCTTCCACCCCTCACCAGGAGATCTCCGATGCGAAAATCATCGAGCACGCAACAGCGGCCAGCGAAGTCCGGGCCGCCTGAATGTCCCCCCTCCAAGGCCGAGCCCCAACGCCAGCGCTACAACATGGGCGCGCAGGGGATGGGGAAGCCGGGCAAAGTGGGGCCGCTGGGCAAGTGAACTCCCGCCCCGCCCCCACATCGTTGGAGGAACTCCTCGTTGCTGACGAGGATGAGGTCCTTCACGCTTACACTGACACGGAGGGTTTCCTTACCCTTGGGGTTGGAAGGCTGATCGACGTGCGGAGGGGCGGCGGGATCACGAAGGCAGAGTCGAGGTTCCTTCTTGCAAACGACGTGTCCAAGGCCGAGTTCGAGTGCGGCGACCACTTCACCTCCTGGTACCCGGCCCTAGATGACGTTCGAGCCGGCGTGGTCACTGCCCTCTGCTTCCAGCTCGGCATCAACGGCCTCCTCAATTTCGTCCACTTCCTCACAGCGATGCGCGCCCGGGATTGGGCTGAGGCGGGCCGCCAGCTCCGAAACTCGAAGCTCGCCAAGCAGGCGCCAGAGCGCATCGACCGCTACTGTGACATGCTCCTCTCTGGAGAGTGGAAGTGATCCAGCTCTCCGCCACCCTTGTCGAGAACTTCGCGGGAGTCTACCTCTCGCCGATGTATGATAATGCTGCGCCGACCCCAGATTTCCACCGAGAGTGCTGGGGTCTCTATTGCTCTCCTGAACTCTTCGTCGCCGTAGCGGCGCCACGGGGCCACGCCAAGTCTACAGCCCTCACCCATGACTTCGGCCTGGCGTCAGTCCTCTTCCGCTTCGAGTCCCACGTGATGGTGGTCTCCGCGACGGAGGAACTCGCCATGGCCCACCTGGGCGACATGGCCAAGGAACTCCGGGAGAACGAGGACCTTCGAGCGGCGTTCGGCATCGTCAAGTTTCTCACGGATTCCAAGGGCGAGATCGTCGTCCGTTGTGATGATGGCTACGAGTTCCGAATCCTTGCCCGTGGGGCGGGGCAACGGCTCCGTGGCCTGAAGTGGAATGGTCGTCGCCCTGGCCTCATCCTCTGCGATGACATGGAAGAGGACGAGCAGGTTGAGAACCCCGACCGCCGGAAGAAGTTTCGTCGTTGGGTTCTCCGCGCCCTCCTCCCAATGGGCCGCCGCGGGTGTAAGGTTCGCTGGCACGGCACCATCCTCCACGAGGATGCGATGCTCGCCCGGCTGATGAAGGACTCCGAATGGACTACGCGGCGGTACAAGGCCCACGCTTCGTTCGACGACTTCTCGGGCATCCTCTGGCCCGAGCAATTCTCTCCCGCCAGGCTCCGTTCCATCCGACAGTCCTTCATCAACCAGCAAGACGCTGGAGGGTACAGCCAGGAGTACCTCAACGACCCCCTTGATAACGAGGACCAGTACCTCTCCAAGGACTGGTTCCTACCTATGACGGAGGAGGATAGGGACCTCCAGAAGCTCATCGTCGTCGGCGTGGACTTCGCCATCTCCAAGAAGGACTCAGCAAACCGGACCTCGATCACGGTGGCAGGCCAGTCCCTCGACGCCCACGTTCACTTCGTAGACCAGAGGGTTGGTCGATGGGACTCGGAAGAGATCATAGACGAGCTCTTTGCCGTGGAGGCCCTCTGGCACCCGGATGTATTCTTCGTGGAGAGCGGACAGATCTGGCTCGCCCTGTGGCCCACGCTCAAGAAGGAGATGCTCCGGCGGAGGAAGTTCCTTAACTTCGACGCCCGCACCCCCATTCGGGACAAGGCAACCCGGGGCCGCGCCTATCAGAAGAGGATGAAGGCCCGAGCCTGCCGGTTCGACAAAGAGGCCTCTTGGTACCAGGGGTTC
>Ga0157379_10000166_pt1 | contig 49326 bp, 47 predicted proteins | sample S25metaG_FD_121802 | JGI IMG/M metagenome (GOLD analysis project Ga0157379, IMG submission 121802) | Switchgrass rhizosphere microbial communities from Kellogg Biological Station, Michigan, USA - S2-5 metaG | ecosystem: Host-associated > Plants > Roots > Rhizosphere > Soil | place: USA... | reverse complement strand
GGCGGAGAAGGCCATGGGCGATCACGAAGGGGCGATCGTCGCGCTCGACCCGCGCACCGGCGACGTGCTGGCGATGGTGAGCCGCCCGGCCTTCGATCCCAACGTCTTCGCGCGCGGCATCCGCAAGTCGGAGTGGCGCGCCCTGCTCCAGGATCGCAAACACCCGCTCAACAGCAAGGCGGTGCAGGGCACCTATCCGCCGGGCTCCACCTTCAAGGTCGTGATGGCGGCCGCGGCGCTGGAGGAGGGCGTCGTCAACCCCTTCACCCAGATCTTCTGCGGCGGCGGCATCTTCTTCGGCAACCGCACGTTCCGCTGCTGGCGCCCGAGCGGCCACGGCAACATGAACGTACACGAGGCGCTGGTGCGTTCGTGCGACGTGTTCTTCTACCAGGTCGGCCAGCGGCTCGGCGTCGACACCATCGCCGACTACGCGCACCGCTTCGGCCTGGGCGCGCCGACCGGCATCACGCTCGAGCACGAGAGCGGCGGGATCATCCCGAGCAGCCAGTGGAAGCAGCAGCGCTTCGGCGAGCCCTGGTACGCCGGCGAGACGCTGTCGGTCGCGATCGGCCAGGGTTACGTCACCGCGACGCCGCTGCAGATGGCGAACGTCATGGCCGCGATCGCCAACGACGGCACCGTCTATCGCCCGCAGTTCGTGAAGCGCGTCGAGACGACCGACGGGCAGAGCATCGTCGAGGAACAGCCCGTCGTCACCACCAACCTCGGCTTCAAAAAGACGACGTTGCTGCAGATCCGCCAGGCGCTCTCCGACGTCGTGAACTCCAACCGTGGCACCGGCGCGAAGGCGCGCGTGCACGGCATCGAGGTCGGCGGCAAGACGGGCACCTCGCAGGTCGGCAAGCTCGGCGCCGAGCGGACGAAACAGGGCCACATGGCGCGCGAGCGCAAGGATCACGCCTGGTTCATCGCCTTCGCCCCGGTCTCCTCACCCGAGATCGCGGTCGCGGTGCTGGCGGAGCATGCCGGCGAGCACGGCGGCACCGCCGCCGCACCGATCGCGCAGCAGGTGATCGCCCACTACTTCGGCGTTGCGGACGACGACGATGCGACAATTCGACAGACGGCTCGCTTATCATTTTGACTGGCTGCTCGTGCTCCTGACCCTCGCGGTGGCGGGCGTCGGGCTGGTCACGATCTACAGCGCCACGGTGGCGACGACGCACACCGGCTTCACGGCCAACCCGCTCGTGATCCGCCAGGCCGCGTACGCCGCGGTCGGGTTCGTCGGCATGGTGGCCGTGGTGTTCTTCGATTACCGGCGCCTCGAGCGCTACGCCTACGTGATCTATGCCTTCGCCCTCATCCTGCTGGTGATGGTGCCGGTCATGGGCAGCGTCGGCGGCGGGGCGCGGCGTTGGATCAATCTCGGCTTCGTCACGGTGCAGCCGTCGGAGCTGATCAAGGTCGGTCTCGTCATCGCGCTGGCGCGCTACTTCCACCGCGCCCGCGCCACTGGCGACCTCCGCCTGCGTGACGTGATACCGGCGTTCCTGCTGCTCGCGATCCCTGCCGCCCTGATCCTGGCGCAGCCCGATCTCGGCACCGTCGGCGTGGTCACGATCGTGTTCTTCAGCATCCTCTTCTTCGCCGGCCTGCGCGTGCGCTCCTTCGTGCTGCTGGCGCTGATCGGCGGCGCCACGGTGCCGCTCTTGTGGCACCACCTGAAGCCGTACCAGCAGCAGCGGGTGATGACGTTCCTCTCGCCCGAGATGGACCCGCTCGGCGCCGGCTACCACGTCATCCAATCGAAGATCGCGATCGGTTCCGGGATGTTCTGGGGCAAGGGCTACCTGCACGGCACGCAGAACAAGCTCAACTTCCTGCCCGAGCAGCACACCGACTTCATCTTTTCGGTGTTCGCCGAGGAGTGGGGGTACGTGGGCGCGCTGGTGCTGATCGCGCTCTACGCGGCGCTCGTCCTGCGCGGCTTCCAGGTGTCGTACCGGGCCAAGGATCGCTTCGGGTCGTTGCTCGCGTTCGGCATCGTCGCGATCGTCTTCTGGCAGGCGTTGATCAACGTCGGCATGACCTCGGGGATCCTCCCCGTGGTCGGCATCCCGCTGCCGTTCGTGAGCTACGGAGGGTCCTCGTTGACCTCGATGATGGTGGCGCTCGGTCTCGTCATCAACGTCAACATGCGCCGCTTCACGTTCTGACGCATGGCCGGCGCCCCTCCCTACCGCTTCTACGCCGCGGAGATCTCGTACTTCTCGGGCAAGGTGCGCCCGGTGTTCCGCTACAAGGGGATTCCGTACGAGGAGATCCTGCCGACGCCGCAGGCCTACCGCGACGTCATCCTGCCGCGGACCGGGCTCGCGTTCATTCCGATCGTGGTGACGCCGGAGGATCGCACGTTGCAGGACACGAGCGAGATCCTCGACGAGTTGGAGCGGCGCTTTCCCGATCCGCCGGTGTATCCGCCGACGCCGGTGCAACGGGTCGTGGCGTACCTGCTCGAGGTCTACGCCGACGAGTTCGGAGTGCTTCCGGCCATGCACTATCGCTGGAGCTTTCCCGAGAGCGAGGCCAAGGCGCGCGCGGATTTCGCGGCCGCCAACGGCGACGCCGAGGCGGCGGGCCGCTTCGCCGACCGGATGAAGGGCGTGCTGCCGTTCCTCGGCGTCGGCCCGGCGAGCACCGCGGCCATCGAGGCGCACACGCGTGACCTGCTGGACGCGCTGTCGTCGCACCTGACATCCCACGACTTCCTGCTCGGGAGCCGCATGTCGCTCGCCGACCTGGCGCTGCTCGGTCCGCTCTACGCGCACCTCTATCTCGACGCAGTACCCGGTCGCTTGCTGCGCGAGACCGCGCCCGTCGTCTGCGCCTGGATCGAGCGGATGAATCACCCGGTGCCGAAATCCGGTGCGTTCGTCGCCGCCGACGCGCTTCCGGCGACCCTGCGGCCGCTGCTCGAGCTCGTCGGCCGCGATGCTGTGCCGCTCCTGCTCGACAACGTGCGCGCGTTCGAGGCGTGGGCCGATACCAGGCCCGCGGAGATGGTCGAGCCGCCGCGCGCCGTCGGCTCGCACGAGGCCGGGTTGCGCGGCGCGCGCTTCCCGCGCATGACGAGTCCCTACACCTCGTGGATGGTGCAGCGCCCGTACGACGCGTACGCCGCGCTCGGCGCCGAGGCGCGTGCTACCGTCGATCGCGCCCTCGCCGGTACCGGCCTCGAGGCGCTTCTCGCGTTTCGCCCGCGCCATCGGCTGGCGAAACGCGACTTCAAGCTCATCTTCGCGTCGTAGGCGCGAGACGGTCGATCGGCTCGGCGCGGCCCCCGGAGCTACGGCCGGCCGGCGAACGCGTCGGCGATGAAGGCGTGCGCCAGCGCGTAGCCGTGGCGCGTCGCGGGTTCGTCGTAGCGCGAGATCGGCGGATTGTTGGCGGCCGGGTCGGTGAACGAGTGGACGACCTTGCCGAAGGTCAGCGCGTACCAGCGCGCGCCGGCGGCGGTCATCTCGGTTTCGAACGCGTCGCGGTGGGCCTTCGGGGAGATGGGATCATCGGCGCCGTGCAGGACGAGCACGGCGGCGCGGACGGCGCCCGTTGCCGCCGGCATCGACGTGGCGAGGATGCCGTGCACGGAGACGACGGCGCGGACGTCGGCGCCGGCGCGTGCCAGATCGAGCACGTTGCTGCCGCCGAAGCAGAAGCCGATCGCGGCGCGCCGCTCGAGGTCGCCGATGCCGCGCCGCTCGGCCTCGTGCGACATCACGTCGAAGGCCGCGACGATGCGGCGGCGCGTCTCGGCCGGATGGTTGAGGAGCGGCGCGAGGAACTCGAGGGGGTTCTCCGTGCCTTTGGGCGCGTTGCCATCGCCGAACATGTCGGCGACGAACGCGACGTAGCGATCGGCCGCGAGCTCTTTGGCGCGCTCGACCGCGTCGGAGGTGACGCCGCGCCAGTTGGGCGCCATCAGCAGGAGCGGCCGCCGCGTCGCGCCGGCGGGGTCGTAGACGAGCCGTCCGCCGCAGGCGAGACCGGACACCTCGTAGTTGATCGAGTCGACCTTCACGGCACGCCCTCCGCCGATCCTGCTACGCGAGAACGTGTGGGCGTTCAACATGTCCGCCGGCGCCGTCAGCGATATGGCGGCGCCGGCGACACGCGTGCGGCTCAGTGTCCCCGCGGACAGTCGCGGGTGACGTAGCAGGCGAGCGGCGGCTCGCCCTCGGCCTTGGGGCCATTCGGACCGAGGAGCTCGGCCAGGGTCGTCTGATACGCGAGGACGCGGGCGTCGGCGTCGGTTCGATCGACGCCCGGCATCGTGTCGGTCGCGCACACGGCGGGATCGACGCGGCTCGGATCGGCGGGTCCCTTGTGATCGAGCGCGTCGGTGACGATCGCGTACGTCGGCCCGTCGAAGGCCAGCGTGAGATGATCCACCGCGTGTCCGGGACAGAGATCCTGCACGGCGACGTTGGTGACGTGATTGCGGTTGCCGTTCAGGACGCCCTGCGATGGCAGGACGAACACCTGGTCGTCGGTCGTCACGATCGCCGTGAAAGGGACGGCGCCGACGGTCTCATGGCCGTCGTTCAACGCGGTGAGGAAGTCGGAGCCGGTCTGCATCTGGTACAGGGACGCGGCGCAGAAGAAGGGCCCGGTGCACACCGCGTCGGGAAACGCGGAGCCCTGATTGGGGGTGGCGAGCATGATCACGTCCGAGACGTGGGTGCGGATATCGGGCCACCAGCGTAGCGCCCAGCGCGCCTCGAGCCCGCCCTGGGAGTGGCCGATGATGGCGACCTTGCGGTGGCTCTCGCGAGCCATCGTTCGCACGGCATAGACCACGTACTCGGTGGAGACCTGGATGTCGCCCGCGCTCGCGTTGGGAAGGTCGACCGTACAGGCCGGCTCGCCGCGCGCGGGCAGGGCGAGCTTGTAGTTCCAGCTCCAGTTGATCTCGCTGTCGGCGAACGTGCCGTGCACCAGGAGCACCGGGTCGCGCGTGGCGTGCGCCAGGTCGCCGTTGCAGGTGAGGGCGGCCTGCAAGGTGCTGGTCGGCGTGGCCAGGGCCGGTCCCACCTCGTGCTTGGCCGAAGCCGTGGCCGGGGCCAGGGTCGTGAGCAAGGCGACGACGCCGGCGAGACGAACGATACGGTGCAGCATGATGACCTCCTGGCGGCGGGGAGCCGCGGTTCGTTTGGACTGACTGGACAAATAGGAAAAATGTCCAGACTTGTCAACATACGGAGAATCGTCTAGCTAGATGGACACGTGACGACCGACGTCGACAAGGCACCGACGCCCCTGGAGCGTGCGCTCGCCGGCGCCGACGCGAGCACACGCACCACCCCGATCGACGCGCTGCGGTTGGCGCGGCGCCGCTGGCTCGCGGGCGAGCGCCTCGACATGGGCGCGCTCGCCGAGGAGCTCGAGATCAGCCGGGCAACGCTCTACACCTGGGTCGGCAGCCGGGAGCGGCTGATCGGCGAGGTGCTGTGGTCGTTCGCCGAGCAGGGGCTGCGTCAGGCCCGTGAGGCGGCTCGCGGAACGGGCGCAGCGTACATCGTCGACGTGTTCCGGCGCTTCATCCACCTGAACGCCGGTTTCGCGCCGCTGCGGCGCTTCGTCGAGCAGGATCCGGAGCTGGCGCTACGGGTGCTCACCTCGAAGAATAGCCCGGTGCAGGGGCGCATGATCGCGGCGTCGCGCCAGCTTCTCGCGGAACAGGTCGAGCGTGACGCCCTCCAGCTGGCGCTCGGGATCGACACGCTCGCCTACACCCTGATCCGGGTGGCGGAGTCGTTCCTCTACCGCGACGTCATCGCGGGCAGCGATCCCGACGTCGACCGCGCCGTCGAGGTCGTGCGCGTCCTGCTCCATGCGCAGCCGCCGCCGGAGGCGCCGCTGCGGCGCGGGCGACGCGGCGCCAAGCGCTGACGCGGTCGTGCGGGGCCGAGCCGTCGCCGTCGTACTGGAAGTGCGTTTGCGGACGTCAGTCGTCGGTACACACACCCCAGGGACCCAATCCGTCGTGGCCGCCGCCGCAGCTGCTGGCGCAGCTCGAGTCGTGGAGGCGCGGCAGGCGCCAGGTCGAGAGATCGCACTGGTGGCCGCTCACCGTCGACTCGAAGAGCTTCAGTGAGGAGTTACGAGGGGCGGTCGAGATGCCGGCGAGACCGGAGCCGATGAGCGTCGAGCGGTAGATCTTGATCCAGCGACCTTCGACCTCGACGTAGTCGCTGCCGCCAATCGTGGAGTCCATGATCGTCAGTTTGCGGGACGCGATCACTCCCCACGTGTTCACCGTGACGGTGACGTCATGCAGCGTCACGTTCCGGCCGAGGATACCGGTCGCGGTCGGTACCGTGATCGTTCCGCCGTAGATCGTGCAGTCACCCTCGCAGTAGTTCACTCCGTCCTTGCAGAGGGCGCCGCATGCAACGGCGGCGGCTCCCGGTCCGGCGATCAGTGTGTGGCCGTCGAGATCGAGGCTACCGTGGTGCCTGACCATGATCGCGGCACTCATCGACAGACCAGCCTGACCCGTGCAATCGAGATCGGCCACGAGGCGTCCGGCGCCGGTCACCACCTGTCCGCAGGTCGTGACGTCGACGGGCGGTGCCGGCTGCGCGGCATTCGCGGTCGACAGACGAAGCACGCTGAATGCGAGCGCCGCGCCGAGCGAGGACCAGCGTACTGAGAGGGACCGAAGGGGGACGCGCATGGGGCTCCTGGGAGCCGACATGCCTACGTTCCCGTGCGCGGCGCTGTCAACGCGCGCCGCGCCAGCGGCACGCTCGATTCAACGTGGCGCGCCTCGATGTGCGCTGAAAAGCCCGCGCGATGGACTAGACGACCTTGTCGATCGCCTTGACGAGATGAGCCTTCGGCACGGCGCCGACGATCTGCTCCTTCACCTCGCCACCCTTGAAAATGATGAGGTTCGGGATGCCGCGTACGCCGAACTGCGCCGGGGTCCGCGGGTTATCGTCGACGTTCATCTTCACGACCTTGAGGCGACCGCTGTACTCGCCGGCGAGCTGTTCGACGACGGGGCCGATCGTACGGCACGGGCCGCACCAGGGGGCCCAGAAGTCGATCAGTACGGGCGTGCTGGCCTGCAGCACTTCGCTCTGGAACTGGTCGTCGCTGATGCTCTGTACGTCTGACATGCGGAACGCCTCCCTGTGCGTCGTCCGCGTGAGTATAACCACGCCCGCGCCGCATGCAACGCGAGCGCGGGCGCGGGGTTGCGTGCCGCCAGCTACTGCTGGTCCTCGTCCTCTTCCTGCGGCTGTTGCTGTTGCTGCTCGCGCAGGCGCTGCCGCTTCTCCTTGTAGGTCTCCGCAGGAGAGGAATGGTGCGACGGCGCGGCGCCGATGATGTTGAGCTCGACGCGGCGATTCTGTGCGCGCCCGTCGTCGGTCGCGTTGGTGGCGACGGGTCGCGACTCACCGAAGCCCTGCGCGTGCAGCCGGCTCGCGCTGACTCCGTGCTGCGCGAGGTAGACGACGACCGACTTGGCGCGTCGCTCGGAGAGACCCTGGTTGTAGGCGTCCGTGCCGACGTCGTCGGTATGCCCGTCGACGGACACCTCGACGTCGGGTTCGTCGCGCAGGATGTTGGCGGCTTCGTCCAGGGTGTCGGCCGCATCGCGACGGATCGACGCCTTGTCGAAGTCGAAATTCACGCCTCGCAGGATGATCTTCCGTTGCGGTTGGGGGGTCGGGCGTGGTGCGGGTGGTGGCGGCGGGGGAACCTCTTCCGCCCAGTGCTCGTCGAATGCGCAGTGACCGAACAGGGCGCCCAGCATCATGCCCGTTGCGGCACCGACGCCGATGCCCAGCGCCATATCCTTCGTCTGGCGTTCGGTCTCGCCCGAGGTGGCGGCGATGCCGCCGCCCAGACCGGCGCCGATCGCGGCACCAGCGATCGCACCGCCGACCGTGCCCGCGCCCCAGCGCCGGCTGCAGTTGAAGGGGCCGCGATCGGCGCGGGCGGCGCAGCCGGCCGTCGTTGCCAACGCGAGTGCCGCTACGAGCGCTACCGATCGGGTCGAGGTTTTCGCCATGCGGTCCTCCTCGGAACGTGCAGTCCGGCACCTCGGCTACGTGGCGCCGCCGCACTAGTCAAGGCGCGGCGGCGTCGGAGCGCCTCCGAACGGCGCGTCAGTTCGCTTCGGCGAGGATGCGCAAGGCCTCGGGCTGGCGCAGGCTGCAGATCATCGTCGTGATGCCGGACTCGCGCCAGGCGGCCAGGCGATCGCGGATGCGCTCGGCCGGGCCGACCAGCGAGATCTCGTCGGCGAGCTCACTCGGTACCGCCGCGGCGGCCTCGGCCTTCTTGCCGGACAGGTAGAGGTCCTGGATCGTCCGGGCTTCCTGCTCGAAGCCGTAGCGGCACGCGAGCTCGTTGTAGAAGTTCTTGCCGCGCGCGCCCATGCCGCCGATGTAGAGCGCGAGGAACGGCTTGATGAAGTCGAGACACGCGGCGACGTCGTCGCCGACGATGACCGTCACCGAGGGCGCGACGTCGAACGTCGCCAGCGACTTGCCGCCGCCCGCGCGCGCGAAGCCGGCCTCGAGCGCCGGCTTATAGATGTGACGGTACGGGCTGTAGAAGATCGGCAGCCAGCCGTCGGCGATCTCGGCGGTCTGCTCGACGCTCTTCGGGCCGATCGCGGCGATGTAGATCGGGATCCGCCGGCCGTGGAGGATGCTCTTCAGCGGCTTCCCGAGGCCGCTCGCGCCCGGGCCGCGGTAGGGGATCGAGTAGTGCTCGCCCTGGTGCTCGAGCGGCTGCTCGCGCGCCCAGATCTGCCGCACGATCTCGACGTACTCGCGCGTGCGCACGAGCGGCTTGCCGTACGGCACGCCGTGCCAGCCTTCGACGACCTGCGGCCCCGAGACGCCGAGGCCGAGGAGGAAGCGCCCGCCCGAGAGCTGATCGAGCGTCGAGGCGGTCATCGCCGTCATGGCGGGCGTGCGTGCCGGCATCTGCATGATGCCGCTCGCGACGTGGATGTGCTCCGTCTGACCGGCGATCCAGGCAAGCGGCGTCACCGCGTCCGATCCGTACGCCTCCGCGGACCAGACCGAGTGGAAGCCGAGCCGATCGGCCTCCTTGATGAGCTTGATGTCGATCGAAACCTTCGCGCCGGAGTAGCCGACGTTCAAACCCAAACGCATGGCGGGGAGCCTCCTCTGTCTCGCGCTGCTTAGAGCACTTGCGCCGCCGTCGCAATGCGCCCGACGGCGGAGGCCTGCCCCCGCTCACGGCGCGCGATCTGGACGCCGTACGCCGCGAACACGACGCAGCCGAACGTCACCGTGAGCCCGATCGCGGCCGGCAGCACGAGAATCCCGAGCACGTAGCCGGCGCCGCTGAGGAGTGCCACGGCGCCGACCGCGATTCCGAAGAGGGCGAGCGCCCTCGGCAGCAACGGCGACTCGGCGCGCATGTCCGCCCACAGGACCGCGATCGTACCGATCCCGAACGGCACGTTACCCGCCGCGAAGAGGAAGTCGAACCAAGCCTTGCAGGCGAGGAACACGGCCGGCTCGGCGATCCGAGTGAGCGGCGCGAGGAGTACCGCCATCATCGAGTCGAAGACGATCGCGACGGCGGCGCTGACGGCGACGAGCGTCCAGCCGAAGCGCTCGAGGTCGGAGTCGGCGAGCCGCCGCCGGGCCGCGAGCGCGATGCACGCCGCGGTGAGGAGGACGTCGCCGAAGAGCGCGAACCCGCCGGCGAGCGCCATGGGCTCCGGGCCGAGCGCGATCGCGTCCTGAAACGCCCGCAGGCGCTCCTCGGCGAGTGCCGGCAGTCCGAGTTGCGGCGTCAGCCGGATGTAGAAGAGGGTGCCGATGAAGAGCGTCGCCGCGCCCGCCGCCAGCAACGCTCCCGAGAGCGCGAACGGTTCGTGCGATCCTGTCGGACGGTCACGCATGTGTACCTCCCCGCTCGTGGAGGCGGCTACGCCGCCCCCACCCAGTTGCCGTGGAACCCGTAGGGGACGCGATGCGGGATGCGGACCCGGGCGATCGCCTCGCCGCCGATGTTGCGCGCGTCGAGGATGTCGAACTCGCTCGCGTTGCGGGCTTGATCGTAGTGCAGGACGAGCACGTAGCCGTCGTCCTCGGCCGCGTCGGGACGCCGCGGGACGAAGAGCGGCTCGCTGACGCCGTTGGCGGGGCCGTACTGGCGCGTCTCCGACGTACCGCGCTGCAGGTCGTACTTGTGCACCGCGCTCCACACGGGCAGGGCGTTGCCGTTGCCCTCGGGGCCGGTGGCGGCCATGTACCCGAAGCGGTGCTTGCGGCCGACGAGGCGCTCGTCGACGCGTGGGAACTCGCCGTCGCGGTCGTCGAGCGGCACGGACTTGATGCCGCCGCCCTTCAGATCGAGCCGCCAGCGGTGCAGGCGTGCCACGTTCTTGTCGCGCCAGCCCGGATCGCGCGCCGCCTTGGGATTCATGAACAGCAGTTGATCGTAGCGTGCGACGTCGAGCACCAGCTCGTCCTCCTCGACGTAGGCGTTCATGGGGTGGAAGACGTAGCAGGAGTCGGTCGAGAACCAGCGGACGTCGGCGTTGCCGCCCGTCCGCGGCATAACGCCGATGCGCGTGCCGAGCTCGGGCTTCCAGGCGAAGATGCTGCCGCTGCGCGCGATCTCCTCGAAGCTGAACACGATCGGGCACAGGATGAAGACGACGTAGTCCTTGGTGATCGCGAAGTCGTGGATCATCGACGGCCACTCGACGTCGATGACCTCGCTGCGCACCAGCGCGCCGCTACGATCGACGGCATGGTACTGCAGATAGGGGGGGAAGGGCGCGTACCCGAAGAAGAGCATCTCGCCGGTCTCGGGATCGAGCTTCGGGTGGGCGGTCATCGCGCCCATCAGCTTGCCGCCGAAATCGTACGGGCCGATCGTCTCGAGGGTGCAAGGCTGCATCGCCGTCGGCAGTGACGACTCGACGAGCGCGAGCAGCTTCCCGGCGTGGTAGACGATGTTCGTGTTCGACGTCGTCTTGAACGCGGGCATCTCGCTCGGCTTCATCCCGAGGAGGCCCGGGTAGATCGCCTTACCGGCGGCGCGCTCTTCCTTCAGGCCGTCGTTCAGCACGTAGCGGTTGCGGTACGAGGCGCGGCCGTCGCGGATGCTGATCGCGTGGATCATCCCGTCGCCGTCGAACCAGTGATACCGTCCCGGCGGCTCGTACGCGGGGTTCGGCCCGTTGCGGTAGAACGTGCCATTCAAGTCACGCGGGATCTCGCCGATCACTTCCAGGTCGTCGGCGGTGCCCTCCATGCGCCACGGCGCGAAGTTCCCCTGCAGCAACGGATTGACGTCGGACTCTCGTTCACTCATTGGCGACTCCTTTCGGTTCGTGCCGCGGCGAGACGCGGCGCGCGGCGCCCCGCGTCGCGCGTGATGTGGGCGATCAGCGCCTCGCGCATGATCGCGATGGCGGGAGCCTGCTGCTGCAGGGCTCCGCGGATGGCGAGCGATGTGACGCCGTGGACCGCCGCCCAGGCGGCCGCGGTGCCCTCCTCGATCCCGACGCGCAGGCGGCCGGCGGCGTCGATGGCGGCGATGCCGCGGCGAAGCGCATCGTAGGAGGCAAGGGCGCCCGCAGTCGGGCGGATTGTCGCGCCCTCGAACATCAGCCGATAGTGCTCCGGATGGCGCAGGCCGAACTCGACGTAGCGTCCACACGACCAGCGCAGCCTCTCGACCGGATCGGCGGGAACGGCGCGGCGGGCGAAGGCACGGTCGAATTCGGCGAAGGCATCATCCACCACGCGGTCGACCAGCGCGGCCTTGTCGCCGAAGTGGTGGTAGATGGTCGGCGCCGTCACCCCGGCGCGGGAACACAGCTCGCGGATCGAGAGCCGCTCGGCGCCGCCCTTGGCGATCAGGTGCGCGGCGTGCTCGAGGATGATGCGGCGAGTCGCCTCCGACTCGGCGTCGCGTCCCCGTGTCGCTCCGGCCCGCGCCATGAGTCTCGTATAGCGATGTTATAGCTGAGAAGCAAGGGGAAGAGCGGTGATTTCGCGTGCCGCGCTTCTCCTTCTATATCGCAGCTATAGCTTCAGGTCGACGAAACTCGCCCAGGAGCTCGACGTGCTCGGTGTGCGGCATGAGGTCGAATGGGCGGACGCGCTCGAGCCGATAGCCACCGCGCACCAGTGCCGCGGCATCGCGTGCGAATGACGTCGGGTCGCACGAAAGGTAGAGGATACGCGGCACGCCGGCATCGGCGAGCGCCGTCGCCACGGCCGGGCCGCAGCCCTTGCGCGGCGGGTTCAGCGTGACGACGTCGGGCCGCAGCGCGGCGAGCGCCGCGCCGTACTCCTCGACCCGCCCCACCTCGAAGCGCACGTTGCGGCGGCGATTGCGCTGCGCGTTCGTACGCGCGGCACGGATCGCCGCCGGCTCCGTCTCGATCGCGACGACCTCGCGTGCCCGCGCTGCCAGGGTGAGCGCGATGCCGCCGACGCCGCAGTAGAGATCGACGACCCGCTCTTCGCCGCCGAGCGCGGCGGCATCCGCGATCGCCGCGTAGATGCGCGCCGCCATCCGCGTGTTGGCCTGCACGAAGGCGACCGGCGATGCTGAGAGCTCGACGTCGCCATAGCGATCGCAGAGCTCGGCGGCGCCCCACACGCGTTGCGTCTGCGCGCCGACGATCACGTTCCCCGTCGTGGCGTTGGTGTTGACGAGGAGGCCGGCGAGCGGCAGCGCGCCGCGAAGCACGCGGGCGATCGCCTCCCCCTCGACGAGCTTTCGCAGCGAGCTCACCAGGGTGACGAGGATCCGGCGCTCGTGGATGCTGGCGCGAAGCAGCGCGTATCGAATCCCGGGCCGTGTCGCGCCATGGATGGGGACGTTGCTGTGAACCAGCGCGTCGCGCAGATACGGCAACGCGCGCGCGATCAGCGGGTCGTGCAGCGGGCAGCCGGTCGCATCGGCGACGTGATGAGTGCCGGGCCGGTAGAGTCCGATCGTCAAGCCATGACGCGTGCGCGCCACGACGTGCTTCACCTGGACGCGATAGCCGGTCTGCCGTCCCGCCGCTGTGACCGGCTCGACGGGCGGCGCGGCGCCGCCGAGGGCGTCGCGGAGGGCGAGCACGACTCGCGACTGCTTGGCCGCGAGCTGCTCCCCATACGGACGGTGCACCCACGGACAGCCCGGGCAGTCCGGAAAATGCGGGCAGGGCCTCGCCGGCGAGTCCGATGGGAGTGTTCGAGGCGGACGGACGGAAGAGGTACCCTCAGCCGTCTCGCCGGATCGCCGGCCGCGCGGAGGTCGCACGGCCCGAAAGCAACCAGGCCGCGCGCGACGCGTCAAACGTCGCGCGCGACCCGGGTCCGAGAGCTCGCACGGGAGTGTACGAGAGCTCCCGAAACGTTACGTGGATCTAGTCTTCGGTGTGGGTGGTGGTTTCAGTGGTGCGGCGCTGAACGACCGGGGCGGCCGGAACCGTCTCGACCGTCGTGCGCTTCTCGACGACGGCCGGCGGCGGAACGCGCTCGGTCGTCTCGGTATGTTCGGTGACGACGTTGTGTTGCGTGACCACGGGAGCCTCCTCGACCTTGTACGAATGAGATTCCTGCGTCCTCTTCTCGATGACGGTCTCATCCGCACGTACGACCGGAGCCCCCACAGCCATCACGAACACGCCGGCGCCGACCCACACCGCGAGGTGTTTGATCGATCGCTTGGATGTCTTCATACGCTCTCCCTTCCATTCCTCTGCTGCTGAGTGCTCTCTTGGTGAGTCCTCTCCTGCTTAGTCCTCGCTCCGATACGAGTGCTCACGCACCGTGGTGGTGTTCTGCTGGACCACCGGCGGTGCCGTCTCGACCGTCGTGGTGCGACGCTCCACGACCGGCGGCGGAACCGTCGTGACGGTCTCGCGCCGAACCGTGGTGTGCTCGGCGTGGCCGCACGCGGCGGCCGTCGACGCGAACACGATCGCGGCGGCGAACTTCATAGCTGTACGCATGGTGCCTCCTCTCGCTTTGCCATCGACATGGCTCACGGGCACTGTTCCGCAGATCCCGTGCCAGGCCGGCTTCGCTGAGGATTTGGGCGTTTTCGTGCGCAGACGCGCCCCGCGGGGGTAGGGGTTACACGCTGGACGCCTGTCGTTTTTACAAATCTACACGCCGCATGTGGGAGAGTTTGTCGCGATCGTCGTCCGACTGCCGGAAAGGCGTGAGTACGGCACCGGAAAGAGAGGTTCCATGTTTGCCTACGTTGGGCCGTCCGCTAGCGTAGGGAGGAATGAAAGCCCACGGGCCGCCGTGCATCCTCGTCGTCGAGGACAATCCGGATGCGCGGGCGGCGTTCGAGGCGCTGCTCCAGCAGAAGGGTTTCGGTGTCGTGACCGCGGGCGACGGGCAGGAGGCGCTTGAAGTCTTGCGCAGCGGCCTCAAACCGCGGTTGATCCTGCTCGATCTGATGATGCCGCGCAAAGACGGCTGGCAATTCCGCGAGGAGCAGATCGCGGATCCGTCGCTGGCGGTCTTTCCCGTCGTCGTGTTGTCCGGTGCGGGACAGCTGGAGCGACACACCCGACAACTCGATGTGAAGGATTTCCTCGAGAAGCCCGTCGACGTGGAGCGCCTTCTCGAGGTCGTTTCGCGGTACTGTGGCGACTGATCCTCCACGGTCGGACGATTGGCGACTCATTCTGGCGCAGATTCGATGAACAAGGCCCCAGGTCCTTTCCCCCTGCGGTCCGCGGGCGCCATCATGAGGGCTGAATGGCGGAGGCCGTGTGCGTCCACTGCAACCAGGTGGTCGCCAATGACGTGCGGCGGATCACGCAACGGGAGCTCCAGCAGCTCCGCGATCATCTGATCGGCTGTCCGGAGGCGCTTCGTGCGTGCGCGCCGGCGCTGCCAGTCTTCGATCGTGAGGCCGACGTGCTGCGGAACTTCCAGCTGATCGAGCCGTCCCGCTGAGCGAGCCGCGCGGCGGACGCGCGGCTCAGAGCCGGGTGGCCGTGCCGCTCAATGCGCCGCCGAGGCGCGGAAGCGGGCGGCGTCGTTGCGGCGCGCGCTCTCGAACGTCGAGGCCCAGCACGGGCCGCTCTCTTCCTGCAGCTGGATCGTCACCGGAAGGGTGAGCGGCATCGACGGCAATCCGAGACGCACGCCGCGTCCCTTCACGACCACACCCGCGTGTCCGGCCTCGCCCGCGCGCAGCAAGACCTTCGTGAGACCGTCCGGGGCGGCGCCGCCGTTCCGATAGTGGAAGCCCGTGCCCGCGGGGCGCCAGCACGGACGTGCGCCGCACGTGCCGCCGGACGGCAGCGTGCTGTGGAAGATCAGCGTGCCGCCCGCGTTGTACATGCAGAGCGCGTACCCGTGATCGTGCACCGGATCGCCGAAATCGGCGGTGGTGTTGGCCACGCCGCGCCGCAGCTTCCACACGACGTTGTCGCGCTGGTTCACCGAGCGATTGTTCAACCACAGGCGTGACTGCGCCGGCACGGTCGTGCCGCGGCAGCCGGCGAGCGGCGTCGCCGAGCAACTCGGCGCGCCGGCGTGCGCGGGAGCGGCCAGCGCGACCATCACGAGGACGGCGCCGCTGACGATGGACGCGACGAGCGTGGACCGGTTGCACGGGGCGATCGGCATCCGCAGAAAGTACCAGGAAGCGCCCACGAACTAAACGGGGGTATTGGCGGAACGGTGGCGGCGTTTCGCGGGATCGGAGTAGAGAGGAGGGCGTGGCGCAAGCGCGTGAGTCGATGACGTCGGAAAGCGCGGGCACGATCGCTGCGCTCGCCGCCGCGGGGCTCTTCGGCCTCGGGACCCCGTATGCCAAGCAGCTGCTCGCCGCCACGCATCCATTGTTGCTGAGCGGGTTGCTCTACCTCGGAGCCGGCAGCGCGCTCACGATCGCGCGGACGCGGCGCGCGGACGCCGAGACGCCGCTGCGTCGCGAGGATCGCGGCATGCTTCTGGCGGTCATCGCGTTCGGCGGCGTCTTCGGACCGCTGCTGATGCTCGTCGGGCTGCATCGGGTGTCCGGCGTCGTCGGGGCGTTGCTCCTCAACCTCGAGGCGCCGCTCACGATGCTGCTCGCGGTGGCGCTCTTCGGCGAGCATCTCGGACGGCGCGCGGCCGTCGCCGCGGCGCTCATCCTGCTCGGTGCCGTGCTGTTGACCGCCCGCGGCGCCGCCGGATCGGCGGACGCGTGGGGCGCCGCGGCGATCGCCGCCGCCTGCGCCTGCTGGGCGCTCGACAACAATCTCACCCAGCGCCTCTCCCTTCGGGACCCGATCGCGATCGGCCGGGCGAAGACCCTCGCCGCGGGGGCGTGTAGCGTGGTGGCGGCGGTCACGCTCGGCGCCCGTCTCCCCACGCTGCCGGTGGTGTGCGGGGCGCTCCTTCTCGGGTCGGTGAGCTACGGGGCGAGCGTCGTGCTGGCGATCGTCGCGATGCGGCGGATCGGCGCGGCGCGCCAGGCGGCATATTTCGCCACGGCGCCGTTCGTCGGCGCGCTGGCCGCGCTTCCCGTACTGGGAGAGCGTCTTGGAGCGCACGAGGTCGCGGCGATCGTGCCGCTCGTCGCCGGCGTGGCGCTACTCGTGCGGGAGCGGCACGCGCATCGCCACGTGCACGAGACGATGGAGCACGAGCACGGCCACGTCCACGACGAGCACCATCGCCACGCGCACGCGGCGGACGATCCGCCGGGCGAGCCGCACGCGCATCGGCACCGCCACGACCCGCTCATCCACGCACACGCCCACAGCTCCGATCTGCATCACCGCCATCGCCACTGATCGGAGCCGGTCGACGCCGGCCCGGGGACGGCGAAAGCGGCGCTACCAGGTGCCAGCGGACTTCTTGCCGTCGATGACTTGCGAAAGCCTCTCGGCCAGCGCGGCGTCGAGCGGCTGGAGCTTGGCGAGCGTCGCGCGCGCCTCGTCCGTCTTGCCCATCTCGACGTAGGTCTCGCCCAGGTACTCCAGGGCCTGCGGGAAGTCGGGCTTCAGGCGGAGCGCCTCTTGATAGGCGGTCAGCGCTTCGGGGAACTTGCGCTGCATCTTGCGCGCGTGGCCGAGCCCATTCCACGCCTCGGGAAAATCGGCCTTGAGCTTCGTCGCCTCGGTGTAGGCGGATTCCGCGAAGGGCCATTTCTGCTCGCGCGCGAACGCTTCACCCTCGTTGTAGCGCATCTGCGCCGTGACCTGGCTGGCGCCCGGCGGCTGAGGACGCGGCGGCGGCGCGGCGACCGGACCCGCGTCGGCGCCGTAAGCGGCGCCGGCGGCGACGAGGAGCGCGAACGCGATCAACAGTGTTCTCATGCGTTCCGTCCTATACGAGACCGGGACCCGAGGCGATACCACCGACACTGCCCTGGCGGCGCGGCAGGCGTGCTCAGCGGCGCGCGCGCGCGCGCGCCGTTCGCCGGCGTGCGCTTCCCGGACGCACCGTCAAGACGGGCACCGGCGAATGGCGGACGACGCGCTCGGCGATGCTGCCCATGACGAGATGCGCGAGACCGGTGCGTCCGAGCGTCGCCATGACGATCGTGTCGGCGCGGCGCGCCGCGGCGAGGATGCTCTGCACCGGCTCCCCGAGTACGGCGCGGCAGGTCGCGAGGCCCTTGCGGCGCCCGAGCGCCCGTCCGACGACTTGCTCGAGCCGCGCGCGCAGGTCGCGGACCATCTCGGGCGGTGGCGTCCACGCGATCTCGGCCTGCGTCGGGAAGCCGACCCCCGAGTAGAAGGGCGGCAGCACGTGCAGCACCTCGATCTTGCCGTGGTGCTCCGCGGCGAGATCGGCGGCGACCTGCAGGGCGCTGGTCGCGGGGGCGGAGAAGTCGTGAGGCACGAGAATCTTGCGAAAGAGCTTCGGCATGGTGGTCTCCCTCGTCGGTTGTGGTCAGGACGCGTCCGCGCGCGGCGGCGGTACGATGATGCCCGTCGGATTGCGTTCGCCATCGAGCGCGGCGCGCTCGTCCGCGGATAGGTAGCGTCCTTCGTCGCCGCCTTCGACACGTGCCAGCGCGCGCAGCACGTGTGCCCAGGTGGCATGGTTCACGTAGAGCAGGCCCGAGACGTCGAGCGTGCCACCCGCGCCGATGTAGCCGAGCGCCGCGGTCCGCGGCCCGGTGTGGAGCGGGCTCAGCACGCCGAGCATCGGAGCGGGGCGCGTAAGCACGAGGAACACGCGGTGCGGTGCGGCGGCCGGCCAGAGGGCGTCCGTGGTGGTCGGCGGCGCGGAGTGCCTCGCCTCCGCGTCGCTTCGCGGCGCGCGGAAGCGTCCCGGCTCGAGCGCATACACGACGCGGTGCGGGACGTCGCGATCGCGCAGCCGCGCCGACGCCGCCAGGACCTCGCCGAGTTGATAGGCGCCGACGGCGGTGAGGACGATCGCCGCCGTGTTCCTGCGGTGTCCCGCGAAGGTGACCTCGATCGCCCCCTCGGCGAGCGCACGACGGGCCTCGTCGAGGCTGAAGAGGCTCGGAAGATGCGCGCCCTTGGCGACGACCATCGTCCAGATCTCGCCCCGGGTCTGGTAGACGCCGGCGATGGCGGCCGCGGCGGTGTTGTAGTCGGCCGGAAACAGCACGCGCGAGCCCGGGGCGAGCTCGCCGAGCATGGCCTCGGCCATGACCGGGTCCTGATGCGACTGCTCGTTCTTCGCGTTCTCCCAGGTATGCGAGGTGAGGACCAGCGGGACCGACAGCCATCCGGGTGGACGCCCCGCGCTGCGCAGGTGGTTCGCGAACGTGATCTCCTGACGCACGATTCCCATCATCTTGGCGCCGAACGCCTCGTACGTGGCGATCAGATTGATCCCGCCCTTGTTGCCGAGCGCGGCGGAGGCTACGGCCTCCTCGTTGAGCGCGGTGATGACCGCGCCGTCGACGGCCTCGGGCATGCCGGGCTCCGGATCGGTGACGCGAAAGCGCAGCGTTTCGAGGGTGCGCGTGAGGCGATTGGAGCGCATCTCGTCGGGATTGCCGACGCGCGGACGCAGGTGCGGATTGGCCTCGATCATGGCGACGAAGCCGTCGTCGATCGCGCGCATCGGGCTTTCGCGCCTGACGCCGATGGGCCGCTTCTCGGAGAACGGGAGGGCCGGAGCCTCCACGACCCGCGCCAGCGCGACGTTCCGGGTCGCGAGCGCGTGGTCGCGCTCGCGCACGCGACCGCTCGAGATGTGGCGTTGAAAGAGGCCGACCGTATCGGCGAGATCGGGCGGCGGCACCCAGGCCTTCCGTGCCCAGGTGTTGAAGAGCGCCAACGAGCGCGCATCGTGGCGTGGATTGCCCGGCAACGGCAGGTTGTGCGCCGGATTCGTTCCCTCGCCATAGAATCCGTGCCCCTTCGGGGCGATCGCGAGGCCGTACGGCAGGCGCAAGGTGTAGGGCGGGACGGGGTGTGTCGCCCAGGTCGCGCCCGCGACCTCCTCGCGACGCTCGCCCTCGAGGATCGCCCAGACGAATGCGGCGGGGTCGGTGCCGTCGAGGACGAGCGGATCGAAGCCGTTCAGCGTGAGGTGGCGTACGAACCACTCCGAGCCGCCCGACTGGGCCATCGTCGTGCGTTGGTCGATGCGCCGCCCGTTGGCGATCATGATCGGGACGACGAGTCCGCAATCGCTCGGCCGCCACCAGCGCGGCGCCCAGTCGCTGCCGCGCTGCTCCTCGAAGGCGCCGTCGGAGAGGAAGACGACGAGACGCTCGCCCGGCAAGGGCATGTGCACGTACTGCAGCTCGGAGAAGCCGAGATAGCCGCCCTCGGCGATGCCGCCGGCCGTATGCGCGTTGACGTGGCTGCCGACGGGCGAGTCCGGCCGGCCCGCGTCGTCGAGCGCCTCGGAGTAGAAGTCGCGGACGAAGCGTGTGAGGCCGGTATCGCTCAGCTCGTAGCGCGCGGCGTGCGCCGGCGTGAGGTTGCCGACGAGGAGATTGACGCTGTCGATGGCCCCGACCGTATGACCCTGGCCGGCGAGCCAGCTCCGGGTGCGGCCGGTCAGCGCGTTGGCGGCGAGATAGCCGACGTACGCGGGCACGATGTTCAACGCGCCGCCGAGATGTCCCTGCGGGTCGCGCTTGAAGTCCTCGGAGGCGAGCGCGCGACCGTCGAGATAGACGCGGCACGCATAGGTCTGGTGCACCGTCAGCCAGATCCCGGCGGCCGCGAGCCGATCGGCGGCGGCGAGCAGCGCGTACGGCGCGACATCGTCGGCGGGCGTTCCGTCGGCGCGTAACCGTTCGAGCGCTTGGAAGACGCGGACCTGGGTCTGGTCGGAATGGCGGATCGGGCCATAACCCCTGGCCCAGCCGGCGAACGCGGGATCGGCGGCGCGACATCGTGCCGCCTCAGGCGCGAACTGCAAGGGCTCCTCGCCCCCCGTTCGATCGATCATACGGTTCCCCCGAGCAGCTGCGCGACCTCGGCGGCGATCAACGATTCCTCGTCGGCCTCCGCCGACGTTTCCACGGTCTCGCGGCGCGCGACGACCACGCGTTTTCCCTGGGTCGTCGCGAGGGCGGCCTTCACCGTCCCGGTGCCGCCATTCAACACCAGGATACGCATCCGACTCCGATGCTAACGCAGGGCTTTGAGATAGGCGATGATGGTGCGTGCCTGCTGCTCCGTCAGCATCCGCCGCAGGTGAGGCATCGCCGGGTGCTGCGCGTCGAGCATGTGCCAGACCGCCGCGCGCACCTGCTCCGGGTCGCGACGGTGAAAATAGTCGCGGTCGAAGACCACGGCCGGACGCTGACCGACCTCGGCGAAGCTGCCCGTTCCTCGCCCGTCGTCACCGTGGCAGGCCGCACAGTAGCGCTCATAGAGCACGAACCCGGGCGAGAGCAGGCGGACGAAGGCGGTGACGGCGGGGAGATCACGCTGCGGCACGCGTGGAGTGAGCGCCGGCATGTTGCGATGACCGTCGCGGACCGCGGTCGCAACCTGGTCGTCGCGCAAGTTCTTCTGGAAGGCGGGATCGCTCAGATCGCGGGGGCTCCGCACGCCGGCAGGCGGGTGCGGTCCGGGCTGCCCATTCTGGCCGTGGCAGATCTCGCAACGATCGATGAACAGCTCCTCGCCGCGCTCGACGACGCGCCAATCGATCGTCGGGAGGCGCTCCAGGTGCGCCGCGATCGCCTCGACGTCCGCGGCACGGGCGCGCAGCGCCGGAGTGTCGACCGCGAGCATGAGCGGCGCGCCGGTGCGCACGCGCTTCACCAGGTCGTCGGTGGAGTACTTCGCGAGAAAGCCGCTGCGCAGATCGCGCGGGGGTGTCGCGAAGAGTGTGGCGTCGGGGCCGTCTCCACGCCCGCTCGGGCCGTGGCACGAGGCGCAGTGGCGGACATAGAGCTGTCCGCCCTCGGCGGCCGGCGCAGCCCGCGGCGGCAGCGAGAGCAAGAGCAGAACGGCGCCCAGCAGCATGGCGAGTCGGGAGCGGTTCATCGGTGCTCGTCGCCCGGTGCAATTCCTCCGCCAGAAGAGTTCGGGGCGGACGCGGCGGCATTTTCCCGTCTCTGGGAATCTGCGAATGACCACGGTGCTTCCATTTCCCAACCTTGCGACCGCGGCAAGCACCCTCAAGACTTTCGGCGGGCACGCGAATTGAACACATCCTGCTGCATGACGAACCCTGCATGTCCTGCGCGCGGTGCCGTCCTGATTGCCGAGGACGAGAGCGCGGTTCGCGAGAGCCTCGCCGAGGTCCTGCGGGACGAGGGCTACGAGGTCACCGCCGTCGCCGATGGCACGGCCGCCATGAAGGCGCTCGATGCGCAGGAGTTCGACGTCGCCATCTCCGATCTGCGGATGCCGGGTGCCGACGGGCTCGCCGTGCTGAGTCACGGCCGCGAGGTCGCCCCGCAGACCCTGGTGCTGCTGATGACGGCGCACGCGACCGTCGAGACCGCGGTCGAGGCGTTGCAACGCGGGGCGCAGGACTACTTGCTCAAGCCGTTGATCTTCGAGGACGTGCTGCACAAGCTCGCGTACCTCCTGCGGCACCGCCAGGTGGCATGGGAAAACCAGCTCCTGCGCAGCCAGGTCGCGCGGCAGTGGGATTTCGACAGTCTCGTCGGGCGCTCCGCGGGAATGCGCGAGGTCATGAAGCTGGTGCAGCGGGTTGCTCCGACCAACAGCACCGTGCTCATCACGGGAGAGAGTGGGGTGGGTAAAGAGGTGGTGGCGCGAGCCATCCACCATTTCAGCGACGTTGCCGATCGCATCTTTCTGCCGGTCAATTGCGGCGCGATCCCCGAACATCTGCTCGAGAGCCAGCTCTTCGGACACCTGCGCGGCGCCTTCACCGGCGCGGTGAGCAACCAGGAAGGGTTCTTTCAACGTGCCCGCGGCGGGACGATCTTCCTCGACGAGATCGGCGACCTGCCGCTCGGGCTGCAGGTCAAGCTTCTACGCGCGATCGAGCAGAAGGAGATCCTGCCGGTCGGCGCCACGGCGCCGCTCAAGCTCGACGTGCGGGTGATCGCGGCCACGAACCGCGACCTCGCGAAGGCGGTCGAGGCGGGGCAGTTCCGCGAGGATCTCTTCTATCGATTGAACGTCGTCGGTATCGGGATCCCGCCGCTGCGGAAGCGGCGCGAGGACATTCCGCCGCTGATCAAGCACTTCGTCGGCATCCACAATCGCGACTTGAAGCGGTCCTTCAAGGGCGTCGACAGCGCGACCATGAAGCTCCTCATGTCCCTGCCGTGGAAGGGCAACGTGCGAGAGCTCGACAACGTGATCGAGCACGCCATGATCCTCGGCGAGGGCGACTGGATCACCCCAGCCGATCTCCCCCGCGCGCTCAAGATCGGCGATGAGGCGGCGGCCCTGAGCGATGACCTCCGTGAGGCGCTGCGCGCGTACGAGAAGGCGCACATCCAGGCCGTTCTCGGCAAGCTCGAAAACGACAAGAAGCGCGCGGCCGAAATACTCGGTGTCTCGCTGTCGTCGCTCTATCGCAAGATCGAGGAGCTCGGCATCGGCGGGGCAGCCAGCGCCGCCACGCACTGACGTCTTGTCAGACGTCGGAAGACCCGGCGCGGTTCGGTCTCACGGGTCGGAACGGTCTGCGGAAAAGATCGCACCGGCGGTGTCGTCTGCGGGCCATTGCGCTGGCACGCCGGCTGCACTGGCATCGTTCCAAACGCCGTACATCGAGGAGGCTGGAATGCTGCAGATGCCGAGCGACGTCGAGACCCTTCGCACCACCTTTGCGACCACGTTCACGTGGGACTACACCCATCGCGACCCCGCGTTGCGCCGGCTGTACGGCAACGCAAAGCGCGACCAGTGGGACGGCGCCACGACGCTCGACTGGGCTTGCAACGTCGAGCCCGAGGCCGAGAATCTGCCCGACTCGCAGATCGCCATCTACGGTTCGCCGATGTGGGAGCGGCTGACGACGTCCGAGCGGGCGCGGCTGCGGCACGAGTCGATGGCATGGATCCTCTCGCAGTTCCTCCACGGCGAGCAGGGGGCGCTGCTCGCCACGTCGCAACTGGTCGACGTCATTCCGGTGATGGACGCGAAGCTCTACGCGGCGACGCAGGTGATGGACGAGGCGCGCCACGTGGAGGTGTACGACCGCTACCTGCGCAGCAAGCTCGAGAAGGTCTACCCGATCAACCCGCACCTGAAGACGCTGCTCGACCAGATCCTCAGCGACGCCCGCTGGGACATGAAGTACCTCGGCATGCAGATCCTGGTGGAGGGGCTGGCGCTCGCCGCGTTCGGCTTCATCCGCGCGTACGCCAACGAGCCTCTGATCCGCGATCTCACCGCTCACGTGATGCGCGACGAGGCGCGACACGTCGCGTTCGGCGTGATCTCGCTGCGCGACTTCTATCGCAAGGAGTTCACGGCCGCCGAGATCCGCGAGCGCCAGGAGTTCATCTACGAGGCGTGCGTGCTGATGCGCGACCGGTTCCTCGCCCGCGACGTATGGGAGCGCATGGGTATGCCGGCCGACGAGTGCTGTCGCTACGCGCTCGAGGCGCCCAGCATGCTCGAGTTCCGCCGCATGCTGTTCGCCAACATCGTGCCGAACGTGAAGAAGCTCGGCCTGCTCGACGGCTGGCTACGCGGCCGTTTCGCCGATCTCGGTATCCTTCAATACGAGGCCCTCGAGGCGTCGGATGTCGGCGTGCTCGCCACGGAGCCGTTGTCGGCGGCCACGCACTAGGGCTCGCTCGCGGCGTGGCGGTTCCACCGGCCCGGTGCTACAAGCGCGCGCCATGGCTGGGGGGCGCGGCGTGAAGAGGGTGCTGACGGCGCGGGGCGCGCTCCTCGTCAGCTGCGCGGCGCTCATCGCCACGGCGGCCTGCCGTCCACCGGCGGGAGGGAGGACTCACGGTCGCGCGCCGCTTTCGCGCGCGGCGCCCGACAGGGTGGCGCGGGGAGCGGTCCTCTACGCGGAAAACTGCGCTGGCTGCCACGGGTCGGACGGGCGTGGGAACGGCCCCGTCGCCCGCGCGATCGGAGTAGGTCCGCCCGATCTCCGCGCGCCGGGCCTGCTCGACCGGTCAAGCGATCGCGAGCTCGTCGACCGGCTCCTGCACGGGAGCCCGCTGCACACGTCCACGCCGCGAAGTCCGGTCGCCGACGATCTCCAGACGGACGCCCTGGCCGCGTATATCCCGACCCTGTCGCCCCGCAACTGGGAGATGCTGCGCGCGGGTCGCGTCACGTTCGAGGGGCTGTGCGCTCCATGTCATGGCGCGTATGGCAACGGCGAGGGCGTTCTCGGGGCTCAGGACAGCCCGCCGCCGGCGGATCTCGTGATCGCGCGCGAGCGCTATACCGATACGGCGCTCGTCCAGGTCGCGCTGCAGGGGGTGGGTAACATGCCCCCCGCGGCCGATCGGCTCGACGGGGGGCGGGGGCGAGCCCTGGTTGCGTACGTGCGCCACCTCTCGAAGGGCTACCGGCTGTACGACACCTACTGCGCCTCATGCCACGGCGACGACGGCCGTGGCGTCGACGCCGAGGACCGGATGCCGCCCGCGGTCGAGGCGCCCGTGCTCGACGCGGGTACGGCAACGCGTCTCGGCCCCAAGGCCTACCGCACGCGCATCCTGCACATGCTGCGCCGCGAGCAGGGTTTCATGCCGCACTTCCGCGACACGGTGGACGAGGAGCAACTGGGCTCGATCCTCGCCTATCTGCGCAGCGGCAAGCGCTAGGAGCGCTCTCCGGCACGCGACGTCGAGCGACGCGTGCACCTGTGGCGGGTGAGCTCGGCAGTGCCGGCTATGCGCGCGCCATTCCGAGCACGACGAGCAGCGCGGCGGTCACGACCAGCTTGATCGCGGCGATGACGGCGCTCGCGACCCCGACGCCCGTCAGCGTCGGATCTCGCGCGCGTCCACGCCGACATCGCGGTGCTCGCCGACGACCTCGGCCGGGTCCCATGGCTCCTGGCGCATGCCCGGCGCGTGCGAGCGGTCGTCCGCCAGAATCTCGCCTGGGCCTTCGGCTACAATGCGGTTGCAGTGGCGCTCGCCGCCGCGGGCGCGCTCTCCCCCCTGGTCGCTTCGGTCGCCATGCTGGCGAGCAGTCTCGCCGTGGTCGCCAACGCCCGCCGGCTGCGGACCTGATTCGCAGCGGCGGAAAAGAGGTCCGCGCAGTCGTCCCAGGAGTGGGAGAGGAGGCTCGCGGCCGCACCCCCGGCAAGCGTTTCGACGTGGCACGAAAAACGCTCTTGCACCTCCCCATGGAGGCCCCGTCATGAGCGGCATCAACGAGATCCTGGTTCCCGTCGACTATTCGCCTCCCTCGGTTGCCGCGCTGCGGCTGGCGGGGAGGATCGCTGAGCCGATGCGGGCGCACCTGACCGTCCTCCATCTGTTGCCGATCGAAGTGTACGCTTTCGCCGACGGCCCGGTCGTTACCCCCGACGACGGCCGCCTCGAGAAGGAGCGGGCGCGTCTCGACAGCCACGTCCGCACGACGCTCGGCACGGGGTCGCCGGCTTTCGATGCCGTCGTGGGCTGGGGCTCGCCGTTCCTGCAGATCGTCGACTACGTGATCGAGCGCCGTGCCGACCTGATCGTACTCGGAACGCATGGCCGGACGGGCGTGCGCCACGCGGTGCTCGGCAGCGTTGCCGAGAAGACGGTCCGCCTGGCCCCGTGTCCGGTCCTGACGGTGCACGACGGCGTCGCGGTGGAACGCATCTTCGGTACGATGCCGCGCGGGCCCTCCGAGGCGGGCGTCGGCAGCGTGATGCGCCGCGAGTTGATCGTCGTCCGCCCGACGGACACGCTCGACCTCGTGAGCAGGCGCATGGCCGACGCGGGCGTACGGCATCTGCCGGTGATCGAGGAGGGGCGGTTGGTGGGCATGGTCACCGACCGCGACATCCAGCCCTTCGCGGGTTACCTCGCACACACGCGCGTGAACGCGGTAATGACGACCAATTTGACGACGGTGACTCGCGACGTCTCCATCGCGGCCGCGGCCCGGCGGATGCTCGAGGCGGGGGTGCGGGCGCTGCCGGTGGTCGAGGGCAACCGCCTGGTCGGCATCGTCACCACAACCGACGTCCTGGAGGACTATCTCCAGGCGGCGAGAGGATGACCGTGGTCGGCTACGGGTGTCCCCTGGAGAATGTGACGGCGCTGAGCGCGATCGGCAGCGGGTTTGCCCACGAGGTCGGCAACCCGATCGCCGGGGCGCTCGCGGTGCTGCAGCTCGCCTCGCGGCGCACGCGCGAGCCCGAGACCCGGGAGCACCTCGCGAACCTGCACGGCGAGCTGACCCGCGCCGCGCGTATGATCCGTGAGGTCGCTGATTTCACACGTGCCGAAGCTCCAGGGGTGGCGGTGGACGTCAACGAGGTCGTCCGTGGGGCCCTCACGCTCGCGCGCTATGCGCACGAGGACGTGCACTTGCTGGTCGTCTTCGAGCCGAGCCCGCACGTCCTGCCGCTCGACGGCGGCCGGGACGCGCTGCTGCACGTCCTCCTGCACCTCCTGATGCACGCCTACGACACGGCGCAGCGGGAGACGGACCGGCTGCGCGTGGTCTCGAGGGCGCAGGCCGGCGAGAACGTCGTGATCATCGAGCGGACCGGTCGTGACGACGTCGACTCCGGACTGGCGCCGTGCGGGTGCGCCATCGCTGCGGAGCTGGGTGGAACGGTCGCCGTCGAGGCGACGCCCGACGGCTCGTGCGTGACCTTGCGACTGCCGGTGCCGGCGCGTTACGACGCACCGACGCTCGCTTGAGAGGAAAGGGCGGTCCCGCCGCCTGATGTCGTCGGTGCCATCGCGCGTGGCTCTCAGCGCCGCGCGGCCTCGGCCGCGAGCGGAACCGTCGCGCCGGCGACCGCCACGTCGCACGTCCAGCCGAGGCGGGCACGGATCGCGGTGGCGAGGCTCTCGGCCGCGTGCGGCTCGCCGTGTACGATCCAGGTCTGCCGCGGGGCGCGGGTGAAGCCGCCGAGCCATTCGAGGATCTCCTCGCGATCGGCGTGTGCCGACAGGCCGTCGATCGACTCGATGTGAGCCCGCACCGGGACGTCCTGGCCGTGGATGCGCACGGACTCCGGTTTCTGAAGGAGCGTCCGCCCGCGCGTCCCCTCGGCCTGGAAGCCCGGGAAGAGCACCGTCGTGCTCGGATCGGGAAGCCGCATCTTCAAGTGATGCAGGATGCGCCCGCCGGTCGCCATGCCGCTCCCCGCGATGACGATCATCGGGCCCTTTCGGTCGTTCAGGGCCTTCGAGGCGGCCGCGTCGCGCACGAGCGTGTAGTCGCGGCAGCGCAGACGCTGCGGCAGCAGCTGGCGCACCTCGTCGTCGACGTCCTCGGGATGCCGTCCGTAGATGTCCGTGACGTCGATCGCCATCGGACTGTCGATGAATACCGGCAGCGACGGGATGCGCCCGGCGTCCTCGAGCCGGCGCAGGAGCCAGACGAGGTCCTGCGTGCGACCGACGGCGAAGGAGGGGATGAGGAGCGCGCCGCCGCGTGCCGCTGCCTCGCGCACGATGCGCTCCAGCTGGGCCTCGGAATCGGCGGCGTGCGTGCGATCGCCGTAGGTCGATTCGACGAGGAGGACGTCGGCCTCGGCGACTGGCTCGGGGTCGCGCAGGATCGGGCGGTTGCGCCGGCCGAGATCCCCGGAGAAGACCAGCGTCAGCGGCGCGTCGGCGTGCCGGCCGGCCTCGATTTGCAGCTCGACGGTCGCGGCGCCGAGGATGTGCCCCGCGCGTCGCAGGATCGCGGCGACGCCGCCCACGACGCCGAAGGCCTGGCCGTAAGGACGGGTGACGACGCGTGCCAGCGCCGCCTCGGCGTCCCGCGTGGTGTAGAGCGGCAGCGCCGGGGCGTGCTTGCTGTAGCCGTAGCGATTGGCGGTCCGCGCCTCCTCCTCTTGCAGCTTGGCGGCGTCGTGCAGCATCACCTCGAGCAGGTCGGCGGTGCCGGCGCTACAATAGATCGTGCCGCGAAACCCACTGCGTACCAGGAGCGGGAGCGCGCCGGAGTGATCGACGTGCGGGTGGCTCAGCACCACCGCGTCGATCGCGGCGGGCGTGAAGTCGAGGGTCCAGTTGCGGAGGCGCAGCTCCTTCAGGCCCTGGAAGAGGCCGCAGTCGAGCAGCACCTGCCCACCCGGAGAGCGTACCAGATGCTTCGACCCGGTCACCGTCCCGGCGGCGCCGAGAAACCGCAGCGTGAGATCGTTACGCGCCATCGCGCTTCTCTAGCACGAACGGCCGTCCGCGCCGCGCGAGGGGCGGCCCTGGAGTCGGGCGCCGCGGTGTGGCAACCCTCTTGGAGCCGACCAGGGGAGCTGGAGTCCGCCGCGGTGTAGGCGAAGAAGCTCGCCGCCGCCCACGAACGAGACCGGAGGAACCGATGCCCGACGTGTTGCTCGACAAACGATCCGACGGCGTGGCCGTGGTCACGCTGAATCGCCCCGAGAGCCTGAACGCGATGGGCGGGCAGTTGTTGCCGCTGCTCGCCGAGCATCTCAGCGAGTGCGCCCACGATGCACGGGTGCGCTGCGTCGTCCTCACCGGCGCCGGGCGCGCATTCTGCGCCGGCGGCGACGTCAAGGACATGGCGGCATCGCGCGACGTGGTCGGCGGCGGTGAGGCGCCGGCGTCGCCCGCGGCGTCGTTCGCGCACGGCGTCGAAGCGCTGCGCGAGGTGCAGCGCGGCACGAGCTACGCGCTGCACAGCATGCCGAAGCCGACCCTGGCGATGGTGAACGGCGTTGCCGTCGGCGCCGGGCTCAGCCTGGCGCTCGCCTGCGACCTGCGCATCGCCTCGGAGCAGGCGCGCTTCGGTACCGTCTTCCGCAACGTGGGCTTCAGCGGCGATTTCGGCGGCTCGTGGTTCCTGCCGCGCCTGGTCGGTCTCGAGAAGGCGCGCGAGCTCTACTTCACCGGCGCCATCCTCGACGCGCCGGAGGCGCAGCGCATCGGCATGGTGACGCGCGTCGTGCCGCACGAACGTCTCGAGGAGGAGACGATGGCGCTGGCGGCGCATCTCGCGAGCGGCCCCTCGCTGGCGTACGCGCGCATGAAGGAGAATCTCAATCGTGCGCTGTCGTGCGATCTGCTCACGCTGCTCGACCAGGAAGCGCTCAACATGCGGCTCTCCGGCAGCACCAGCGACCACAAGGAGGCCGCGAAGGCGTTCGTCGAGAAGCGGCGCCCGAAGTTCTCGGGCGCCTAGCGGGACGCGGTCTCCACCTCGAAGATCCGCTTCGCCTCGGCGTAGTCGGGCTTGCCGTTGGCGGCGCGCGGCACGCGCGCCACGACCAGCAGCTGCTTCGGCAGCTTGTAGCTCGCGAGCCGGGTGCGCGCATCGGCGACGATCGCCTCGGGCGCCGGCGACTGCCCGCGCGGGAGCGACGCGATACCGACGACGCGTTGGCCGAAGCGCTCGTCGGGCACGCCGAACACGAGCGCGTCCTCGACCCCGGGGTGCGCCTTCAGCGCCTCCTCGACCTCCTCGGGGAACACCTTTTCGCCGCCCGTGTTGATGCAGTTCGAGCCGCGGCCGAGCAGGGTGATCGTGCCGTCGGCTTCGACCGTCGCCATGTCGCCGGGGAAGGAGTAGCGCACGCCGTTCACCTCGCGGAACGTGCGCGCCGACTTCTCGGGATCCTTGTAGTAGCCGAGCGGCACCATGCCGCCGTTGGCGACGACGCCGATCTCACCGGAGCCCGGCCGCACCTCGCGGCCGTCCTCGGTGAAGACCTTGGTGGCCGGGTTGAGCTTGAACTTCGCCGTCTCCGCGCTGGTGCCGGCGCGCACCATCGATTGCCCCATGCCGCCCTCGGTCGAGCCGAGGACGTCGGCGATCACGAGCTCCGGAACGTGGCGCAGCAGCCCCTGTTTCACCTCGAGCGAGAACATCGCGCCCGACGACACCATGAGGCGAAGGCACGAGACGTCCCAGCGGGCGGGGCTTTCGTCGAGGGTGCGCAGGAGCGGCCGCGCGAACGGATCGCCCACGACCACGACCAGGCTCACGCGCTCGCGCGCGACGGTCGACCAGAGCTCGACCGGATCGAGCGAGCGCTGCTCCAGCAGCACGGCCGTGCCGCCGAGCATCTGCGGCACCATCATCCCCAGCCAGCACCCGGTGCCGTGCATGAGCGGCGGTCCCGACATGCTGACCGTCGCCGCGCCGCGCGCGCGCAGCTCGCGCGCCATCGCCGGCAAGGTTGCGGGGTCGGCGATCTTCCCCTGGCCGACCATGGACGGATAGGTGCGCAGGAAGAAGGTGGTGAAGTCGGCCATCGAGTACATCACGCCCTTCGGCATGCCGGTCGTGCCGCCGGTGTAGAACATGTAGATCTCGTCGCCCTGCGGCGTGATGCGGACGGCGGGTGTCAGCGTCCGTTGCAGCTCGTCGTAGGGGAGGGCGCCCTCGACGTGCCGCGAGCCGTCCGCGGCGGGGCCGTCGTCGACCTCCACCAAGAGGCGCAGCTTCGGCAGCCGCCCGCGGACACGGCGCACCCGGTCGCCGAGCGAGGAGTGGTAGACGAGTGCCTCGATGTCGGCGTTGTCGAGCAGGTAGGCGAGCTCGTCGTCGAGGTAGCGGTAGTTGACGTTGATCGGGATGCCGCGGATCTTCATCGCCGCAAAGTTGGTCTCGCAATACTCGGGCGAGTTGTAGAGGTACATTCCCACCTTCGCGTGCGGGGCGAGACCGGCGTCGAGGAAGGCGTGCGCGAGGCGCGCCGCGCGCGTCTCGTAGTCCTGCCAGGAGATGCGGCGCGTCCCCTGGACCACGGCGGGCGCGTCGGGCGTGGCGTCGGCTATCGACTCCCATATGGCGCTGAAGTGAGCGTGCATGACGTGCGCGGTTTACCTCACTTGCGCCGTGCGGTCGATCGCGAGGGATCACCGGTAGCGTCTCACTTTTTTGATGTAATAGTGGCCCGCGTGTGAACCGCACCCAGGGGCGCGCCGGGGCGGCAGCCAAGGACAGTCTAGAATGGCATCCCCATTTCGTCGAAGGAAAAAGGAGCGCAGTCGGCTTCGCAAGTTTGCGAAGAACTGCACAACCTGGGCCGACAAACACCAACAGCTAGGCGACAAGGATGCCGCCCAAATAGACGGGATGAGATCTCTAGGCGTGTCGGTTGCTCAGCGGGCTCAGGTGCGAAGCAAGAGGCGACCGAAGAAGCCGCCCAGGGGCGCGCGGAAATCAAACTGAGAACTGAGATATTACCGGATCGCCGTCAGACGGCGGCGGCGCGGGCGCTGAGACCGAGCCTCGCCGCCGCTTGTGCGCTCGTCGCGATCGCCCGGCCCGCGCGCTGTGCCATGGCGACGATCTCGTCCACCAGCTCCTCGTTCCGCGGCTGGCGCGGGCCGGCGTAGTCCTCGAGTCCGACGCGGACGTGTCCGCCACGCGCGATCGCGAGCTCGGCAAGGGTGGTCGAGACGTCGCCGCCGAGGACGCCGACCATCCACGGCAGGCCGCTCGCCTCGAGCATGGCGAGATAGGCGTCGAGACTCGGGCGGGTCGGCGGCAGGCCGAAGGGCAGGGCAGGACCGCCGAAGTAGAGCTGGATCTTCGCCGGCGGCAGGCGTCCCACCGCGTGGTAGGCGAGCGCGACGCGCAGAAAGCCGGGCTCGAAGATCGAGACGTGCACGGCGAGGTCGCGCGTGCGGCAGGTGTCGGCCATGTAGCGTACGTCGGCGAACGTGTTCTGGTAGACGAGCTCGATCGGCGCGGGCAGCCCGTCGGCGTCGACCGGCCCGAGGCTCAGCGAGCCGGGATCGAGGATCGCGAGACGCAGCAGGCCGTCGCGCGCCAGCTCCTCGACGTGCGCGTAGCGCTCGGCGATCGTCGTGTAGGGGTTGCCGCTGCCCATGGTCGGGTAGAGCACCGCGTCGGGACGCTCGGCATAGATCGCCGTCCAGGCGGCGCGGTACGGCGCGGCGGAATGGCAGGCGTGCAGCAGCGACTCGTCGTTGTGGTTGTGGACGATCGCGGCGCCGGCCGCGAGGCAGGCACGGGCGCTCGTCACGATCTCGGGGACCGTGCGCGGCACGTGCGGGTTCGTCGCTTTCGAGGTCGGGCCGTTGATCGCGGCTTCGATGATCAGTGGATCCACGTCACAGCTCCCAGTCGAGCGGCTTCTCCGGCGCGTAGGAGCAGAACGTTCCCGTCCGGACGGCGTTCGTCAAGTGACGCCCGAGGCCGTCGTGCAGGCGGCTGAGCTTGCCGATCTCGCCGCGGATGCACTTCGTCACGGCCTTGCGGACGCGCTCCGCGCCCCCGGTCGTGCGCGCGGCGGCACCGCGTAGCCCGTACGCGCCCGCGAGCTCCGAGCCGACGACCTCGAGCTCGTCGCGCAACGTCGCGACCCGGCCGAGATCGCGCAGCCGCTCCGCCTCGGCGAGCTCGGTGCGCAGCTCCTCCAGGCGGCGGCGGTAGGCGAGCCGCGCCCGTGCGTCGGGCGTCGGCGTGGCGTCGGTCTCCTCGACGCTGGCCGCCCCCGCGAGGTCGATGACGTGGAACTCCCGTCCCGGGCTACGAATGAGCGCGGCCAGATAGCGCAGCCCTTTTGCGTCGGGAACGCGGACGAGCCGGCCGTCGAACGCGACCGACCAGTATGAGCCGTCGCGGTGGAAGCGGCGGCGCTCCTCGGTGAGCGTGGTCGTGGGCGCCGGCAGCGCCGCGAGCGACGCCTGCAGCGCGGCCGTGCGGGCGACGAACGCCTCCATGCCGAGCGCGCGATAGATCGCCTCGGCGTCGTCCAGAAGCGCGGCCGCGCGGTGCCGGTCGTCGGGGTCCGCACGCGTGATCAACATCGCGGCATGCTCGCGCGTCACGTGCGCCGCGCATGGCGCGGCGCCGAGGCGGCGGCTCATCGCGAGCGCGTCCGCGAAGTGCCGCTCCGCTTCGCCGTAGCGGCTGCAGGTCGTCGCGAGCAGCCCGAGGTAGCGCGCCACGGGTCCGTTGCAGCCATCGGCGAAGCCGATGACGACGTTGCGATCGGCATACGGCCGCAGGCGCTCGTAGAGCTGCGCCGCGCGCGGCGCGTCGCCCAGCGCCGCGCAGACCTGGGACAGCTCGTCGAGCGCGTTCGGGTAGTGCGCGTCGCGCGGCAGCGCGACGAAGTCGTGCGCGGCGAGGCGCTCGAACCACGTCCGCGCCTCGGCCAGCCGGCCGGTCTCGCTGAAGATCAGCGCGAGGCCGGACTTGAAGGCGGGGATCGTCGGATACTGCTCGGCGAGCACGCGGATCGGCGCCTCCAGCTCCGCCAACCGACCTTGCTCGCGCCGCAAGGTGAAGAGCTGGACCATGTACAGCATGGTCGCGTTCGGCGTCCGGGCGCGCTCACCGAGCGCAAACACCTCGGCGATGCGCGCTTCCGCTTCGGCGAGCTCGCCCGCCAGCAGCAGGCGCATGGCGCGGAGGGCCTCGGCGTGCCAGCGGTAGTACGGTTGGCGAAGCTCGTCGGCGAGCTCGCGATAGCGCGCGATGTCGCGATCGACGGCGGCGATGTCGCCGACCTCGAGGAGATCGATGATCCGCCACAGGTAGCCGATCGCCGCCGTCTCCATCGCGCCGGCGGCGCGCGAGTGCTCGACGATGCGCTCGCTCACGGCAAGGCGCTCGTCGAGATTGTCCGGGGTCCAGAGCGCGTAGCGTCGCCCGCTGAGCGTCGCCGCGAGGGTCGCGGTGTCGCCGCTCGCCTCCGCCATCTCGACCGCCATGCGGCTCAGCATCGCGGGACGCTCGGGGGCGGCCGTGAAGTAGAGCGCGATCGCCAGGCGGCCGAGGACACGGGCGTGCAGCGCGCTCGCAGTGGCGCCGAGACGCTCGTGTGCTTCCTCGAGCAGCGCCAGCAGGCCCTCGTCGATGGTGTGGATGGCGTCGCCACGGCCGCCGAGGCCGAGCGCCGCGCGCGCGAAGCGCTCGGCGTCGTCGAGCCGGCGCGTCCGCTCGATCACCTCGACGAACGCGTTCCGCGCCTGCGGCACGTCCCCGGCCTGGGTCGCGGCCTCACCGCGCGCCAGGAGAAGCGTACACCGACGTCGCTCGTCCTCGGGGCTCGTAACGGCGGGCAGGATGGCGAGCGCCGTGCCGTAGTGGGCCATCGCCTCCTCGTGCGCGAAGCGCGCGCTGGCATGCTCGCCAGCGCGGACGGCGTACGCGATGGCCTTCTCGACGTCACCGGCGGGAAGCGCCGCGGCAAAATGCCAGGCGAGCTCCGGCAGGCGCGCTTCGAGGTCGCCGGCCGACAACGCCTCGATCGCCTCGCCGATCGCCTTGTGCTGGCGGACGCGCTCCGCGGCGGGTTGCTGCTCGTACAGCGTCTCGCGCACGAGCGCGTGGGCGAAGCGTCCGCGCGGCGACGGCTGGCGAGTGACGGTGGCAATGCCGGCCGCCTCCGCCTCGGCGAGGAGCGCCAGCACCCGCATCTCCGGTTCCCCGCAGGCATACGCCAGGACCGCGACGACGAAGGTCCGCCCGACGACGGACGCCGTCGCGAGCACCGCGCGGCACGCCGCGGAGAGGCCTTCCAGGCGGCGGCGGATCGTCTGGTGCACGCCGACCGGGATCGCGTGATCCGCGGCGAGGCTCGGCGCGCTGAGCCGCCCTTCGGCCTGCAGCAGACGCACGACCTCGGCAACGAAGAACGGGTTGCCGTCGGTCCGCGCGTGCACGGCGGCGACGAGATCGGATGCCGGGGCGCTGCCGCCGGCGAGCGCGAGGAACCGCTCCACCTCGGCCGGCGAGAGACCACGGAGCGGCACGCGCCGGCTGTCGCGCGCGATCTTGCCGAGCGTCGGCTCGAGCGGGTGCGCGGGGTCGAGCCCGACGTCGCGATAGGTGCCGATGACGAGGAGCCGCATCGTCTGCAGCTCGCGCGCGAGCAGGCGCAGGAGGACGAGCGACGCCGCATCGGCCCAGTGCAGGTCGTCGAGGATGAGCACGATCGGACGGGTGCTCGCCGCGGCGCGCAGGAATGCGACCACGCTCTCGAGCAGCCGAAAGCGCGCCTCCGGCGCAGCGAGCGCCGGCGACGTCGGCAGATCGGGGAAGCGCTCGCGCAGCTCGGGCATCAGCTCGGCGAGGTCGCCGCCGCCGGCGCCCATGGCAACGCGCGCGGCCGCCGCATCGCGGCTGTCGATCAGTGCGCGGAGCGCCTGCAGCCACGGCCAGAACGCCGGCGCGCCTTCCCCCTCCCAGCATCGCCCCCAGACCGTCGTCGCCCCGGCCGTCTCCGCCTCGCGACCGATCGCCCCCGCCAGGTGCGTCTTGCCGATGCCCGGCTCGCCCTCCAGCAGGAACATCCGGCCACGGCCGGCACGGGCATCGACGATCCCCGCGCGCAGCTCCGTGAGCTCGCGCTCCCGACCGACGAAGAGCGGTTCCCGCCTGTCTTTCATGAACGCCGAGGACGAACGAGCAGTGTAGCGAGCCCCGTCGCGTCGCGGCAAGCGCCGCAGTGCTCGGGCGGTCGGCGGCGCTCGAGAGTACGTAGCAGGCCGCACCGCACACGCTCGGGGTACGGCGGTCACCCACCGACCATCAGTTTGAAGTCGTCGGCAGGGCATCGCTCCGGGCCCTGCTCCCGCCGCGCGCGCAGCTGAAGCGATTTCCTCGGCGTCGGCCGTTAGCGTCGCAGCGCGGCGTGCAACAACGGGAAGGGGTCGACGGCGGTGCCTTCCCACCAGCGGTTCTCGGGCCCGCGCTTCAGGATCGCGAAGTGGAGGTGCGGGGTCGTCCCGGCATTGCCGGTCGTGCCGACGTACCCGAGGAGATCGCCGGCCCGCACCGCTCCACCTTCGCGCAGGCCGTCCGCGTAGCGGTCGAGGTGCGCGTAGTAGTAGGTCCAGCCGCCGTCGGTGCTGAATTGATAGACGGTCAGGCCGCCCGGCACGCTGGTGAAGAGCTTGGCGATCGTGCCGTCGTCGACGGCGAGCACCGGCGTGCCGCGCGGCGCGACGATGTCCGTCGCCTCGTGACGATGGCCCGCCCGCGCCTCGGCGAACGAGTCGTGGATCGCGGACGGCGCCAGCTCCGCGATCGGCAGGCGCAGGCGTGCGCCGAGCGCCTCCAGCTCCGCCGCGCTCGGGATCGGCGTCGGCCGTGGTGTCACGGGCGTGCGGCGCGGGTGCGACGCGGATCGCGTGAGCGAGGGAGTGACGAACGGCGAGGGTGCGCCGGCATTCGCGCGTGTGCCGGCGGCGGCGTCGAGAGTCGCGGCCCCGAGCAGGAGGAGGCAGCGCAGGGGGAATCGCGCCTTCACGGCTGCAGCAGCACCGGCATGTCGTACTTCACCAGATGCGACAGCTCCTCGGCGCTCCAGTTGGTGAGGCGGATGCACCCATGCGACTCCGTGTGGCCGATGGTGGAGGGCGACGGCGTGCCGTGGATGCCGTAGTGCTCCTTCGAGAGATCGATCCACACGACGCCGATGGGATTGTTCGGTCCCGGCGCGATCGGCGCGCCCCGGTCGCCGGCAGGTGCGTCCCAGAAGAGATGCGGGTTGTAGTGGAACGTCGGGTTGTGGCCGATGCCCTTCACCGCCCACGTGCCGAGCGGCAGCGGATCGTGGCTGCTGCCGGTCGTCGCCGGATAGCGCGCACAGGTCGCGCCGCGCGAATCGACGACGGTCAGCGAGCGATCCGACGCGCTCACCACGACCTCGCGCACGTCGCACGAGAGCCGCCCGGCGACGCTCGGAACCAGGATGATGTCGCCCGCATTGGCGATGCTGGCCCCCGGATTGAGCTCGCTCAGCAGCGCCGGCTTGACGTGGAACTTCTCGCCGAGGGCCTCGAGCAGGGACGAGTAGGGCAATGCGTCGAGCTTCGCCTTCTCCATCATGCGGGACGGGATGGGCGCGAAGGGTCCCGCGACGTCCTTGGCGGTCAGTGTGTAGGGGACCAGCGCCGGCCCCGTATCCACGTCGAGGGCGGTCCACGTGGCCTCGTCGACCTCACCGCTGTCCGGCAGCTGGTGGGCGCGCTGAAATGCCGCGACCGTGCGCCGCACCGTCTGCCCGTATGCGGCGTCGATCTCACCAGGCGAGAAGTGCGCGCGATCGAGGAGGATCTGGGCGCGCAGGATCGCTGCCCGCGGCGCGCGCAGGCGCACGACATCGCGCAGCCCCACGTCGTTCACGACGGTGGGGTCGATCGGCGTCGGGGTCGGTGCGGGCGATCCCTCGCGCGTTTCTCCGGCGGGTGGCACCGTGGAACCTGCGCTCGCCGGCGCCGCCGGCGTGGCGGTCGGCGTCATCGGCTCCCCGGGTTGCGCGACGCTCGGCCCCGGCCACGCCGCGGACAGCGCCGCACCGGCGAGCGCGGCCGCCGCGAGCCGCCGCCACACCGTCCCCTGCGCGCCCCGACCCATCCCCAGTATTAGAGCGACGAGCGCCCGGACAGTCCACCATGCGCGCAGCGTTGCGGTTATTGCCGGTTCGATTCCCCGCCGGCGCCGGCGTCTCAGGCGGGAGGGTCCTTCGCGCAGCGGAAGCCGATGTGCATGAGGCCGGTGTCGGGCGCCGCGTGTCCGCGAGCGGAGACGCGGAAGCCGTGGCAGAATTTTGGATCGCACATGAACGAGCCGCCACGGGTGACGCGCTCGCTATCCGCCGTGGGGGTGAACGGCTTGCCGCGATCGGGATACGGCCGATACCAGTCCTGGCACCACTGCCAGACGTTGCCGCCCATGTCGGTGAGGCCGGAGGGCAGCGTGCCGAAGGCACCGACGGGAGAGGTGTAGCGGTAGCCGTCCTCGACGGTGTTGCGGGCCGGAAACGTCCCCTGCCAGGTGTTCGCCTTGTAGTGGCCGTCGACGACGAGCGCGTCCCCCCAGGCATACTGCGGGCCGCCGCTGTGGCCGTTCCGCGCGGCGTGCTCCCACTCGATCTCGGTCGGCAGGCGCTTGCCGCGCCAGCTGCAGTACGCGACCGCGTCGTTCCACGACACCTGCGTCACCGGGTGGTCGGCCTCGGCCGCCGGTGCCGACGGTCCCTGCGGGTGCTGCCAGTCGGCACCGTCGACGAGTTGCCAGCCGCCGCCCGCGGTATCGAACACGCCCGAGCTGCCGGCCCGGTCGGACTGCGTCACGAAGTGCGTCGCCTCCACGAACTCGCGGAACTCACCGACGGTGACCGGATGGACGTCGAGCAGGAACGGCTTCACGTCGGCGACAAAGGGCGGTGACTCGGACGGCGCGCCGCCTTCCGAGCCGATGCGCGTGTGGCCGCCGGCGAACGCGACCATGCCGGGAACGGTGCCCGGCCGCGGAGCCGGCGTGGCGGCGCCGCGCGCCACCGCGACCGCCGCCGCGAGACCCGCCATCGCCAGGATGGACAGGCTCGCGACGGACGTCGACCGGAAAGGTGCGCGCACCCGCTAGGGATTCGGCCAGCCGGGCCGCAGCTCACGCAGGCGTTGCGCGAGCGCCGCCGCCACCGCCGCGTTGTCGGGATCGGTGACGACGTTCGTCAGCTCGGACGGGTCGGTCGGCTCGTTATAGAGCTCGCTCTCGTTGGTCGTGTACTCGGTGTACTTCCAGGGATCGCCGCGCACCTGCGCATACGTCGTGATCGTCCCGTTCCAGTGCTCCTCGAGGAAATCGGCGCGCCAGGCGGGCGCCGTGCCGTCGAGCAGCTGCACCATGCTCATTCCCTCGACGCCCGGATCGGCCGTGGCTCCGGCGAGCTCGGAGAGCGTCTCGGCGTGGTCGATGTTGAGGCCGAACCCGGACTCGGTGCGCGGCAGCGGCGCGAGCGGGGCATAGCGGATCGCGAGCGGTACGCGCATGCACTCCTCGTACGGACACTGCTTCGGCTCCCAGCGGTGCGAGCCCCACGAGTAGCCGTTGTCCGAGGCGTAGATGATCATCGTGTTCTTGTCCTGGCCGGTCGCGACCAGCGCCTGCAGGATCGCAGCCACCGCCTCGTCGACGGCCTGCAGACATTCGAGCTGCATCTGGTTGAAGTTGTCGTGGTTGGCCATCTGAGTCGGGGTCCACGGACTGATGCCCTGCAGCCATGCCGGCTTGTCGGACACGTCGGCCTCGTTGTAGTTCGGCGGCCGCCACGGCGGGATGCCCGAGAAGCTGCCCGCGTGGCGTGGCGCCGGCGTCGCGGGCCCGTGCGGCGCCTTCGGCGCGAAGTAGAGGAAGAAGGGCTGCTGGGTCGACGAGTCCTGGATGAACTGCACCGCCTTGTCGCGCAGCACGTCGGTGGAATAGTCGGCGTCGGCGCTGCCGAACGCGACCTCGGTGCCGTTCTCGACCAGTGTGTAGTTGAAGTAGGCGACGTTCTTGAACACGTGCCACTCGTCCCAGCCGGGGGCGATGTACGGCGACACGTAGCCGTTCAAGTACTTGCCGTAGATACCGGTGTGGTAGCCCGCGGCCTGCAGCCACACCGGCAAGGTCGAGGCGTCGTCGAACACCGCGAAGCCACCGTCCGGGCCGCCGTTGTCGTGCACACCGGTCGTGTGCGCGTACTTGCCCGCCAGGAGGCTCGAGCGGCTCGGCGCACACAGGTCGGTCGTCGCGTAGCTGTTGAGGAAGCTCACGCCCTTGTCGACGATCTCGTGCTGCACCGTCGGCATGACGGGGGTGACGCCGTCGATCGAATGCGTGAGGCCGATGGTGTCGAAGCGCTGGTCGTCGGTGAGGATGAAGACGATGTTCGGCCGCAGCGGCGCCGCATGCGGGCCTACCCGATCGACCCAGGTCTCGAGCAGGGTCACGAGCGCGTCGGCGAGCGTCTGGCTCTGCACCACACCGCCCGGATTGGGCACGGCCGCGTCCATCTGCGGGCCGACGTCGGGAACGATGATGCCGCTCGGGTCCTCCGCCACCGGCACGAGGCACTTGAGCGGAATCTTGTCGATCGACTTCCGGGCTTTCGCTTCGGCGTCGGCCTCGGAGAGCCCCGAGGCGAGGTAACGGAGCTTCTTGCCGATGAAGTTGACGACGCCGGTGTTGATCGTCTTCTGGCAGGTGAGCTGCGAGCGCACCCCGCTCCTGTCGACGGCCGCGGCCGGGGGATTGTTCAATCCCCAGGCAAGCGCGATCGAATCGCTGACCAACGTGCCGGAGCATGCCGGCGGCGGGCTGCTCTTGCAGATCGCGGCAGGACCGTTGCGCATCTTCTTGTAGTTGCAGTTGCCCGCGAGCTTGGCGCTCTTCAGCACCGCGGCCGCGTCCTGCTTGGTGGTGCACTGCGCGCCCGCGCGCGCCGGAAACAGCAGCACCATCCCCACGAGAGCGATCCAGATGCGCAATGACGTCATATCTCCTCCGTCGGGTCGCGTCCCACGGGAAGCTAACGTGAATGCGCGGAGCGCGGGGCCGTGTACGCTTGTACACACTTCCCCTTCGTCGCAGTCAAGTACGCCCTATCGGTACCGGCGAGAAATTTTTGGGTGGGGAGCGCGTCGTCAGCGGGTGAGGGCGAAGATCGGCCGGGCGCCGCTCAGGCCCTTCAACTCGTGCGCGCCGCGGAAGTCGAAGGAGAGGCCCGAGCCGTCGAGCAGGTCGTGCGTCGTGCCGGACACCAATACCTCTCCCGGCCCCGCCAGGGCCGCCACGCGCGCCGCGGCGTGCACGGCAACCCCGCGCGCTTGACCGCCGACGATCGCCAGCTCGCCGGTATGGACCCCGGCGCGCACGTGGATGCCGAGGTCGGCGACCGCCGGTTCCATGGCGGCCGCGGCGAGGACGGCTTTGCCGGCGCCGTCGAAGAGCGCGAGGAAGCCGTCGCCCAGGGTCGCGAGCTCGCGGCCGCGGAAGCGGTCGATGACCGTCCGGATGCGCTCGTTGTGCTCGCGCACGACCCGCGACCACTCGGCATCGCCGATGCGCGCCAGGGTCGCCGTGGAGTCGCAGATGTCGGAGAAGACCATGGTGGCGAGCACACGCGCGCCCGCGTCCTCGGGCGATTTCCCGTATTGATGACCGCTCGTGAACTCGACGGACTCCCACGGCACGTCGCCCTCCACCCACGCCAGGTGCCCGGGCGGGATCTCGTAGGCATCCCCGGGCTCGATGGTGAGGGTGGTGCCGTCGTCCGTGCGCACGACGAGCCGTCCGGAGATGGTGTACCCCACATGGCGGTGCTGACACGTCGCCGTGCCGGCGATGGGTGCCACGTCCGCCTCCCAGCGCCACCCGGGCTGGAAGACGAAGTGACTGACGGCGATCTCGTCGAGGGTGACGATCTCGACGAGGCCGTTCGGAAACCGCCTCACCTCGTCGGGGCCGTTGAAACCCTTGCGTTGTAGCCGCGGCACGTCTCCCGTCTACCGCGATCGGGCTTGCAGTTGCCAGAGGAATTCGCCGGCGATCAGGCCGGGCAGATCCCCGCCACCCCCGTTCCGAAGAGGCCGCAATTGCACTGATCGATAGCGCTCAGCAGGGCATTTACTATCACCCGCCACACATCCACGATCCGATGATCTGCGGTTTGTCGCTAGGGTTTTGCGTGGGCTGGTCGTAGACACAAGGAGGTCGCGATGCTGAGACGTTTTGCCAGCGCTGCGCTCATGCTGAGCGTGTGCGCTCTGAGCTTCCCGGCGTGGGCCAGTGGTCCCGAGTTGGGAGCCAATGTCGCGGTCGGCGTCCCGCTGAAGAAGTACAGCCACACGATCGAGGGAGTCGGCGGCACGACGGGAGTCCTGGTGGGATATCGCTTCGATCTCACCGACAATGTGGCGTTCTCGCTGGTCGCCACTCCGCACGCCTTCTTCGCCGGCACCGAAGAAGGTTGCTGCGCGGACAAGCCGCACGACGACGACATCACCGCCCTGCTCGCCGCGACGGGCGGACCAAAGCTGACGTTCCATGATGAGGGCTTCGAGGCCTACGTCATGGGACAGGGCGGATGGTACTGGGACCTGAACGGACCGCTCAGTGACGACGCGCCCGGTTACAACCTCGGGGCCGGGATCAATATCGCCGTCGGAGCTGGAAACAGCGTCGGCGTGTTTGGACTCTACGACGTGGCCTACATGTCCCCCGAGCCACGTGCGAGCGGGAGCCAACGGAAGCTGGTCTCGGGCGGATTCGCGTATCAGCACGTCTTCGAGCCTCCGGAGCGCGTCGCCGAAGCCCCGCCTCCTCCGCCACCGCCGCCACCGCCCCCCGTCCGCACCGCGCGCAAGATCGTTCTTCGCGGCGTGAACTTCGACTTCAACAAGTCGAACATCCGCGCCGACGCGCGCCCGATCCTCGACGAAGCGATCCGCACGCTGCAGGAGGAGCGTGACGTCGAGGTGTCGGTCGAGGGCCACACCGACGCCATCGGCAGCATCCCCTACAATCAGCGGCTCTCGGAACGCCGCGCGAATTCCGTCGCCGACTATCTCGCCAGGGGCGGCATCCCGCGGAGCCGGCTGCAGACGGTCGGCTACGGCAAGACGCGCCCAGTTGCCACCAATGATACCGCGGACGGCCGCGCGCAGAATCGCCGCGTCGAGCTGCACGTCGTCGGGGAATGAGGATGCATCGGGGCGCCGGTTTCGCCGGCGCCCCGGGCTGATCCTCTGGATCGCCGGGAATTGCGCCCTAGAAATACTTCCCCAGCTCCAGGCGAGCGACCATCCCGCGATGCACCTCGTCCGGGCCGTCGGCAATGCGCAGCGCACGCGCCATGCCGGCGAGACGCGTGAGCTCCGGATCCGCGAGTCCCTCGCCGCCGTGGATCTGAATGGCGGCGTCGACGACCATCTGAAGCACGTTCGGAGCGACCACCTTGATCGCCGATACGTCGGTGAGCGCACGCATGACGCCGTAGCGGTCGAGCATCCAGGCCGCCTTCAGCGTGAGCAGACGCGCCTGGTCGATGGCCATGCGGCAGTTGGCGATGATGTCGCGGTTGCCACCCAGATTGGCGAGCGGCTTGCCGAACGCCACGCGTCCGACGGACCTCTCGCACAGGCGCTGGAGCGCGCGCTCCGCGGCGCCGATTGCCCGCATGCAATGGTGAATCCGGCCGGGGCCGAGTCGTCCCTGCGCGATCTCGAAGCCACGACCGGGTCCCGCGATGATGTTGCCGCGCGGTACGCGGACATCGTCGAATACGACCTCACCGTGTCCGTGCGGCTCATCGAGGTATCCGAAGACCGGGAGCATACGGACGATCTGTACGCCGCGAGCGTCGATCGGCACGATCACCATCGAGTGACGCTGATGACGCTCGGCACCCGGATCGGTCAGGCCCATGAAGATGAGGAACGCGCAGCGGGGATCGCCGGCACCACTGGTCCACCACTTCTGGCCGTTGATCACGACCTGATCGCCGTCGATCTCGCACGTGGCTCTCATGTTGGTGGCGTCGCTCGAGGCGACCGCCGGCTCGGTCATGGCGAAGCCGGAGCGGATCGTGCCGGAGAGGAGAGGCTCGAGCCAGCGCTGCTTCTGCTCCGCAGAACCGTAGCGCACGAGAACCTCGGCGTTGCCCGTGTCGGGTGCGCTGCAGTTGAAGACCTCGGGCGCGAGAAAGCTTCTGCCGGTGAGCTCCGCGATCGGCGCGTAGTCGCGATTGTCGAGACCGGCGCCGTGCTCGCTGTCGGGCAGGAACAGGTTCCAGAGGCCGAGCGCCTTGGCCTCGTCCTTCAGCTGCTCGATGATCGGAGGGATGCGCCAGCATCGCCAGTCGTCGCTGTGCACGAGCTGATCGAGGTACGTCTGCTCGCTCGGGACGATGCGCTCGATCACGAAGCGCTCGACCTGGGCCATGCATTGGCGCGCGCGCTCGGAGTGCTCGAAATCCATTCGTCCTCCTAGACGCCGAGACGCCGCAGCGTCGTTGTCGCCGCCCGACAGGTGCGGTCGATGAGGTCGGAGTGCACCTCCCGCGCTGCGATCGCCTGATCGAGCAGCCCCTGGCATTCCGCCCACAGGGCTACCTGTGCGGTCGCGAGTGCCTCGCGGTCATCGGGGTCGAGATCACGCGGCAGTGCCAGCGGGGGGGAGATGACGTGGGTCACGCGGACCGGCCAGGGTACGACACCCGGAAGGAGGTGGAGTCCGGCGGCGCCGATTTGCATACGGCTTCCACGGTAGTACGCCTCGTCCCCGGCGTTGCCGAAGCGCACGAGCGCGGCGGGCGTGGGGATGTCGGTCTGATAGTACATCTCGTCGAGTCCGATCCCGGCGACGAAGAGCACCGTGGCGTGGTGACGTGCCGCGAGCTCCACGAATCCGAGCTTGCCATACCACTTCAGGCGGTACGGTTCCCGGCGATAGGAACGCAGGATGGCCTCCGTTCCCGAACCTGGGTAGAGCATGAGCGCCCGCTCTTCCGTGAGCGCCCGTTCCGCCATGTCCATGTGGCGGTTCGGGATGAGGCCCCAGTCGGCGGCGAGCGTGCGGATGATCGGCAGGGTGAAGAAGAGATTCCCGTGGCCGATGAAGCGCAGGACATGGCCGAGCGTGCGGTAGATCGCGACGGTCAGCATCAGCGGATCGGCGATGTCGAGACAGTGATTTCCGACGAGTACGACGGGGCGCCCGCTCGCGAGCGCCGCGGCGAGATGCTCCGCTCCACGGACGCGATGACGATGGTAGACGCGGAGGCTGTCTCCGACGCGGAGCATCATCTGATTGGTCCAGTGCCGAGGATCGACGCGTCTGAACGGGACGTCGTCCCCGGCGAGCTCTGGATGCGTGTTGCCGATGCTCATGCCATTCAGTCGAGCAACCCGCGTGCCGCTGGCTCGGGGTTTGCTCCGGAACACGGTATGGATTTCCTCTCGCTGCTCGATCGCTGCGTCGCCCTCGAGGACGGTGCCGGCGAGATCTACCGGGACCTGGCCGAGCGCTTCGCCGGCGACACCGAGCTGTGCGCTCTGTGGAAGGCGATGGCCGAGGATGAGCGCGGCCACGCCCGCAAGCTCGCGACCTGGCGTGCGCTCGTGGAGGCGGAGGCGCAGGACCACCGTCCCAGCGCGAGCGGTTTCGAGGACGGGGTCGCGGCGCTCGAGGAGCTGGAGGCACGCGCCCGCGTGACGGCACGCAACTGCTCGAGTCCCGATGAGGGATTTGCGATCGCCCTCGCTCTCGAGACCAGCGAGCTCGACGCGATCTATACCCGGCTCTTGCAGAGCTCACCGATCGCGCGTTTTCCGGATCTCGCGGAAACCGCCCGGCGTGAGACGGCCGGGCATCATGCCCCGCTGATTCGCATCGTGCGGGCGCGCTCCCGCGACGAGCAGAACCTCCTGCGTGCATCCCTCCTGGCCACGGAGACCTAGCCGGGTGGGCGGCGGCGGTTGGTGACGGCGAGTGATACGGAGCGGTCCTTCCCGGAACCGCTCGGCTCACGGTGGCGGCGCGAGCCGTTCCGCATGTTCTTCCCCCTTGCGGTGCTGCTCGGATGGATCGGTATCGGCCATTGGCTGTTGTACGTCGCGGGAATCACGAGCTCGTACTCGTGCCTGTTCCACGGACTCGTGCAGGTGCAGGCGTTTCTGATGGCGTTCGCGCTGGGCTTTCTCTTCACGGCGATCCCGCGACGCACGGGCTCGACGCCGCCGTCCGGGCTCGAGCTCGGAGTTGCCGTCGGCGCGCTCTGCGTGGTGGTCGCTGCGGCCGAGGCGGAACGCTGGGCCGTCGCCGAGCTCGCATACGCAGCGCTGTTCGCGCTGTTGTTGCAGTTCGCGATTCGCCGCTTCCTCGGTAGCGGTGCCGCGCGGCGGCCACCCGCCGCCTTCGTGCTCATCCCGATGGGCGTGCTGCATGGTCTCGTCGGTGCCGGACTCATCGGGGTGAGCTTCCGGCCCGACGCCTCGCCGACATTGCTGGCGTTCGGACGCCTTCTCGTCGAGCAGGGCGTCTTTCTCTGCTTCGCGATCGGTATTGGCGGCCTGGTGCTGCCGCTGATGAGCGGCGCGCCGCCGCCGCCCGACCTCGGGTCCTCGTCGCGTGAAGGCTGGAAGGCCGTCGCCTACGTGCTCGCGGGACTCGCGATCTTCATGACCTTCGTCGTCGAGCAGCGGGGCGGCGTGTGTCTCGGTCCGTTGCTCCGCGCCGCTGTCGTCGCGCTCGGACTCGGCGTCGCGGGTGGCGCGTGGCGTCCGCCCGGCAAACCAGGGCTCCACCGTTGGTTCGTATGGGTGGCGGCATGGTTGATGCCGGCGGGGCTCGTCTTTGCCGCGCTCGCACCGGACTACCGCGTTCCCGCTCTGCACGTTCTGTTCATCGGCGGCTTCGGGCTCATGGCCTTCGGGGTCGCTACCCACGTGGCGCTGACGCACCTGAATCTCGAAGGGCTCGCGCTCGGGAGGCCGCTGCCGGTCGCCGTGCTCGGGGGGTCGATCATCGTTGCGATGCTTGGGCGCATCGTGGCCGATTGGAGCGCAACGTACTTCGAGCACCTCGGCGCTGCGGCGGCCATGTGGATCGTCGGCTCGGCGGTCTGGCTCGCGTTCATCGGTCCGAAGCTGCTCCGCCGCGGTTGACGACCGGGGTAAGCAACGGCGTCAGGGGCGCGCAGGGCGAGGACGTGCTGCCGTCTCCGCGGTCGGTCGACGTCGACCTGAACGGGGCTCCGCCAGCAGCTCCGCAACGAAGTGTGTCGCTTTGGTGGTCCAGTGAAGGACCGTATCGGCGAGGCCGGGAGCGAGAGCGGCCAGCTTCTCGAGCGTTGCCGCGCCCGGCGGTACGGCTATCTCGACGAGCCGGAAGCGCGCTGCCGCAAAGATCGCCCATACGGCCCACGCCGTGGGCATGTTGAGGGCGTGGGGCCACATCTGGGCGAACTCGCCGTCGATCGAGGCATGTTCGACCATCGGCGTCTCGACGACGCCCGGCATTACCAGTGCGACATGCACCGGTGTGCCATGGAGCTCCATCCGGAGCGCCTCGGTGAGACCGACGAGCGCGAACTTCGTCGCGCAGTAGCCCCCGAGCGGCGAGATCCCGCGCCGTCCTGCGAGTGACGCGACGTTGACGATGCAGCCCCCGTGCTCCTGATCGCGCATGATCGCCACCGCCCCCTGCATGACGAGTAGCGCCCCGAAGAGATTCACCCGGAGCATGCGTTCGAGATCCTCGGTACACAGCTCGGCGACCGTCCCGGGGATGAGGACGCCGGCGTTGTTCACCACGACATCGAGGCCGCCGAAGCGCCGCTGTACCGTCGCCAGCGCCCGGCGCACCGCCTCCGGACTGGTCACGTCAGCGGATACGACGAGCGCCTGGCCACCGCGCTGCACGATCTCCTTCGCGACCTTCGTGAGTACGGCGCGCCGGCGCGCCACGAGGGCGACACGCGCGCCGACGGCCCCGAACGCGAGCGCCGTCTCGCGTCCGATGCCGCTCGATGCGCCCGTGACGACGACCGATTTTCCACGAAACTCGCTGGCCCAGATCATATCGAACCTCCGCCTCGAAGCATGGCGTATGCCAACGGAGCATGGGCGTATGCCCAACCGGGTCCGACGTCCAGCACGGAACGTGACCTCGCCTCCGGCCGCGTACTTCCCAAAGCTGAGAAAAGGAGGGGCCGAGCGTCCGAACCTCTGGACTCTGAACAAGCCGGACGCGCCAAGCTCCGCGCTTCCCGGCGAATCACAGGCGCCGATCTTGGCGTGCATCGTGCTACCACCCGCTTTCATGGCGATAGCGACGATCGATGGAAACGAGGCGGTGGCGTCCGTTGCCCACCGTCTCAACGAAGTCATCGCGATCTACCCGATCACGCCGTCGTCGCCGATGGGGGAGTGGGCGGACCAGTGGGCGGCGGCAGGGCAGGCGAACGTCTGGGGAACCGTGCCCGCGGTGGTCGAGATGCAGAGCGAGGGCGGCGCAGCGGGCGCGGTGCACGGCGCGCTGCAGAGCGGCGCGCTGACGACCACCTTCACCGCGTCGCAGGGGCTGCTGCTGATGATCCCCAACATGTACAAGATCGCCGGCGAGTTGACGGCGACGGTGTTCCACGTCGCGGCGCGATCGCTCGCCGCACAGGGGCTGTCGATCTTCGGCGATCACAGCGACGTCATGGCGGCGCGCGCCACCGGGTTCGCGATGCTGTGCGCGGCCTCGGTGCAGGAGGCGATGGACTTCGCGGCCATCGCGACGGCGGCGACGCTCGAAAGCCGTGTCCCGTTCCTCCATTTCTTCGACGGCTTTCGCACCTCGCACGAGGTGGCGAAGATCGAGTTGCTGTCCGACGACGATCTACGGGCCATGATCGACGAGAACCTCGTGCTGCAGCATCGCGGCCGGGCGTTGTCTCCGGATCATCCGGTCTTGCGCGGCACGGCGCAGAATCCCGACGTCTACTTCCAGGCCCGTGAGACCGTGAACCCCTACTACACCGCGTGCCCCGACATCACCCAGAAAGCGATGGATGCGTTCGCTACGCTCGTCGGCCGTGCGTACCGGCTCTTCGAGTATCACGGTGCGCCGGACGCCGAACGCGTCATCGTCCTCATGGGCTCGGGCGCGGAGGCGGCGCACGAGACGGTCGATGCTCTCACCGCACGCGGCGAGAAGGTCGGGGTGCTCAAGGTGCGGCTCTACCGCCCCTTCGACGTGCGGCGGTTCGTCGAGACGCTGCCCGCCACGACGAAGGCCCTCGCGGTGCTCGACCGGACCAAGGAGCCGGGCAGTGCCGGCGAGCCGCTGTTCCTCGACTGCGTCAACGCGATCCATGAGGGCATCGTCAACGGTTGGGGCGGGCTCGTGGCGTTTCCCACGCTGATCGGCGGTCGCTACGGACTGTCGTCGAAGGAGTTCACGCCGGCGATGGTGAACGGGCTCTTCGACCATCTCCGCGCCGCGCGACCGAAGAACGGCTTCACGCTCGGGATCCAGGACGATGTCACCGGCACCAGCCTCGACTACGATCCCGAGTTCTC
>Ga0157379_10000165_pt1 | contig 49435 bp, 69 predicted proteins | sample S25metaG_FD_121802 | JGI IMG/M metagenome (GOLD analysis project Ga0157379, IMG submission 121802) | Switchgrass rhizosphere microbial communities from Kellogg Biological Station, Michigan, USA - S2-5 metaG | ecosystem: Host-associated > Plants > Roots > Rhizosphere > Soil | place: USA... | reverse complement strand
TGCAAGAAAGAACAACATCGCCCTGACGCCAAGCACGGGCGTTGGCGTTACGGTTGGCGGCGGCGGCGGTGCCGGTAGCGCCGGAAATGGCGGCGGCGCGGGCGGCAATACTTCGTTTGCTGGTGTTGCCGTGGCGACTGGCGGCGGCGGCGGGACTAGTGGCGGCGGCGGCGGCGGCGGAATGGCTGCCGGGGACCAAGGCTTTGCTGGCGGCGCTGGCGGTGCTGGCAATGGCACCACTGGCGGCGGCGGTGGCGGCTCTGGCGGCACGGGTGGCGCTGCTGGTCGCGGTGGCGCAGGCGACGGTTCACAAGGCGCGGGCGGTGGCGGCGGATGTGGCGGCGGAACTGCTGGACAACCGGGGACCGGCAGTGGCTCTGGCGGCGCTGGCGGCAATAGTCCGTGGCAGGCTGGTGGCGCTGGCGGTACGTTCTCTCCCGGTGGCGCTGGCGGCAATGGCTCCGGCGGCGGTGGCGGTGGCGGTGGTCAAGGCTCCGGTGGCGCTGGCGGCAATGCACCGGACTATTCCGGCGGCGGCGGCGGCGGCTGTTCTGCGTCGAGCAATCTTGGCGGCAATGGCGGTTTCTATGGCGCTGGCGGCGGCGGGAGCAACTATCAAGGTGGCTCTGGCGCGCAGGGCATCGTCTATATCTGGTGGCTCCCGGCGTGATCGAGGGAACACATGGCCATAGAGACCACGGGCAAGGTTGCCGCAGGCGCCATCGACGCCATGAAGTCGACGCCGCTGGCGATTGCCCTGCTCGTGGTCAACATCGGCTTTCTTGGATTCGCGGCCTATGTGCTGGGTGAGGTCGCCACCAACGCTAGTGAGCGCAACAAGACGCAGATGGAGTTGATCAGTACACTGGTGAAGGACATTCGCGATTGCAAACAGGGTCCGAAAACATAGGAGACCGGCATGGCTGAAGAGACCAGAACCGAAAACAACGCGAAGACCACGACGCCCGGGGAGATCGACGAAATGGCTTTACGCAATCCGGCGCTGGCGCCGCAGTGCCCGGCGATCCCCAACCAGACCGGGTGGCTCGTGCGACGCCGCTACACGCGCTACCAACGCAGGCAGACCTACCACTACCATCACGCGCCATGACGCTCGCGGTAAAGGGCAAGGTCTCGTGGTTCGGCGGCCCGGAGGACATGGGCGTGGCGCCGGACGAACCGCTTGCGTTCATCCACGAGATCGAGCAGGCCCCGCATTTATTCCTGTCCTACCAGCCGGAGGGCACGACCGGGCTGGCGCGGCGGCTCAATCCGCAGGCGCACTACATCGCCTGCCGCTGGGATTACGACGAGACGCCCGCCTTCGTGCTGCTGGAGGAGATGGCGCTGGTCCGCTCGATAAAGACCGGCAAGGAGTTGAAGGCCTATCCCGCGGATTGGGGACCGCACGTCGACACCGACCGGGTTGCCGACATATCGCCCGGGCTGATGGCCGATCTGGGTCTCTCCACCGACGACGAGGTGGAGGTGATCTTCCCCTTCACGACGCGCGGCTCGACCGCGGCCCGCTACGACCGCATCGTGATCTCGTCAGGCCACGGTCTCTATGTGCGCGGGGCCTCCGGCGTGATCGACGAGGTCGACGAAGCCCGCCGGGTGGTCGATTGCGTCGCCGACAAGTTGACCGAGGCTGGCGTCTGGGTGGCGGTCTTTCACGACGACACCTCGCGCAGCCAGAACGAGAACCTCAACACCATCGTCGACGCGCACAACAGCGAGGAACGCGATCTTGATGTCAGTGTTCACTTCAACGCCTATGTCGAGACCACCGCGCCGATGGGAACGGAATGTCTCTACGTCACGCAGGCCACTCTGGCTGGCCATCTTGCTGGTGCTCTTGCTGCTGTGGGTTTTCTGAATCGCGGCGCCAAGAAGCGCACCGATCTGTTCTTCCTCAACCAGACCCAGATGCCGTCCGTTCTCATCGAGGTTTGCTTCGTCGACAGCAGTGCCGACGCCGAGGTGTATGCGGCGCGATTCGAGGCGGTCTGCGACGCCATCGCCAATGTTCTGAGCGGCAGAGAGGCCACCGAAGGGAGGGTCGCATGAGACTGTTGTGGATACTCGTGGCTTTCACGCTGGCGCTGCCCAGCGTGGCAGACGCCCGGCGGACGCATGTCCGTATCCAGAAGCCGTACTACGCGGCGCGCCCGGTGCAGCCGGTTGCCGTGCCGGTCGTGGCCATCGTGCCGCTTGGTCTTTTCTATGATCTCGCCCGGCGGACCAACTGTCAGGGCGATGTGCTGGGTCTCGGCGGCCCGGGCTTTTCCAGCCCGCTCACCCCGGCCACCGGGAACGTCATGACGACGGCGTACATGCGCGGGGAGTGCGCCGCAACACCACGGTAGAGGAGGCGGCAATGACACTTGGTCTCGCGTTCTGGGTCATCATGATTGTCTGGCTGGTCTTCGGCCTGCTCGTCCACTTCGGCATGGTTGGCGGCATCTACGCTGGTGGCAGCACCCTGCTGCTCTTCGTGCTGTTCATGTTGCTGGGCTGGCAGGTGTTCGGACCCCCGCTGCGCCGATGATGTGGGACAGCCCGTGGGCGCTGGCTGTCGCGGTCGCCGTCCTGCTTGCGGTGGTGGCGCTCGGGGTCCATGTCAGCGGTATCTGGAACTGTTGCTGAAGGGAGCGTGTCATGGAACTGGACGAAGAGTTGCCGGGATCAGACGAAGAGCTTGAACGGGCTGCCGATATGCGGTTGCCGGTCAACGCCGCGGCCCCAAGCAAAGACCACGAGAGCGCCTGTTAGGTCTCTTCCAGCAGTTTGAAGGGGTCGTCGATCTCGACGGCTTCGGTCTGCTCCTTGTCCTCGAACATCCCGGCCCGCATTGCGCGGCGGCGATAATGCCATGCCATGATCACAGCGTCGGCCCGATCCGGCGAGCCGCCCAGCCGGTGCCGTATCTCGTCTTTGTCCTCGACCTGAATGGTGTCGCCCTTCGGTCGCCAACGCGCCGCGGTCAACTCGGCAGTCAGCCGCTCGTCCGGCGGCAGAGCGACATTCTCGCCATTTGCCGGATCGAGCGCCTCGCGGAATCGCCACAGCATCTCCGTCCGCTGGTTTGAAAACCGGTACTTGTCGTCCTTGGTGCGCTCGCCGGACTTGGCGTTGAAGATGCAGGACTCGATCTGGATGTTGTTGCTGGCAAGGTGGTCTCTGGCCGATCCGCCCCAGCCGCCGGTCATGTCGAGCACGATCAGCGCCGAGTCTTTTCGGTGCACCAGTATCTGACCGGCAAGCTCCGGGCCGTTCTTGGCATCGACGCCTTGCAGCACGGTGAGCCGGTCGAACCAGTTGCCGAAGAGGGGTGCGATGACGTGCGGGTCATTGGTGCCGCCGCCCGAAATGTCGACGCCCATTGTCAGCATCTTCAGGCCCTGCGGCGAGCCCGGCTTCCAGCGGCCCTGCGCTTGACGCACCCACTCGGTCGGGATCACCTGCCACGCATGGTCTTCCCGCCCGGCAAGGAAGTCGCCCTTGAGGAGCTTCGAGCGCAGTGGCTCCGGCAAGGATTGGATTTGTGCTTTGTACTTGGCGTCGAGGTAGGGGTTATCTTCGAGCCGTGCCGGTATGAATGTGCGGGTCAGCGGGGTGTACTCTTCCGCCCCTACACGCTGCGTATTGCCGTTCTCGCACCACACCGTGCGCGCGTCGGCGCCGACGAAGGCCCAGCGTAGCTCGCCCGGCAGTGCCGGGTTGGGGAACATGGGGTCCAGCCACGGCGCAAACCACTCGATCAGCCACTCGCCCTCGCCGCCAATCGGCGGATTGCTGGCGATGATCATGCGGGTGCGCTGGCCCTTGGTGGTGGTGCGGCACCACGATCCGACGAAGTTGACCTTGTGCGCGGTCAACTGCGCGCCCTCGTCGAAGCCGATGAAGTCGTGCGGTCGGCCCATCCAATCCATCTCCTGCCCGACGCCGCCCAGCGCGCCGAACTCGACGGTCTTGCCGTCCTTCTTGAGGATCATGTCTTGGCCGTTGTAGCCCTCGCGCCCGCCCTTGTTGGCGATGGAGAGGACCCGCTCTTCGACGCCGCGCAGGTCCTTGTACTGCGCGCGGAAGATGACGCTACGCTCGTGTCTAGTCAGTGCCGTGCCACAGAGTAGGTCGGTCTTTCCGCCGCCTGCGGCCCCGCCGTACAGAAGCAGGTCGGCCCGGCTTTCGTACGCCACCATCTGCGGGATGTTGCGCGGGTCCGGCATCCACAGCGCCGCCATCTCCTTCTTCAGCAGCCTGTCCAGTTCGGCCTTCGACTTTGGGTCCATTGAGGCGAGCATCGCCCGGTACGGCTCCAGCGGGTCGTGGGTCTTCGAGGAAGGGGTACTCATGGTCTGGTGGCCTCTCGATGGTGACCCAAGCATAGCCTTGACCTGACATGCCGGGCGGCATGAAGCACTTGGCACAGCGTCCGTAATGCGCGACCTGCTGGTCGTCGACCCACGCGATGCCCTTGAGGGCGTCCTTGATGTTCTTGATCAGGTTGTCAAGGTCCGGCCTGCTGTCTTTCCAGTGGCGACGCGGCGTCGCCCTTTGCGGATGCGGAAAGACCGCGTTGAAGCTCAGACTGACCGGCCCCTGCAACGGCGTAAAGATGCCGCGCTCGCGCATGGCGATCTTGCAGATCAGCGCGACCATCTTCTTGTAGGCAACCTGCTCGGGCGGGTCATGCACCCCGCCGTAGTGGTGCGATGGCCGCATCCAGCCCAGCAGCGGCCCGGGAACACGGAAGACGAAGTCGTCAACCGGCCCGGGTGCCATCAACATACTCTTTCAGGGTGCGGCTGACTGCGCGCATGGCGTCGTGCAGCGAGACGAAGCTGGCTTCGAGGATGTGATCCCCGACACGGGCGTAGAAGGTGCCGCCGAGTGTGCCGCGCCGTCCGACCTCGTTCTGCTGGTCGGGGGTGCGCCAGACAAAGAGACCATTGCCCAGCCGGTAGTAGAGCCAGCCGATGCCGCTGACGGTGACCGGCGGTCGGCTGGTCTCTTCTCCAACCGCCGGGTAGAGCGTGATCTCCTTTTCGACGGAGAACTTCATCGACGCATTGCCTCAGTCTGTCGCCGAAAGACGGCCAGCCGTTCGGTCTGGTCTTTATCATACAACTCGATTCTGAAGATACGACGACCGGCGCCGACCCGGTTGTCCATCACCACGCGCAGCCAGTTGTTGCGCAGCGGGAGCCAGATCGCCTCCATGCCCGTAGGCGGCGGCCTGACCACTTTGAGGATCGGAGTTGCGGGAGGAGGGGAAGGGGGAGGCGCCACGGGCGCCTCCTTGGGAACGAACTTGAGGTCTTTGAGGGTGAGCTTCGGTCTCATTTTTTCCCCCGGATCGCCTTGAGCGCATCCTTGCCGGTGAGCGGCATGTCGGACTTGGCGAACATCGAGCGGCCCCGGCGCTTCTCCTCCATCTCCTCCAGCCGCTTGCGCTTGCGCGCGTCAATGAACGGCTTGTTGATCATGTCGGACAGCAGCTTCGGCCCGGGCTTGCCCGGCTTTGTTGCTTCCTCCACGCGCCGGAGTTCGGGCGGGATGACCAGATCGTCGACAACCTTCTGTGCCGCCTGCCCGCGAGCGACGAAGTCAGGCAGAAGACTGTCTGCCCCGAGTGTTGCGACCTGCTCCTTCAGGTCGTGACGTTTGGTCTCCGGCAGGCCAGCCAGCTTGAGCATGAGGCTGCGCCGCCGCTTCACCAGCTTCTCGATCTTGTTGCTGGCGATCTTGAGCCGTGTGTGCCAGCGGCGCAGGCTCGCCTCGACGTGGTTGAGTTGCTCGGTCGTGGTCTTCTTCGTCATGGGTCTTTCTCCGTTTGTTGAAGTGAACGGAGCCACCCTAGCAAATCGACTTTCGGGATTTTCCGATTCGCGTCAGTGCGCAACGCAGAAGTGCCCGTCAAGCGGGCACTTGCCTCACGATTTTGCAAAACTTGACACGGTAAATGCAGGGGAGGCGGGGCGGGAGTTGGCTGCCGCAGTGACTTATGTCACTGCGGCAGTAGGACAACCGGCTGTAACAAAAAGTTATCAGACCAAGAGCGACGGCGGCAGCGGATGGTCGAGCCCGACGTTGCGCCACAGGTGCAAACAGTTCGGGTGCACATTCTTGTACTCGGACTTCTTCGGGTGAAACTGGAGCACGGTCTCCTCTTCACCCCAGAACATATTTTTGACCCAGCACATCTCCTGCCAGTTGGGCGGGAACTTGCCCTTGATGGAGACCGACACATGCTCCCAGCCGGACAGCGGACCAACGTCAACGCCGTCGCTGGCGATGATGGTCAACCGCCGACCGCTTGGGCCATGCACCTCAAATGCACCGCAGGTGAACCCGGGCCGTGATCCGTAGTGACCGTGGCGGATGCGCCCGTCCTCGATGACGGGGTCGAACCGGTCTCTCATCGCACGAGGTCCTCGGACAGGACGCTGATCGGCTTGGCGTCGATCAGCTTCTTGCGCGTCTCCTCGGCATCAAGCTCGGCAGTGTACTTGAGCCGCGCCGCGGCCTTGGCTGCCGCCGTGAACTTGTATCGCAGCCTCTTGAGAATCGTGCGCAGGTTAAAGCCACTCAGGCCAAGCGACTTGTCCACGGTCGACCACTCGTCGGTCGTCACCTTGCAGCGGAGCTTGACCTTGTGCGAGTAGCTCCAGCGGACCTCATGGCCGTCGATGAAGATGCGGCCATAGTCAGAAAGGTGCACGGGTTCGGTGGTGATCATGGTTTTTTCTCTCCCATTGTCTTGAGGACGGCTTCAACCGCCCGCCGTGTTACGGCATGCACCATGTAATTGCAGCCGTTCTTGACGATGTCGGTCTCGTGCCCGCACTCTTCACAGATACCGCTGATGTAGAGCTTGTCGGGCACGTCCATTGTCTGCTTGGCCCCGCACTTCTCGCAGTTGAACTGCTGGTAAACGTGCAGGCCTTTATTGATCAGGTCGCCCGCTGCGGCGACGACGTCATTCCACGGGTGCAGTTTCATCACGTGGCGTCTGGTCATTTTTTCCCTCCGTATGGTCCTGACAGCATCTCGCGTATCTCCTCGAACGTCTCCATGCCAACGCGCGGCAGCCACTGGTCTTTGATCACCTCGACGGCATCGGTCCAGAATTGCCGGAAGTCGGCCTGATCCATGCTCTCGAAGGCAATCGAGTGCGGGTTCTCGATCACGCGGCCATCCATCAGGCTGATGTAGTCGAAGCGACCGGTCTCGTACTTGAGCGACAGCAGGATGATCTCGACCGGCTGGCCGACGGCGTCGGCAATCCGCTGCATGACGGCGAACGCCAGCCGGTGGTGCTCGGGCCAGCGCGCGGTGTGCACCCACACCAGCGCCTTCTTGTCTCCCATCTCCTCGATGATGGCGAGCGCGCGGTCGTCTTGCGGGTGCAGGGCATCACCGCCGATGGCGTCAAAGAGACCCTTCGCCTTCATAGCTCAAACCATTCAACCAGTTGCAGCGGGCAGCAGCAGTTCACCTCGCGGATGCCGGTGTTGGACGGGATGCACGGTTGCTCGTACCAGCTTTCGTGCGTAGTGCGGCGGACCAGCGCCCCGTGCGTCAGCCTGCGGTTGATCACGACGTAGGCAAAGACCTTGCCGTTCGCCCGTTTCACTGCCGGCGCATTGCTGAAGAACAAATGCGGGTAGGGCCAGTTCTTCCGGCAGGTAAAGTCGGTCCTGATGCCCTTCACCTCGAAGCGGGTCCGCTTGCCCGGAGTGAGGATGAACAGATCGCCGCTGTCGACAAAGTTGACATTGGATGCCGCGTTCGGCGACCTGATCACGGGTGCGATCTCGATGCGAAAGTCCCGCCTGTGCAGGTGCAGCCCGAAGGCAAACACCGCGGCAGACGATCCGGTCAGGCGCCCGAGAAAGCCCTGATGTTGCTCGTCGTTCCAGAGGGGCCCGGGCATTATTCTGTGACCTGCCTCAGTCCGTTCTGCTTCCGCAGCTTCTTGATGTCCTTGTGCGCTCGCAACACGCGGATGTCGGCAACCGGCTTGCGGTGCTTGCGGGCAATGTACTTTGACGACAGGTTGGTGAACGCCAGATCATAGAGAAGCTGGCCTATCGGGGTTTTGCCGTACGTCACGGTCATTGCGTCGCCTGCTCAAGTTCCTCGCGCCGGGTCTTCTCGACGTCGGTCACGCGGTCGAACACCTGCGATGCCATCTTTGCCAGATCGACCAGTGGCTTCTCATTGGCCTTGGCCCATGCGTCGACCTCCGCAACGCTCTCGCACAGCTTGATCTGCTCGACGTAACTGCGTCCCCACTCGACGGCCTTGATCCCGGCGGGCCGGGGGATTTCGTGCGGGGCTCTCTTCTCGACCGGTCCAGCCCGCGGCCCGATCATCTGGTCTTTCGCTGCCGGTTTGATCGGCTCGCGGCGCCCGCCCCGGTCATTGTCGCCGCGGTCGGCGTCGTCCTCGTCGGTGGTCGGTATCTGGAACAGCGACAGCAGGAAGTATTTGCGCGCCGACGTGTGGCACTTGTTCAACCCCTTGTCGTCGAACGTCCCCTTGCTCGTGCGCGTGTTCGACACGCCGGTCTGCCGCTGCGGGAACGGCCACACCTCGCCCGACTTGTGCATGATGGTGAAGTCGTACGTCGCGAAGATGGCGTTGCCGTTGTCCATGAAGCCGCGCTCGACCTCGGTCTGCATGATGACCACCCCGTTCTTCGCCATCATCGGGGTGAGCCCATTGAGAATGTCCTGCATCCGCGCGTAGCTGTAATTGTGAAAGGCGTTCTTGCCCTCCTTCTTGATCGGATTCTCCGCAACCTCCTCGGTGATCTTGGCGATGGCCTCGGCCAGCTTGCCGAACGGCGTGATCGGCATGGCCTGAAACGGCTTGGCCTCCGGCAGCGTCGCGGGCGCGGCAGCAATCTGCTGCGGGGTCAACGCTGGCAGGTTCGGATCGGGCCGGGACGGCGCAATCTCGCCGGTCTCCGCGTCAACTTGTTCCTTCATCTTGCCCATCGTCATTCTCCGGTTTGATTGTGAGTGATCCGTTCTTCGCCCGCTTCACGCGGATGCCGTGGCCGAACGCCTCCTTGGCATCGACGGGAACCGCGGCCTTGATTTCCTTGGCGGCAAATTCATAGGCCTTGTGCGCTTCGAGGTTTTCCGTCCAGCGCGACGCGGCGGTGGCCCACAGGTTGTTGCCGCTCATGTTGACGATGCCGACGTACTCGGGCTTCGGGGGCTTGATGTACGGGTTGGGCACTGGCTCGCGCAGGTCGAATACGCACTTCATGAAGAGCGCCGCCTGCTCGACAAGCTCGGCCATGTAAAGCTCATTGCGTTTGATAAAGACCGGCGCCGGTTGCTTGGCGCCCGCGATCACGGAGAACATGATCTCTTCGGTGCCGGTGCAGTACATGGTCCAGTGCATCTGGGGCATGTACCGCTCCTCGATCACCGCGCGCCCCTCGAAGCCGCCGACGTGTTTGGCCTCGACCGCGCAGCCCAGCTTCTTCGCCCAGCCATCGAGCGTGACCAGTGCCCACGGGACGTCCTCGTGTTGGTAGCTCTTGCCGCGCTCGCTGATCTCGCCAACGCTGCGCGCCAGCCAATCGAGATGCAGCGGCTCGGTGCAGGAGCCCAGCAGGACATGCCACTGGTTGGCGAGGCGCTGGTTTTCCTCTTCGGCCTTGGCCAGACCCTCGGGATCGCCCGTCAGTTCCAGCCACAGGTCGTACATCTGCTGCGCATCGCCACTCATGATGGCGGCGACGCGGCTACCGGTCAGCTTGCCCCTGCGGGCGATCTTCTGTCTCTCCGTCAAGGCCATGCTTCACCTCTGTATACCTTGACGAAAACTGCCCTTTCGTATAGAACTTGTCAAGACTAGACTTGACAGCGCACACAGGACAGTTGCCATGCCGCGCAGCAAAGAGGCCAAGGCGAAGCGAGCCAAGGGCTTGACCGAACTCCGCAAGCGCAAGGGGTTGCAGGCGGCCTTGGCCAAGCATCTCGGTGTATCGCGGCAGGCCATCTCGGATTGGCCCGCGGTCCCCATCGACCGGCTCAAGGACGTGGAAGCGTTTACGGGGATACCGCGCGAAAAGCTGCGGCCTGACATCTTCCAGCGGTGAGAGCCAAGCCGACATGCCCGCACTGCGGCCAGCGCATGCCGGTCAGACGCTACGGCGTGATCATGTCGCCGCTCAAGGCCAGCATCCTTGACCTGATTCGCAAGGGCGTCTCCAACGAGGCGATCCACCAGCGTACCGGCCTGTCTCGCGCGACCATCAAGGCGCACGTCTGGCAGATCAACGAGATGCTGGCTGGAACGCGATGGGGCAGCACCGACCAAAGTGCTGCCCCGAAACGGAGAAAAACCACCCCCTCTCAGGGGAGGCAAGCGCACCGTAGTCACCCCGGGCAGGGTGTCAAGTTAGTTCGGAACCCCCCCTTGTAACGAACCGCAGAGTCGGGGGTGGCCCGCTGTTTGTTTCACGTGAAACAGAATGGTGTTGTGGTGGCGTCGTTTCTTCATGTTGTTTGCTCAAGGGCCATATTGGTAATTCAGTCAGAACCCAAAAGCCTGCCGCGCTGTAGCTTCACGACGCCACGCTCGACCAGCCTCTTGACCGCCGGACGATTCATTCGGTCGCGGACTTCTTCACCTTTGTCCAGAAGCCCCGCAGCAAGCAGATTGTTGATTTCCGCTTGATCCCGTTTTGAAACCTTCGCGGTCAAGTCGATTGATATGGTCGATCTCACTTCAAATCCTCCTGTGCGTCATTTCGCGGCGGTTTCGGTAGGACCATTAGCGACGTTTCTTTTGTTTCGACCCCGTACTGACGAGAACAACTTCATGGGCTACGGGCTTTCGGCGTTTGTCTTGGGGTTGAATATAAATCATATCGCCCTTTTTCCACCCCACAGACATTGGTGTAAAACCAAAGCTGCGTTTAGTCTTTTTCTTCTTGCGCCCTTTCATTTGAAATTCTCCTTAGTGTTGTTCAATCCGAAAGTTGATTGAACCACTTTCGGTAAATTCAATTTCGCCTTGGGTTTCGGCTGCGCCGCGCAGTTGATCGGCAGTTAACTCAACCCCGCATCCATTGTGAAAACGCAATAGCAATGCCTTAGCTATTACGTCCCACATTTCTCTGGCGTCAGTTGGAAAGTCTCGGTGAAACATGCTATTCCTCATTTAGCGGCGGTATTGGCCTCGTCCCATTTTTTAACAAACTCTACTGCAATGGCATGAAGTGCCCGACTTTCTTCCCTATGCGCGGGCGACATAGTCGTATAGCCAACTCGGGAGGTCGCGCCCCGGCGATCCGTTGATCGCGAAAGATTGGCACCGGAAGCCCTTGTCGTCTCCATTCTAGCCAACTGCGCGCAGCGGAAGTTTTCGGTCGTTTCGTTTTTCCCATTGCTCACGGAGCTTGTCGGATTCCTCGCCAACTCCGTGATTGAGCAACCAGCTATTCCGACCATCGTGGTTTGCCGGTAGCTGCTCGATTAGTAGCTGTGCCCATTTGATCGGGTCCTGTGCGGCGGTATGCGTGTCAGTCGCTTTTTCAGGGTAACGCGCTCGATATAGCGTGACGACGCGAGCGGCCCAATCAAGCAATTTGGCCGTTGCTTCATTGGTCTGCGTTGGACCGTCAGCATTCGCGATAGCGTCCATCTTGCGGATCAGCGCGGCGTGGTCAGTAAGTGTTTGCACCAAATCCCGAGGTGCATTGTCGTCCAGCCGCCTGAGATAATCTTCGTCGTGTTTCATGCTGTCGTTCCTTTAGCGGCGGCAATGGAGAGTGTGGAGGATTGCAGGCTATCCCTCCATTGCCAATGTTGCGCCCGGTTAGCCATGATTCCTCCGACCGACCATTAGGCGGCGGTCATTGCGGCGCCCGCTGGTAGCGGCTGCCGTCGTCACGCGAGCGACCGATGCGGCGCAACAGATACTTGACGCCGCGTTCGGGGATGCGACCGGCCAGCAATTCGTCGAAGGCCAGCGCGATATGCGGCGGCGCCCCGCTGACCTGCCAGCGCCAGATCGAGCGCACGTGGTGGTCGAAGATGCGCGCCGCCTTGTGCGGCTCGGTGTCGAGGTTGAGCGCGGCCAGCGCCATGCGGACCTCGTCGCCGGTCATCGCCGATCCGTGGCGCCGCTTCATATCCATCGGTCTGTCCGGTCGGGGTTCAGCTTGATGCCGGTGCGCTTGCGGTGCTGCTTGCAGGTGGCGCAGCCGCAGGTGTCGATGAAGCAGTCGCGAAAAAGCCTGCCGGTCAGCTTCTCGAAGGCGGTGTGGGTGTCGTGCATGGCGTTGTCGATGGCCTCGGGCGCCCGGCCTGCGGCGTTCTCGCTGGCATGGGCGAGAAAGAGACCGGCGAAGACCAGCGAGTCGAGCGGTATCTTGTCGCCCGGCGCCGCCTCGATGTCGGGCGGATACGTGATGGAGATTGCCAGCGCGAAGAGCGGCGGCTCTGCCGCGCCGCGCAGGACGTGCAACCGCGACGCATTGCCGAAGCCGCAGTGATCGCACATCGACAGAATCTCGCCGACGATCCCGCCGACGCCGTCGAAGATATGGTCGTGCAGGCGGCTGGCCCGTCGCATGCGCTTCTCCACGATCTTCTCGGGGTCCATCCCGAACTTGGCCAGCGTCGCATTGGGGTCGCGCATGGTCTTTCTCCTCGATTGCAGAATTTTCGTGAGCCTGTTGTTAGGCGGTATTCCGGTACGTCACCACGACGCGCGATAGACGACCTCGCGCGACTCCTTGATAGTCTTGACCGTCTCGACGTCGATCTCTGCCACGACCATGCCGCGGCCCAGCGGGGTCACGTTCTTGGCCATGCGCAGGGCCGCCACGCCCTCCAGCCATTTGATGGCCTTGAGGAATATCTCGATGGTTGCCTTGTCTTCGCTGCCGTCGCTGGCGCCGAAGAAAAACCCCTCGGTGTGCGGCAGTTGCCGGTCTTTGATGGCGGCGATGATCTGGATCATGTTCTCGGCGGTGAGGTTGATCTCCTCGCAATTGTCCAGCCCCCCGGAAAATTCTTTCACGATGTAGCCGTGCAGGTCCGGGTGCTTGCGCCAGTAGCCAAGCTCTAGCGTGATCTCGCGGACGCGGTAGCCGTCACGTTGCAGGTTGTTCTCCGGCTTGTCCCAATCCGTCCATAGGAAGGCTTTGCCGTTCAGGTACATATCGAGTCCCATTGGTCTTTCTCCTCTTGGTTGCCGAACATGCAGCCCGGGTGGGGTCCCGGGCTGCATGGGCTGCGACCACTCAGGCAAAGAACGACTCGATCACGTCAGACCGGACGCCCGTTGGGCTCGTGATGGCGGTGATGCCGGAGGCGATTCGTTCAATGAATGAGACGTTGGCGCGCAGCCAATCGAGTGTGACGGTCGGGGCGATGGTCTCGCCCTCTTCGTCGCAACCGAGCACGATGCCGCGCCCGGCCAGCGGCTGGTGGCCGCCCTCGATGAAAAAGAAATACTTTTGCGGCTTGAGCAGGCCTTCTTCGTCGACGAAGACACCGTCGCGCTGGTCGTTGATATAGGCCACTTCCACCAGTTCGCAGCCGATGACTTGGTACATGGTGTCAAGGTTGCCGCGCGAATCGGCGGGCATCTCGATGCGGCTGATCTGCTGCGCCTGCGGGTCGATAAGGAAGCCGTACAGGGCCGGTTTGATAGGTGATTTGGTCATGATCTCTTCTCCGTTGTTTGCACACCGCAAAGTAGCCCACCTCTCCCAAATGTCAAGCCTAATGGCGTTTGTCTACAAATTAGACATTGCCAATTACCTCCGCAGGGTGTCAAGCTCGGCCTTGCTAGACTAGCAACAAGGAGAAACCATGAGAAAAACCAGAGGAATACTGGCAGGGCTCGCCCTGCTGGCGATGGCTGGGGCGGCGCAAACGCCCGCGAAGGCTGCCACCTTCACGCAAAGCGATTTTGCGGGAACTGGCACTTTCGGCACAGCATCGGCATCCTGCTTGGATGCCTCTTGCGATCAGGTTGGCGTCAACGTCAACATGGACCCCAACATCCTGCTCCAGACAGGCTCGCACTTCCTGTTCAACTTGAGCTTGGCTGGAACGGGGTTCATCGACGCAACGTCAATCGACCTCGCACAAGGCACCAACATTCAGGTGCTGACACACACCAGCCCCGCCACTTACTCGAACGGGCCGTTCAAGTTCTTTTCGGACGGCATTTCGGCTGACTGCGGTAACGGTGGATCGTCTGGCGGATGCGGAAGCACACTGTCGTTCACTATCGACAACTTCAGTGGCTTCCTTTTCGCCACCACTCAGTTCAACAACATGAACATCATTGCGGCGGCAGACGCTCTGCTCACCGACTGCACTGGTGGTTGTACTGGTCCTGTTGGGTTGACAGGCGATCTGACACCGACACCGTTCGCGGTGCCGACACCTATTGCCGGTTCTGGTCCGTTGTTCATCAGCGGCCTCGCCGGTCTGTGGGCGCTGATGAGACGCCGGAAAAAGAGACTCAACTAGCGGCTGCCTAAATGCGAGGCTACCCCGGCGTGTCGGTGTTCCGTGTCCGGTACACCCCGCGCCGGGGAAAGCATCGCGGCTGGCAAATCAGATACATTTATTACAAGGCGCGGATCATGATTGATGGCCGCGCCTTTTTTCTTGGGCACTTCGCCACGCCTGAAGCGGCGGCGGACGCCTACCGCAAAGCCAAAAGCAAACGCGCGGCGCGCTGAATCCGGCTGCCCGTCTCGATGATCGCCTGCTGAATCCGGCTGCCCGTCTCAGCCCTTCGCCCGCATGCGCGCGAGCCAGCCGGCGCAGCGCGGGCAGATTGGCACCGGGCCTAGCACCGGGTGCGGCTCGGTCGCGGTGGCCGGGTTCTCGCAGTAGAGAAACCAGCGGCAACGGGTCGTGGTCTCGGTCGCAGTCTCGGTCTTCGTGGTCATGGTCTTTTCTCCGTGTCGTGCGGGAGCGCACGTTGCAGCGGCGGGCAAGGCGCCAGCCGCTGCCGCTTGCGCTGTTAGCTATGGGTGTAGCCGTCGCGCTCGATCCCCAGCCACATCCCTGCCCATTTGAGCATCACACAGGTATCGCCGAAGGCGGGCTGCACCCGGGCGCGAAACTGGCGCCACTGGATGGATGGGACGCGGATCAGGGCCTCGCCCGGGACGGCCAACGCGGATCGGCGCCGCGTTGGCGTCACGTAGCTAGGGAAGTCCCGCTGGAACACCTTGAAGAGCGCGACACGCTGCGCCCGCGTGAGGACGGTCTTGGCGTTGACTTTGGTCATAGGTCTTTTCTCCGTTGTCTGTGTAAAGCCTCGCCTTGACACAATGCCAAGGCGAGGGGTCTTGGTCAAGTCTGCTTCCACTCCCACCGCGGGCGCGGGGCGACGCGGTTGCCGGTCGGGTCCAGCGGTCGCGCTTTGAGGCGCCGCAACGTCTCCTCGTGCTGGCGTCGCCATGCGTCCACCTTGCGTTGCGATTCCCGCCGTTGTTCGGGCGTCGGGATTTTACATTCCACGCTGCACGGTTGCAGCGCTTCACGCATGCGGGCGTCGATGTCGGGGCTGCGCATCTGCTCCACGGTCCAGCCCTTGGCCTGTGGCACGGGCGCCAGCGGCTTGGCTGGCGATGCCAGCCAGCCGATGGCAATGGCGGCCAAGGCGGTCCCGGCAAAGATGCCGCCCGCGATGGCCAATCGGGTATGCTCGTTCATGAGCGCACCCGCCACAGGGCGACGCCACAGAAAACGAGCGCCGCGGTGACCAGCCAGCCGGGCAGGGCGGGGCCCTCGCCAAGCCATGCGAAGAATTGCGGCGCCAGCACAAACAAGAAAAGCAAAGCGCTGCCGCCGGTCAAAAATTCGTCTTTGGTCATGAGCGTAACCCCGCCTTGGCAACGGTGAAGGCGTCGCGCTCGTCGACACACACCCATGCGGTGGAGCCGTCGGGCAGTCCACCGCCCACCCAATGGCCGGGCCAATCCAGCCGCAGCGCCAGTTCCTGCGCGGCGGCCTTGTGGTTGGCCTCGGAATTGAGGCGCGAGTCCCAACCGACGGTCAGGCTTCCAGCCTGCGCCGTCGCCTTGACGCGGGAGCCGCGCACGTTGCCGGGGCCGATGTACTTTGTCCGTATCGCTTGCATGTGGTCGTTCTCCGTTTTCGTGCAGGAGCGCACGTCACTGGCGCCCACATGGGGCGCCAGTTCCTTGCGCTTTCAAGCCGCGGCGGTGGTCGCGGCGTCTAGCTGGTGGATGACCTGCTCCACGCGGGCGCGGGCGCCCGCCTCGTTGGAGACCTCATGCGAAAGGAAGATTTCGCCCGCCTCGGTGTCGCAATTTTTCACTGAGATGCCCACGCAATCGGAGCGGCGCGGGGCATGCGCCGCAATCCACTGATGCCCGATAGCGCGGAAAAAGCCCGGCAGCATGACGGAGGATGCCGTGGACAGGTCCAGCGGCATGTCGTGGTTCTTGACCGTGATGCGACAGGACACCTTGTCGGCGCCCATACCCTTACCGCCAAATCCGACAATCAAGCGGACCATGTAGCCCGCCGCTTCGAGCTTGTCGCACAACGCCACGGCGGCGGCGCCGCGCCAGAACAGGACGTCGGGCGATTGGCTTCCGGCGGTGATCATGTTGGCCACAAGATCGACGCGCTGCGGGCCAAAGCCGGTTTGCCGGGTGGCGCGGGTCCACGCGGTGGCAAAGCGTCCGGCATAGACGTCGCCAATATTGAGATGGTCGCCCATGTCGGCGAGGGTCAACCGGCGCCGCATATCGCGCGGCGCCAGTTCAATGGTCTCCAGCTTCGACAGGAAGCCGTCCACGCGGGTGCGGCCTTCCTGCCAGCCGTCATTGACCAGTGTCTGCACCGCCAGCCCGTTGCGGCATCCGGCGCCAAAGAAAGACGCGCCGAATTGCTGGCCCTTGTCCTCGCGAAAGACCGCGACAATGTCGGCATTGCTGGCGTTGACCAGCACGGTATTGGCGGCGTCGATAAAGTCCGCCACGGTCTCGTAGGACGCGCGGTCAACCTTCTGCGGGGTGATGCTCATGACCGGCCTACTTTCGCCTTTTCGTCGCGGCTCCAGCCTTCGGTCAAGGTGGTCATGGTGGTCTGCCAGTTGTCGCCCGCGGCCTTCATGATCCCGGCCTTCTGGAAAGACCGGGTTGAAATGGTGCGGCGCAATTGGGCGGCGCGCACCTTGTCGCGCAACGTCCAAAGTTCGCCCATCTCGGCGGCGGACAGCCCGGCGGCCTTGCCAATGTCGGCCTCTAGGTCGCGGTCATAGTCGACGGTGACGATAATCCAGCGGTCCATTGTGGCGCCGTCCAGCGCCGCGCGTCCGGCGTACATGGGGTTTGCCCCGGTGCCGAAGGTGTTGGCGGTGGCCATCAGGCGCACGTCCTTGCCGCGCTTGGTCGACGGCATGTTGCGGCGGTGGGCAATGTGAATATGCCCGTTCGACGTGGCGCCGTTGACGACCAGCAGCATGTTGGGGTCGAAGGCGTCCATCTCGTCAAAGCAGAAGAGCGAAGAGCCTTTTTCGTAAAGCTCCACAAAGCGCGCCGGGACGTATTCAAACTTGCCGCCGTCGGAGGGGAGCAGCCAGCCGGTCAGGGCCGATTCCGAGGCGCCCGCGGTGCCGTGGATCGCGCCGTAGTCCGCTTTGAGCGCACGGGCCATCTGCTCGCACAGGTGCGACTTGCCGCAGCCGGCAGGGCCGACCAGCATGACGTTGGCGCCGTTTCCGACCAGCTTTAAGACGCGGTCGAAAACGGGGTGGACTCGTTCGTCGATGACCACGCCCGCGGCGCCGTTGACGATGACTTGCACGGGGCGGGGTTTGAGGCCTTTGACCTCGTCGTGCACAATTTGCCGCACGGCGGCAAAGTCCAACGCCGGGGCCTGCTGCTGCGCGAACAGTTGCGCCAGCATTTCGGCAATGCGGCCAACGTCCGGCGTTCCTGCCGGCGGGGTGGCGCCGTTGGTCTTGACCTGTGCACCGATGGCCGGGGCCTTGGTCTCTTCGGCAGGCACCAGCAGGAAAGGGGCGTTGTCGTCCGTCCCGGCAATGGCCTGTGGCAGGTTCATGGCTGGCTGCGCTTCCGGCGTCTGCGCCCGCAGGGCGGCAATCGCCTTGCCGGTGACGTCGTTATAGGCGCCCGACAATTCGCGGAAGGTCATGCGGTTGACGTGGAAGGCCTTGAAGCCTTGCGCGGTGAGCCACTTGCGCACGTCCCAGCGGTTTTCCTTGGTGGTCACAAAGGAACCGCGCGGGCCCAAGATGGCCTCAAGCTCGGCGGTGGTTTTGGTCGCAACTTTCATTGGTCTTTCTCCGTAAAGGTGTGCAGCACAACGCCGCAAACGCAGGGCGTTGGTAATGGTCTCTTGAGCACCTGTCAAGCCTACTGTCACCGCACTCCACAGCCACTAGATACGGTGGAGTGTGCACGGGGCGGCCTACCAGCCCTTGGGGGTATGCTTGCCCCATGATCATACCGGCGGTGGCTGAAAGACACATGAAAAGACTGTGTCTCCAATGGGTTACCGGGCATCGGGCCGAACGGACTATGGTCCTGTTTTCTGTCAAGCCCCCGTCACAATCGCATAACCGTATGATAAGGCAGGAGAAAAGACCGATTGTATGTGCACAAACAAAACGAATCAGCGTACGTTCTTAGCTCCTCCTCGGTACAGGAACGGGCGCCGCGGCTCTGGAGCCCGGCAGTTCACAACGGCGGCCCCGCACGGTAAAAGCCCCGATGCCCGACGATCCCTTCCCGGTCGACGTCTCCGCCGCACAGGCCAATTTCGTCGCCCTCAAGCGCAAGGCCAACAAGCGCAAGGCCGATCGCGACAGGCTGCGCCGCAAAAGACCAGCAAAGCCACGCCCATCGGCGCCACTGGTACGGGTGGCAAGGGCCTACGCGCCGGAAGAGCGCAGCGAATGGTGCAAGCGCCTCTGCGAGGCCATAGAGGACGGCGGCAGTGTCAACGGGTTCAGCCGTGCCTATCCACAGGGCCCGAACAAGACGCAGTGGTACGAATGGCTGCGCACGGATGCGATCTTCGCAGAGATGTACACTCAAGCGCGTGAAGTCAGCGCAGACACGCTTGCTGATGACGTGGTCTCCATTGCCGACGAGGTGAAAGACGCGGGTCACATGGACAGCGCTCGTGTCAACGCAGCGCGACTCAGAGTGGACGCGCGCAAGTGGGTCGCAAGCAAGCTCAAGCCGAAAGTGTACGCAGACCGATTAGAGACCGTGGCAAGCGGTGCCTTGACCGTGAAACACGAGATAACCGACGATGACCGGGCCAAGGTGCTGGCCACATTGCTGGCACGGCAAGCCATCGCAGCAACGCCGAATATGCTTGCGGCGCAGCGGTTAATTGAAGCCTCGGCGAAGGATGTGACGCCCAAGCAGGAGACGACGGCAAGGCACAGCATGACAGCGACCAGTAAAGACCAGCCTTGACACAGAGACCAAGCCTGCCACCACCACATGCAGTGGCTCATGGGTCCCCTTTGCTACAAGAGGTGGGGAGGGGGGTTTGCCGGACGGACGCCGGAGGGGGCTGCCACCCTCACTGTGATCACCCCTTGTACACACGATCTTCTTCGCACTCGGTCTCGCCATTAAAAAAAATCTCTGGCGCCGTATCGCATCAAGCTCTGGCTTGACTTGTGTCAAGCGCTGGGATTTGATCTTTGCTCAGCATGGGAGGAGCGTCCAGATGAACGCGGCGATGTTTGAATTTTTGCAGCCGAGTGCCGAGCAGATTGACGACATGGCGGTGTGTCGCAAGGCGGCGGCGGAGTACGCGCAGGCTCTGGAGATGCTGGTGCCGGAGGGTCCCGACAAGACGTACCTGTTGCGCAAATTGCGCGAGGTGTCGATGTGGGTCAACGTCGCCATCACCCGGCAGGCGGATGGCACCCCGCGCGAGACGGCGACGGCGGCTGATCCGGAAACGCCTGCTGACAGTTTCGAGCGGCAGTCGGGTGAGGCGGCCCCGCCGGCTGCATCGAGGATCGAGTGATGGCGGAGAGATTTGGCGACCAGCCGATGGAACCCGCGGTGCGCGAGGTGGCCAACCGGCTGGGCCGCTCCATCGGCGGTGCGCTCAGGGAGGCCACGCATGGCGAGTGGGGTTTTTGCCTGATGATTTTCCCGTTCGAGGGCTTTGACGGGCGCGCCAACTACATTTCCAATGCCCGGCGCGAGGATGTGCTTGTCCTGCTCAAGGAGCAGGTGCGCCGTTTCGAGGGCGCCCCCGACGTGACGGGCACAGCATGACGGCGTCACGCTCGCGCGACGTCGCCCCCTCCCCCACCGCGCAGGCGGAGATCGCCCGCCTCACCGCCCGGCTGGCCAATGAGGTGCGGCTGCACAAGGCGGCGCTTGTTGCGTTGCGGCAATGGCAGGATTTGGCCGGGCAGGGCATCCAGACCGAGATCACGCTACGCACCGAGATCGCCCGTTTGCAGGCCAAAATTCAAACATCGGTGGGGCGCGGTTGATGGTTGACGTCAGCAATATCGAGGGCAAGCTGCGCTGCCTCAGGCGCGAACTTAAAATGCGCGAGAAGGCTTACCCGCGCTGGGTGGCCGAGGGCCGCATGCAGGCGGCGCAGGCCGGCTACGAACTCGACACCATGCGGCAGGTGGTCGAGGACTACGCCAAACTGGCGGAAGAGAAAGAGCCCAAGCTTAAATTGTGCTAGTCGTGCTTCTTCGGCAACAAGAGGAGACGGACCAATGGCGCAGGCAGAGCGAGAGCAACGGCAGGCGGAGCGACAGGACGAGCGGGCCACGCGCGGGCGCGGCAGCAAGGAGGCCGAGGTCTCCCCGCTGGGCGCCCCCGGGTCGCCCTCCGGCCCCAATGAAGTCGACGATGGCGACGGCGGCGCCCGCATCCCGCCGGAGCGGCCCATTCCCCCGGGCGAGGACCAGCCCGGTCTTCTCGGCGGCGGCGGCATCGAGGGAAGCGGCAATGTCGAGCCCGCGGGCTACGTGCCGGAGGCGGAGACCTACCCGCCGCTGCGCGACGAGCGCGAGGATGCCCCGGCGCGTATGGATAAACGCGCCGAACGCGACAAGGCAGCCGACGAGGACCGCGCCGAGCGGCTTGACGCCGCGGCGGCGGGCCCGCGCACCAAGGACCGCATCGGCGATGCGCTGGAGCAGAAAAAGACCCTGATCGCCGCCTCGGAAAAGGCCAGCCAAGAGCGCGACGAGCGCATCGAGGCCGACCGCGAGCGCATCCGCGAGGGGGGTGGCGCGCAGCGCAAATAAGTTTCTAACGGGACGACGGCACCCAACAACCGATCCGGCCCGTGGAAGGCCACCGTCCGCTGGAGCGTCACCCCCCGGCGGACGGTGGTGATTACATCAGGACGCAAGTCCGTCTTGGTGTCATTTGATCTAGGTCAAAGACCATGCCTTACGGCGTCGCCCCCTCGGTCGAGGTTCGCCCCGGCTCGTCGTGCCTGTATTGCGGGCTGGTGCTGACCGGTGCAGCCGGTGTCGTTGACCACAAGGAGGCGGGTGTCCCTAGCCTCCCGTCACCCGGCGACTTCACCGTCTGCATTGGCTGCGGCCACGTCATGGCGTTTGACGAACGCCTCAACTTGCGCGAACTCAGTGACGGCGAGGCGCGGTCAATGGATGCCGACGACCGCATCATGCTGCTCAAGGCCGCGCAGAAGCGGCTCGAACGCAACCAGAAAAGACTGTTGAGAAAAGACAACCCTTAAAGGAGATCACGCATGAAGCCGTTTCTCGCGATCATTTCCCCGGTGAGCGTCGGCGGTGGCGAACACCCCGATCAGGGCCTGCCGGGCCCGCAGCCGCATCCCGACCACGAACTGCCCGGACAGCTTCCCCACCCCGAACATCCCATCTATTACCCGCTGCCGCCCGGCGCCCCGGTCGATCCCGACTACGGCGTCCCGGAAAACGGCCCGCATCCCGACCAAGGCCTGCCCGGCGATCAGCCTTATCCCGATCAGGGCCTCCCCGGCGCACAACCCCACCCCGATCACGGTCTCCCCGGAGACCAGCCGCACCCCGAGCATCCCATCGTGCTGCCGCCCGATAGCGGCGGCTGGCTGCCGGTCTACATCTGGGGACCGAACGACCCGCGCCCGACCCCGCCGATTGCCATCCCGCCACCCGACACCCCGCCGGAAGACCTCGGCCCGATTGATTGGAAGCCGATGTGGTCGGCGGAGAACGGCTGGCAGGTGATCGGCGTCATCGAGCCGCCCGACATGGCCAACGTCCCCACCCCGTCACGCGGCGCCGGAGCCGGTCAGTCGCGCGGCCAGCCGCCACGCCCGCAGACGCAGGCAACGCAGCGTCCCGCGCCAACCCCGCAACAAGCCCCGCGCCGCGGCGCCACCCCCGCCGCGAAGAAGCCGTGGCCGAAACGCTCCCGCTAAGCGCCTGACGGCAAACGAGAAAAGGCCGCATCGCGAGGTGCGGCCTTATGCGTTTGACACACCCGTCAGCAAAGCGGCTGATTCAGTGCCGTTCCGTCGTGGCGAGGGAGCCTTTTGATTGGCTCCTCGCACGACGTCATGCAGTCGGGAGTCCTCTTTGCGGGGCAACCGTCAGGGGGGGTACCGCGCGAGTCGCACGAGTCGGTATGGCGTGTCAAGAGAACACATGACGAACATCCCCGCTATCCCCGCTGTTCACACCACCATCAAGTCAAAACTTGACCAGCCCCTCGACTCCGGCGACAAACCGTGAAGCAAAGGGAGAAGGACCACCATGAAGACCGAACGACTTGAGGACACCGCGGCCAAGGGCGTCGCGGCGATCAACAGCATCGTGCAGGAGCGCGACCGCCTGCTCACCGACAACGAGCGCATGCGCGTCGACATTGCGCTGCTCAAGCAGCGCAGCGAGCAACTCGAGTCGCGGCTGGAAACCGCGGCCACCGAGCGCGACCACTACATGCGCTTTTCCACCGAACTGGTGACCAAGATCAACGCCATGCAGATGGTGTTCGAGGACGCCATCCGCGGCGCCAAACACGCCGCCTTCAAGCCGGCGCTGGTGCCCAAGCCGCAGCCGCAGCCCGTCGGGCGCGTCGACACCGACAATATCGAGAACCTGATCAAGCGCTTGCCGATCAATGGCGGCAGCGATGCAAATCCCGTACGCTAATGCGCGCTCCGGGCAGAACGCGCGCGCCGAAATCCAGCGGATGCTCGCCGCCTTCGGCTGCGAGAGCGTCGGCTTCATGGACAATTACGAAGACCGGTCAGTGCTGCTGGCGTTTCGCCACCGCGGGCGCCCGGTGCAGTTGCGCGCCTCGGCGGCGGGCTGGGCCTCGCTCTGGCTCAAGCAGAACCCGTGGAGCCGCCGCCGCGGCAAGCCGCAGAAGGACTACGAGCGTATGGCGCTGGAGCAGGGACTGCTGGCGGTCAACTCGATCCTGCGCGATTGGGTCAAGGGGCAGATCACCGCGGTCGAGTGCGGGGTGATGTCCTTTGATGCGGCGTTCATGCCGTTTATGGTGACCGACAGCGGCGAGACCGTGATCGAGCGCATCCGCAGCCTGAAGCTGCTGCCGCCGCCAAGCGGAGAGAGCAATGCGGCTGGCTAGTGTGTTGACGCTTGTGTTGACGTTTGCGGTGTTGACCGCCGTTTCCGCCTCGCCCTCCTGCCTGACGAAGAGCGAAGCGCGCCGGCACTGGCCCAATGCTCATTTGTGGTGGCATGGGACCCGGCATTGCTGGGACAACCAGCGCGGACGCAAGCGCTACCGCGATCCGGTCTTTTCCAAGAAGGTCGCGACCGCCACGTTCACCGCGCCTGTCCCGACTGTCCCAAGTGTCCCGGCTGTCCCGCGCCCGATGACGTTTGCCCCGGCGCTCGACGTGCGGCTGCGCTTCCTGCCGTGGGAACAACGCATTGCCGGGAGTTTCTGACGGGTGAGCGGCGGGGTCACCGGAGGCAAGGCCTTCACTGGCAGCCTTAACGGCGTACGCTTCGGCAAGAAGCCTGACCGGTGGCCCCACCCCTCGCCCCGATGCGAGGCCTTGGGATTACGTCAAGGGTGGCCTTGACCGGGCCGGTTTAACGGGCTACCTCAGGCGTCATGATGGGCACTGATTCGCAAGCGGGCAACATCGTCGGGCCGAAGGTGGTGCTGGAAGAGCATCACTTCGACTACTTCGACATGCTGCCGCGCCCGGTGCGCGAGGCGCTGGCCAACGCCGCCTACTCGATGGCGGCGGAGAAGATCGTCGAGTGGATGAAGGAGTGCCGCAAGGGCGGCATGGACGACTACCAGATCGCCGACCTGATCCTGTTCCGCTTCAAGGCGTACCTCGCGCAAAAGACCAAGGACGAGGTCATGCGCCTGTACGGGCCGGAGCATCCGCAGGCCGGGCCACCACAGGGCTACTGAAACATTGGATACTGACATGACCGCTGACCCGGTTGTCACGCTCGATACCACCGCCACGCGCGAAGACGGCATCGGCAGGATGCTGGAAACGCTGCGCGCCAACATGGCCAAGGCGCCGGAGGGCTCGCTGGAGGCGCGCATCGCCGCCATCCTGATGGATGTGCTGCCCGGCTTCTACCGCGCGCTCGACCGCGAACGCATCGGCTTCACCAAGGACCTGCTCGCCGAGCAGGCGCTGGGCATCCCGGCGAGCGAGGGCGCCGCGCTCGACACCATGCTCATGGTGATGGTCATGCCGATGATCAACATGCTGTCGGCCACCGTCATCACGCTGGTGCCGTGCACCCACAAAAGCAATTACTGCAAGCGCTGTCAGGACCTGCGCGGCGCCATCTTTGCCAACATGCTGGAGAACCTGAACCAGAACGTGCGCGAGGCGTTGCTGCGGCACAGCCAGTTCGGGGCAGGCGATGGACACGCGCTCCACTCATGAGCGGGCCGCACGTTCGGCGTTCTTCCGTTTGCTCATGCGGCTCGATCTGCCGTACACAATTTACGAAGGCGAAGTGGTTGTCGTGGAGCGTCCAACCGGACCCGAACTCGTGGTCGATTTACGCACAGGGAGAATTGAAAATGCCGAAAGCTAGGAAGACCAAGGGCAAGGCAAAGAAGAAGGTCAACGTGACGCGCAAGCTGCGCAAGCGGCTCAAGCGCGCGCACAAGGCGCAGGCCGCGCACAGGGCCAAGGGCATGGACGAGAAGCAGCGCGAACTCATCCTCGCCGTGGTCAACCGGCTGGGCGCAAGCTGCGCCATCTTCGAGGACAATCCCGATACGCTGATCGTGACGCAGTTCAACCACCCGCCCTTCATCATTGACTACGTCGGCGTCAGGGTTCTTGAAGTCGGCCCGTCGGAAGTGAAGGTCGGCGCCGCATGATGGCGCCGCGCTCCGCGGGGCAAATGCAGATCGGCAGCGTGATCTACCGCGAGGGCGTCTTCTCCGTGGAGATGCTGTTCACCGCGGTGTCCTCGTTTCCCGGCGAGGACGAAATCAAGTCGGCAGCGCGGGTGGCGGCGCAGCAGTTTCTCCAGCTTCTGCACGGCAACGGCTACGCCACCCATTCCGAGCCGCAGGTCGAGATCATTCCCAAGTCGAGCCGCTCCGTGCTGTTCTACATGGCGGCCAAGGCCTCGAAGCGAAAGCCGGTGCCCATCGTGCTGGTCGATCCCGACCGCCAACGCATGGTGGCGGCGGCCTCCGAGCGCAAAGGTAAAAAGTCAAACGGGAACGCCGACGATGCTGGCGGAGATTAGGTGGACGTCCCGGCGCGATCTCTGCTTCACGGCAGCCAACGCAAGACCCATCGACAAGGAAGAAATCCTCGCCTCGGGGCCGCGCTCGATGACCGAGTGCGGCTACCTGACGTGGGAGGCGATGCAGCAATGGGGCGGCGTCGGCTGGACCGTCTGGCTCGACGGCAATCCCGAGTTCTCGTTCGGCTTCACCCCGCAAAACCCGTTCATGCCGCACCTTCTGTCGGCGTGGGCGTGGGGATCGGAGAAGAGCCCGCTGTGCATGGTGGAGATCAACCGCTGGGGCAAGCCGCATCTGGTGCGCGACTTCCTCGACCCGATGGGCTGCACCCGCATCGAGGCACGGTCTTTATACGAGAATACCGACGCGCAGCGCTGGCTCACGTGGGTGGGTTTCAAGAAGGAGTGCGACCTGCCAGAGTGGGGCAAAGACAACAAGCGATTCGTGCAGTATAGATGGCTGCGCTCCGAGTATGTTCTCGGCCAGCACGGCAACGTACTTCACAAGAGGAGTTACCGTCATGTGCATGGGGGGCTCCCCGCCGCCGCAGCAACAATCCTACAGCCCGCCACCGGGTCCGACGGCAGCGGAAATCGCGGCGGCACAGGCCGCGGCAGCGACGACCGCGGCACAGGAGCGGATGCGAAACGCTAATCTCGCCGGTCAGACCGGCAGCAATGTTCTCACCGGAGGTCTCGGCGCGTCAGCCCCGGCGGCGCAACGGGCAAGCACGGTGCTCGGCGGCACGGCATAAGGAGGCGATCATGTGCATGGGAGGCGGTCCAAGCTATCCCGCTCCACCACCCCCGCCAGCAGCACCATCGGCGGATGCCGCCGAAGCGCTGACGCGGGCGCAGCAAGAGCGCGCCAAGTCCATCGCCGCGGCAGGACTCGGCTCGACGATTCTCACGGGCGGTCTCGGTTCGTCCGACTACGACACCACCGGCAAACGCGGGACAGCCGTGCTGGGCCGATCCAACGTCACCTGAAGGACGACAAGGATGTGCATGGGCGGGATGGCGATGCCGCAGATGGGTGCCGGTTCACAGAGCGGCCTCGGCTGGGGCGGTCCTTCTTATGTGTCCTCGCCCGATCCCGCTTCGCAACCCGTGCCGCTGCCGCCCGAGCGTCCGGCTGACGCGAGCAAGGTTGCCGACGACTACGGCGTTCACACCTAGGAGGTTGCCATGTGTTTCGGAGGGGGCGGCTCAAGCTCGCCGCAATACATCCCGACACCACCGCCGCCGACCAACACTCCGGCGCCGCCGGGGTCCGACAGCTTTCAGCGCTTTCAGGAAATCCGCGCCGGGCTGCTGACCGGGCAGACGCAGTTGATCCAGAACCCGTCGGCCAGCGACGACTCGCTGGGCACCACCAAGGGGACGAAAGTGGCGGTGACCTGATGGGCCCGCGGGCGGTGCTGAGACGCGAGCCGTGGTTCCGACCGGCCAACTGGTTCTGGCAGTGGTTCCTTGCGCGCTATGACCTGTGGGCGATCCCGATGCCGTGGCGCGTGGTGCATATGCGGCGCGACAAGTTTCGTGCCGGTCCGGCGCTGGACGTGATCTGCCAGCACGAGCGCGTCCACTACGAGCAGATGGAGCGCGAGGGCACCATCCTGTGGCACCTCAAATACTTTGTCTTTCTGGCCAAGTACGGCTACCGCGACAATCCCTATGAGATCGAGGCGTACCGCCGCTTCGGACACCAGCACATGCTGAAGGTGGCGTGATGGGCATTGCCGAGGACATCATCGACCGCGCGCAGGAGATGGCGTCGAACCGCATCAATTGGGTCAATGTCTGGATGGACATTGCGCGGCTGGTGATCCCGACCGAATCGGCGGAGACCGCGTTCAACTACATGATGCTGGGTGGCGGCGTCACCTCCGGTCCCGGCGCTGGCGCCACCACCTTCACCCGCTCCGGCTTCCAGTGGGGACCCAACTCGACCAGCCGCGTCAAGTCGATCTACGACAACACCGGCATGATGGCCTGTGACCGGCTGGCCTCCGGCATGGAGAGCCTCGTCACCCCGCAGAGCGAGAAGTGGCACGGTCTCACGGTCGCCGACCTGCTGCACGACAAATGCACCGACGAAGAGAACATCTATCTGGAGCGCTTACGTAATTTCCAGTTTGTCCTGCGCTATGATCCTCGCGCCGGTTTCATCCCCTCCCACCAGAAGGCCATGCGTTCCTGCGTCGCCTTCGGAACCGGCGTTCTTTTTGTCGAACAGGACGACCTGCGCCCGCGCCCGGGCGACACCCCGATTCCGTACCGCTACCAGTATTGCCCGCTGACCGAGAACCTGCTGGCGACCAATGACTACGGCAATGTCGACACCAACTACCGCATCCGCCGCTTCACGGTGAAGCAGCTTGTGCAGAAGTTTGAGGGCAAGAACGTCTCGGCGCAGGTCAAGACGCTGTGGGAGAACGGCGAGTACGAGACCATCGTGCCGGTCGTGCATGCCGTCTGCCCGCGGCTGGAGATGGGGTCGTCCAACCTCGACGGGACGCTGCGCGGTTCCGCCATCGCCAGCTACTACTGCGAGGTTGACACCAAGCACATGCTGGGCGACGGCGGCTTCCACGAGTTTCCCTTCTCGGTCTACCACTGGCTGCAACAGGACAACGGGCCGTACGCGGAAAGCCCGGTGATGCTGGCGCTGTCCGAGATCAAGTCGCTGCAACTGATGGGCAAATCCGAACTGCGAGCCTTCGGCCAGTGGACCGATCCGCCGCTCGGCATGCCCAACGACGGCGTGATGAACCGGCCCAATTTGAACCCGCGCGCCATCAATCCCGGCGCCGTCGGCCCGGACGGCTCGCTGCGCGTCAAGCCGCTGCTGACCGCGCAGAACCCCGACTTTGCCGAGAAGGTGATGGAGACCCGGCGGGCGCAGGTGAAGGAGACGCTTTACATCAACCTGTTCCAGACGCTGATCAAAAACCCGGAGATGACCGCCACCGAGGCGATGATCCGCTCCAACGAAAAGGGCGAACTCTTGGGTCCGGCGGGCGGCAAGATACAGGCGGCGCTCTCCACCATGATCGACCGCGAGCTTGGCATCCTCACACGGCGCGGCATCTTCCGCCCAACCTCGCCGCTGACCCCGCCGCCGTCGCTGCAAAACAAGTCGATCACCGTGAAGATGACCTCGCCGCTCGACCGCATGCGGCGGGCCAACGAGGGCGTCGGCACGACCCAGCTTCTCAACGTGGCGCTGCCGATGGTCAAGGTGAAGCCGGACATCCTCGATAACTTTGATCTGGACAAGACCGTCCGTCTTTTAAGGGAAATCTTCGGGGCGCCCGCCGAGGTGATTGTCACCGAGACCATCATGGCGCAGAAGAGACAGGCGTCGATGCAGCAGCAGCAGCAGATGCAGGCGCTGGCGGCTGGCAAGGCGGGTGGCGAGATCGCCAAGGACGCCTCCATCGCCGGGCGCAATGTCGGCGAAACCGCGCAGCAAGCTCCGGCGATTGCCGACGCCATGAGCGGGTTGCTCGACCGGATGAAGGGTGGCGTGTCGCAATCTCCGACGGCAACGGACTCAGCGGTGTCGTCAACCAATGCCCTTCTTTCGCAGTTTGGTAAGGCTCCTATCCCCCCATCGTCCGGCTTCCCGTCTGGAGGCTGAAGCGCGCATCGCGCTCGCCTACCAGCGGGTCTTTACCGGAGCGCCGAGCGCCGAAGACCAAGGCATCGTGCTGGTCGACTTCGCCAACTTCACCGGGTTTTATCGCGTCACCCCGCCCGAGGGCGGCGAGCGCGACACCATCGTCTTCAACGAGGGCATGCGTACCGCGTACGGGCGCATCTTCCAGTACCTGCGAATGTCTGATGCCGAAGTGCTCTCGCTGGAGGTTGCCGCGCGACAGACAGCGGCGCAGGTCACTGGTCTTGCGTCCGATCAACCGGAGGAATAAAGATGCCAGAAGCAGCAGCCGGGTCCGCACAAAATGGCGGGCAACCCGGATCGCCGCCTTCGGGGACGCCCGCCTCGCCGGTCGTCTCTGATTCGTCGTGGCTGTCCGGTCTGCAAGATGCAGGCAACCGCGATCTCGCCAAGACAAAGGGATGGGACAAATCCAACACCCCCGATGTGGTGATCCACTCATATCGGGAGTTGGAAAGTCGTCTCGGTAAAGCCGTCGTTCTTCCCGAGGCCAATGCGCCGAAGGAAGACTTCGACAAGCTCTACACCGCCTTGGGAAAGCCGAAGACGCCCGGGGACTACACGTTCAAGCTCCCCGCCGACGTCGCCAGCGACTTCCCGTACGACGATGCCTTCGCGACCGACTACAAGACGTGGTCGCACGAGGCCGACTTGTCCCCCCGACAGGCGCAACTCGTCCACGACCGCTTCGTGCAGCGCTTTGCCAAGCAGCTTGAGGCTGGGCAGGAGGCCATGAAGCGGCGCGTCGGCGGCGCGCATCAGGAAATACTGTCGAAGTGGGGTCCGATGGATGGTGAAGGCTATCAAGCCAATATCGACTTCGCCAAACGCGGGCTTCGGGGGTTAGGTCTTGCGGATACGTTCAAGGCGTTCGGGCTGATCGACCAGCAGGGCAACATCGCCGACGCAAAGCTCGCGTTCGCGCTGGCCACGGTGGGCGAAGGCTTATTCCGGGAAGGCACGTTGCAGGGCGGTTCGCCCGGCCACTTCACCACGACCAATCCGTGGAAAGACGGGCAGGAGAACCTCACCGAGCAAGGCCGCATCGCCCGCGAGAACCCGGAACTAGCCCGGTCGCTCATCAAAGCCGCAGGCAAAGACCCCGACAAAGCCTTGTTCAAGAACCGCTTTGGCAGGGATCGCTGACCACGGCATGGGCGGCCTAACCCGAATGGAGACCGCCCATGTCCGTTACCCGCCTGACCGACGCCGTGATCCCTTCGGTCTTCGTCCCCTACATGCTCAAGGAGACGATGACGAAGACGGCGATCTTCCAATCCGGCATCCTGCGGCAGGACGCCCAACTCTCGAACTTCCTCTCCGGCGGCGGCCAGACCGTCAACGTGCCGTTCTGGAATGATCTCGGCGATTCGACGACCGCCAACATCTCGTCCGACGACCCGGCGGTGCTTGCCGTTCCCGACAAGATCATCGCGGCGCAGGACATTGCGATCCGCCACAACCGCAACAAGGCGTGGTCGGATGCCGATCTCGTCTCCGAACTGGCTGGCGATGACCCGATGAAGCGCATCGGCTCGCGCGTCGCCACGTGGTGGGCGCGTGAGTTTCAGCGCGTTCTGGTCTCCATCCTGCGCGGCGTGATCGCCAACAACATCGCCATCAACGCGGGCGATATGTGCGTGGTGATCGGCACCGACGCGACCGGCGCCCCGACCGCGGCAGAAAAGGTCTCCGCCAACGCCATCCTCGATGCGGCGCAGACGATGGGCGACGCCTCCGACGTGCTCGACATGATCATCATGCACTCGGTGGTCTACACCAACCTCGCCAAGCAGAACCTGATCGACTTCATCCCGGACAGCGAAGGCAAGGTGAAATTCCCCACCTACCTCGGCTATCAGGTGGTGAAGGACGACGGCTGCCCGGCGGTGGCGGGCACCAACCGGCCCATGTACCACACCTACCTGATCGGCAAGAACGCCTTTGGCTTCGCCGAGGTCCCGCCCGACGTGCCGGTCGAGACCTTCCGCTATCCGGCGCAGGGCAACGGCGGCGGCGTCGAGGAGTTGTGGACGCGGCGTCAGTTCGTCATGCACCCGTACGGCATCAAGTGGACGTCGAACACAATGGCGGGCCGGTCGCCGACCGATCCGGAGTTGCGCACGACGGCCAACTGGAGCCGGGTCTATCCGGAGCGCAAGCAGATCGCCATTGCCTGCCTGCAAAGCAACGGCTGATTAGGCTATTACTCGCGAGTGGGGCGGGCGGCGAATCGGCAGACGCCGCCCGCCTGTTCCCCCATGCCGATGCCTATGGAGCCGAACATGGCAAAACGCGAACCCGACGGGACGATCACGCTGCAAGAAGCCAACCGCAAATACATGGAAGACAACCGGGAGACCGAGCGGCAGATGGGCAGCGCCCAGCGCGCCGCACACAAGGCGGTCGACATTGCCTTCGGACGCCAAGGGGCGCGCGGCAATCTGCGTGAGCAAAAGCCGCTGCGCGCGATCCCGGTCAACAATCCGTTCCCGGACCCGACGCAATGAGAGTCGGTGCGACCGGGCTCACCAATCGGCAGCAGGCCGCGCTCTACTTCGCGCGCAAGCACCGCAGGATGCTGCTGGGCGTCGTCCCCGGGGGGCCTGCCCTGCCGCCTGCGCTCTACCTGTCCGGCTTTAATCAGATCACCGAGGGCGCCGCTCCCGGCACGGTGATCGGGACGCTGCAAGTGCTCAATGGGACGGGGACCTACACCTTCACAAAGACCACGGACCCGTCCGCGAAATTTACCCTTGCCGCTGGCGTCCTCTCGACTGCGGGCGTCTGGGACTACGAGGTGGCGACGTTCTACCCGGTGACGATCACCGCCGACAACGGCGCGGGCTCTGTGCTCGTGCGGACCATCAACGTGCGCGTCGTCGATATTCCCGCGCCGCAATTGACCAAACAGTCCGGCGCCGCAATTTCGTCAACGCAGGCCAACATCCGCGTCACCACCGACACGCCAAACGGAACGCTGTACGCCGTGGTGGGGACCAGCGCGCAGAAGCCGACGGCGGCGCAGGTCAAGGCTGGACAGGTTGCGACCGGCGCGGCGGCCACCTTCGCTGCAAACCTGCCGATCACGACGACCGGCGAAAAAGTTATGACCGCCACCGGTCTCACGGCGGCCACCTCGTACTTTGCGTATTTCATGCACGAAGGCTTGCCGTCAGAGCAATCCGATGTGGCGATGGCGCAGGGCTGGACGATGCCGCCGTAGGGGGAAGCATGCCTTCTGGGTTTTCCGAGACGCAGATTTACAACGCCGTGCTCGACCGGCTGGCCGAAGAATCGGTGCTCTCCACCACCGACGAAAAGGCGGTGGCGCGCTGGCTTAACCGCAACTACGCGCTTCAGCGCGATGTGCTGCTCACCCGCCACACATGGAATTTTGCGCTGACGCGGCGGTCGCTTGCGGCGGAGACCAAGAAGCCGGACTTCGAGTGGATGTATTCCTACGTCATCCCGGAGGATTGCCTGCGCGTCCTGCCGGTCACCACCGACGGCAGGCGCAATTCGCCGCCGATCCCGTTCGTGGTCGAGGGCACCAAAATCCTCACCAACAAGGGCGCGCCGCTCAACGTGCGCTACATCTTCCGGCAGAAAGACCCGGCGACGTACTCGCCGGTCTTTGTCGACCTGCTGGCACAGGTACTGGCGGCGACGTTCGCCTATTGGGTCACCGGCAAGGCCAGCTTTGCCAAGCAACTGATGGACATTTCGACCAACGCCTACAACGACGCGACGCGCATCGACAGCCTCGAAGGCCTGCCGGAAGAGCCTTACGACGACGAAATCATCATGGTGAGGTGACCCCATGCCCGGGCCGCTTTACCCGATGCAGCCGGTGTTCGCCCGAGGCGAACTGTCGCCCCGTCTTTTTTCCCGCGCCGACATCGACCACTACAAGATGGGGCTGGCGGAGTGCGTCAACTGGCTGATCCTCAAGCAGGGCGGCCTGCGCCGCCGCTCCGGCACCGAGTGGATCAACTACGGCAAATTTCCGCAGAACCGGGCGCGGCTGCACAAGTTCGTCTTCTCCACGTTGCAGGCCTATACGCTGGAGTTCGGCGACCACTACATCCGCTTCTACGCCAACGGCGGCATCGTCAGCAAGAACGCGAGAGACGGCATCACCTTCACGCTTGGCGGCGGCGGTGTGGTCTCGGTCAACTGGCCGGGGCACAATCTGGCGCCCAACGACCCGGTGATGTTCTCGACGACCGGGGCGCTGCCGTCGCCGCTGGTGCCCGGGCTCACTTATTACGTACGGCAGATCAACCCGACGCAGTTCAGCATCAGCGCAACGCACGGCGGCCCGGAGGTTCTCTACACCGCGGCGGGCAGCGGGACGCATGCCGCCGTCGTGCCGGTCGAGGTGATCACGCAGTACGACAAGGACGACGTGTGGAAGCTGCAATTTGCGCAGAGCGCCGACGTTCTCTACATCGCGCACCCGGACTTCCAGCAGCAGATGCTGTCGCGCTTCTCCGGCTCGACCTTCACGCTCATTCCCTATGTCGGCTATGACGGCCCGTATCTGCCGTCGAACACCACCGGCACGACGATGACCCCGAGCGGGGTGAGCGGCAACGTCAAGATCACGGCGTCGTCGGTCGTCGGCATCAACGGCAACACCGGCTTCGTCATCTCCGACATCGGCAGGCCGATCACGCTGCAATACTCCAGCAAATGGTATTGGGCGCGCATCACCAGCGTCGGCGTCGCCACCTCGGTCATCACCTTTTCCGCGTCGACGGACAAGGTGACGTGGGCGAACCACGGGCACAATCGCGGCGAGCCGGTCTTTTTCACAACGGGCGGCGGTGTGATCGCCTCGCCGCTGGCTGACGGCGTCACCTACTATCTGCGTGACGTGACGCCCGGCGACTTCAAGCTGTCGGCAACGCCGATGACGCGCTCGGTCACCAACGAAGGCGACGTCACCATCCAGACTGTGGGCGCCCCCTTTGCCGGGAACCAGTTTTCGTGGGCCTCGCACAAGCTGCATGACGACGACCCCGTCGTCTTTACCGTGATCCCGACCGGGATCAGCGGGCTCACGCTGGGCACGACCTATTACGCGAGGGTGATCGACGAAGACCGTTTTCAGGTTTACGACAGGGCTGGTGTGGATGGCGTTGCGATCAACGTGGTGGGCCCGCCGGGGCTGGTCAGCACCCTCCACGCGGTGGTCAACGAAGTCTTCACCGACGGCCCGGCCATCAATCTGACAACCGACGGCACCGGCACCACGACGGCCAACCTGACCGGCGGCACCTTCGTCTTTGCCGACGTGTACGGCCTGATCGCGGCGGATGGGTCGGCAGTCGGTGCCTTCCCCGGCACGGGCGCGACCGGCGGCTGGGCGCTGGGCGCGTGGTCGGAAATGACCGGCTGGCCGGGCTGCGTGACGTTCTACCAGCAGCGGCTGGTCTGGGCGCGCACCGACACGCAGCCGCAGACGGTATGGTTGAGCAAGGCGGGCGTCCTCGACAACTTCTCCACCACCGAACCGATGCAGGACGACGACGCGCTCACCCTGACGATCCTCGCGGGCGAGGTGAACGCGATTGCGTGGGTGGCCGAGGGTCAGGACATGATGATCGGCACCTCCGGCGCCATGCGGACCATCGGTCCGGCGGACGCTGGCAAGAATTTCGGGCCGACCAACTTCACACAAAAAAGACAGAGCACGTTCGGCTCGCTCGATCTCCAGCCGGTGCAGATCGGCGAGGTCGCCATCTACGCCAGCTTCTACGGTCTCTCGCTGCGCGAGTTCCTCTGGTCTTTCCAGATCAACGGCTACACCTCGCCGGAACTGACCATCCTGTCCGAGCACATGCTGCGCTCCGGGGTGAAGCAGTTTACCTATGCGCAGGATCGCGACTCGATCATCTGGAACGCGATGGGCAATGGCGAGCTTGTCGGTGTCACCTATGATCGTGACCAGCAGATCGTCGCCTGCACCCGTCACCGTATCGGCGGCGAGGTGCTTAACTCAGGTATAGTTGACCCCCTCGATCCGGATAACCCGGATACGCCGTATGGCATTGTCGAGAGTGTCACCACGATCCCGGGAGAAGACCGGTCGGAAGTCTGGGTCTCGGTGCGCCGCACCATCAACGGCACCGACGTGCGTCACATCGAGCGCATGACCGTCACCTTCGAGGCGATGCCGAAGGAGGACGCGGTCTTTGTCGACGCCAGCTTCACCTATCGCGGGACGCCCGCCGGGAGCATTGCCGGGGTCAATTGGCTGGCCAACCAGACAGTCTCGATCCTCGCCGACGGTGCGGTGCTGCCCGACGTGGCGGTCGATGCAAACGGGAGCTTCACGCTGCGCGGCGACAAGGAGGCAGAGACGCTCACCTTCGGCCTCGCTTATGTGTCGCGGGCAAAGACGCTGCGCATCGCGCAAGGCCAGCCCGACGGTACTGGCATAGGACGGCGCAAGAACATCATCACCGCCAACATCGACGTGATGGAGACCGGCTATCTGGAGATCGGGTCGCCGTCGGCGCGCGAACTTCAGGTCAAGGTGGGATTGCGCGGGGTCGACGATGCGATGGACACTTCGCCGCCGCTGCACGATGGTGTCTTCGCCTACCGATTCGACCGTTCGTGGCGTGACGGCGGACAGATCGTCATGCAGACCGACAAACCCTTGCCTGCTACCATCCGGTCAGTTACGCCGGTCTTTGATGCCGAGCCGTAAAGGGGAACATCAACTTGTGCGTCATGGCCCTCGGGATCATCGGCGGCATCGTCGGAGCCATCGGCTCCGTGATGGGAGCACAGGCCTCCGCCGCCGCCTCGCGGGCACAAGCTGACGCCTACGCGCGGCAGGCGATGCTGGAACGCCAGCAGGCCGAGTTCAACGCCAGCCAGCAGCAGGACAAGGCGATCAAGCTGATCTCGACGCAGCGCGCCGGGATGCTGGCATCGGGAGTCTCGCTGGCCGGAACACCAACCGATGTGCTGATCGACACCACCCGGCAAACCGATCTTGATGTGCAGGCGATCCGCTACAACGGCGAGATCAAGGCGCAGAACTTCGAGATGCAGGCGCGGGCGCTGGGCATAAAAGCGCAAGGCCAGCAGCAGGCCGGAATTTTCGGCGCCATCTCGCCGCTGATCAAAGGCTTCGGCGGCGTCAGCGGCGGCTCCAGCGGCTTCGACTTCGGTGGGTCCTCCAACGTAGACGACGCATGACATGGCGGTCCGCATCCCCGTCTATGAACGGCACGTCCAGCTAGACTCTGGCGCCCAGACGATTCCGCGCTTCTCCGCATCGACCGAGCTTGGCAAGGCGGTGAAGGAAGCGGGCGGCGCCATGATCAGCGTCGCCGCGCACTGGCGGGCGAAGCAGGACTCCTTCGACAAGATGCAGATGGCCGCCAACGTCGGCACCTATCACGCGGAAATTCAGCAGATCATCGCCGAGGAGACTGCCAAGTTTAATCCGGCAGTCGACCGTCCCGGGGTGCTGCACGACCGCATCATGGAGCGCGTCGCCGTTGCCAACCAGAAATTTCAGTCGACGGCGCCGCCAAGTCTTGCCAGCGAGTACAAGATCAAGGGCGACGCTTCACAATCACAGACTTCGTACACATCCGCCGGTCACGAGAGCACCATCCGCAACAGTTACGGCAGGTCTTTCCTTGACAAGCAGGTGGCCGACATTGCCGCGTCGGTGGTGAAGAATCCGGACGCGCATCCCACCGCCATCGCGCAGGTCAAGCAGGCGATCAAGGATGCGGCGCCAGCCAGCGGTCTTTCTCCGTCGCAACAGCGGGCGCTTGAGGACACCTATCTCGACACCGTCGGCAAGAATGTCATCAAGGGCTACATGGCGACGGGCCGCGCCGACGATGCGGCGAAGTTCAGGGAGCAATTTGTCAAAGATCGCGAGGCGGAATCGCCCGTGCAGTTTCAGGCGCCGACGGTGGTCAAGCCGCAGACGCAATTGCCCGGCGGCGCGACGGGGCCGGTCGAGGGCAAGCTCAACGAGAAGCGCATCGCCGAGATCGACAAGAACCCGACAGTCAAGGCGGCCATTGAGAAGGCGGCGGCGGAGAACGGTCTCGATCCGCAGGCGCTCAAGGTCTTTGCCTCCATCGAGTCGAGCGGCAATCCGAAGGACGTCACCGGCAGCCACCACGGTCTTTTCAACCTGACCAAGGCTGAGTTCGGCATGAACGGCGGCGGCAACATCTATGACGCTGCCGACAATGCCAACGCCGCAGCCAAGGTGCTGGCGCAGAAGAAAGACCAGTTGACCCAGCAGCTTGGGCGGGAGCCGACATCGGCAGAACTTTACGGTTCGCACAATCAGGGCATGGGCGGCGTGATGGCCCATATCCAGAACCCGGACCAGCCCGCGTGGAAGACCATGCTTGCCACCAAGGAAGGGCAGGATCGGATCGAGAGCGACGGGCAGGCAGGCGCCGAGAAATGGGCGAAGAGCACCGTCAACGCCAACGTACCCAGCGACGTGACCAAGCGGCTATACAACGGCGACGCCAGCCAGATCACCTCGCGCGACTTCATGGCGATCAATGCCACGAAGGTGCAGGGCGGCAACATCGACGAGGCAATCACCAACGCGCGCATGGAGCCGAAGCCGGAAGCGCCGCGCACGGTGGTGGCCTCGGCGGACGGTACTGTTCAGTCTGACACGCGGCCCCCGGCTTATGTCGGCGCCGTCAATGTCGGCGGGGCGCAGCCCGCGCGGACGCTGGCTGGTTACCAGCAGCAGGCCTCCATCCCGCTCGATGAGGCGGGCGCGCACGGTTACGAGCGCGGCGGCGTGAAGACCGCACCGTGGCTGGTCGACACCGTGCGCAACGCCTCGAAGGTTTTGCCCGAGGGCTACACGGCAAAGATCATCTCGACCGTCGATCCGCGCTCGACCGGCACCCCGTGGCATCCGTCAGGCCGCGCCATCGACATCCAGATTTATGACGACAAGGGCAACAAGGTGCCCAACGTCGGGCCGCCCAGCGTCCCCGGCTGGGACGTCTACGAGAAGATGGGCGCGGCGGCGCGGGCCTATCAGCAGGAAAAGTATCCTGACCAGCACCTGACATGGGGCGGCCACTTCAACACCGGGACGCCGTACGACCGCATGCACTTTCAGGTCGGCGGCGATCATGCGCGCGACTTCACGCCGCAGCAGGTCACGCAGGCCGGGGAGGCGCTCAAGGCGTCGCCGATCCAGATCGCGCAGGCCGATGACGGCAGCGGCAGGCCCACGGTCCCCTCCGGTCTTTCGCGCTGGCAGCAGTGGAACCAGACGCAGACCAACGTGATCAACGGTGGCACCATGAAGGCGGCGGCGATCAATGCGGCGATGAAGGCGTCACTGGTCCGCACCATCAACAGCGATCTCAATGCCACCAAGGTCAACGGCGATGGCATCAAGCTCACGCCTGACTTGCAGAAATACTACGGCACCGACAGCCTGTCCTTCGACTTCATCTCGAACAAGATCGGCACCGGGGCGGCGATCAAGTGGCAGCAGGACAAGGACTTCAACCAGAAGGTCTTTAACGGCGGCGCGCACATGGAAGAGATGCCACGCGACGTCATGATCGAGCGGCTACAGGCGCTCCAGCCCGATCCCAACTCCCCGGTCTATGATGATCAGGTCAAGGTTTACAGCGAGGTGCTCAAGAAGGCGCAAGGCATCGACAAGCTGCGCAATTCCGACCCGGCGGCAGCAGCCGATAAGGACCCGGTGGTGGCGGAAGCGAGGAAGGCAGCGTACGCCGACCGCGGCAATCAGGAGAAGATGGACAAGCTGATCACTGCGCGCATGAACGCGCAGGAACATCTGGGGATTGCCGACCCGCTGCGGACACCACTTACCAACGACGAGGCCAAGGAACTGGCGGCGCCGCTGCTCAACCGGGCGCGGCCCGATCCGGCCAACGCGGCGCAGGAAGTGGCCGTCGAGGTCATGAAGCGCGTCGGTAGCGCGACCGCCAACGGCGTCCCCGACTTGCAGCAGCGGGCCTTGCAGACGGTGCTCAAGACCCAGCACATCACCCAGCAGCAGGCGGCGGACACGGCAGCCGCGCTGGCCACGGCGCAGCATCCGACCCCGGCGCCACTGATCGCCAAGGACCGGCAGCCGCCGATCATCTACGACGAGTTCGGTGTGGCCGGATACCGGTCAAAGGACGGCTACTTCATGGTGGGGAAACCGGACGGGACGTCGAGCGGCCCGTCGGACGACTACGCCGATCCGCCATCCTTCGGCTTTGCACCGGGGACGCGGTTCATTCCGGGGCAGCACATCAACGAGCTTCTCAACCACAAGGGCAAGGAGACCGAGCAGGAAGCGTCCGACCTGTTCGACAGCCACTACGACGCCGGCGCGGCCAAGTATTTCCTCAGTGGCGGCACCAACGCTCCGCCCACACCGCTGCCGCCGGGCAAAGACGTCCTCAACAGCGAGGCGGAGCAGACACTACCGCCCGCGGCGCTGCCGCAAGAGCAGCTTCCGGGAGTACAGGAAGACCCCTACAAGACCAGCCCGGATGACGACGAATCCAGCGGAGCGCTGTGATGGCGGACGACGAGGTCCCGACCGAGACCCCGGCTGGCGGCACCGGTTTTCAGTTGCCGGACGCGCCCGGCGACTTCAGCGAGACCGTCCCCAACAAGGCCACGGCGAAGCCGGGAAAAATGGCCGACCCGTTCACGCCGCTCACCCCGGAGCAAGAGCGCACCGAGCGGGCGCGGCTGAATTTTCAGCAGGGCTTCCGCGGCACACTGGCAGGCTCCGCGCTGGCTGCCGACGCCGCGCGGGGTGCCGAGGGCTTTACCCCCGAAGAGCAGGCCAAGATGCCGGGGGAGATTGCGGGGGCGCAGGCCGCCATCGGTGCCGAGCTTCCGGCGATTGACAGCGGCGGGATCAACTTCGACGCCGCGCAAGAGACCGCAAAAGACGAGTTGCAGAAGATTCAGGCCGACCAGATGGCCTACAAGAACATGCCCGCTTACCACGGCGTGGTGGAGGGCGCGTTCTCGCTGGCCGGTCAACTCGGCGGCATGTCGCTGTCGCCGGAGAACCTCGTCTTTCCGCAGGCGCGGATCGGCTCGACCGCGTGGCGCGTGGCGCACCCGCTGATCTCCGACATGATCGGCTACGGCGTGGCGCAGGGCGCCATCCAAGGCGTCGCCAATCCCATCGTGCAGACCAACGAAATACGCGCGGCGCTGCGCAAGGAATTTGATCCGGTCGAGGCATCGCTGGCGTTCCCCGTCGGGTTTGCCTTCGGCGGCGGGCTGGCGGCGATCACGCACGGCGCCGCCGGGCTGTACCGCTACAGCCGGGACGCGCTGGAAGACTACATGATCAAGGGGTTGCGCGGCCCGCAACTCACCCCGGAGGTCAAGCCGTACGTCGCGCCGGAGCCGCCGCGGGCGCCCGCCGACACCTTCGAGCACGGGACGCAGTTTGTCCCCGCTGCCCCGCACGAGCCGCTGGCGGTCGGTGTGACGCCGGAAGCCCCCACCGGCAGCGTCCGTCTTTATCGCGCCGAGGGACCGGGCGACGATCAGGCAAAACACGTCCTGTTCTCGACGACGCAGTTTCCCGGCGCCAACCAGTTCATTGATCTCCCGGCGGAGACCGCGGGCCTGCTGACGCGGGAGGGCGAGAGCCTTGCCGTGCCGCAAGCCATTGCTGCGATGCGGGAGAAAATGCCCGTGACGCCCGCTGCCCCGGCCCGGGCGCCGGAAGGCCCCAGCGTCTTCGAGAACCTGACCGACTACGACAAGGCGGTGCGGGTCAAAAAAGGCGAGGAGCCGCAGACCTTTACTGAGTGGGTCCGGTCACAGGGCGGTCTCAAGTCAGACCCGGAACTGAAGGCGCTCTACGGTCGCACCAAGAGCGACCTCGTGCGCAAGACCGGCAAGTCGCTGGACGAGATTCGCGAAGCCGCGGTGCAGCAGGGGCGGCTCGACAAGGATGCCGGGATCGACGACGTGCTCCGCCTGCTCAAGGACGAAGACAGCGGCGTCAAGCACTACCATCCGCTGGAGACGGCGAAGGCGCAGGAGATCGCGGCCAAGCGCGATCCCGAACTGCGCCGCGTCATGGATGAGGTCGACGTCTCGCTGCGCGAGATCGGCGAGCATCCGTCACAGATCGGCAACAAGGCCAAGAAGGCCGAGGCCAAGGACATCCGCAACCGGGCCATCGAGATCGCCCACACCGAGGATGTTCATCCCGAGACGGCCATCGAGCGGGCGATGCAGGAGTATGGCGAACATGAAGCAGGCGCAGCAGGGAAAGCAGGGCGGCTCGTCGAAGAGCACCCCGACATTCCGTTTGACACCGAAGCAACACCTAGAGCGGGCGGACGTGCTGGAGAAGCTGAACCCGGAGTCGCACCTGCCGCAAATGCACCGGTCGATGGCGGCGCACATGCTGCGGCGGTCGCGGAAGGACGCATCGCCAAGCGAGTAAAGGGCATGGCCGGGCAGGGCATTGCTGCCCCGCCCGGGGGAACGCGGCTGGGTGCCGACGTGGCATCCGCCCACTTCATCGGCCCGCTGCGCCCGGTCGAGAACCTTCAGGACATGATGCGGCGGGTCTCCAAGGATCTGGAGTTGACCGTCCGCAAGGGCGTCACCGAGAAGGGCGCGCTGGGTCAGTACGACTTCGAAACGCACATCGCGCGGCTCAATGAGATGGGCCCGGACGGCGTGGTGACGTGGGCGCACGAGGTTGGCCACGACATCGAGAACCGCATGGGCAAGCCGGTGGTCGGCCTGATTGCCGCCAACGAGCAGAGCATGCGCGCCTTCGCCGGAGTCATGGGCCGCGGGCTGGAGGGGCGCGAGCTTCTGTCGGAGGGCTTCGGCGAGTTCATGGCGGCCTACATCACCAACCGCCCGCGCCTCGAACTGATCGACCCGACCTTCACCAAGGCCTTCCGCGAAATGATGGCGAAGGAAAACCCGGCGTTGCTCAAGACGCTGGACGACGCCCATTCGTCATACCTGAACTATCAGAACAGCCCGTCCGACAAGGCGGTCGCCTCGATGATTGTCACGCACGGCGAGGTGCCTAAGGCCGACCCGAACGACCCGCTGCAACGCGGGGCAACAGGCCGCTGGCTGTCCAATTTCTACTGGAACTACGTCAACCGCCAGCACCCAATGACCATCGCCTTCCGCTATCTGGCGGAGCAGTACGAGAAAAAGAACGGCAAGCTCCTCGATTTGCGCCCGGATCAGGACCCGCGGCTGCTGGCGCAGGTGCTCAGTGATTCAGGTTTCCAGAAGACCGTGATGGACCTGACCTACGGCATCCAGAACATGCGCGATCTCACCCCGGAGGGCGCGTCCTACTTCTCGATCATGCGCCGCGTCACTGCCGACCCCTTGACCGGGACGGAGGTGAAGTCCGAAGCGGAGTTTCTCGAACGGCGCAAGGCCTTCGACGCCTATTTGACGTCGCGCTGGCACCTCGAACTGCGCAGGCAAATGTCCAACGGCGAGATCGACCTTACCCGCATGCCGACCGGCATGACCGATGGCGATGCGATGAAGACCGTTGCGAACATGGAGCAACTGCACCCCGAGTGGCAGGGGCTGGCGCAGGAGCTTTACGGCGTCAACAAGCTGATCGGCAAGCTGGAGATGGAGAACGGCCTGATCAGCGCCGAGATGTACGCGGAGCGGATGCACCCGCGCAACGAGCGCTACGTTCCGCTTTACCGCGACATGCGCGGCATTTCCGAGCAGCTTGGTGTCGGCGGCGAGTTTCGCGGTGACAAGAATCTCGAAAACCTTGGTCTTTACAAACGGCAGGGCAGCGGTCGCAACATCCTCTCGCCGACCGAGACGATCATGACGCGGCTGGCGAGCATCAACGACGCCGCCAATCAGAACATGATCACGCGGGCACTGCGCGATCTTGTGCAGCTTGTCGGCGGCAAGGAAGGCGCGCTGATCGCCGAGATGATCCCCAACGCGCAACTGCGGGCGCTTGACGTCAACGTCAACGACGCGGTCTACAAGGCGGCGATTGCGCAGGGCTGGATGCCGGACGATGCCAAGTCTCTGGTGCAGGGCCTCCAGCATGAGCTTGGTCCCGACATCCGCACCAAGCTCTACCGGCAGGAATCCATCAAGGCGGGTGGCCGACCGATCATCTTCGGCTGGGACAACGGCGAGCGCTTCGCCATGCGGCTGCCGGACGGCGAGTTCGGCAGGCAGCTTGTCGAGGTGATGGACTCGCTGGGGCCGAAGGGGATGCAGGCGTGGGCACAGGCGGGCGGTCTCGTGGTGGACGCGCTGACGTTCTCGTCCTCGACGCTGCGCGCGGGCGCCACCGGCACCCCCACCTTCATGGCGAAGAACCTGCTGCGCGACGCCTTCATGCAGTTCCTTACGGTGCCGGAGGCGGGCGTCGACACGCTGGCAATGGCCAATGCCATCCGCGGCGGGCGCTCGTACCTGATGGGCGACGAGTTCTACCGCATGTACCTGTCGACCGGCGGCATCCGCGGCGGCGTCGGCGCCGCCGGTCTTTCCCGGTCTTCGCAGCAGGTGGAGTTCGAGAAAGAAGTCAGGCGCTTCGCCGATGCGGGCATGGACATCTCCAAGAGCAAGTTCAGCCCGAAGGCGTTGCAGAACGCGCGCGCCGAGATGGCCGACGCGCTGGGCAAGGAAGGCGTCCCCGCGCACCAGCAAATCTGGTTCGGCGACATCAAGGACCTGATGCAGAGGCTGGAGATTTCCGAGAGTGCTGGTCGCGTCGGTCTTTTCCGCACGGTGTACGACGCCAACCTCGCGATGGGGCGGGACAAGCGCTACGCCATGTACGACGCGGCGGCGAAGGCGCGCGACTTCATCGACTACGGGCGCATGGGATCGCGCATGGAGATGTGGTCGCGCATGGTGCCGTTCCTCAATGCGAACGTGCAGGGCATCGACAAGTTCATGCGGACCTATGTCGGTTCGCCGTCGTCGCCCGGCATGTTCTTCAAGCCGTTCACCCAGCAGCAGGCCGACTACCAGAAGGCGCTGCGCACGACGCTGATGCCACGGGTGGCGGCGCTGGCGGCGATCAGCGCCGGGATCACCTACGCATGGGAAGATGACCCTGTGTACCAGCGGCTGTCGGTGCAACAGCGCTCGCAAAACTGGATTTTCCGGGTGCCGTGGTTGGCGTCCGGGTCCTACGACATGCTGGGCGGCGGCAACGTCGAATTGCCGGAGGGCATGCAGGGCGCATGGGTCTTTATTCCCAAGCCGTGGGAGCCGGGGACGCTCTTCAACTTCGCGGAAAAGGCGGTCGAATTTCTCGGGTCGGGCGGTGACACCAGCCATCTCACCAAGGCGCTGTCCTCGATGCGCTACACCTTCAGCGTTCCTAACCCACTGGAGCTTCCGCTGGTCCGCACGTCGGCGGGGCTGGCCTCGAACTACGACGACTTCTTCCAGCGCCCGATCATCTCCTCTAGTTTGCAGGGGCTGGCACCGCATCTTCAGGCCAACGAGTACACCAACAAGTTCTACGTCGCGCTGGCGCAGAGTCTCAACATGGTCTGGAACAGTGAGGACGCGCACACGTGGTTTCGCAAGAACATCCCGGTCGTCGGCTCGATGCTGGCGGCGCCGTGGTCTCCAATGGAGGCGCAGTACCTGATGCAGGGCGCGTTCGGCGATTGGCCGCGCGAGCTTGGCGGCATCGGCGGCATTGGCCGCTCGCTGCTCAACGGCGAGATGCCCAACGCGCAGGACATTCCCGCGCTGCGCGCCTTCGTAAAGACCAAGATGGCGATGGGCGAGCCGATGAACGAGCTTTACAACCAGATCGGCCAGAACGGCGGGCGGCTGACGGTGGCCAACAAGACCTTCAGCCAGCTTGTCAAAAACGGCGATCAGCCCGCGGCGCAGCAATACCTCAATTCGCTCGATGAGACCCAGCGCGACTACGTCTACATGCACCAAGTGCAGGCGGGGCCGCTGGCCAACGTGCTGCATCCGCTCGACCGCTCGTCGGCGCTGGCGTCAGTGACGCGCGTCCTGAAAAATGGTCTTTTGACCGAGGGCGGGCTGGCGACACTGCGTGATCCCAATGTTCGCATCAAGCTGGAGAACGGCAAGCGCGACGCCATCATCCAAGCGGTCAACGAGTACACTGCGACCGAGGCGCGCAACGGGCTGATCGTGCAAGGTGCCGACGGTTTCAAGAACCTGCCGGTCAAGGACACCAAGCCGTATCTCGACATCATCAACGCGATCTCGCCGGAGGTGGGAAAAGACCTGAGCGCCCGTCTCGCACAGTCGAAGGTGATGCCGATAGAGACCATCCAGCGCTTCTGGCCCGATGCGCAGCGCGCGCTTCGTGTAGGATCGTCCGCAGACCCGACTCAGTTGTCCCGCCAGATCAAGGCGATCAGCGAGCGGGCCGCCATCTCGGGCTACGAAGGGGGTGGTAGAAGGAGCGGACGCGGCGCAGTCGATGTGAGCGGCCAGCAGGTCAAACGCGGCAAGGCGGCACCGGTCGCGCTGCCTGCCGTCCCATAAAGGGGGTTTTCATGACGGTTACCGCAGCCGAAGCCAGAATCGAGTACGCCGGAAACGGCGCAACCAAGGTCTTTGCCTATCCGTACCAGTTCTTTCAGGCCGACGACCTCGACGTCTGGCTGTTCAACGACGCGACCGGCGAGGGCGTCGAGCAAATTCTGGGCTCCGACTACACCGTGACCGGCGAACTGAACCCGACCGGCGGCAATGTTGCCTTCACGGTCGCGCCTCCCGCGGGCTACACGGTCATTATCATCAACAACCCCGACATCGTGCAGACGCTGCATTACGTCAACGCCGACGACTTCCCGGCAGACAGCCACGAGCAGGGTCTCGACCGGCTGACCAAGATTTGCCAGCGGCTATCGGATCGCGTCGACCGCGCCGTGCGCGCGCCTGATTACGCGCCGGAAGACCAAGTGCCGGATGCGGGCTCGCTTCTGTCTCTGGTCGAGGACGCACAGGAAGCGGCGGACGAATCTGCTGTCTCAGCAGCCGCGGCGGCCTCAAGTGCCGATAGCGCGGATACGTCGGAGGCCAACGCGGCCAGCGCTGCCGATACCGCGACGACGCAGGCCGGTTACGCTGCGGCATCCGCCAGCAATGCGCTGAACTTTGCCAGCGCTGCATCGGCATCGGCCAATGATGCCGCCGACTCGGCGGCGCAGGCAAATGTCGACAAGATCGAGTGGCAGGGCCTCTGGTCTGCCGCGACTCAATACGCGGCCAATGACGCGGTCAGTCTGGCGGGCACGTCGTACATCGCCAAAGTCGCCAACATGAACAACTCGCCGGACACGCACCCGACGCTTTGGGACGTGCTGGCGGCAAAGGGCGCGGCGGGTCCGGCTGGCTCTGGTTCCGGCGACATGCTGCGCGCCAACAATCTCAATGACGTGGCCTCGATCTCGACCTCGCGCAACAATCTTGGCCTCAAGGGCGCGGCGATTCTCGATGTTGGCACAACTGCTGGCACCGTAGCCGCCGGCGACGACGCTCGCATCAACGGCGCGGTGCAGCATACCGGCGACACGATGGTCGGTCATCTCGGTCTGCCGACCGGTCCCGCCGCTACGCAAGCCGTGCGCAAGGATTACGTTGATGCGGCTGTTGCTGCTGTGCCTGCGCCGCCGGTTGCCGCGACCGCCGCCGAATACGTCGCCAACTCGGCGCCGACCAAGATGCTCACGCCGGGAGCGGTGTGGGCGGCGGCCGCCGTGCGATCAGACTTGAGCGGCTCGGGTCCGTACACGCCAGACTTTTCAGCGGCGCTTCATTTTTTCATTCCGGTCAACAACGCGGCTGCAACGCTGAACAATCCGACCGGAGCAAAGGCCGGGCAAAAGGGATTGATTTATCTCCAGCAGATCGGCGGCAGCTCTCAAATCACGTCTTGGGGAAGCATGTACAAATTTCCAGGCGGCGTTAAGCCGCCGCTGATTTCAACACCGTCCGCCATCGACGTGATCTCGTTCTCGGTGATGGATGGCGCGACGATCCTGTGCAGCTACTCGGCGGATTTTAAATAAATGCTGCCGGGGATCACACCAGCGTTGTTTGGCGGCAAGGATTTCCTTGCGCCTGCGCAGGCGTTCGGCAACGACAGCTACACCGTCAGCCTGTTGCACATGGACAGCCCCGACAACCTGACCGGCGTGGTTGGGATGCAGGGCTTTAAGGACTACGCCTACGGCGCGCCGCTATCCCGCCGGGATGCTTGGCAACTGGCCGCCGGGTCTCCGCAGACCGTCGTCTCGTATCCGTTCAATCAGGTTGCCACGTTTCCCGGCGGCACCGCCATCTCGCTGCCGGATGCGCCCGATCTGGACCTGAAGGGCGACCTCACCATTGACTTCTGGTTTTGCTATGGGGTCACGACAAACGTCGGCGACATCATCAGCAAGCGCAACAACAGTACCGCGTTCGCCCCGTTCCTATTCCTGCAAAGCAGCACCTCCATCACCTTTTATGCGAGCAGCAACGGCTCAAGCTGGGATATTGCCAACGGCGTGACTGCCGCCGGGCCGGGCATCGCGGCGGGCACTTGGTATCACTTTGCCTGCGTGAAGCAGGGCAACACCTACAAGTTCTACATCAACGGCGGCTTGCAGGCGGCAACAGTCACCAGCGCCCTCGTGCCGTGGAAGACCACCATGCCGATGCAAATCGGCGGCGTCGGCGGTGCGTTTTACAACGGCTATCTGGACGAGGTTCGCGTCAGCAAGATTGCCCGCTGGACCGCCGCCTTCACGCCACCCAATCAGCCGTACTACGCGCGGCTCGATGTCGGCGGTAATGACGTCGCCACCAAGCTGCTGCTGCATTTCGACCTGAACAACTTTCTGGGCGACAGCGCCTTGGGGTCGATGACAAAAAAGACCATCGTCAACAGTGGCGGGGGACAGCTTGGCTCTCCGAACAATCCGGCACTGACGCTCAACGTCGCGCAATACAGCGGCACTCTGCGCACTGCGGCCAGCGCGCCGTGCTCCGAGATTACGCCCTACCGGGGAAACTTCACCGTCGACTTCATGTACTACCGCCCTGCGTCGGTCGCTGGCGGTTACATTGTCGCCAAACGCGCCACCAACGCGCAGTTCGCTCCGTTCGTCATCATGGACAACGGCACGGGCGGGGTCAGTCTTCTGATGTCGACCAGCGGGGCGGGGTGGGAGGTCAACGCGACCATTGCAACGGGGCTTGCGCTCAATACTTGGTATCATCTGGCGCTGGTGCGCGACGGCGCCAACATGCGCTTCTTCGTCAATGGAACGCAGACGTGGACGCAGAATATCGGTGGCGGCCCCCTCTTCAACAATGCGGCTGTCGAGATGAGCGTCGGGGCGCAGACAGGCGGCGGCACTTCCAGCAATTTCTACATCGACGAACTGCGCTACTCCGATGTGGCGCGCTACACCGGACCCTTCACGGCGCCCATTGCGGGCGGTCTTCCTTATGGCCCGAATCCCGCCCCGCCCCAGCCTGCGACGCATTTCTCTGTCTCGGCACCCGCGACGGCATCAACGGGGGTTGCCTTCAATATCACGGTGACGGCGCTCGATGCCTCCAACACTCCCACGCTTAACTACTCCGGTACGGTGCACTTCACTTCGACGAACGGCTCGGCGGTTCTACCCGCCAACAGCACCCTCAGTGGCGGCGTCGGGACCTTTGCAGTGACGCTCAACGCCTCTGGCACCCACACCATTACGGCGACCGACACGGTCACCGGCTCGATCAACGGAACGACCGGCAACGTCGCCGTGACGTCTGTGCCGAAGTCACTGGCGCTGACATCGAGCCAGACGTGGACCGTGCCAGCCGATTGGAATAGCGCCAACAATTACGTCTATTGCATCGGCGGCGGTGGCGGCGGTGGCACTGGTGGTAATGGCGGCGGCGGCGGTGGCGGTGGATATG
>Ga0157379_10000164_pt1 | contig 49767 bp, 62 predicted proteins | sample S25metaG_FD_121802 | JGI IMG/M metagenome (GOLD analysis project Ga0157379, IMG submission 121802) | Switchgrass rhizosphere microbial communities from Kellogg Biological Station, Michigan, USA - S2-5 metaG | ecosystem: Host-associated > Plants > Roots > Rhizosphere > Soil | place: USA... | reverse complement strand
GGGACTTGTGATTGATACGCGATCTGCCATTGTGTGTATTTACCTTTGCTTAAAGTCACTTGGACTAAATGTTTTTATCCTTTGCCGTCGCCGGAGCCGTCGCCGGAGCCGGAGCCGTAGCCGGAGCCGTAGCCGTCGCCGGAGCCGTCGCCGGAGCCGTCGCCGTATCCGTCGCCGTATCCGTCGCCGGAGCCGTAGCCGGAGCCGGAGCCGTCGCCGGAGCCGGAGCCGTGAGTTATTGTTTCCACTCGGGCACCTCGCGGATTGATTTTTCGGCAAGGGAAGTTGTATCCAAAATTTCAATCGCTTCAAGCAATTCAACACGCGGAACTTCTACCGGAAATTTACAATTTTTGGGTTTAGAAGTTCCACTGACGGCCATCTGTGAAAGACTTGCCGCACCCGCCCAATACCATAACCTTCGGGCGTCGGTCAGTACGACTTCCCGACCCATTCGTGAGTGAAGAAATCCGGCGAAAACTCCCGCCGAATAGGTACGTACAATCACATACTTTTTCTTTGTTGGCATGAAAGTCTAACTCCTTCCAAATACCTTCGCGGCATCGGATGCTGTTTCAGGGATAAGCCTGGTTGCGGTTGACGGAGTGAAGCTGAGGCTATTCACAAGGGCCTCATTGACTCCAAGTTTCTTGGCTTGATTGGGGGTGACAGCTTCCGGCTGCTTGGCAAGACTGATGCCGCTGATCTGACCCAAAGCAATTACTTGAGCAGCCGGAACATTCCATGTTTGCCGACCTTGACCGGGTTCAGCACGGTAATAAGGAACCTGCTTACCGTTCGTGAGATTCTGAATCGTCAGTTCCTTCAGACCTTCTACTCTAGCCGTAAGAGAGCCCAGAGCAGTAGACAGCATTTTAAGCTCAAGAGCAGCGTCACTAGGAGTAAGCTCCACAACATTACGTTTAGAGCTATAAGAGGCAGCAGCGTATGCCGCTTTTTGAAGCGCTGAGCACGAGTGCCGTCCCGGACAGTCTCCGCAATGTTCGTTCGTTTTGGCAATCGGATTTGCAACACGAGAAGCCTCCGCTGCATTGGCTAATGCATTGAAGTAAGAGCGACATTCCGATAAGCGAAATTCATGTGTACGAACCGGATTGCCACGATAGAAACAGCGAGGTTGTACAACAGTGAAAGCCACTGTCATATATGGTTCCCAATCAGTTGGAGGCACCTTATAGAGAGTTGAAAGTACATCGACGATCCCTGAGAGGTAGCACAACCCCTGTGGATTCCAGTATTCGTCGACGAAGCGATGGCCAAATTTGTAATCGAAGATCTCCAGATGACAGAGCTTTGCGTCGAAACTCCAAGCGTCGGGAGTGCCGAACATACCGGGAGCGATGGAGCTGATTGAAATGCGCTCTTCGACGTGAACCTGATTACCATTACTGCGAGTACTGATGCAGTCGACAATCAGGTCGCCACCTTCAAGCATCTCTTCAGTGGTCAGGAGGCCGTTGGGGGCCGGCGTGTTGAGGGTCATTGGAGAACCCACAAGCATCTCCCAAGCTACCCAATGTGCAGCAAAACCTTCATCTGCTTCGGAACTGGATTCTTGAGGATACTTGGCGTTCATGGTTGCCCAAAGTGCGCATTCAGACCACGTATGCGCAGCGGAAGGCGGTAGATAAGCATGGTCAGTCATCGTTCTCCATCGAAGCGTGCTTCTCAATCGCTTCTTTGATAAGCCAGCGTTGCTCCTCATGCTTGAGGAATCGGAATCGAGGAGTGCTCGTTACCTTCCGGATTTCCTCAAGCACACGAAATTGAGCGCGTTTTTCGTCGTTACTGAGCGGACGCATTGCCGGCCAATAGAGCGTCAATGAGTGGAGTCACTGCCGACACAAGATCCTGTCTGACGGCGAGCTGCATGAAGGTGGCGAGCCCAACGCTTTCCGCTACTTTCTGCACTTGATCGGGAGTGAGTTGCTTCGATGAGATGGCCGAAGTCACCTTCGTAGCGAGGTTAACGAAAGCCATTGGATCAGAGGGAGGGGGTGGAGGCATCGGAACTGAAGCCACAATTGGAGGCGGGGGTGGAAGTGGAGCTGCACTTTGAGCGAGCGAAGGAATCGCCATTAGCTTACGATTCTCTTCCGTGACTTTCTCCGCGTAACCGTCCGGAAGTCCACGGCGGATGCGCCAGGATCCTTCCTTGGTGAAGGTTTTCTCCTTCGAATGGATGCGAGGATCATGAGGAAGCCCATGGCTATCGAGTTGAACATTAGCAAGGGCCGTCGCAGTTGATACATTTACCGTAGGTGCCGCAGTAGGTGAATTCGACGAAATGGCATTCGCATTCGCATCCTGCGGCAAGGAAGGGTTTGGAAGCACCAATTGAGGACCAGAACCGAACGCTTCAGCTGCTGATGGTTCGGGTAATGGGGCTGGAGTCTGATTGAAGTTGATCATCACTTCCGGAGCTTCATCACCTTCATAGTGAATCTCTGTTTCAGGCGCTTCCAACCCCGCATATGCGAGGATCATTGCTGAGATTCGCTGGGCGCTTTCGGAACTCAACGAATCCAAATCGATGGTCAAAGTTGTTGGCATAAATCTCCTTTATTGGTTGACGCAATCACAGTTCTAATCTATATTGACGTTTATGTCAACGATGAAATTTGAATTTCGTTTTTGCCTCTATACTCTAGCGACGGAAGCCTTCGTTTTCTGGATGATCTTGGAGTTCCTACGATGATTGTCGAATCGATATTGGCTCTCATCAGCAAGATTCCCACCAGCGATACGGAAGTTTTAGTCGAAAATCTCAATTTGATTAGGGAAGCTCTCCATGAGATCAGTCCCTTCAAGTCTGAGCCGGTTGATTTCGTTCGATGGGTGCCGGTCGAAGCGCTTCGGGCCAACGATTATAACCCCAATGAAGTGGCTCCTCCGGAGATGGAACTCCTACGACTGAGCATTCTGGCAGATGGCTACACTCAACCTATCGTAACGATGCCCGATCAACTTCAATTTGAAGTAGTAGATGGCTTCCATCGTCATCGGGTTGGGCGCGAAATGCCGGACGTAAACCGCCGTATTCATGGTTATCTTCCAATAGTCACCATTAACGAAAATCGCTTCGATAAGGCTGATCGGATGGCTGCTACTATCCGCCACAATCGAGCCCGTGGGAAACATAAAGTCGATTCCATGAGCGATATTGTGATCGAACTGAAGCGACGAAATTGGAGCGACGAAAAGATCAGCAAGAATCTGGGAATGGAACCGGATGAAGTTCTCCGTTTATGCCAGATAACCGGCATTGCAGAGCTTTTTGCCGATTCCGATTTTTCAAAATCTTGGGATGTGGATGATCTTCAGGACGATTTCATTCCTCTCGCTGAAGATGGCGATTCGATTGAGTTGGAAGCTGGGCGTATTCTGCATACCTGGGATAAATGGGAATGTTATCCGGCAGGTTTTTATGAATCGAAACCGCCGGGGGAACTCACGAAAGAGGATTGCGAAGAGATCTATCGATCGATGCTTGCTGACATTCCGGCTTTTGAATCTGCTCTTCAGAGAGTGATTCTTGAATGGTCTAAAAGCTGTGAGCACTATCTAACCAATGAGCGTATGAACCGTATCGCTTGGCTTGGTCAAGCGTCTCTTTGCGTAGTTCACGGAATACCTTCTATCTTCCGTGGAGGCTTCAATCTCTTATCGGAATCTCAACAACAAACAGCCAACGAAGTTGCTTTGAAGTGGCTCAATATGTGGCTGATGCTGAATGGAAGAAAGCAATTGACGATGGACGAAGCTCAATCGAAGACGGAGGCTAACCTCTACTGATGCCGAATCTCAAGCGTTATTCTGATATCGACGTTCTTACAGCCACTCGGGAGCGTATTTCATTCATCTTCGATCATTTTGAGAAGGTTTATGTCTCGTTCAGCGGGGGTAAGGATAGTTCCGTCACTTTCCATCTGGTGATGGAAGAGGCCGTCCGAAGGAATCGCATAATCGGCGTCCTCATCGTCGATCTGGAAGCCCAATATACCGCTACTATCCGACACATCGAAGAAATGATTCGACTCTATAAATCGCACATTGATCTCCACTGGTGCTGTCTTCCGATTCTACTTCGTAACGCCGTCACTCACTTTGAACCGCGATGGATTCCCTGGGATGAATCGAAGCGTGATATCTGGGTTCGCGAAATGCCGACTTGTGCAAAGACAGCAAAGGATTATCCTTGGTTTGTTCCCGGCATGGAATTTGAAGAAATCATCGTTCTTTGGGGCCTTTGGTATGCTCAAGGTGCGCGGACGGCAGGATTTGTTGGGATTCGGGCTGATGAGAGTCTGAATCGATTTCGTACCATTGCTATCTTCGATAAAGTGATGTTTCAAGGCAAACGATGGACTACCGGAATCGAAGATCAACTCTTCAACGTTTATCCCATTTACGATTGGAAAACTGAAGATATCTGGAGATTTCATGCTCAAAATCCTTCGCTCCCCCACAATTCCATTTACGACCAAATGTATCGTGCTGGCGTTAAGCTCTCGCAGCAACGTCTCTGTCAGCCATATGGAGACGACCAGCGAAAGGGCTTATGGCTCTATCATGTTCTGGAGCCGAAGACGTGGTACCGTCTTATTGCTCGTGTTAATGGGGCGAATTTCGGAGCTCTCTACATTGAAGAAAACGGCAATATAATGGGCTACAACAAGATTACAAAACCAGACGGTCATACCTGGCGAACTTTCTGCAATCTTCTTCTCCAATCACTTCCGAAGTCTACGCGAGATCATTACATCAGTCGCTTTCGAAGTTTCATCAAAGGCTGGCGTGGGCGTGGTTATAGTGAGATTCCAGATGAGGTTCCGAAGATCCTTGAAGATGCTCAATGGGCTCCGAGTTGGCGAAGAATGTGTAAGGTGTTATTGCGTAACGATCATTGGTGCAAGGGACTCGGTTTAACTCAGCCTAAGAGCGAAGCTTATGGAAAATACCTGGAGATAAAACGCAATGCCCGTTCCTCTTAGGTCCATTCAAATCCCTTTCGAACGAGATATCTATAAAGCGTGGGAAGCGGGAGCTCAGAACGTCATTGGGGTTGCGGCCACTGGTTTCGGTAAGACGGTAGTGCTCGCGAAACTGCTCTATGACGAACCGGGTGCAAGCATTGCGATTGCTCATCGGCAAGAGCTTGTGTCGCAGATCAGCGTTGCGCTTGCTCGCAATGGAGTGAGGCATCGTCTAATAGGCAGCAATACTAGTCTGATGCGCATCATCACTAGCCTGCAAGTGGCCGAAGTGGGGTACAGCTATCTCGATCCTACCGCTAAGACTGGTGTGGGTGGGGTCGATACGATCGTTCGAATGCCGGAAGAATCCTGGTTCCGGCAGATTCGATTAGCCATTCAGGATGAAGGTCATCATGTACTCAAAGATAACAAGTGGGGGAAGGCTCAAGCGAAATTCCCTAACGCTCGCGGGCTATTCCCCACTGCTACACCTAAGCGAGCTGACGGACGCGGCCTGGGGCGTCACCATGAAGGGCTCGCAGACGCTATGGTGCTCGCACCCACCATGCGAGAAATTATCGACCTCGGCTACCTCACAGACTACCGCATCGTCTGCCCGCCGATTCCTTCCGACTTCGATATCGGATCGGTAGCCGTCAGTGAATCAAGCGGAGACTACAGCCCTCCGAAGCTCAGAGCGGCCCGCCGAGAGTCTTCGAAGTTGACTGGGGATGTCGTTAAGCACTACAAACGTTTTGCCGAAGGCAAGCTTGGGGTGACTTTCGAGGTCGAGGTGGAATCCGCCACAAAGACAGCCGCAGCTTTCCGTGCCGCTGGAGTACCGGCAGAAGTGGTCAGCGCGAATACTCCCGATACTCTCAGGGCTCACATCATTGGACGATTCAAGCGTAGAGAGGTCTTGCAGCTCGTCAACGTGGATCTTTTCGGCGAAGGCTTCGACCTGCCAGCAATCGAAGTTGTCAGCTTCGCTCGTCCCACTCATAGCTTCGCGCTTTACTCGCAGCAGTTCGGACGCGCTCTCCGACTGATGATCTCACCGGAACTATCGCGCTCCTGGGATAGTTTCAGTCAACAAGAGCGTCTGGCTTATATTGCATCAAGTGGGAAGCCTCGCGCCATCATTCTCGATCACGTCGGCAATGTGCTGCGTCATCAAGGACCGCCAGACAAGCATCAACACTGGAGTCTTGATCGACGTGTTAAGCGAAAGAGCAAGGGGGATGAGATTCCTCTGACTGTCTGCATTCAATGCTTCGCTCCTTATGAACGTATTTTTCGAGTCTGCCCATATTGCGGGTTCAGCGTCGAATTAACTCCGAAGGAACGCTCTGCTCCAGAGTTCGTAGACGGAGATCTGCTTGAACTCGCTCCCGATGTGCTCGCTCAACTCAGAGGCGATATTGCACGTAAGAACGGCGACTTCTATGCGCCAGCGAATCTGCCATTGCCGGCGCAAATTGCAGCACGCGGTCATTGGGTGAAGCGGCAGGAAAATCAACGATCACTGCGTAACGCTATTGCCTGGTGGGCGGGGCTTGAATTCGCGCGCGGATACGGACTGTCAGAGAGCTTCCGCAGGTTCTTTTTTAAGTTCGGGGTAGATGTAGCTAACGCTCAGTTACTCGGTGCGCGTGAAGCTGAAGAGCTTGCTATACAGGTGATGACGGAGTGCTCAAAGTACGGTATTGACGGAAGTGTCAATGCTGAGTTATATTTCAACTCATGATCGTCAGTTATAAGTCTACCGATTACAGGCCGCTCACCTTCTATGTTCGCCGTTCGCGACGGACAGAAGAACCGCTTTACGATTACTGCGAAGTCGGCAAGGATCGTCGTTACGATATGCTTCAAGGACGACTTGAATCGAAGGATATTGTCCAACCTATTCGTCAGAAAGCCGATGAACTCGCTGGTCAGGTTTACGGATGGGTGGAGATTGAGCGCGTACTATAACGAACAAAAAAAAAGGATTGGTTATAGTATGATCTTTACCATGCTTGTTTACATCATTCAAAATCATATCAACGGGCATCTTTATGTGGGGATAACTTCCAGAACCTTACAGAGAAGATGGAGTGAACACAAAAATGATTGCAAGAAAGGAAAAGATCGAAGCCTTTATCGTGCCATGCGTAAGTACGGGATTGAAAATTTTTCTATTCGCGCTGTAGATACAGCAGACTGTTGGGAAGATTTATGCAAAAAGGAAATGAAACTTCTCAAATCTGTTCATGCCGCATACAACATGACTACTGGTGGAGACGGTAAACGCGGTTATAAACTGTCAGAATCCACTAAAGAAAAACTACGTGCGGCTCATCTCGGAAAGACTCTATCAAAAGAACATAGAGAAAAACTTTCTGAGGCTAAAAAAGGAAAACGAAGGAGTCCTCGAACAGAAGAGCATTCAAAAAGAATTTCTGAAGGTTTACTGAGAGCATGGAAACGAAGGAAAGACAATGGCAGCTTATTACAATGAATGCGATAAATTTGCGGCAAATTGGTTACGAATGTTGATAGTCAACGGCTCTATAGCGCCCGGCGATGTCGATACCAGGAGCATTGAAGATGTTACAGCAAGAGACATCATCGGATATACCCAATGCCATTTCTTCGCCGGCATCGGAGGATGGTCTTCTGCTCTCAGACTTGCGGGATGGCCCGATTCTCGCCCTGTATGGACTGCTAGCTGCCCCTGCCAACCTTTCAGCGCGGCAGGCAAAGGCGGCGGGGTTGCTGATGAGCGGCATCTCTGGCCCGCTGCTCATTGGCTCATCGCACAGCGACGACCTGTCACGATCTTTGGGGAGCAGGTTGCAAGCCCGGCTGGACTCTCGTGGTTCGACACTGTTTCGGCTGACCTGGAAGATACGGCATACTCCTGCAGGGCGGTCGATATTTGCGCTGCGGGCATCGGTGCTCCGCACATCCGGCAACGCTTGTACTTCCGTGCCGACTCCCAATTTAGGGGATTGGAACAACTCTCGGATACCAGCAGAAAAAGCTCAGAAGTATTCAGAACGTCGATTGAATCGAGTGAATGCTTGCAGTCAATTAGCAGATATATGCCAAGCTCTAGCGAGTGTGCCGACTCCTCAAGCGGGATCGCCAGCGACGGAGAATTACAACGAAGCGGGCAACACGGATGGCTCGGAGAGACTGAGACTCGATCAGCTACCGCGTCAGGCGCAACTCGCGGATTCTGGGGTGATGCCGACTGGTGGCATGGCCGAGACGAAAAGTATCGGCCAATTGAACCCGGATTATTCCCGTTGGCTCATGGGGTTTCCGGCCGTATGGGGAAGTTGCGCGGATATGGCAATGCAATTGTCGCGCCACTTGCAGCGGAATTCATCAAAGCGACGGAAGAGGTGAACTATGATTGTTAATGGGCTAAAACTCATACTGCTCTTGTTCGCAGCTCACGCTCTTTGCGATTATCCACTTCAGGGTGAGTTTCTGAGCAAAGGTAAGAATCGGCACAAGAGCCCCTATCTTGCATGGTGCCCCTGGTATTGGTGCATGACCGCCCATTGCTTGATTCACGCCGGTGCTGTGTTGCTCATCACCAATTCCGTTTGGCTCGGACTCACTGAGTTCGCCGTTCATTTCATCACAGACTTTTCTAAATGCGAAGATTGGATCGGGATGGATGCTGATCAAACGATTCATTTAGGGGTCAAGATTCTGTGGATGTTGGCGGTAATGCGATGATCACTCAATGGGCTCTCAAATGGAACATACCTTATGATGCGCTTACAGAATTGGAAACAATCTTCGGATTGAATGGAAATCTAACTGTATCAACTATCAACGGAGCGTCCGAAGCCAACGTGCAAGCTCGCGTGCGTCTGGAAGCAGCTCGCAAAGGAATCAAACTGTGGCGGAACAATGTAGGAGTATTGTTGAATGAGCGCGGCACTCCTGTAAGATACGGTCTTGCAAACGACTCCCCCAAACTCAATCAAACTATCAAAAGCGGGGATCTAATCGGATGGAGACCGTTGACAATAATGCCTCAGATGGTGGGCAGCAAGATCGCGCAGTTCATCAGTCGGGAATGCAAGGAAGCGAACTGGAAGTACGGCGCAAGCAGCCACGAGCAAGCGCAACTGAAGTGGATTCAATTGGTGTGTGCGGACGGCGGGGATGCCCGGTTTGCAACCGGGGACGATTCACTGTAGAACCTCGTGGCTATAGGGCGATGATCGAACGAATTGAAGAAATCTGTAGGAGACACGAAGAATGCCTTCCAAATTCAAGCCTCAACAAGTAAACAAACGAAGGGCTGAGATTATTGCGGCTGGCATTCGGTTGGCGTCGAAGCCTGGCGGCTTTACCTCTCTCACGCAGGCGACCGTAGCAGTCGAAGCGGGATGCTCCTATGGATTGGTGAGCAACTATCTCGGTTCGATTCACGATATACGCGCTACACTGGTACGCGCTGCCATGAAACAATCGAACTTCCCTGTTCTTGCCCAAGCCATGCTTGCGGGACATCCTGAAGCTCGGAAGATGCCGGCAGCGATGCGGGCTCAAGTCGTCGCTCACATCTCCGGAGAGTAACCTAAGTGAAAGAACTTCCCTCAGCGCTTGCGCCGCTTGGCGCTTACCGGCAGTTCATTCTCTATAAGGCGGTTCCGTCTGAATCGCGACCGGGAAAAACCGATAAGCTGCCACTGCATCCGAAGACTCAGAGGGTTCATAGTGCTCACGATCCTGCGATATGGATGACGGCTAAAGAAGCTCTTGACAAACAGGGGGAATCGTATGGAATCGGCTTTGTCTTCACTAAGGACGATCCTTTTTGGGTTGTCGATATCGATAGCTGCCTCACGCCTACGGGGTGGGCTCCTCACGCCATTCAAATCTGCCAGCTACTTTCCGGAAGCGCTATCGAAATGTCTCGCTCAGGAAAGGGCCTTCATGTTATTGGCTCGGGAAAGCCTCCGCAGCATTCATGCAAAAATGAAGAACTTGATATTGAGTTCTATGATCATGGCCGATTTATTGCCCTTACGGGACTGGGCGCCACCGGCGACGCTGGACGAGACCAGTCTATGGTCCTCGCCTCGCTGGTGGCCCGCTACTTCCCTGCTGATCCAGCGTCCGCCAATAGCATGGGTCATTGGAGCAATGCCTGGCCTGTAGTTCTCACAGGTGGTCCTGATCCAGAGTGGCGCGGACCCGCTGACGACAAAGAACTCATTCGCCGTGCTCTACGCTCAAAGTCAGCCAACAGCACTTTCGGCACCAAGGTAGCTTTCGCTGACCTATGGCTTGCGGATGAAGGTAAGCTGGCAGCATCTTTCCCGGACCCTGACCGTAAGCGACCTTGGGATGAATCCCGCGCCGATAGCTCTCTTGCTCAACACCTGGCCTTCTGGACTGGTAAGGATTGTGAGCGTATCGAACGGCTGATGTGGCAGTCCAAGCTTGTGAGAGACAAGTGGGGTCGGCAAGACTACCTTCCTCGCACCATTCTAGGGGTGGTAGGACGGCAAATAGACGTGCTGCAGCAGCCTGAAGAGCCTGCGACCATACCTCAGAGCCTCCAAGGGCCTACGGAAGTCTCTACGGGGAGTTCTGCGACAGCGATTACCGGAGATCGGACATTCACGCAAGATCAGCAAATAGAACTGTTCGCTGGTTGTGTTTATGTTACGGATTGTCACCGGGTACTTGTGCCGAACGGTCACTTGTTCAAACCTGATCAATTTCGCGTACATTACGGCGGGCGATTGTTTTACATGATGCAGGGTAATGACAAATTCAGCAGTGATCCCTGGGAAGCCTTCACTCAATCCCAAATTCTTGAACACCCTAAGGTGCAATCTCTTTGCTTTCGACCCGAGTTGCCCTTCGGTGAGATCATCTGGCGCAATGGGGTGAGTTCCGTCAATACCTATGTTCCAGTTGAAGTTCCTCGCGTATCCGGCGACGTAGCTCTCTTCCTTCAGCATGTTGCTAAGCTACTCCCGAACGCATGGGATCAAATGATCATCGTAAGCTATATGGCAGCTTGCGTGCAGCACAAAGGCGTCAAGTTCGAATGGGCTCCGTTGCTGCAAGGTGTAGAAGGCAACGGAAAAACTCTTCTCACTCTCTGTTTAGCTGAAGCCATCGGAAGACGCTACGTTCACTGGCCAAAAGCATCGAAGCTAGCGGCTCAATTCAACTCATGGATGGTCGGAAAGATTCTCTATGCAGTTGAAGACATCTATGTGCCCGGCGATCGTCGCGATGTGATTGAAGAATTGAAGCCGATGATTACCGGCAAGGAGCTGGAGATCGAAGGTAAAGGTGTAGATCAAGTCACCTCTGGCATTTGTGGCAATTTCATGTTCAACAGCAATCACCGCGATGCGATAGCTAAAACTCGCAACGATCGACGTTTCTGTGTGTTGTTTACAGCTCAACAAGGGGCTGAAGATCTAATCCGTGATGGAATGACTACGGATTATTTCAGCAAACTCTATAACTGGCTTAAGTCGGAAGATGGTTTCGCCAAAGTAACCGAATTCCTTTGTACCTTTCAGATTCCGGCAGAGTTGAATCCGGCCACTGAATGCAAGCGGGCTCCGCAAAGTTCGACTACCGGAGAGGCCATTACAGCATCTCAAGGTGCTATCGAGCAGGAGATACTAGAGGCCATCTCTCAAGGTTTGCCGGGTTTCTGTGGTGGTTGGGTGAGTTCCATGGCGCTTGATAAACACCTAGAGAAGCTGAATATACTCAGGCGAGCCGGCAGCCACTTGCGCAGGAAAGAGATGCTGGAAAGTTTAGGATATCGATGGCATCCGGCGTTCAAAGACGGTAGAGTCAACAATCCAGTGATTCCGGATCAAGGCAAACCACGTTTGTATGTGCATGACTCGAATCTAGCAAAGCAGATAACAGACTCTACTCTGGCGGCAAAAGAGTATGAAAGAGCTAATACCGTTCGACCGCCAGATGAGAAGAGAAATGCGTTTAAGGCTTTTGTAACGGGGTAGCAACTGAGAAGTCTTTATCTATTCCGATAAACCGATACGGCTGATTGATAGAAACAAACCATCTTCCAAGTGACATAAGGTCCGTACTCCCGCACTTCTCGCAATGAGTGAGATTTTCCCCAATCCACTCACAATTGATACAGATCGATGCTTGTTTTAGAAACATTTTACTCCTTCATCTTCTTAGCAAAGTAGGCGTCGGCAGCAGAGAGAGAATCGTAGATAGAATCTGGGATATCGTCGCAAGAACTCAGTGCTATCAATTGATTCTTACCGTCCTCCAATGCATCCCGCATCTCCCCTATCACCCGCTCTGCCTCATTGAGTTGTTGGATCAAAGCATCAGCGTTGTGAACTTCGCGCTCCTCGGCTTTCGCTGAGGTGCTTTGCGCATGGCGTATCACGGCTAATTCATTTTCAAGCTGGAGAATCTTAGCTTCCAATCCTGCTCTTCCGGTCATTGTTTAGCCTCCTTAAATCCTGTGCAACATTTAGTGTTACTAGAGGTGTAGCAGATAACGCACTTCCATGCGTCTGGGTAGTGGAAGTGATAGCGGAACTTGTGGCCGCATACACATAAGGTATCTGGGTTCACTTCTGCTCCCCTGTAGGCTTAACCTGGCCCTCTGCGATGAGTTCAAGTTCGGCTTGCTTTAGTGCTTCCATTGGAGGCCAACGACTCAAACGATAGCTTTGCATCGCTCTTTCCACTACCTTAGCTCTCCACTCTGCCTGAGCGAGTTGTGATTCAAGCGCAGGGATCGTCACCAACTCGGCGGTGGAGAGTTCTTCAATAATCAGGCAAAAGGCCCATGCGATGCTGCCTAGTTCTCTATCCCACTGGCTATAGACTTCGTAACCGGGACGCCACCGCTCTACGATCTTTACCTGCTCTAATACAGGCTGCGCTTCCTTCGCTGGTGGGGGAGGGATGACCGACCTATCGAGGCGAGTGACGGTTAACTGCGAACACTCAAAATCGGTTGAATACTGAAAGCGCTTGCCGGATTCATCGAGCAGCCACTTGTCTGCGTGGTCCATATCCTCGATGATCCATATCAGAGTCTCGTCTTTGCACACATCCCAAGGCTGCCCACAGCAGCACCCACCGTCATGCAAAATCTGTTTGAGATTCGTTCCTACAAATGAAGCGGCACCTTCACCCGTGTAGATCACGATCCACTGTTCTTGCTGCTCCATCCCCTCACGTATTGGCTGTGTCATTAATCTAACCGCCCAAGAATCATACCCATCAGAATGGAGGCTACGGTTGAGATGATGCCCCATATGCATCGTCTGTCTATATTGCGGTCTGTCGTAGCCATAATTAATCCCGACACCTCAACCGCAAAGAGGAGAATGAACACAAACGGCATCTTTACGAGGAATTTGTTACCCACTTGATTTCTATGTATTGGCTCTGTCATGGTCTATAGTCCTTTCGGTGGTGCGGGTGCTTCGGTGCGGCGACTCATTAACATCCGTCCAAGAGACTGCCGCGATATTGAGATGGCTCCAACTGTTATCGCCAATGCCCGTTTTGACTTGCAAATGTCGAAGTGTTCTCGATATGTTCCGGCAGACTGAATCCATTTCGTATCCACGCCAATCTTGCTGGCCATCGAGATTAGCTCTTCGTGTGTATCGGCGATCATGTGGCACATCACCATACGGCCATGGTTGGCTTTCATTCCATCTACGAAAACGCTCATTGCTTACTCCCTTTTGTCTTGAATCCCCTTCGTGCGATTTCGAGTAGCTGGGTAAGGCGGGTGATGGTGCGGCCTATAAGGCTGTGCGGAATACCAATGCGCATCGGAACACAGCTATAGAGGCACTCGATTTCCTCTTCAAGGCACCGCACCTCTTCCTTTCGCTCTAAGGTGATGCGCAAGGCTTCGTCCCACGCTTCGGCTTCGGTGGGGGCTTCCACAATCAGATAAGCTGCTAGTCCCGTACCGCCCCGGATTTGATAGGGCGCAGGTTCGTACACAATATACCAACCGTGAACAACCTGCTCCCAGGCACTCTCTACTCGCTCTCTGGCTGTCATGGCTTATTCTGCCTGTGACTACCGCATCCAGGACAGTCACCGTCGCGTCGTTGACGTGCGGTGAGCATCTGAGGACACCAAAGGCACTGAGCGAGCTTCTGACCGGCTCCGGGCTTCCGCATGGCCGCTCGCCGCCGATTGTACTCAGACACGATTGCGGCGTCCGGAAGCTTCGTTAGATCGCAGCATTTCATTCAAGACTTCCCTTTCCATTCGAGTGAGAGATTGAGGAGTGGGTTGAGTGGCGGCCCATTGACTTACGATCATGCTGGCGTAGGAGGGGGAGTTCGGCCTCACTTCCATAGCTTGCACCGTAGACGTTCTAGCCAAGAGATGCGGGGATATTGAAGTGGGTACGGTTTGAAATCGAAACATTCAGGTTGGCCCACAACAATCTCCCATGAAATGCGAGCAACGAGAGTGCGATAGCCAATAGGGCGAATTTTCATCAGTCTTTCGGCAAAGTATTGACGATGTGATAAGCGAAAAGGGATGCAATAAACGATTCGTTTCTCGTTATCCACTTGGATGTGACTACCCGGACATTCGCTTTGCAAGTACTCTTCAGTTGCCATGAATCTACCTTCTCACACTTCAGGTTGTGTGTCAACCTGGATTATTAGGTCCGAGATTCGGCCAGTATTCTTCTGCTCGCTCCTTTTCGGCCTCAGTTTCGATGCCGGCCAGAATGCGGGCTCGATCTGTTTGTACGTCGTAAGTCTTCGAAGATGTAATGCCGAAGATTTCATCGGTGATCGCATACAGCGCTTTCCTGTCTTCCGCGTAGCACCGGAACGTCCAGGTGCAGTGATTAAGCTGACGTTTGACTACATCCTCTTTCTTGAGCATCGGATTCCGCATGACGGTCGCCACCCACACAATCTCAAGAACCTTTCGATAATCTTCTGGAAAACACTTCAGATGAGTATCGACGAGTTCTTCCGTTATGATGCGACGGCGTTCTTTGACTTCTTTCTTAGAAGTTTTTTCTTCTTGATAATCTAAACTCTTAGAATTTAGATTGGTAGCCTTTGCTAGAGCTAGTTTGGCTTTTGCTAAAGCCAATTGAGCGTTGGCTAATTTTAGAGCATCGATGGGCCGAGTGGTTGGAGATAAAATCTCACCCTCAATAGCCTTAGAAATCGGGCTCAATGCGGTGCTTTTGCTCTCCCTAATACATTCTTTACAAGCTCCACTTTCAAAGTAGCGTTCGGCTATGTGATTGTTTTTGCAAGGTTTGCCAGTAAAATACATAGGCAAATCACGGCGACGGGCGACAGTTCTGGTGATAATTTCCATATATGCGTTTTATACGATTTTCTAAGAAAAGTAAAGCCCCCGAAATACCCCAGATATACGGGGTAAAATAAGTTTATTAAAATGAATAAGATGCAAGCCAAAATTGGAAAATAACCCGTAACCCGACATGCATTTAAACTCGTATATAGGTGGGGAAAATGACTGTACATAATGTAGCAAAACTCTAAGATTTAATTCATAGAGTATTTCTACATAAAACAACTACAATCTCTCTTACGTAGAGTGACCTTATACAACGGGGTACGGGGTAATATAGAGTTAAATGTATTAGAATCAACATACCCCGATGAATACCCCGTATCCACCCCGTTGGTTTAGGAACATTTCGATGGGCTGGATAACCGAAGCATGGTACACTGTGGCAGTCATGGCGAAAGCAGAGATTCGCGAACAGTTCGTTAGGGAGTATGTCATTGATTTCAATGGCACTCAGGCGGCTATACGCTGTGGATATAGTCCTACGTCTGCGAATCATAGAGCTCAACAGCTATTGGCCGAAGCGGACGTACAAGATGCTATCGCTGAAATCATCGCTCAACGAGCTAAAGCCAGCGCAATCAGTGTTGAATGGGTACTGCAAGAGTGGCGGGATATAGCGAGCGCGGACCCGAGCGAACTCATTACTCTCCGCATCGATTGCTGTCGGCACTGCTACGGCGAGAATCATGAATATCAATGGACGCAATTCGAGTACAACCAAACCACTCGGCGATGCTTAGAACATTTCTGCAATGCCAAGTGTGAGCAGCCCTGCATGAAGCGAGTCCCACCGATGCCGCTAGGTGGCTTTGGGTACAGTCCGCACAACAGCCCAAATCCCGACTGTCCGGTCTGCCACGGTGACGGAACGGAGCGGGTGAGGGTAGCAGACCTCCGAGACGTTACCGGATCCGCCAGGAGGCTCTACGCAGGTCTGAAGAAAACCAAGGATGGGCTGGAGATTAAGTTTCGCGATCAGGACAAGGCGCTTGAAAACATTGCCAAGTTTCTCCGGATGCTGGTGAACCCCACCGAGATCAGCGGACCTGGTGGGGGAGCGATTCCGATGGCGGCTAATGTCAGTGCTGAAGATCTCACTGACGATCAGATTGCCCAAATGCTCTTGAAGTTGAAAAGTGTTGACACTCTCGTCAATACATGAGACTATTGATTATCGCGGTGAGGATCGGATTAGTACCTGACGAGGGAACGACGGACGATGCGATAGGGATTCCAGAGACTACACTCACCACTGGCCCAGGTTTATCCGGATTTAAAGCCTGTCTTAGGGGCTTGTCAAGGTAGCAATCCAGCGCTACTACGGCCCTAAGCAGGCTTTAAATTTTTCTCATATACTCAGAAACATGCCAGTCACTGAAGAATCTTTATTGCTGGAGCTGCAAGAACGCCGGCGCGCTCGCATTCACTTCCATAGTTACATTCGCTATACCAATCCTCAGTTTAAGATAAGTAGCTTCTCTGAAGCGGTATGCCGCGCTCTCGATAAGTTCATTGCTGACGTTAATGCCGGCTTGCGACCCGTCTTGATTCTTAAAGCCCCACCTCAACATGGTAAATCGGAGATGGTTAGCCGAAAGCTGCCAGCTTATCTTATGTCAGCTTATCCTGAGGTAAGGATAGGAACGGCTTCATATGCTTCCGATCTTGCAAATGATATGGCTCAATGGGTACGCCGTAATCTAGCTAATGATCGTCATCGCAAGCTATTTCCAAAAACAAAACCGAAAGATAAGTTCGATCGATCGACAGTAGGCTTCTTTAACTCGCCTTATGGTGAAGGTTCTTATGTAAGTGTCGGCATTGGCTCTGGACTAACAGGTAAGACGGTAAATGTCGGCATTATCGATGATCCAACTAAAGATCAAAAAGAAGCGTTGAGCGAAGTAACGAAAGAAACGCATTGGAACTGGTATCAATCAGTATTCCTCACTCGACTAAGCGAGAACAGCGGTCAGATTGTCATGGCTACATCCTGGGCTGAAGATGATCTACCAGCTCGCATTGAGGCGATGTACAGCAAACCTGAGCATAAACATCGACTTACAGTGTTGCGCTTCCCTGCCCTGAACTATCCGAATGAAGCTGGATATAATCCACGTCTGCCGCATGGTGCTCTCGTTCCTGAGTTGAAGAGCGAACATTTTCTAAGAGAAGCTAAGTCTGTCACCAGCGACTTCTGGTTCTCAGCAATGTATCAGCAGACGCCGATACCGTTAGGTGGCGCGATATTCCGAGATATTGGAATTCAGTTCTATATCCCTCGCCAGTTACCAAAGCGATTCGATATCATCATTGATTCGTGGGATTGTGCTTTCAAGGATACGGATGGCAGCGATTACGTTGTTGGGCAGAAGTGGGGTAAGGCAGGAGCTTACGTCTATCTCATTCACCAGATACGCGGACAGATGGGATTTACGGCGACTGCTCAAGCTGTCAAGGATCTTCGTAGCTGGCAGAACTATACAGCTCGCGAAGTGCTGATCGAAGATAAAGCCAATGGGCCAGCAGTCATCGACTTTCTGAAGAAAGAAGTCTTTGGTCTCATCGCAATCGAGCCGGATGGATCGAAGTTGGCAAGAGCTCATGCGGTGACGAGTGTATGGGAAGCAAAGAACGTGTGGCTGCCACATCCCGATATTGCGCCTTGGGTTGGTTCGGTCATGGGCCAGCATCTACCTGGTACATGGCTATCAGAAGTAACGCGCTATCGCGGCGAAGGTTCGGTAGCTAATGACGATCAGCTTGACGCCTTTACGCAGGCCCTCAGACGCCTCTATCCGCTCTTCGGTATGATTTCCATATCGCCGGAGGCGTTGGCAGCAGCACGCAGGCGATAGAGGAGATTGCGGAATTCCGCCAGAGCTGACGGGCAGGCATGGCATACTATCTGTGCTATGCCTATTCGTCAACGCCGCAAGCCGCAAGCTTCCGCTTCTACTTCTCAGCCCTATGCTGGACTCCGTTCCGCTCTCTTGCGCGCGCGTGCCGAGGCTAAACCCGAGAAGTCATACGCCTATCCCATCAAGCCCCCAGAACTAATGTCTGGAGTCATTCCAGCGGGAGTTAAAGTTCCGGTACTGACGGCTGACGATAGTTGCTACAGCTATTCGCAAGCGATGGGAGCTGGCGTAGGATACGGCTCCGAATGGGTTGGTTTTCCTGGCTACCCTTACCTATCCATGCTTTCGACGCGGGCGGAATATCGCATGTTCGCTCAGGCAATGAGCAACGCGATTACTCGCGAATGGCTGAAGTTGGGTTCGACCAACGGAGATACGCCAGAAATCAAGGAAAAGATCGTCCAGCTTGAAAAGGATTTGGATGACCTGGACTTGAAGGAAATCGTCGCTCAGATGGTTGATCATGATAGCTTCTATGGCCGCGCTCAGTTGTTTCTGGACATTAAGAGTCAAACTGATCGAATGATGCCGCTTGTACTCGACCCCCGCACTGTCAAGAAACAGGCGATTAAAGAAGACGAGAAGATCAATAAATACTTCACAGTCAAAGCGGTTGAGGCAATGTGGACGACTCCGCAGGCTTATAACGCCGATGATCCGACGCGAGAAGATTTCTATCGACCTGTTGGTTGGTACATGTTGGGTAAGCAGGTTCATGCCGATCGATTGCTGACTGTAGTGACGCGGCCTGTTACCGATATGTTGAAGCCGGCTTTCAACTTCGGCGGAATGAGCATAAGTCAGCTTGCAGAGCCTTACGTCGATAATTGGTTGCGGACTCGTCAATCGGTGAGCGATCTCATTAACAACTTCAGCATTGTCACTATGAAAACGCAGATGGCTCAAGTGCTTCAAGGTGGATCTGGAATTGACGTTGATAATCTCTATAATCGAGCCGAACTATTCACGCTCACTCGCAATAACAAAGGTCTGATGTTGCTCGATATGACCAACGAAGACCTTGTGGTTCAGAACGTCCCTTTAGGTGGTCTGGCCGAACTGCAATCGGCTTCGCAGGAACAGATGTGTTCTGTCAGCCATATTCCTGCCGTCGAGCTCTTAGGTGTCTCTCCTACCGGCTTCGGAAACCTGGCTGAGGGGGAAATGAAGTCTTTCAAGGATTGGATTCGATCTCTTCAATATCGCGATTGGAGTTGGGTTGTTACTCGCGTGCTAGAGATTGTTCAATTGATTCGATACGGTTCGATCGATCCTGGGATCACAGTGAACTGGCAGCCACTTTATCAGATGACGCCTAAGGAGCTGGCTGAACTTCGCAAGTCGGACGCCGAGCGTGACGTTGCTTATGTTGGTGCCGGCATCCTCGCGGATGTTGAGGTCCGTGAGAAGTTGGCACGTAACGCTGATAGCGGTTACGAAGGTTTGGATGTTGAGAACGTTCCTGAGGTTGATAATGAAGACTTAGAGGAACAGGACGTGCCATGACAATACCGGAAGAATTGGAAGACGCTATGCGTAACGGATGCCATCCGTTATTTCTGCACGGAATGATTGCTTTGGTTGAGCAAGGTGACGGAAAGCAACTGACAGAAATGATCGATCAAGTAGGGCAGCGTTTGTACTTGCAGAAAGAGGCCGAACATGAAGTGGACAGCTAAGCTCGGATTGATAGCGTTGCCGATTATCGCAATCGGCCTGATGGGTTTTGCGGTGAATGGGATATTTAACAACATCACTGCGGGCGGAACTCTCGGGGTGACGGGAGCTTCAACGTTCGGCAATACGATTTCGGCTACTGGACAGATCAACAGTACTGCCGGCTATCAGCAGGCAGGGGCAGCGCCTTCAAATCACATCCTGCTAGGGGATGGGTCACATTACGTTGATGCGAGCACCTTGCCGAGTGCTGCGCTGCCTACATCGGGTACGGCGGGAACCTACACTTTTCCCTCGAGCGTAACGACTGACCCTCAAGGTCGTGTTACTGCTATCAGTTCGGGCGCTCAAGACCAGATGGCGAGTATTTCGGGATGTTCCTTTTCCGATGACGGAGGGGGTCGAACTTGTTCTGCCGGCACTCTGACTTTTCCTGCATCTTTCGCCAATAGTTCATATTCAGTTGGATGCTGGACAATGTATTCGTCGGCGATTGCAGGAGGAAGTTCCACTCAGCCAGCCATCATTTTGAACGCTACGATTACAGGAGCTAGCACCGTAAGTATTACTGAAGGTGTTGCTCAGGGCAGTTCTGGCGGTTATGTGATCAGTTCAAGTTACGGCGCAACAATCGTATGTCATGGTCACCACAACTAAACTTCCTCCAATCCGACCGAACGCCGGCCTCAGGCAACGCTATCAGCGTCAACTCTTGGATTTAGTGCGAGAGATGAACGATAGTGTCGTCTATTGGCTTCGCGCTCAGTACCGCGATGCGCCCCCAACAGTGGCCGAAGATGCCACACCGTCGCAGCAGATACAGAAGACGTTTAACGATCTTTATAAGCGTTGGATGAAACGTTTCGATAAAGCCGCCCCGAAGATTGCCAAGGCTTATCTCAAGAGCCAGATGCAAGGAACTGACCGGGCGATGCAGCAGACTCTTCGAGATATTGGCTTCACTGTCAAGTTTTCAATGACACCTGGCATACAGGACGCTTTTAATGCTTCTCTTGCGGAAAACATCGGACTGATTAAGAGCATCCCTCAGCAATACCTGGGTAGCGTACAGGGCTCGTTTTCCCGCGCATACTCGCAGGGAAAAGGCTTGGATGTTATGATTCGCGATATTCAGCGGATCTCGGGCATCACGCAGCGGCGAGCTGCCAATATCGCCTTCGATCAGTCGAGTAAAGCGAATGCGGTAGTCGAGCGAGCACGCCGTCTGGAATTGGGTATTACTGAGGCTGAGTGGCGTCACAGCGGAGCTGGCAAACATCCACGTATCGAGCATCAGAAGGCTACTGGCAGGCGCTTTAAGGTAGCTCAGGGTTGCCCCATCAAGAACGAGAAAGGCGTTCTAGAATATATCAACCCTGGTGAGGAACCGTTTTGCCGGTGTATTAGCGTGAGCGTGATTCCTGGCTTGGGTGTTGTAGCCTGAGATGACGATTACGATTCCGTAAGCGATCAGGCCGGCGAGAATGACGAGCGATTGTTTCACTGAATCACCTCAGTTTGCATCGGCAGTAGATCGACTATCTGTTTGGCGAACTCTTCGGTGATGTTATTGTCCCAAAGTTTGCAAAAGGCGCACTCAGGGTCCAAGCACGGTTCCGGTTGATTGTGCGCATAGAGGAAATCGACTACGGATTTCATCGAATCACCTTTCTAAAAATCTTGCTAGAAATTCTGAGAGTTTGCCTGCGGGGTCGTTTGCGGCGATAAGGAAAAGTACCGCCATCCCAAGGCTGATAAAAGTGATTGTGTAGCAAATTGCGATAATCCACGTCATCGGATCACTTCCTCACTTTTCTGAGTTGTTGTTCTGTGCATCCGTAATATCGATTGATTTGATAAACGAATCCAAGAAAATAATCATTGCCTTTTTTATCAGGCATAGTTTGAGCAAGAATCCCCTTAACAGTTCCTATCTTTCGACCGTAAGGAAAGTGAACGCGATCTCCGATTTTGAATTTGGCTTTCGGTCACTCTTCTCGAATCATCGGATCACCGCCCAGATGAACGTTGCGCACCAACCGATTCCAGTCCAACCAAAGAAAAAGTTAGACCAGAAGATCGCAGTCACCTGGCGATGCCGGCGATACCATGCAATCAGGAAAGGCATGAAGTATAGGGTGAAGGTTGCGGTGAGGGCCGCGAGGACGAGAGCAATATGGATATGCATGGTGAGGTCTCCTATGCGTTTCAGTCGCATCCCTGGTGAAGGTGAGGGTAAGATTAGGCTGAGTATCGAGGAAGAAAGCAGTCTTCCAATTCTCCCGTTTCGCGATTGAGATGACGACGAATGCCGAAAACATCATGCTTGAAATTGAAATCGTTGGCTTCAAGAAGGTCAGATAAACGGAGAGGACAGATCGCGTGTGTTGCTGAAATATCCATCAGGGCATCTGTTCTTGTATAAGAAAAGCCAGCTTTGCTAGCAACCTTATTTGCACGCTTAGCGATGGCGATTTGAGTTTCCTTTTGATCGTGTGAGAAGGTAATCATCCTTTAAATCTCCTTTGACTTCTCTATCGTCCCACACTTCCGGTTGCGTGTCAACTGATATTTTCATCATTATTCATTTTGTTATGATCGCGCTGTGATCCTAGCTTTCGATGGAACGATGAGGACGTACACCGCCGATGGGCGGCTTCATATCGCTCGTTCGCACATCACGAAAGCTGCCGTCAATCCTTATCGTGGCAATGAGATTCCGAAGTGGGATAAGCTTGGGCTCGATCCTGGCCGCATCTATTACATGCTGCGAGATCCGGAAGAACTTGCGCGAGCAGCTCAGACTTTTCGCGGTCTGCCGATTCTTAATAAGCACATCTTCATCACCGATTTCGATGGGATGGACGAGCAAGAGAAGAAAAAATACATTGTCGGCGCGGTTGGTAGCGATGTCGAATTCCTTGATCCTTATCTGGACGCAGACACCTACATCTGGGAAGCTGCAGCCATTGCCGGCATCGAAACCGATAAGGTCAGAGAATTCTCTTGCAGTTACCGATATGAACCATTAATGTCATCAGGGGATTACCAAGGTGTACATTACGATGGTATTATGACTCAGATTCAAGCCAATCATTTGGCCCTGGTCGAGTCGGGTAGGGCGGGAAACGATGTTCTTGCGGCAGATCAACATCCGGAGACTCTCATTATGAAACGAACGAAGCTCGGCAATGCGCTAGTTGTGGCCGTCACCACGGCTTTTCCGAAAGTAACCAGTTCGGAACTGGAAAAGGTTGTTGGCAACGCCAAGCGGAAGACGTTCGGCAAACCGGAACGTGAGAAAGCTGCCGATGCCGTCCTAGCAATGGACGCGGCCATCGACCGCAAGCAAGTCATCGCTGTCATGGACGCAATGGCGGATATCGAAGATGAGCCAAAAGCCGAAGATGCCGATGAGCACGCGAAGGACTGCGACTGCAAGGATTGCATGAGTGCCAAGGATTCGGACGAGGACGAAGACGACGAGGAAGAAAAGAAGCGCAAGGCTGCGAAAGACAAGGCCGGCGCGAAGGATAAGGCGAAGGATGCCGCCTCCAAGGAAGATGTCAAAGGCGCGATGGATTCGCTCGAAAAGCGTCTCCGCAGTGAATTTGCATCTCTTGAGGAAGCCAAGCGCGACGTGCGTCCCGTTGTCGGCGATGTGATCGCGATGGACTCGGCAGAAGGCGTCTACGGCTTCGCTCTCGACCACATGAAGATCGATCATTCGGAAGCTGCCGGCCTCGGTGCGAAGCGTGCGATGTTCCGGCTTGGACTGAAGCAGCGCGAATCTGCTCCGACTACTCAAGTTGCAATGGATTCGGCCACAGTAGTCAAGCGTTTTCCGAATGCAGCTCGTTTCCGCGTGATGTAAGTCAACTAGATCAACTCAAGGGAGTAACACGATGCCTTTCCAAACACGAGTGAATAACTTCAATCCGCCAGCAGTTGAAGGCGATTTCGCAAGCGTCAATCCGCGCTCTTCGGTGTTGGCTGGCCCTGGCGGACTGGTAGCGGGTTTGGCCGGTGCCATCGTTGGACGATTCCATTGGGTTGGCCCCGATCTTGTCAGTGCCGATCCTTTTGCCACTGGCCCCGTTGCTCCCGATGGCTTCCTTCATCGAGCTCAACAGGCGCTCATCCAAGTCTACCTTGCGGAATATTCGATGTTGGTTCCTGCCGGATTCCAAATTGATCTATCCAATGGCGGCGACTATTGGGTGAAGAACATGGGGCCGGCTGCGATGGTCAAGGGTTCGACGGTTTATGCCGGATATGCCGATGGGCGCGCTTATACCAGTGCACCGACTGGAGCGTCTGCTACCGGTTCGATCGGTTCGACCAATACCGCCGCTCTCGGTTCGACTTCGACCGGTACCGCCGTTGTTGGCAACCCGGAGCAGATCACTCTTAGCTCAGTGACCGGCGTAGTCAGCATCAACGATTTCGTTGCGGGCACCGGTGTTCCTATCGGCACTCAGATTGTCGCTCAGATCAGCGGCACTGTCGGCGGGGCTGGTGTCTATGAAACGAGTCAACCGGTTACCGCCAGCGCTGCGACGATCACTACGTATGGCAATGTGCTGGTGGTGAGTGCTTCGACGGGACTGATCTCAATTGGTGATACAGTTGCCGGGGTGACTGGACTTCCTGTCGGCACCACGATCACCGCTCAAGTTAGCGGCACTGCTGGAGGCGCGGGTACCTACAGTCTGAGCGCACCTGGTACGGCCTATTTCGCTTCAGCTACCGGAGTGACCACCTTCGGAAACGTGTTGAAGGTTACAGCGGTTGCAAGCGGTGTACTTCAGCCTGGTATGCCGATTACGGGTACTAACATGCCCGCCACTTCGATTCAGCAACAGTTGACTCCGGTGAACGGCGCGGGCGGCGTCGGCACCTATCAACTCTTCCTTCCGGCTACGCAATATGTAGCTTCGGAGGCTTTCACTACCGCAGGCGGCATTGATTCCGGATGGAAAGCCTATCCGACGAATCTTGACGGTGACGGCGCGGTGGGCTCTTTGGTTAAGATTTCCAAGCAACCTCAGTAATTACTTCAATGAAACGGGGAATAACACGATGAACGCAGAGCTGCTCGCTCTTCAAGAAATGGCCGGCATCATCCTTATGGGTCAGCCCAACGCTGATATTTTGCGAGCTGATGCTACCGGCAACGTCCTTGCGATGGACGCGCAGCCTGCGCTCGTTACGCAGAGTAACGCCGGTGTCCCGTCGATGTTCACCACCTACGTCGATCCCCGCATCATTGACATTCTGGTCAAGCCGATGCGAGCGGTTGAGATTGTGGGAGATGAGGTCAAGAAAGGCGATTGGACGACCGATACCGCCATGTTCATCGAAGCTGAAGATGTGGGCGAGGTCTCCAGTTACGGCGACTACTCCAACAACGGAATGTCGAATGCCAACATCAATTACCCACAGCGTCAGTCGTATCACTATCAGACGATTACGCAGTGGGGAGAGCGTGAAGTTGAACGCGCCGGCAAGGGTTTGATTGACCTGGCCTTCCGCAAGAACAAGGCTAGCATCAGCACCTTGAATCTCTTTCAGAATAAGACCTATTTCTTCGGCGTGAATGGGCTGGAGAACTACGGCATCCTGAATGACCCTTCGCTGTTTCCAGCCATCTCTCCGACGATCAAGACAGAAGGTGGTACGGGATGGCCGAACGCTTCAGCAAACGAGATTCTGAACGATATCGCGTTGCTGATCGAAACGATGGTCAATCAGACGAACAGCTTGGTTGATACCGAATCGAAGTTTACTCTGGCACTTTCGGCGGCTTCGGAAGTCTGGTTTACGAAGACTTCGGATTTCAACGTCAACGTGCTGGACCGCATTAAGAAGAACTTCCCGAATCTGACCATCAAGACTGCTCCGGAGTATTCGACTCCAAGCGGCAACATGGTGCAACTTATCGCCGATGAAGTTGAGGGAGTTCGAACAGCATCCTGCGCCTTCACTGAGAAGCTTCGAGCGCATCCGGTAGTCATCGATCTGTCCAGCTTCCGGCAGAAGAAATCGCAGGGAACTTGGGGAACGATCATCTTCCGCCCGATGTTTGTCGTTACCATGACTGGCATCTAAGGACGGATGTAGAATGAAACGTTAGAGGGTGGCTACGGTCACCCTCTTTCACTTAGGAGGGATAGAAGTATGGCGGAAGTAGTGACAGTAGGCTCTAAGCTCCCCATGGGGCTTATTCTGAGGTCTCCGATGGACCCGAAGGCTACGGTGAAGATTAACGGACTTAACGATGCTCCCAAGGGCCGCAACGGGGTGATCATGGCAGTTCCTTATATGACCACTCAGGTCGATAAGGAATTCTGGGATATGTGGCACGCAGTCCACGCTCACCCTCGCAACCCCTTCCAACCCTTGAAGTCCGGCGCGATCTTTGTTGCGAAGGATGAGAAGGATGCAAAGGCAATCTATCGCGAGCGTGAAGACGATAAGACAGGCCTTGAGCAACTCAACCCCGATGAACATCGGGTGAAGACGGCGACTGAGGACTAACAGATGGGCGGGTTCTGCGTACCTGGTAGCGGCGTAGCTGTATTCGATTTGAATAAGTTTCTGACTCGATACCCTGAGTTCTCTCAGGTTCCCTCATCGAAGCTGACTGCTTATTTTACGGATGACGCCGGGTTGTATCTCAATAACACTCCCTGTAGTCCGGTGCAGGACGTCTCCCGCCGTCTAGTGCTGCTGAATATGCTTGTAGCTCATTTGAGCTATCTGCAAGGGGATTTAGACGCGATATCGATCGAACCTGCTCCGGTATCGGTAGAGATCCCCGTTACAGCCCCTACCGCTGGCCCTTTCGTTATCTCTCATGGTCTAGGAGTAGTTCCCGATAACATCGATATCCTTGCGACAAGCGCGGGGGCACTGTGGCAGACTCAGGCCGCTGATGCTCAGAATCTTTATCTCAGCGCATCTGATGTTGGTGTTACTGCCACGGTGAGCGTCTTTCAGAACTCTCAGGTGTCGCAAGGAAACGGCGCTCCGCGTCCTGTAGGGCGCACCAGCAGTGCGACTGAAGGTTCGGTAAGTGCTAGCTTCGATTTCGCTGCTGGTGCTGGCTCAGAGAGCGCTGCGTTCTTCAATCAGTCGCAGTATGGGGCGGCTTTCTGGCAGGCTACTTTGAATCTTCGTAGCTTTCGGTATGTCGCTGGCCCTAACCCCGGATATCCAATGCGGCCTGCCGGTTACTGGCCCGGTATGTTGAGGCGATGGTGAAACGAACTTCGAACATCCCGATAGGCGATAGTGTCAATAAACAACTACTCGCCATCGCTAAGAAGTTCGGAGGTGGATATGTTCGTGTCGGTTTTCTTGAGGATAAGAAGTATCCGGACGGCACGCCAGTCGCGCAAGTTGCCTATTGGGATGAGTTCGGCCACGGTGGTAATTTCCCTTCCCCACCTCGATCGTTCTTTCGTGAGATGGTAAAGAAATATTCGCCAGAGTGGCCGAAGATATTGGGAGTTTTGGCAGAGCAGAACGATTACAACGGAACGGTGATTTTAGCCGCAATGGGAAAGATTCTTGAGGAACAGCTTCGTAATAGCATCCGTGAGACCAACAGTCCGCCTCTATCTCCTACTACTGTTTTACTTCATTTGCGTTTTCCTGGGACTGCTGAGTTCAATGTAACGATTCAGGATGTACTGAAAGCTCAAGAGGACATTCGCAACGGTGCGGTTGCCCCCAGTGGCACCGTTGCGAAACCTTTGGTGTGGAGCGGCACTATGCTTGCTGCTGTAGGTTCTGAGGTAACGAAGTGAACCTTCGCGGGATTGCCAACTCGGTGAGTTCTACCGTGAATCGAAACATTCTTGTGTCTCTTCAGGTTTCGGACGGATGGGTGATGGGAGCGGGGCAACGGCAAGTGCCTCAATATAAGCGAGCGATAAGTGGACCTGCTCAGATTCAAGCACTTGACGGAAATGATCTAAAACAGATTGAGCAATTGAATCTTCAAGGCGCTTTGCGAGCTCTCTACATGTACGGCAACCTCGCTGGCGTGATTCGACCTGACCAACGTGGTGGAGATTTAGTCACGATCAAAAGTGGTAGGACAACTTCTATTCAGATTCCAGTAACAGCGTCTCAAACAGGAGTAATTACAGTTCCTCACGGCTTGAAGGTTGTCCCTGATCAAGTGAAGATTCTGATGACAACTTCCGGAGAGATATGGCAAGCAGCCCCTTCGGATGCTACGAATCTTTACCTTCAGGCGAGCGATGTGGATGTGAGCGCGATTATCACTGTAATATCGAACGGTGTACCTCAGAATCGAAACGTACCTGCGACGTTGGCAGGAACCTGGCTGGTGGAGAAGGTGCTGGAATCGTGGTCAGATTGGACGAAGGTGGTGATTAGAAAACAATGACTCTCTACTTCCCTTCCATCACGATCGATGCCGTCATTGAAGCTCTCGCCAGCTTCCTTACGCCATTTCTACCGACAGATTTACCTATTGTTCGCGGGCAGCAGAATCGTGTAGCTCCTCCGACTTATAACGGAACTGACCCTCTCGCTTTTGTCAAACTACAGGAGACTAGTCAAAGTGACCTGGAGACACCAACCGTTATTCAAAGCGCAGATCCTTCCGTACAGCAAGAGAGTATCTCTACACCGACGCAGATGGACATTCAAATCGACTTCTACGGCATTGCAGCGGGGGATTATTGCAAAGCAGTGAAGACTGTTTTTCGATCATCTTATGCTCCGGATCAATTCCCTGACGGCATCGCTCCTCTGTACTGTAGTAACGGAATTCAAGGAGCTTTGATTACCGGAGAGGCACAATACGAAGATCGATGGTCATTGACAGCTTCTATGCAGTACAATCCAATCGTAACTGTTCCCCAACAATCGGCCCTTGTAATAACGGCCAAAACTGAGGTTTACTCATGACGATTCCCGCATCCGCATTCGTAGGCGCAAAGCCTTCCGTACTGAAAGCTGGCGGGGCCGGCTTGGTGTTGAACGGTTTGTTTCTTACTCAAAACCTGGCGATGCCAACGGGAACGGTTTTAAGTTTTGCCAGCGCAGCGGCAGTAGGGAGTTTCTTCGGCCTTGCCTCCGTCGAATATGCCGCTGCGCTTATTTATTTCGCTGGATATGAAGGCGCGACCCTCAATCCTTCGGTCATGCTCTTTGCGGCATATAACGCTGCGAATCGCTCGGGTTTTATCACTTCCGGAAGTTGGCTGAACATTCCTCTCGCTACTCTTCAGGCCCTCTCGCCCGGTACACTTACAGTCACGATTGCCGGTACTCCTCTAACATCGGCAAGTATCAACCTTTCGAGCGCCACCAGTTTCAGCAATGCTGCCACTCTCATTCAAGCGGGCTTTACTTCTCCTGGATTCGGTGTCACGTTCAACGCTGTTACGGGTCAATTCCTCATCACCAGTACGGCTACTGGTGCGGCTGAGACAGTAATCTACCCCACCGGAACTCTTGCTGCCGGCCTCTTGTTCACTCAGGCTACAGGAGCGAAGTTATCGCAGGGAGCAGTAGCCGATACTCCCAGTACGGCGATGGTGAACGCTTGGGCTCTCAATCAAAATTGGGAAACGATGGTTACGCTCTTTGAACCGAATCTGGCAGCTAAAGAAGGATTTGCCGCTTGGTTCACTGCCCAAAACGATCAGGTGCTTTGGCTCGCGTGGGATAGCGATACGCAAGCCAGCGTCAATGGGGCGACAGAACCTTTCGGTGTTGTCGCGCTGGCTGCTGAATACAATGGAGTGGCTTGTATCGGTGGTGATCCTGCCGTACTCAGCGATCCGAATATCAACATTCCTGCCGGAACCACTCTCGCTCAACTGGTGATGAACATCGCCATCTTTGTATCCGGAGCGATCGCTTCGATCAACTTCAATGAAGAGAACGGGCGCACCAATCTGACCTTCCTTTCGCAAGGTGGTTTGTATCCCGCTTGCGCCAATCTTCAGACCTATCAGAATCTCATTGCCAACGGATATTCGACTTACGGCGCGGTCGCCACACGGAATCAGAACTTCGATTTCTTCGCCAATTCGAACATGCCTGGCGATTTCGGTTGGATCGATACATTCGTCGGCGACGCTTGGCTCTCCGATCAGTTGAATGTTGCGAATCTTACGCTGCTCACCACGATTGGGTCGCTTGCTTACAATGCGAACGGTTACGGCGCATTGCGCACTACTCTCGTCGGCGGTCCGATTGCGGGCGCTATCAACTTCGGTCAGATTCGCACTGGCGTACAACTTTCGAGCACGCAGATTGCCGACATTACATCGAAACTCGGCAATGCCGGTTATGCCACTCAGATTCAGAATCAGGGATACTACCTTCAGATTCAAGATCCTGGCGCGACTGTACGGCAGCAACGCGGTACGCCGATAGTGAATCTCTACTACACGGACGGTTCTTCGATTCAACAGATCACGATGGGCGTTATCGATCTTCTCTAGGAGCGAACAATGGCTGATATTACAAGTGCAAATAGCATCGTTGCAATCACCGCACCGGGATTGTTCGATACTCCAGTTGTTCTCTCCGGGTATTCGGCTGACGCCGCGTGGGAAGCTGACAATCTGACGATTGCCGAAGTTCAGCGCGGAGTCGATGGGCGTCAGACTGCCGGCGTTGTCTTGAACTCAGTGAAACAGACTTTTCACTTTCAGGCTGATTCTCCAAGTGTGGCGATCTTCGACGCTATCGCACAAGCTCAAGTTGTGGCGAAGTCCATCTACTATCTCACTGCTACCGAAACTCTTCCTGGTCCTGGCAAGGTCTACAGCGGTGTGCGCGGGGTACTGACGGATGCCGCTCCGATTCCGAACGGAGCGAAGGTGTTACAGCCGGTTGCTTACACGATCATGTGGGAGAGCCTACTCGGGTCTATCATCTAGCTATGGCAGACTTCGATACAGCTTTCAATTGGCTCATGGATTCGGAAGATCCTGAGCGCAAATTCGAACCCATTCCGGATGTAGGCGGGAAAGCGATTGCAGGCATCAACAGTCATTCGTTTCCTACAGCCTATGCACGTATTGCAGCCCTCTCTCAACCATCTCGGGTTGCCAGCGTCTACAACTTCTATCTCGGATACTTCTGGACTCCTAGCTGGTTTTCTCAACTGACATCCAACGAAGTGACCAAGCGTGTTTTCGACGCAGCAGTGAACATGGGCAGTTCGGTAGCCGTCAAGCTCCTACAGCGCTGTCTACCACTCGATGTAGCACGAGATGGTATTTGGGGGCCAGATACTATTAGGGCAGCCAACAGGATGCCTGAAAATGCGCTGGTTGAGGCTTTTAAGAAAGAGCGGCGAGAGTATTACATGAGCATCCCAAACAACGAAAAATATCTCAAAGGATGGTTAGCTCGATGCGCAAGGTAATCCAGCATACGATCAAAGCTGAAGGGCGCGATCAAGGTAAGGTATATGAGATCACCGAGATGAGCGCGGCGAAGGGGGAAGCGTGGGCTCTGCGAATCTTCATGGCCCTCTTGCAAGGCAACGTGGATATCCCTCCAGGGATCCTCAACAATCTCGGTATTGCAGCTCTCGCCGAATTCGGTATGCGTGCGCTCACTTCTCTTAAATGGGATGTACTGGAGCCGTTACTGAAAGAGATGTTCGACACCATCCGCATCATTCCAGACCCAAAGCAGCCGGCAGTTATTCGCGCTCTGATGACAGACGGGGATATTGAAGAGATTCCAACTCGAATCGAACTCCGCATTCAGGTGTGGAATCTCAACATGGGTTTTTTGAAGGCCGTCCTAGAATACCTCAAGCCACATCTAGAGGCGGTCGAAAAAAAGAAGCATACCGGAGCGTAACGAACATCATTGGAACAATCGTTTCGCGCCGCTTGGCTACTCTTCATGAACTCGATACGGTCTACGGGATTGAGGACGCTTATAATCTTCTGGAGATAATCCAAGTTGACGATTACAACGGGAGGCGCGAAGACTAATGGCTACTATCATCGACGCTCTTGTTGTTACGCTGGGTTTGGATTCCAAAGGGTTGTCTCAAGGTGCTCCGAAAGCTAAGGGTGATCTGGACTCGATTGAGAAATCTGCCACAAAGGCAGAAGGATCGATCAGCGGTCTCAATAAAGGCTTAGTCAGTTTGCTCGCTATCATCGGGGGAGCGACGGCGGTAAAAGTGTTTGTTCAAGACTTCATTGAAGCGAATGCTCAACTTGATCGTTTCTCCAAAAACATCGCAGTGAGTGTTTCCAGCATTACGCAATGGGGAAACGCCGTCGAGCATGTAGGTGGCACTGTTGCCGGGCTCCAGGGTACGCTTGCGATGTTATCTAAGGCTCAGACTCAGCTTCGCTTTACCGGAGAATCCAGCCTCATTCCCTACTTCAGCATGATGGGAATTTCGATGGCTGGGGTGGGCGGTAAGGCGCGGACGGTCACTGAAGAACTTCTTGATATGGCGAGTTTTGCTGAAGGCAAGGATCGTCCTACCATGCATAACATGTTCGCCATGATGGGTATCGATGAAGGAACGATCAATCTACTTCTTACAGGCCGCAAAGAACTTGAGTTGACACTCGCTCGGCAGAAAGCCTATGGGGATCAGCTTGCCAGATTGACTCCCTATGCTGTGCGTCTTCAAGACAGTATTGTAGGACTCAAGCAACAATTTACGTTGTTGGGACTTGGGTTGCTTCAGGACGCGCTTCCCGCACTTGAGAAGATCATCGCTGGCTTTGAACGCTTCGGTAACTGGTGCCAGAACAATCAGGAATTCATCGTCGATTTCCTGAAAGTGATGGCTGTAGGCCTCATTGCGGTCGGAGTCGCCGCTGCACCTATTAATCTCACCGTTGCTGCCGTGATCGCTCTCGGAAGCGCTATTGCGCTCCTGTGGCAGGATTATCAGACATGGAAGCGCGGCGGGGATAGCCTCATCGACTGGTCTAAGTGGGAGCCTGGCATTCGATTGGCTCAAGAAGCTATTACGGGACTCGACGATATGCTTCAGCGCTTCATGCGATCGATGAAACGTTATATCGATTTGGCGCAGAATTTATCCGGACTTTTCACTTTTGATTGGAAAGGCGGTATCGGTGTTGACCGGAATAAATGGAACGCTGTCAAGGATGATTGGGATAAGCTCGCGAAAGATACCGATAATCAGGGTTTTGAGATGCCAGATCCATTCGGATTGAATAATAAGCCCGGACCACTTTCCGGAGGTGGGCAGACTGTTGAGCGGATGCAGCGATTTTTTATGAATCGAGGTTGGAGCCAAGATCAAGCGGCGGGCATTGCAGCGAATCTTTGGGCGGAAAGCGGAGGACGTGCAAATACTGTTGGAGATAACGGTAAAGCCTACGGTATTGCACAGTGGCATCCGGACAGACAAGCTAAATTCAAAGCGTGGAGTGGTAAAGATATTCGAGATGCTACTTTCGAGGATCAACTTGCGTTCGTTCAATATGAGTTGACTCAAGGCGATTACAAAGCTGCCGGAAACCTTCTCAAACAGCAAACTACGGCGTACGGGGCGGGTTCGACCGTATCGCGAGCTTATGAACGTCCTGCGGATGCTATCGGGGAAGCCTACAGGCGCGGTACGTTCGCTCGGGGTCTCGCAGGTATCCCTAATGCCTCCAGCTATGCTACAGGAGCTGTAGGGCCCTCAGCGCCTCAAAGCGTGGACAATTCTCGACGTGTCGATATCAGCAACCTCACCATCCACACGCAGGCAACGGATGCTGCTGGCATCGCCCAAGACTTCGCGAGTGAACTCGATTACCTTCTGGTGTCGCAGGCCAACGTGGGGTTGAACTGATGGCCACTATTGCTCTCGCCAGTCTCGGAACTATCGCCACGGTGTTACTGAATGCGCTTCAGCAACAAACGCAATGGGGTATCTACGACTCTAGCGGTAATCAACTTGGCTCATCTTCAAGTGGCGGTAATAGTCTCCTTGCCGCTGTAGTTCAGACAGCTTTATTGGGTCAAGGCCCGATTCTTTCGACCAACAGCTTCGAGTTCAAACGGGAGACTCGCGTAAGTGACTTCCCGGTTCAAGACGGGGGATTCGCCAGCTACAACAAAGTGATTCTGCCGGCAGAGCCGATTGTAAGATATTGCTTTACTGGCACTGTGGCTGATCGAACGACTTTCCTCAATCAACTTGATGCCGCTTGTCAATCGACTCAGTTGTATAGTGTCGTTATTCCAGAAGCCACTTATCACAACTACAACATTGTCGATTACAACATCATTCGGAGAGCTGACAGCGGAGCGAACATGCTCATTGTCGAACTTCATTTGAGGGAGATTCGGCAGGTTTCCGTCAGTTATTCAATAACTCAAAGTCCTATTAATCAGCCTCAGAATCCGGCTTCTACTTCACAATCGAGCAGCGGAATAGTGCAACCGAGTTCTGACGTTTCAACTCTTAAGAAAGGTGCAACGGCAGTTTTTCCAAATCTCAAGTTCTAAGACTATATGCCTCTGACGATCCCAATTCAGGCAGTGCCGAATCAGATAGTTCTCTGCGTCTTAAGCAACCAGAACTGTCAGATCAATATTTACCTGCGTGCTGGCAGCATCTTCGTCGATCTAAACTCCAATGGCGTCGATATGTGCATTGGCTGTCTGGCGTTAAACGGTGTTCCGCTCGACGCCTGCAATTCGTATGACGGATTTCAAGGCAATCTATATTTCATCGATACGCAGGGGATCGATGATCCGCAATATACCGGCTTCAACTCGCGTTGGATGCTGATGTACCTGGACGCTTCGGAAGTGCTCGAAACAACTTTCGCAGCGGTTGGAATTCCGTCAATTTTGATCTTAGAAGAGATTCTCACGATCACTTCTCCGAATGCCGGTAATTTCGCTTTTGCTCACGGCCTTGACGGTATTCCCACCGTGCTTGAAATTGTACCTACTTCATCCGGTGTTATCTGGGGTCAGCCGTTCTTTGCCGACAAAACGAATCTGTACTTAACCGCTTCTGATGTGGGCATTACTGCCACTTTGCTTGTCTATCGACCGCCAACGCTTGCAGAAGTGACTAAGACTTCTCCTACTATTCAAATTCCCGCTGCTACTCTGAGTGCTTCCTCTCCTGCTGATCCTGGTACGTTTGCAGTGCCTCATGGCCTCGGCAGAACTCCCAGTTTGATCGATATCCTGCCGACTTCCTTCGGTTGGCTTTGGGAGTCTCAAGCTGCTGACGATACGAATCTGTATTTCGCTGCTACCGGGGAAGGTGTAACCGCAAAGATAACGGTGTTTCCAATGACGAACACGACCATCAACATTGCGGATTCAGCTACTATACTTACAGTCACTTCGGATTCGCCGGGATTATTCAGCGTACCTCACGGTCTGCTCACTATCCCGTCACGAATCGGAATTTTCATGTTGTCGGATGGTCAAATCATCGCCCAAACACCAGCGTTCGATGCTACTAATGTTTATCTTTCCGCTTCGGATACAGGCCGAATTGCCCTCATTTCCGTTTACGCATAAGGAGCAACAATGTTGAAGAAAATCATAACAATGTGGTTGACACTAACGGCCTTTGTTGTTACAGCTCAGAATCCCCAGACGCAGAATGCTCCGATTTTTTCGGCGAATGCTAAATATGTAAACGGGACTGCTCCTGGATATTGGCCCACTCAATCGTCGCAGACTAAAGCCGACGGCACTCCGCTGCCGACAGCAACCGGACTTGTTTTAAACATAGGCCCCGGTTCCGCCAATTGCTCTGGAACCATCGTTTCGTTCAATGGCGGGACGTTGACTATGAGTGCCAGCACGACGAATTATGTTTATCTGGACACAACTTCAAGTTGCAATGTTTCTGTCAAGACTTCAACTTTTGGATCGGCTGATATTCCAATTGCGAAAGTAATAACTGGATCTTCTGCCATCACTTCACTTTTTGATGACCGAACGATTTTTTCCGTTCCTGCTACTTCTGGCGCTGTTCTTCCTTCGTCTCCAGCAATTGTTTGGGCTCTCACTCCCACAACTTCCCGTGCCGCCACTCCTTCCGATATAGCTGGAGTTGAGATAACCGCCGCAAGTTGCTCCACTAGCGGTACAGTCTGGTCTCCATCGGCGAATTCAGGAGCAGGAGGATGTGTGACAAGTACGGTTCCTACAGGCACAGTGCCTTTGCCCGTTATATATCAGACCTCGACGACAATCGGACCTGTCGATCCAACGCAAGGGAATGGGGTTTCTGTTTCGCCTTCACTCGCAAATGCTATCCCGATGCCTACACAAACATTTCCAACTACATCGGCAGGTATTAATGGATTTATAAACAATGGTGATTCGATTACTTATGGTGTCGGATCGACGGGCGGGACGGGAACTGTACCTTACAATTCAACCACATGGGTTAGCATGTTGGCGTCGCAGATTGGAGTAACCCCTGTAACTTTAGGCGGTACCTGGAAGAACGCCGGTGTTGCGGGCGCTCAAGCTGCCGATATTGTAAAGCAGGTGTTTAATTCCGATGCTCCCGTTGCTGGGGACGGGATTATGCGCACACTGATGGGCTTCATCAATGACGCGCTCAACAAAGGGGCTGGGGCCTATCAGGCTGTTGCTAATTCAGCGATGATGGCTGCTATTACCTGGGAGATAATTCCTTCATCACAAAAGGTGATGGGCAACCAAATCTCTCTTCCTTCCGGTTGGAGTCTTGATACTACCTATACGCAGGCGACCGGCATATGCACAAACGGAACTACCCCGGCTGTTTTTCCTTTCACAACGACCACTAACAATCCAGAGCCCACCGTTTTTATGTGGATCAGAACATATGACTTAGGTGGTACGACTACCGGCACCTTCAAATATCACCAAGATTCAAGCACCGACACGAATACTGAAACATTTAACGCGCCTGCCGTCGCCACGCTAGCATTGGGGGCCACGGATACCATCAGCTCAATCAACCTCGGCCAGGTTGTAGGAGCACCTGGGTCGCACTCAGTGACTGTTACTCCAGGTTCTAATGGCGGTCTTGTTTGCGTACTGGGCATAGGTTATACGGGCGACGCAGATAACGGCGCTACCGCAAAGCAACTGTGGGTTGGTGATGTTACAAGATCGACGTGCGATACAAAGTACGCAGACGCATGGCAGTATTCGCAGATGCAAAAAAGGAACATCAAATACCTTCAATCGATCGGCATGGCCCCTAATTTTGTGATGGATCGGGCATCTTGGCTGAGTACTGGCCCTACATCAGAGCTAGTAGCTTGTGGTGATCGACATCCAAATAATACTGGGCAAATAGCTATGTATAAAGCATGGGCTGGCCCTACAGCTGTGCCTGAAACCACCCCTCTTCCGCCTTCAGGTTCATTTCTTGACACAATCACCACGGCTGCGGTTACCGGAGGCACGGCTGTAATTTCTCCATCTGCCGATAACATACGATTTACCTCAACTGCAAGTGGTAATGTTTTTCTGCCTCCAGTTTCACAGACGATTTTTCCGCATACGATTTATCTCACGAATGAAGCTGGCGGAATTATTACGTTAACTGCTGGTGCTGGTCAAACAGGCGGGGCGGTTGGTGCTCAGATACCGCCAAACAGCGTTTCGACAATCACATCTACTTTTCCCGGGCATTGGGAATACATGCCTGGCGACCCTTTTAGTAGCGCTCATTCCTGCACCAGCACTACGGCTACAACCTTCACTTTGACTTCGGCAACCGATTGTCTCTTAAAAACAGGCTCGGCATTACTTGTAGTTTCAATACCTGCCTCAAATCAGGTTGGACAACCATGGACTATCATTAACTCGGGAACCACTCCTATAACTTTCGCCAACGGCGGTACAGGACTCACAAGTCAAAGTATCGGTCCTGGCGGGGCGGCTTCAATCATTACGGATACAACGACAACCGCGAAGGTGAACGGAAATTCTTTTGTGGGTGCCATAAACAATACATCCTCGATTGCAGTAGCTAGCTACACGCTACTCGCGACTGACACCCGGCTTGAAATGGCGAATGGATCAAATTCTGCCGTGGTCCTACCGTCGACGATTCCAGCTGGCTTCACTCGTATGGTAATCATCGCCAATCCCACCACTCACAACGTCACATTCAGCGGCGCATCCTCGGGGACCGCTAATTCCTCCACCCTCTACGGCGGTCAGGTTGGGCTTCTTATCTCATCGGCGTCGGGCGGCTGGTACCTTGGCGTGCTGCCCTCCTCCATCTCTATTCCGCAGACGGTCACATCCAACACGTCAGGAACTAATGTAGGGAGCTGGACTTGCACAACTGCCACGTGCACATCGACCTCTGGTTCGTATACGGCAACGTTAACCGGGGCGGTATCCGCTGGAGGGACGATCTCCACGCTCCTTTGGCCCACGACCGGGGCTATCTACAAATGCACCGTGGTCGAGAATGACACGCTGGCAACTCCACTCAACTTGGGGCATTCAGTCGCAACCGCAACGGGCATGACCGTCACGTCTGGCGCAGCACTGGCGACCGGGAGCATAGGTTTTGATTACAAATGTGAGAAGCCCTAGATGCATAAAGATTTCCGGAGACAGTCGCTTTCGGAAAAATTCAACAAAGGGAGATTCCGGTAGGTTACGAAACAGCGTTTGGATGAACTGTTCGGTTGCAATGATGGAAATGATTCAAGGTCATTCGAGGCCCCTTAGCAATGACTTGATTGGCTGCTAACTAATCAAGAACAGACGCAAGGGGTTATTTTAAGGAGGAAGGGTGGAAATGAAAGAGAGATTGTTTTGGGTAGTAGTTGTGTTTGCTCTGGTCTTCACGCTTCTGGTGTACGCGAACGGATGCAAGAGGCCAGTGGTCAAGGCTGCTGTGGCTCCCGCAGTGCCAGTTGCTTGCCCGGAAGGGTATAGAGAAATGGCTGCTTTTCCAGCCATTGCCGGCGATAAGGCGGATCATGGTTTGATTCTGGTTCCATACCGGGACAGGAACACCGACGTCCAAATGAATCTTCTTTGCGCTCAAGACGCAGCATTGCCGGATCCACGCATCAACAAGCCGGTAAGCAGTTCAATACCGGAATCGAAGTAAATGAATTCTTTTGACAATCCGAAAGGGCTGAAATTTGTAATTAATCTCGGAACGGGGAACTTCGGCTCTTCCTCCGCGAATACGATTACACTTCAGGGCTTTCGTGCGTCTGTCGATATAGACAAGGCAGGCGGCATGATGATGGGAACTTTGAGAGCCCAGATATTCGGAGTCTCTCAAAGTGACATGAATTCTATCACCACAATTCAGTGGCAGCCGCTTGCCTACATCCCAAATACCGTACAAGTTTTTGCAATCGACGGTCAGCAAAGTACTCTTGTTTTTACTGGAAATATTATTAATGCATGGGCGAATTACGATAATATGCCGGATGTGTATCTCAGCATCCAAGCTCAAGCGGCTTACTTCAGTCAGCTACAACCGTTGACTCCGACAGCGTTCTCAGGTCCGGTAGATGCCGTCAGCCTCATGCAAACCGTAATTGGAAAGATCAACGCAAGCATCAGTTCGGGCGCGGCGACTTATACGCTTGAAAATAACGGAGTAGGCCAGATACCTATCGTCAATCCTTATTTCGCCAACACTGGATTGGAGCAACTGAAAGATATCGCGAGAGCTGCTGGAGTGTGGCTTTACATCGACAATACGATTGTCGCCATTACTCCGTTGAACCAAGCTAGATCGAAACCGGCAACGACTGTATCCAAGGCGTCCGGACTTCGCGATTATCCAACTTTCGATGGAGTGGGAGTGAAATTTCAATGTCTCTTCAATCCTTCGGTCACTTTCGGAGGCCCCGTTATCGTTGTAAGTCCTCAAACTCCCCGCGCTGCCGGCCTTTGGATTGCCACTAGTATCGGGCTTCGATTGGAAAGTGCAAAGCCAAATGGATCTTGGTTTATGGATGTGCGCGGAACTAAAACCGGACTGGCGCTGGCATCATGAGCACAATCGCGCCTGGTGTATTCACTCCCTTTACTCCGGTAGGGAGATATAACCAACTTCAATTTCTTATCGAACAGCAGTTGCTCAAGATGCAGACGGCCACTCTTGTCAAAGTGATTTCATGCACCAATTCAGGAGGTCGATCAGCCATTGGCACCGTGGATGTCCAACCTCTCGTGAATCAGGTAGATGCTGGAGGTAATAGCACTCCTCACACAACGATCAGTAATGTGCCTTATCTACGAATGCAAAGTGCCGGAGGGAATGGAATAATTCTGGACCCGGTTGCAGGCGATATTGGATTCTGCCTGTTCGCCAGCCGTGATATCAGCAAAGTGATCAGTACGCAAACTCAAGCGAATCCTGGAAGTGACCGATATTTCAGTTTCTCTGATGCGATGTATATCGGACTCGGGCTTTCTAAGGATGCTCCAACTCAGTACATTCAATTCAGTTCGGAAGGCATATCGATCGTTTCTCCTTCTACGATAACCATTCAAGCCCCTACGATCAATTTGCAGGGAGACGTGAATCAAACTAACGGTACAATAACGGCAGAAACCGATGTGATTGCAGGTCCAAGTTCTATTAGCGCAGTCCATCATACGCACACTTCCGAACCCGTAGGAGACCCAACAAGTCCGCCACTGTCATGACTGTCTACTCCACACTTCAACTCGACCCGGATACATGGGACTTGACCGTCGATAACGACGGCAATATTGCAGTCGCCTTTCCTCCGCTTGCTGTTGCTCAAGACGTGGCGAGTGCGATTCGGACTTTCGCGGGAGAAGTGTATTACGATACTACTCAGGGTATTCCTTACTGGACTCAAATTCTCGGCAAGTTGCCGCCTGCATCTCTGGTTATCGAGATGATCAACACTATCGCTTTAAGTGTGCCTGGAGTGAGCACGGCGCAGACGATTATCACGAGTTTCAGTGATCGCGCAGTGACGGGTTCAGTCTACATAGTAGATGAAAACAACGTGTCTTCGACGGTGACGTTCTAATGGCGACTAGCGTACCTCAGATCCAATTCGAAGACGCCGGGGTTATTGTCCCACAAGAGTCCGCTATTCTCGCCGGCACTCAAGCTGATATTAATTCTGCTTTCGGAGGCGTTCTCGGTCCTGGGCTGACAACTCCACAGGGGCAGGTAGCGTCAAGCGAATCGGCGATCATTGCAGACAAAGACGGACAGATTCTCTACCTCGCCAATCAGTTCGATCCTCAATATGCCAGCGGTCGATTTCAGGACGCCTTAGCTCGAATCTACTTCCTCACGCGCAAGCCTGCGCAAGCCACGGCGGTTACTTGCACCCTTGGGGGCATCTCAGGTACTCCAATCCCTGCCGGCACGCTGGCGCAGGATCAGAGCGGCAACACGTATGTGCTGTTGACAAGTGTCACCATCGGTAGCGGCGGGACGGTTACAAGCCAGTGGCAGAATCAGGCGACGGGCGCTATCGCTTGCTCTGCTGGAACGTTGACGAAGGTCTATCAGCAGATCAACGGCTGGGATACGATCACGAATCCCTCAGACGGGATTATTGGCAATGTGGTTGAAAGCCGCGCTGATTTTGAGTTTCGTCGACAGAATTCAGTTGCTATCAATGGGCGGGGGACGAATCAGGCGATCTATGCTTCAGTGTTTGAGATTAACAATGTTCTTGATTGTTTTGTGATCGATAATCCTGCTGGCATTGAAGTGAATTACGGAGCTTCGAACTATCCTCTCGCGCCACATTCGGTTTACGTAGCAGTCGTTGGTGGAATCGATGCTCAAGTTGCCCAGGCTATCTGGAGCAAAAAAGATGATGGTTGCGATTACTCCGCTTATCCAGTGGGGCAATCGCCGGTTCCTGGACATGGGACGGTTAGCACTCAAACGGTTAGCGATACTACCTATAGCTTTCCTCAGCCACAGTATCAGGTCAGCTTCATTCGACCTGTCGGTTTGCCCATCTACTTCGCCGTTCAAGTGGTAAACTCCCCGAACCTGCCGGCGAATCTAACTACTCTCATCAAAAATGCAATCATCGCTCAGTTCAATGGGCAGAACGGAAACGCAAGGGCTCGCATCGGCGGAAGCGTGATTGCAGCTCAATATTACGCAGTCGTTTCTAACATCGGCAGTTATGTGACACTTTTGGGAGTACAGGTAGGAACAACAGCATCTCCAACTGGAGAGCAGGCCCAAGTTGGAATCGATCAGACTCCTAGTATCAGCGCAAGCAACATCACGGTGAGTTACATCTAATGGTCAACGTTGAACAGACGATTCAAAGCGAATATGGCAACTCTCCGCGCATCCTTGCGATCGTCAATGGGATGAACGCGAATATTGACCCATCGAAAGATATTGACGGTTTCTATAACGCCATCTTCAACGTTGCAACAGCCAATATTTTCGGACTTTCGATCTGGAGTCGAATTGTTGGTATTCCTCAGTCTCTAATCGTTGCTCTTGGAACTTACTTGAACGATGCCGATACATTCCGCTCTCTCATCATGTTGAAGGCTCTCAGCAACATCCTTTATCCGAGTTCACCGGCCATTAATCAGCTTCTACAGAATTGGCTTGGGGCGGGAAGCAGAGCGTATGTACTAGACACTGGGGGAATGACGATGGTCTATAATTTTGAATTCCCTCTTACTTCGATTCAACTTTTGATTCTTCAGCAATCTACAATTTTCTTGAATCCTTCTGGTGTTCGAGTCGGGATTCAATCGGGAGATTATCCTTTCATTGGATTCGCTGAAATGGGGCAACCTTGGGTGACTACAATGGGTTTTGGGATATTCTCAGAAGGGGTTTGAAATGCAATTAAGCGGAGCACCAGCCAAAATCGTAGAGCCCTTTGCGGTAAATGCTGCTCCGTCCGGTGGCTATGGTGGTAAACGTACCGTCCCGGTCCCTTCCCAAATCGGCATAACTCCTGGTGCTGCTAGTTTCAATGATGGTTTCCCTCCCACCACCATGACTCCAATCACGGGCGGCGGGGTTGTCATGAGCGGGCTTGATATGAACGGGGCGTTGAATCAAATATCCGCTCCCGTTGTGTGGAATAATGCGGGAGCGTCTTTTCTTTACGATTCTGCTTTTTCCAGTGCTGTTGGTGGTTATCCAAAAGGCGCTCGTCTGATAGCCGCTTCTGGACTTGGTTTTTGGATTTCGACGGTCGATAACAACATTACTAATCCCGATACTGGTGGAGCGGGATGGGTACTTCAGTCTGCCGGCATTGCTCAAGTAGCTTCAGTTTACGCAAGCGCTCAACAGACTTTGGTGAGCGGAGTATCGAAGGTTCTTTGGGATACGGTAGAGTTCGATAGTTTCGGGCTCTGGAATGGCACCAATAAGAACTTTCAGGCACCGTGGGCGGGCAAGTACCGTTTCAGTGGATCAATCTATCTCCCTGCCCCTGCCGGACAACTCGCAGGTACTCAAATTTTCAAAAACGGAAGTCTCGCACGACTTTGTAACGAATATCCTCAAGTTTCAGATGGAGATATGGCCTATTCCTTCAGCGCTATTATCGCCTGTGCGATCAGCGATACATTAGACGCTCGAATGCTTGTCGGTGCATCTACGCTTGCAGGAACAGCAAGCGGCAGTTCTCAAGCTTACGTGTATGGCCAAATCGAATATCTGGGGGCCTGAGGTGAATGAATATGCAGAGTTGATCTCAGACGTTCGTGAATTGAAAACGGATATGTATCAAGGAAAGGGGAAAGACAACCCTTCGGTTACTACCAGACTCGCATTACTGGAAGATTCTCAAGAAAGGATGGAGAAAATGACAGACGCGAAATTTCAGAAATATGATTCTCTTTTGAATAAAGGTCTTGTGATGAGCTACGGCTCTGCAATCGCTGTGATTGGCTTTCTCATCAAAGTGATTTTCTTTCCTCACGCTCAGTAGTTTTGATACAATCGTCAACTAGAAGTGCGGCGATTGACGAGTGGCGGAATTGGCATACGCACCCTGAGAGATTGAACAGGTCTTAATATGGGACGTCAGTCTGAATTAACAGATGGCGGGCGGCTGGGCTCGGAACGGTGTTCCATTGAAGGTTCAAGTCCTTCCTCAGCGGGCAAAAGGAACCAGCACCATTTAATCGTCGCACTTCTCTTAATCGTCAACGGAGGTTAAAATGAGTTTTCTCATTGAATTGAAGAATGCAGAACATACGTTCTGTAATTGGGCAAAAAACGAAGTAACCAAGATTCTTGGTGAAGCCCCAACATTCCTGCAAATCGCCGATACCACCCTCGCTTATGCTGGGCCTGTTCTGGTCACTCTTTTGCAACCTATCGCCGGAAGTGCGGTTTCAGGTGAGGTGCAAAGCGTCATTTCGGAATCAATTCAGGATATTACGGTTGTGCGCGCTGTCATTACGGACGCCGGCCCGACGCCTTCCGCAGCTTCGATGATCGCCTCAATTCAAAACAATCTGGCTGCCGCACTTACGGCAGGACACATTACCAATCCGGCAAGCGTCGCTCTCGTAAACAAAGTGCTCAAAGAATTTGCTGCACTCTTGGCAAACTTCCCTCAGCCAACGCCTTCGGCAACCTAAAATGACCTGGCAAAGCGAGACACGCGCATGGGCCCTAGCTGCGGCTGGGGCCTTTGCTTTGTCTGCGATCGGATATCGAGTTCTCACTCTTCCTAAGATTCCGGATCTCAACAGCACCGTAAGCCATATCGATGCGGCCACTGGTGCATGGGCGAACGCCAGTAAACAGCAAGTTCAATCTGTCGCTGCGATCGAGCGAGACCTCCGCGCGGAGATGTGGCATCTCGATAGGACTCTCGGAACAATAGACGGAACGCTCAGAGCTGCTCAAGGTACGCTCGGAAGCGTTACGGAGGCTGTAGGGGTCGCCAATAGGCAGATGCAGGCTGTAGGGCCGCTTCTGGACTCAGCACGTACGGCTACAGACGCGATTCCGGCAGTCCTCCGCACCTTACCTCCGGCAATTGAGAACGCCAACGGAGCGGTAACAGACTTTCGAACCTACATGGCTCAGGATCAACCAGACCTTGCGGCGACTCTCGGAAATGTTCGAGACGTAACAGGATCAGCAGCGGGAATCACGGCGGACGCTCGCAAGGTTACAGACAAGGTGACGGCTGATTATCTGAAGCCTATTCCCTGGTACATGTGGCCAGTAAAGCGAATGGGGGAATTGTGGGATATTTCGGCTGCCGTAGCTCGCCATACGCCTTAAGATAAAACGCTTTACTTAGCTTGGAGCAGCCTCAAAGCTACTTCCCCCTACCTCAGTTACTATAAGACGCTCCTCACTGCTCCAAATCTCTTTCATCCATGCCCTGCCCGAGTAACACTTCCGGCAGGAACGAGGTATCTGAGAATCCATCCTCATTACCGTCGTCTGACAGTTCAGGCACTTCCATCTCTTCATATCCTCTCCCCATGATTTCCCGGTAAGCTAAAGCGGCGGCAAGTGCTTGCTCCATTCCACCAGCCTGATGAATCTGTTGTCGGCGGCTGATCTCGCTATGTTTCACCTTGTCGATGACGATCAGATTGGTCCACCTGGGATTTGATCGATCTCCATCCTTGTGATGTACTTCTTCCCACGGCTCAAGAGGTCTGCCCATCATTCCTTCGGCAACTAGGATGTGGACGTACTTGTCACGACAGACGCCGGCAGATAAGCGAGGATAGCCTTTGCGATGGATGTGAGTGCCGTGAGATAGCTTAGGCATATCCTACATCCTCCAATATCTGCTGGCAGCGGCGAACGTACCAAGCGTAATCGATGTCTGAGGGAAACTCATCCGGCAGCGTCATGCAGGGTTGCGCACCGTAACTGAGTCCAACCATGTTCCCTGAGTTTTTGTAAACGATCGGGCCTGGCGAATTGACGCCATAATACCATCGGATCACTTTGCCCACATAGTCAGGATGCTGCGGTGGAAAGCAGGCGGCATAAGCGGTAGTTGCGTCATACTCCACCGATTCTTTAAACCACTTTCGCCCTCGACGTTCCCATCCGTTCGCCTCAAGCACCGGGATCATATCTCGCACCAGTTTGAATTGCGGACCTTCTCCCCACATCTTTACAGCTCCACCGGCGACCTTCTGCACCGTGACGAACTTTCGAATATCGCGGCAAGTCGCTATTGTCCATAAAATCGGAGTTCCTTTCTCAAGGAAATCGGCTACGGCATCGGAGCAAATCTCAACATCGGGATTCTTCTTTTCAATGAGGCCGGATTTACTATACTCACCTTTGCGCTTCACTCCACCTTTGATCTTGACGGCGAAGTAGTTGTTCACATCTCGCATGTACATTGCGCTGTAACTGGTTTTCTCCATCTTAAGGCCGGTTCGTATCTGCCACTGTTCGATCAAATGCTGACTTAGATATTCCTGATCGCGCCGGACGTGAATCACCAAACCGTCAGTATTGGCGGATATTACCTGGATGCCGTAAAGCTCATGCCATTCGATCAACATCAGCAAGGATAGCTGCCCTGTGATGGTGGTCTGAATCATCATCTTCGGTGCAAAGAGAATCGAGAAGGGAGATCCTGTTTTTCCGAACGTACCGTTGATTTTGACCTTGCCGCCTTCGTTCTCAACGTGAGCAATCTTGAATTCAGAGCTCGAAGTATCACCGCGTTCGGATAGAATTCGCTCCAGCTTCTTTGAGCCGAGACGCTCATCCTTCATGCTTCCGAGAATTTCAAGGAAGACGGGCCCGAGGGCTGCGGGGAACTCGCCTGATAGAAGAATCAGGTTAGGGTAATAGCTTTCAACGTCGATATCGTTCAACAGCCATGTATCGTCGGCTCGATAGGATACACACTTTTCCGAACTGTGGAGGCCACCAATGCCGAGTCGATAGACTGCCTCCCCCAGTGGAATCTCCAGCCCTTTAAGCTGTGGCGGCATATCGACCATACCGTTTGCACCGAGTCCGAATACCGCCGATTCGATTGATCGCAAAGCGGCCTGAAGCTGAGGGATATCGAAGCCAATCCACTTCGGAGGGTCGTAACGGAACTGCATATTCCAATCGATCTCAGGCTTGAATATGCGTTGTCCTAGAGCTTCCTCACATCGACGTTTGATGACGGCTTCTGCGAGCTGTGCGTCAGACTTGGAGCGAAGATCGAGGCCATATCGTTTGCTGTCATGATCTCGAATGATGCGCTGAGGTTCGATAGCTTCGTACTTTAGTTCAAGGTTGGTTAAATCAAGTTCGCAATATGCATCGAGTTCAGCAATTTCGACATCAGAAAGCCATTGGTCAGGTTCAAAAGGTAAATCTTTGATTGTCTTTGCGTGGATCCGCGCTGCATATTGCTTGGCACTACCTTCCCCTGGCAGCACGTTCATGATGTCGATGTGATCGGCAGGTTCCCACTGAAGTGGAAGATTCAACTCCCAGGGTTTGCGTTTATTGACGATGATCTCGTCTGATAGCCACTTTAGTTGCTCGCAAGAGAAGCCTGCAAGGGCCGCGCATAGCATCGGTACATCGTAATAAATGCCGTTGAAACTGATGACGCAGAACATCGCGAATAGATCAGCGATGCGTATTTTATCGGCTTGACTGAAACTTTGTCCGGAACGCAATCGGAAGCTGAAGATGGGTCCGTTCTGAACTTGAATCTTCAGCACCCAATAGTTGCGATAGCACTCCGTATCATAGAACGCTACGGGCTTGGCGGATGGTGGGGTGGGGATCATCACTCTCCCGGCATTACGTAATTCTTGAGTGCCGCCAGCGCTTCGGCATTCACTTCGATCAGTGTATGGACGCTCTCATCGTAAGCTTCAAAGTCGGCGGATTCCAGCACCAAAGTGAGACGGCGCATAAGCTCCGGATCATTCTTCCAGATCTTTGGCTTCTCTGGTTTGCTAGAACCAAGGAAAGCCTTCACGTCCTTTGCGGTGATCTCGCCTTCCGGCTTGCTCTTCAGCAGCGCCTTCTGTTGCGAACTCTTCAGTTTCGCAATCGCTTGGGCCGCTGACTCTTTCTTGATTCGACCAGACTTGACGGCGATCTCAGCTTCAGGAGATAAGGAGATGAGTTTGAGACGATCATTGATCCACTTTACCGCTTCCACGAGTTCCGCTTCAGTGGCCGCTGTAGGGAAGTAGATAGCGGCGATTCGAGTCTCTGTCAGACCCCATCCAACCAGTCGCTGAATATTGTGAGCGTCATCAATCGGTGTCGTCTCATTCCGCATTCGATTTTCAGAAATGTTGCGGACGAAAGCCCCTTGCTCATTGGTCTTGAAGTAAGAGCACTTGAGCTTCATCGCCTCTGGAGTCAGTTTGCGGCGGTTGATTTCAGAAAGCGCACGCCAGCGCGAGAATCCGTAAGAGAGAACGGGCGTACCGCCGTCGCTCCAAACTCCACAAGGTTGGATCTGACCCTGCGAGATGATATCGGCGATTAGCCATTCAATGTCAGGCTTATCTTGCCGACCGTTCAGTTCTTCACGCACTTCGATTTCATCGGGGTAGAACTCGTAGATCGTTCCACGAGTCGCCTTCACATTAAATTCAACAGCCATTGTCTGATGTCCTTTCTGATAGTGATTATTCGTCCCTGCCCTGCCAGTCGCTTGAGGCTGCTTTCGGTGAATCTGATTACCCGCAGACCTACCGCTCTCAAGGTACGAATCAACGGTCTTGCCGCCTGAGACAGTGGCAGGGACGATTGGTTACTGCTGCGTCATGTAGCCAGCTTGAATGAGTTGTGCATCGCTCCAACCTTGAGCGTTATATTGCTCGCGAGTGTAGTTGCCAGCCTGGGCCGTCATGAGATAGATAGGACCGCTCGGAGCTGGTGGTGCTGGCGGTGACGGAAGATTAGAAGGGGACGCAGGTGCACTCGCGGGCGGGATTACACCACCTGCGCTCATACTCACACCAGAAAGGGGGGTTGATGGCGGGGGTACTTGCAAAAAACCGGGGTTGGGCACCACTGCGACAGAAGGGGCAGGGATGGGCGCAGCCGGTAGGTTGGTGGCAGACGATGCAGCGGGCGGGAATGGGCTGCTGACAGCTAAAGGGGCGTCAGAAGCGCCTGCCGGTAGCGCACCGCCTCCGAAGCCTGCATCCTTTACGTCAGGGCCGGCAAGGATTTCAGGTCCATATCCGCGTAGACAGACCATCGAATGATTCAGGTAAACGCCAGGATTGTTCTGGTTTCCATTCCCTTCGACGTTGAAAGCGACCTGGACGTAATAGCCGGGTTTGATCTGATCGCCCTCAGCCATCGGAATCGGTTCGTTGTTGACCATGCGATAGGTCTTCGGCGCATGTCCGCCACGAAGATTCAGCACCCAATGTCCCTTGTATCCTTCGTTATCGCAAGGGCGCTTGTTACGCTTGTTCAATTCAGTCGAATCGCCGTCAGTGATCTTCCAAGCGAAGTCTTTTCGCTGATAGCCTTGCGGGAAACTCTGAGCTCCGACCTGAAGAATTGTCGCTCCCCACGGCTCTTCCCACCAGTTTGATTTCGTCTTTGGAATAGCGACGGCGAAGTAATATTCAACTCGCTCCTGACCTGCCTTCGGGCCGGTTTTGTACTTAAGTGGGTTACCATCGAAATCCTTATCGACGGCTTTATAGAGACTTCCCGCAACCATGCGAGCTACGGGACTTGTGATTGATACGCGATCTGCCATTGTGTGTATTTACCTTTGCTTAAAGTCACTTGGACTAAATGTTTTTATCCTTTGCCGTCGCCGGAGCCGTCGCCGGAGCCGGAGCCGTAGCCG
>Ga0157379_10000163_pt1 | contig 49896 bp, 37 predicted proteins | sample S25metaG_FD_121802 | JGI IMG/M metagenome (GOLD analysis project Ga0157379, IMG submission 121802) | Switchgrass rhizosphere microbial communities from Kellogg Biological Station, Michigan, USA - S2-5 metaG | ecosystem: Host-associated > Plants > Roots > Rhizosphere > Soil | place: USA... | reverse complement strand
TTGTGCAGGTTGTGCAAAGCGATCCCCAGTCGATTGGCGACCGATGCGTCATAGCGGTCAATCGCGAGAGTCCTCTTGTATTCGATCACGGCATCATCAAACAGCTTACGTGCCGTGAAGACATCGCCGCGAGTCGCGTGTAATGTGGCCTCTTCCAAGGCGGCAGCCCGTAATAGCGGGGTGACGGCAAGAAGGCCCTGAAAAGACTCATTCGGAGTTTCCAGAAGAAGCGGACGCGTCGCCGCTACCTCGTTCGAACGCTCCCGGGCATCACGAGGGTTATCCCGAGCGTAACGGCTCCAGTGAAGGTTGTTCGACAGGGTGGGATTCTCTGCATCCCGATCGGCTGCGCGCCTGAACTCGCGGTCCGCATCTCCAAACATACGCTGCGAATAGTAAAGAGCCCCGAGATTGTTGCGCGGCGCCGCTATATTGGATTCCGCTTTGATGGCAAGCTCATAGGCACTCTGAGCTTCCTTGAACCGACCCAGCAGATGATAAGACATCCCCAGGTAGTTCAATGTCGATGCCGAGCGTGTGCCTGCCGGTTGACGCTCGAATTCCGCAACGGCCTGACTGTATTGCCCCTTTTGAAACAATTCCTCGCCGGTCTGTGCATACGCAGGTGCACCAAGAGCGAGAAGGAGGCAGAGAAGGCGTTTCATGAGCGCCAATTGTACAACAGCGTCACGAGTTCAAACGGTGCCTTATCGTCCGATCGTGACGCCCAGTACAGGCCACCAGAATTTGGCCGTCAGCATCAGCGTGACCCACGAAACCACCCACATGATGGACGCGGGAACGATTACCTCGCGGATCTTGAGGTGACCCGAGGAATACGCAATCGCAACCGCGGGCGTGCTCATGGGAAGGACATAGTTCATGCTGGACGCAGAAGCCACAGCGTAGACAACAGCTTTCGGATCTAACCCGAAATGCAGGGCAATGGGCAACCCCAGCGGCACCACGATGGCAACGACCGCCGCATTACTTAAAGCTTCCGTCAGTGCCATTGTCATTAACGAGAGAACGATCACTAGGGTCCACGGCGAGCTCAGGTGGGGCACGATGTATGTCGCGGCGAACCAGTCACCGGCCTTTGTAGAGCTCAGGATGCTGCTCAGCGCGATGGCGCCCCCATACATGAGGATGACGCCCCACTCCATGTTCTCCTGAATCTGCCGCCACTTCACAACGCGAAACATGAAGAGCAGAATCACGGACAGAATCGAAATCGCCGCCATGATTGCGGTCGTCTCACCCCACAGAATCCATGCCGCAATCGTGCACATCAACAACAGAGCCAGGAATCGCTCCTCGAGCAGCGGCCTCCCACAATCGCGCAGTTGCTGATCGATCACGCTATCGGCTTCCACGACCGTCTGAATCTCGATGGGGTAATACCGGGTCAGCAGAAAATAGCAGAACGAAAACAACACAACGACGATCGGAAACATGCCGACCGACCATTGCGTGAATGTGATCGTTTGTCCCGTCTGATCCTGAAGAAAGTTCACCGCCAGGGGAACCCGCGCTCCCCCCAGCATCGTGCCAATGCCACCGATGACACATCCCCACGCCATTGCAAGAAAGAGCACGCGCGAATAGGCGCTTCCTTCCGGCGTCGAACTCAGTCGTTTTGAAATGATAACGATGAGTGGAAACATCATGGCCGCCACGGCGTGCTCACTCATGATGAACGACAGGATCGCTGCGGTAAACATCACCTGGAAGACGAGCCTCCTGGGCGATTTTGACCCACTCTTCATCAGATGCAGAGCCATGCGGGTGGACAACCCGGACTTGTACAGGGCCGCTGCGAGGATGAATACGCCCAGAATGAAGAACACGGCATCCGACCCGAAAAAGGCAAACGCGTCCTTGAGCTTGATCACGCCAAGGAGAGAGGGAGCAATGAGCGCGAAAAGCCCTGTTACAGGTAACGGCAGCAACTGCGTCATCCACAGGAAGATGCAGGACAGAAATACGATAAGAACCCTGAACCCCTCTACCGATAGTCCGGCCGGCGGCGGTTGATGATAGAAGTAGTACAAGGCGAAATTGACGAGAGCAAACACAGGGAACCGCCACCAGCGAGCCAAAATGACGATGGGCAACGGCCGTGTGTCGATCTTAACTTGCATTAAGCCGGAACCTCGCGTACGCGGAGATGGCGCCGGAGGCTTGCCAGTCCAAATCGCACGGCGCGGCCCGCGCGAGTTTCGTAGAAGTTTTTCAGTTTCAGGTGATAGCGCGGCGACTCTTTCGACAGGAACCTGCCTTCGAGCGACGTAAGGACGACATCGTACTGCTGCACCCAATGCGGATTGATGCGCGTCCGTACAAGGCGCTCATACAGGTGTGCGTAGACTGGTGTCACCTGCTCCGGGGTTGCCGTCCACCGTGTTCGCAATGTGGAACCGCCGTACGGAGGAAAATAAGCAAGCACCGGCACAACGCCTCGGTCGATTAACAGATCGACACTCTGAAACGTGTCCTTGAGCGGCTCCAGACCCACGACAAGGTGCGACAGCACCGCCCCCGTCGGGAAGATCTTTGCCGCGTACGCGAGAGCTTCGAGCTGACGCGCCTTATGCTTTTGAAATTCCCTTGGGGACTCATCGTTCGGATTGAAGAAGTCAGAGTCGTAGTACAGCGCATCAACACCCATCGCATACGTTTTGTCGATCCACTCGTTCGTTGCCGGCGGGACAAGATCAAGCGAGATCAGCACCTTGTTGTGCCTGCGAATCTCGGTCACCCACTTCTCAAGCCTTTCGACGCCGCCATCAGGCGTATCGATGTGTCCTGAAGAAAGACTGACGACGTCGCAACGCTTCTCTTCCATGACGAGATGAATAGCCTCGACCAGGTCTCGCGGAGTAAACGGCGGATGGTCTGACAACTCCTTGGACGAACCGCAATAACGGCACGACAATCCGCTCTGGCCGAAACGGCAGCGATGCGACGGATGCACGGCGATAAAGTCGCCATGCACGGTCAAGATATCCGAGACAAGCAAGCCGGAAGACGTGCGCTTTTGATAGCTCGCCAGCGGAGGCGTCCAGCTGACGGGAATTGACGAGCTTCCTGCGATATCGAGGTAGAACTTGCCTCCGTCCCGCCTCAGCGTAAACGGGGATTCCGTGCCATTCGTGTTCGAATGAACACTGACATAGACTTTCTCCGGCAATGCCAGATGAATCAATCCGAATGGATTGGTCAAGGGACTTCGCAAGTCCTTACCAGCTCGTATGCCATGAAAAAGAAGCTGCAGTTTCAGTAGCGCCAGGTTCGTATCCACAGTCATTGTCTTCGTAAGATTAACGTACGTCTTCTCAATTTGCCTCCACGAGTTTGGCTCGCAGAGCCCGCGCTTTATCGCGTAGCTGGGCGGCGCGCTCAAATTCGAACTTCCGGGCAGCCTCGCGCATCTCGTCTTCGAGCCTCTTGATTGCCTCCGCCATTTTTTCGGGGTCCATAGTTTCGAGCTCCGATGGCGCTTCTTCGGGCAGGCGAGTGTAGTCGGCTTCCGCGATGGCGACGAGAGTCATATCGATTGGCTTGATGATGCTCTCGGGCGTGATGTTGTTTTCGATGTTGTATCGTTCCTGGATCTCGCGCCGACGATTGGTCTCAGCTAAAGCGCGTTTCATTGAATCGGTTTGAATGTCCGCATACAGGATAGCCTTGCCCTCGAGATGGCGCGCCGCCCGACCGATTGTCTGAATGAGGGAGTCAGCGGAACGCAGAAAGCCTTCCTTGTCTGCATCGAGGATCGCTACGAGCGAAACCTCCGGCAGATCCAGCCCTTCACGTAGAAGGTTGATTCCGATCAGCACATCAAACTCGCCTTTGCGCAATCCGCGAAGAATCTTGATCCGTTCAAGTGTTTCCACTTCGGAATGCAGATAGCGGCAGCGGACTCCGACTTCCGTGTAGTACTCGGCAAGATCCTCCGCCATGCGCTTCGTCAGAGTCGTGACGAGGACACGCTGATTCTTCTCGGCGCGCACCCGAATTTCGTGCAGGAGATCGTCGATCTGTCCACGTACAGGACGTACTTCGACGGCGGGGTCCGTCAGGCCTGTCGGTCGAATTACCTGCTCGACAACGACCCCTCCAACCTTCGTCAACTCATAAGGTCCTGGGGTGGCTGACACATAGATCAATTGATTCGTGCGCTTTTCAAACTCTTCGAATGTAAGAGGTCGATTGTCGATCGCAGAAGGTAAACGGAACCCGTACTCAACAAGGTTCTGCTTGCGAGATAGATCTCCGTGGTACATCCCGCGCAACTGCGGTACTGTCTGATGACTCTCGTCGATAAACATTAACGAATCCTGCGGCAGGTAATCCAGCAAAGTCGGTGGTGGCTGGCCCGGCAGCCGGCCCGTCAGGTGGCGGCTGTAGTTTTCGAAGCCGTGGCAGTATCCGATCTCCTTGATCATCTCCATGTCGAAAAGAGTGCGCTGATGGATGCGTTGAGCTTCGAGAAGTCTTCCCTGCGCCTCAAGGAGGGATTCCCATCCTTTCAGCTCATCTTTGACAGTTTCTACCGCCTGCTCGAGCCGCGGCCGCGGCATGACGAAATGCGTCTTTGGATAAATCGTAAGGCGCTCGAGCAATCGGATCTCATCGCCGGTGAGTGGATCGAATGTGCTGATCTTTTCGACATCATCTCCCCATAGTTCGATGCGATAACCGATATTCTCGTAAGTCGGATGAACTTCGATCGTGTCGCCATGCACACGAAAGCTGCCGCGCTTAAAGTCGATGTCATTTCGCTCATAAAGAATCTCGACCAGTTTGGAAAGAATTTCACGGCGTGCAATCCGTTGACCAGGCTCCAGCATGAGCAGCATGCCATAGTACGCCTCGGGCGATCCCAAGCCGTAGATACAGGAGACCGACGCGACGATCAGCACATCCCTTCGTTCGAACAGGGACCGCGTCGCCGAAAGGCGCATCCGGTCAATCTCGTCATTGATTGTCGATTCCTTTTCGATGTAGGTGTCGGTAGCGGCGATGTAGGCTTCAGGCTGGTAATAGTCGTAATAGCTGACGAAATATTCGACGGCGTTGCTGGGAAAAAAACTCCGAAACTCCTGATACAACTGAGCAGCCAGGGTCTTGTTGTGCGCGAGAACGAGCGTCGGACGATTCAGGCGCTCGACAATTTTCGCCATCGTGAACGTCTTGCCCGATCCCGTGACACCAAGCAACACCTGATGCTTTTCGTTCTCGCCCAGCCCATTCACCAGTTGTTGAATCGCCGTTGCCTGATCCCCTCGAGGCGTATAGGCGGACACCAGCTTGAATTCCATAACAGACCATTGTAATTCAAGCAGGAAAATTCGCGTGTTGTTGTGGGCGAACGACGTGCTCGTCCGCTGCTAGAGTCTTGACAGCATTCCCCCCATTCACCTAAATTCTCGGCTTTGTGTTGTTGGACACCGAATTGACCTACAAGCTATGAACCAAGAGATCCCGAGCATCTTTTCCGCATTCCAGTGCTGCGTGTGCGGTGGCGATAACAAGCGATGGTTCAGTACGAACCGTGCTCCTCATCCTTTTGACAGTCCAGGGAATCTGACGTGCATGGATTGCGGCGTGCGTTTCCCCGTTGAACACGGTTATCTCAACCTGCAGGTCGGTCCTGAAGAACCCGTAGTGCCCTTTCAGAAGCTGATGCAGATGAAGGGGCCCGTGGCCGTCTATGAAGGCGTCTGGCGGCCATTGGGATATTTCATTGCCAGCAAACATTCGTTCCCAAAGGATCTCGACAGGATTGCAAATCTGATTCAGCGACCCAATCGAATGGTGCTCGATCTTGCATCCGGACCAGGAAACGTCACTCGCCGGCTAGGGCGGGTGATGCCGGACTCCACAATTGTTGGTGTCGATCTTTCCACCGTCATGCTTGGCCGCGCCGTCCGCCTCACGCGCAAGGAAGGATTGAAGAACATTTATTACCTGCGTGCCAGCGCGCTTACGCTTCCGTTCAAAGACGAAACGTTCGACGCAGTCAGTTGTTGTGGAGCGCTGCAATTGTTTCCCCAGGCAATCGGAGAAATCTCGCGCGTGCTGAAACCTGGCGGGCAGTTTGTATGCCAGACAACGATTGGGCCGAAGAAGGCTCCTGTGCTGGTTCGTGCTGCGGATCGCGTGCTGAAGTTCAGCTGGTTCTATCTCGATGATTTAAAGGACCGGCTCTCCTCGTTCAACTTCAATCTGATCTCGGAAGAGCGTTCCTATATCAACTACATTTTCCTGGCTTCAAAAGCGGTCGAAGCGAGCCCTTCTTAAAAGTTCGAACAATCCAGCCAAGTTCAATTCTCACTGGACAACCGACAGTGGTCAGCCGACATTTGAGAATCGGGACGTCCCCTCGATGGCAATGTCCATTGACTGTTCTACGTTCGCAATTGAACCTGATCGGCTTTGATCCTAGTAAACGATGGTGGCCTTCCCCTGCGTAATCACAAGGCTCTCCATCCCCCACGGCATCGGAAAAGGCTCTTTCAAATCCACGTCCGGATACTTGGGCTTCACGTACTTTTCGACAAGGGTCTCAATCAGGATGAGTGGAACGGGAATTCCGTCGACCTTCACTTCCTGCAGCTCGAAGCGCCCCCGCTTTTCTGAAGCGGCAAGCTTTCCCTTGAGGAAGAAGGTATGAGTTCCGCCAACGATAGCATCAACGAGAGGGTTGCCGGTACTGTCGGAGGGGAACGTCAGCTTGGTGTCCGCGGCAACGATACCCGGGGTGAGCTGCACGTCAATCAGGTCGACACGCGCTGGAATCAGATCGCGCATGCTGTAAAGGACGTAGGATTCCAGTTCTGACTCGAAAACTTCAACGGTCTCGGCGCCCTTACGATCCTTCGCGTTTTCCGCTGCCTGGATGGCATCGATCTTCATTTGCAGAGACTTGGCCGAGCGTTCGGAAACATCGTTCTGCGCCGATACGGGCTCCACGGCGTAAAACCGGAGGAAGAGGATCGCAGCCGCCCCTGTCAGAATTACAGCCGCCATGGTGCACGCGATTTTTTTCATTTTTACCTAATGATCTTAAAGGTACGAGACCAGCGGGTTTTTCCGAAAAAGTTCGTCACCAGATCGAGAGTCTGCCGCGCCATATCGCCTGCCCTGGTTTGACGGTACGCGTCTGAATCCGATTCATAAGACCAATAGACAATAAGGGCCTTCCCGACAATTAATTCTCTTGGCACGAATCCCCAATACCGGCTATCGGCGCTGTTGTCGCGATTATCACCCATGGCGAAGTACTTTCCTTCGGGCACAACGATATCCGTCCCCTCTCTGAAAGGTTCGTACCAGCCGACGACTCCATCCTGCTGATAGAACGTACTGCCCTGGATCCCGGGGAAATCTTCGCGGTACCGGCTAGGTGCCAATCGTTTATAGGCTTCGTTCAGCGGCTCACCGTTGATGAACACTTCGGCGTCGGAAACATGAATCTTGTCACCGGGCACACCAATCACACGTTTGACATAGTGCTTGGACAAGTCACGGGGATATTTGAAGACAATGACATCTCCCCGATGAATCTGTCGCAAGGGGAGCACGAAATCGGTCACGGACCCGTGAGCGCCGTAGGCAAACTTGTTCACAAGCAGGTGATCACCCACAAGAAGATTGTCTTCCATCGAAGGCGTGGGAATCTTAAATGCCTGGACGATAAATGTCGTTCCAAACAGCGCAAGAATTACAGTGATTGCAAGCGACTCAAAGTACTCGCGTGCTGTTGATTTCTTGAATGTCTCTCCTGCCATTTCGCTTCAAATCCTCAAAGGCCTGTTTTGCGGCTGCCTGTTCGGCGGCTCGCTTCGTCAGCCCTATACCTTGAGCAATGATATCGCCGCCAAGTTCAACCTGGACGGTGAATAGTTTCTGATGAGCCGGCCCGGCTTCGCTCGCCAGCGTGTACAGGCACGGCTCTATGCCCTTACTCTGCAACCACTCCTGCAGGGCGGTCTTAAAGTCCGTAAACTGGCCGGCCGGCATCCCGATTTCTGCAACCTGCGGCCCTACCAGGCGATCAATGATGCTTCTGGGAGCATCGAGGCCGGAATCCAGATACATCGCGCCCAGAATTGCCTCGAGCGCATCAACAAGAAGGGCTTGCTTTCTTCTCCCGCCGGTTTTTTCCTCTCCTTTGCCAAGATGAAGGTATCGGCCCAAATCCAGCTGCTCTGCGTATCTCACGAGGTTTGCTGAACTGACAAAAAAACCCTTGAGCTTGGAGAGTTCTCCCTCGGTGAACGTCGGATACTGGCGGCACAGGGAATCGCTCACAACAAAACCGAGTACCGCGTCTCCAAGAAACTCCAACTGTTCATTGTCTTCCCCGGTACGCTGCTCGTGAGCATGAGAACTATGCGTCAAAGCACGCTGAAGCAAATTCGTATCATGGAACTGATATCCCAGCACTGTCTGAAGCTCGTGCAAGGTTCCTATTGTTGGCATTCACCTCCGAAGGGCTGCGCCATATCGCGTTTGGCGATTTTCTGGGCGTCTCTTGTGTTGTCTCCCGTCTCTATCGCCTTGCGATAATTCTCCAGTGCAGCGGGGCGATTACATTTGAAATCCAAAATATGCCCCGAGTAGATGTAGGACCAGGTCTTCATGGATTTATCGGCAGAACTGCTTCCGATCGCGCGCGTAAAGTACTGAAGTGCGCGGTTGAGACTCTCCTCGTCCGCTCTGTCCATCTCGATCAGGCCCAGGCCATAGAGCGCGCGGCCTTCGTTAGGATCGTATTCACGCAGTACTGTCTCAAAAGCTTCGCGGGCTCGCGGCTTGTCGCGCTCGAATGCAGCTTCCGCAGTACGCAGAAGTTCGCGAACGGGATCGATTTGCGGTGGAATCGGCGCAAGAGGGACTTCTCCGCGAGCTACCTGACGCTGAGGTTCCGGAATGGTGTTAAACGTCGTTTGAAAGCGCTCCCGCTCCTTCGAAGTATTAATTTCGGCGGCTAGTAGACCGATTTCTTCGCGGAATGGATTGTCGCCGGCCTCATAAGTCGGCAAGGATTCGTAAAAAAACGGCATCAAAAGCAGGCCCGATCGATAGTTGTTCTTCACGATTTCGTCAGCCGCGGCAGCCGGAACACGATCAAGACGCAATTCGACGGCTCGAATCAGAGACTCCGTAAACATATTCTCGAAGTTCGAAGAGAATTCGCGCGGAACGCCCGAAACGCCGCTGAAGAGGGCCATGAGAGCGGCACGACCTTGAACCTTAAATGAGGCTACAGCAGCATAATTGTTCAGCCGCACATGAAGGTAGGCGTGGCGGATCTCGTCCACCTTTGGTGTGGCTGCATAACCAAGAACAACGGAGTAGTCGTCGTGATGGCTGCGAACATTGACCGTATTCCTGGGCGCCCCCAACTCGACGGTAATTCTCATACTCTGAGAGGACAAGCCGCCGGACGCGCGCAGGTAACTGTCCGAACGGGCGATCGCATTGCGGATCGAGGGACCCAGGCGGTCCATTTCCGATTCATAGGCCGGAGAAACACGAGACCACACTCGGGTTATGCCGGCCTTTTGATAGAACTCCTGGAGCAACGGAACAAAGTCCAGCACGGATCGCGCATCGTCCGGAAGGGATTCCTCTCGCGCTACAGGTTTAAATGGGGGATCTGTAAGAACGATTGCCAGTGAGATGTACTTTGCGAGCTGCTCGTCGTCGGTGGCCCCGGATTTGTGCGACTTATAATAATCCCTCATGCGCTGCAGCAAAATGGGATCGAGGTCATCAGCAATCTTGCGGATTTCAGCACGAACGGGATGGTACTCCGAGCCGAGCTCCACATCGAAACCCGAGACATTCAACGCGGTGACTACGGTGAAGATACGAATATCGTCGTCAATCACGATTGGGGACTGGACAGGCATCGATATCGCGGAAACGGCGAAAAAGCAGACCAACGCCAAAACGCGGGTCAATCCAAGAACCATGCCGGGAATGATAGCATTTTTGACCTGAGCCTATGGACTTCGGAATCTCTACAAGTTGCTTTGGAACAGCTCCTCTCACGCCGGATCTCCTTGAGCGCCTGCGGCTCAAGGGATTCAGCGACATTGAGCTGTATAGTGTGCTTCCCGGCTTCAACTATCACAACCGTTCCGTCGTCCGCGCTATCGCCCGGTGGTTCGCCGACGTGGAGTTGCCTCCCCCATCGCTTCACCTTCCTGTCGAGCGCCCGGGAGAAGACATTCTGTCGTCGCGCCCTATAGAGCGTCAGCGCGCCCTCGATGAACTCAAACGCAGCCTCGAACTCTGCGATCTCTTGCCTATCCGCTTTGCGGTGTTGCACCTCGGCGAACCTCGCCGGCAGTTCGATTTCGTGGTGTTTGACCATGCTTATGCCGCGATCGCCGTTATTCAATCCTTTTCTGGGGCACGGGTGCTGCTTGAGACTCTTCCAAACGACATCGCCACGTTTGATCGAATAGCGGAGTTTCGAAACGCGGCACAGATCCCGAACATAGGCATCTGTTACGATACCGGACATGGAGAGATGGACGGACAACCCGATGCGATTCATCTTAATGACAACAACGGCAGCGGAGACGATCATCTTTGGCCATTCGAAGGAACCCGGAACTGGCCGGCCCTTGTCGAGCGCATTGTGCTTTCAGAATTCAAGGGACCGCTGATTTTTGAAGCGAACGACGATCGAATCGACAAGGCAGCAGACAGCAGAAGCCGGTTGCGGGATCTATTCGATGAAGCCGGAAGCTCCATCGAAGAGTTCCGGTTGAAATACAGGTTGCCTGCACCACGACAAGAGGACGAGGAATGACGCGAATCTATATTGACGAAGCCGGTAAGCATGTGGGGGAAGAAGTAACCCTTTTCGGCTGGCTGCACAACAAGCGATCGAGCGGCAAGATTCAGTTCCTGACGATTCGAGACGGTTCAGGCTACATTCAGGGTGTCCTCGTAAAGAATGCCGTACCCCCCTCTGTGTTTGCCGCAGCTGACGAGCTAACCCATGAGTCGTCAGTTAGGGTGACGGGCAAGGTTCGCGAAGACTCCCGGGCGCCGTCCGGTTTCGAAATGGATCTCACGAATGTGGAAGCCGTGCAAGTGGTTCCCAAGGAAGATCCGTTTCCCATCACCCCAAAGGAGCACGGCATTGAATTTTTGATGGATTACCGGCATCTCTGGATCCGGTCGACGCGGCAGCGCGCGATTCTGAAGATCAGGCACGAGATCGTCAAAGCCGTTCGGGACTTCTTTGACGACAACGGCTTCACGCTGTGTGACGCGCCAATCCTAACCCCGGCGGCGTGTGAAGGCACAACGACTCTGTTCGAGGTCGGATACTTCGACGATAAGGCGTATTTGACGCAGTCCGGTCAGCTCTACAGCGAAGCGACCGCGGCGGCACTCGGCAAGGTTTACACGTTCGGTCCGACATTCCGCGCCGAGAAATCCAAGACTCGCAGGCATCTCACAGAGTTCTGGATGGTGGAACCCGAAGTCGCATATGCGACGGTTGATGACGTCATGGACCTCGCAGAAAGAATGCTCACCTTCATGGTGCAGCGTGTTCTCGAGAAGAGACAGCAGGAATTAAAGGCGCTCGAGCGCGACATTTCGAAACTTGAAAGAATAGTCCCTCCATTTCCACGGGTCAGCTATGACGAAGCGGTGACGATGCTGCACAAAAGCGGATCGCAGATCGAGTGGGGAGGAGATTTTGGCGGAGGCGACGAGACCATAATCTCTCAGCAATTCGAGAAGCCGGTGATGGTTCATCGCTATCCAACCGCAATCAAAGCGTTCTATATGGAGCCGGACCCGCAACGCCCGGATGTTGCGCTCTGCGTGGATGTGCTGGCCCCGGAAGGCTATGGTGAGATTATTGGCGGCGGCCAGCGCATGTCGAACTATGACTTGCTTGTGCAACGTCTCAAGGAGCATGAGCTTCCGCGCGAAGCATTCGAATGGTACCTCGATCTTCGCAAATACGGCTCGGTGCCTCATGCTGGTTTTGGCATGGGCATCGAACGCGCCGTGACCTGGATCTGCGGTCTCGAACACGTCCGCGAGACGATTCCCTTCCCACGAATGCTGTATCGACTTAAACCGTGAGGGCAACATGTCGAAGATCTCCATTCTTGGTGTTCCGATGGATCTCGGCGCAGATCGTCGCGGCGTGGACATGGGGCCATCCGCGCTGCGTTACGCAGATCTGAACGAACATCTCGTAGAATTAGGGCATGAAGTCGAGGATCTTGGAGACCTCGATGTCATCATTCCTGAAACGCAGCATTACGGGGATCCGCAGGCGAAGTATCTCAAGGAAATCGCAGATGCCTGCCAGCGGCTTGCGGGTCTCACGCTGGACGTCTACGAAAGAGGACGTACACCGCTGGTTCTTGGCGGCGACCACTCTATTGCCGTCGGCACCGTCTCCGGCATGGCCGAAGGATTCCGTCGGAAGCACATGAATCTTGGGCTCATTTGGTTCGATGCGCACGCGGACATGAACACTCCGCAAACTTCGCCAAGCGGCAACGTTCATGGCATGCCGATGGCGTCCATTCTCGGCTATGGCCCGCCGGAGCTCGTAGAGATCTTCCATTTCTCGCCTAAATTGCCGCGGGATCGGGTAGTCATGATTGGGATTCGCGAAGTCGACCGAGAGGAACGCGAATTGGTTAAGCGCTCGGGCATCCGTGTGTTCACCATGAAAGAAATCGACCGGCGCGGGATAGGTTCGGTGATGGACGAAGCCCTGGGAATTGTCATGCGGGGGACGGATGGATTTTCGGTGACGCTCGATGCCGATTTCCTTGATCCCTACGATTCGCCAGGCGTAGCAACTCCTGTCCGGGGTGGCGCAAGTTACCGGGAAGCCCATCTCGCCATGGAAATGATTGCGGATACCAAAAGGATGGCGTCATTCGAGATTACCGAAATCAATCCAATCCTCGACGTGCATAACAAGACAGCCCAGTTTGGTATGGAGCTGATCCTGTCCGCTTTTGGAAAACAGATTCTGTAAACGCGTCTAGCGATAAGCCGCCTTGGCGCCAGCCTTGCTTCCCTCGGCATACATCGCGATGGCCGCCGGTATCAACGCCAGATAACACACGGCGCCGATGATCATTGTCGCCGTGATTCCCATGGCGATGCTGATGCCCACTGCCATCGAGGACGCCAAGACTCCACTCGCGCCATTGACTCCCCAGAACCAGGGCGTGGGCTTGCCATCGACACGTGTGACAAGACGCATACCTGTCGGAAAGCCCCAACCCATCAGCATTCCTCCCGGCGCGATGACGAGCACGCACCATAAAGCGCGCGTCGGAAGGGATGCGCCGTCAAACGCCAGCGTGATCGCCGGAAGAAAGACGGGCAGCAAAAGAAAATACGCGCCCGTTACGGCGGCCCACAAAACGAGCTTCTTTGAAGTGTTCAACGGAAACCTGTCCGAAATGAGGCTGCCGAGCCCGGTGGAGAGAATGATGGAGAAGAGCACGATGGACAGAGAGTAGACCGGATGACCCAGAAAAACGCTCATCCGTTGCAGCAGCGCAATCTCTATGGTCATGAACCCGACGCCGATCAGCATGAAGTACGCAGTCCCTCCAACAGCCAGCCGTCTCCCAACATCTTTGATAGCGGATCGCAGTGGCAGGAGAATCGTCACAAGAACCAGCAGAAGCGAGATGATGAACAACATCGCAAGCGTGGAAGTTGCGGCGAGGTTTCCCCTGGCAACACCCGTCTCGGCAGGGCCAGACGCCAGTCGGAACATCCGAAAGATGCTGCTCAGAGGTAGCTGATTAAAGAAGAACGGCCGATCATCGTACGCGGGAGTGAGATCGAGTGGAAGCGTGCGGGTGTAGTCCTTCAAAACTTGTGGATTCTGAGAACTCACGATCTGTTTCAGGACCGGTGATGGCGAGTCCGTTTGCGGGCTAAGAAGTACGGAATACTTCAGGTCTCCGGCAACCTTCTGAAGCTGGCTGATCGCACTGTCCGGGAATGGCTGGCGGGAGACGATCAGCGTCGCCACATTCTGGCTTGTCGCGAGAAAGATATTCTTGCGCGGGTCCGGAGTCCCCGTCGCAAACAAACTCGCGACAGCGAGACTGACCATGCGTCCGGTCTCATTCACTTCCCCTGGCGCGTACCACCGGCTCACCGTGAACACGCCTTTTTCAGACAGGTGCCGCAAAAAGATTTCCCAGGCCTCAACGGTGTACAGGCCGTTCTCGCTGAGCGTGAACGCTCCCGCCCCTGTCGCAGCCCACGTATCGATAAGGCTCATCTGAACCACGTCAAATTGCTGAGTCGATCTGGCAAACCAGCTGCGCGCCTCGTCGGTCTCGATCCGCATTTCCGGAATCGTGTTCAGGCCGACATAGTTGGTGTACTGCGAATCGCCCACCAGAAGATTGACGAGTATCGGATTGATCTCAACGCCTGTAACATCTTTAACGCCGAATACCCGTGCGGAAAGCATGTCTCGACCGCCACCAACGCCGATGATCGCGGCGCGCTCGCGTTCAGGCAGGTAATATGCCAGGTTCGTAATGTCATATTTGAGGAAGCCCGCCTTGCTGACGTCCCCCTGGAGTCGGTAAAAGTTCGTTCCTGCGTCGCCATCGATATTCAACGCGAGTTGCTCAAGCTGCCACGAACCCGGCGTGAAAGTCACCGAAGGACCCCACATCTTGGGAAGGCTCGGCCCGAGATCAAACAGGGCAACGCGAGAAAACGAATTCCACTTCTGCAGCAGGATCTGCTCCGATGCAACAGAACGCTCCATTCTTCCGGCTGACTCCACCTTCCCCTTTACGAAAATCGGCCGTAGCCCGCGGTCGGTCATACTGTTTGCGATCGCACACATCAACAGCACGACGAGTAGTGTCCCGCGCATTCCAAGAACGCTTGCCATTGGGAGCTTGTGTTGCGCGGGAACGCCGACACGGGCGCGCGCCACGCATATCGTGGCAACAATCCCAAGGACGCTCACCCACAGGACGGCGGACGGGGCATCCGTCAGATTGAGCAGGGCGAGAGCTGACAAGCACCCCATCGCAGCGCCGATCAAATCAATACCGTATACGCGCCCCACTGGAAACGGACTCCTCGTGAGAGCAAGGCTCATAAAGACGCCGGAAAAGAAAAAGGGGATCGCCATGCACAAGGCGAGTAGCAGCCAAATCACGACAGCCGTGGCGTTGAACGCAAGTACCGGGGCCAATGTCATCTGCAGCAGCAGTGTTCCGAAAGTTGCAGCGGAAAATCCCGCGCCAACGTATGCAAGATCATCGGACAAGGTCCGTTCGGAAAACCTGTCGCCCATGAGATAGACCCATACAGCGCCCGCGGTGAGACCAAACATCGCCATGCTGATGACAAAGAAAGCCAGGTGGTACCAGGCAACGACCGATAGAATTCGAGTCTGAACTACCTGGAGAATGAGCGTGCACGCGGACATGATAAAAACGCCTGCATAAAAAGAGCGTGCATTAGAACGAGAAAGTGACTGCCCTCCCAACCCGGTGGTGGTCATAGGATCTCCCCTTTATAAACATTGCATCCTTGCACACTGACGAACCCCTGGAAACTCATATTGCTTCAGGTATGCCCAGACTGGAGTAGCCGCGACATCGGCGACCAAGCCACAGATACAGAGTGCCGCCATTCGGAGCATGAATCCTATAACTTCGGAATCCCTCGATCAAATGTCCTCTTGTCGTTGTGGTCTCGCACACGAGCGCGTATTCTCACGCCGATGGGCAATAAGCCATAAGGAGACCTGATGAATCCTCTTGAAATTGCAAATCAATACTTCGACGCCTGGAATCGCCGAGATGCCGCAGCGATTGTGGCAACATTCGCTGACGGCGGCACGTATTCTGATCCGACGTCGGGAACGCTGACGGGTAGCGCGATAGGTTCGTATGCCTCGCAGCTTTGGACAACTTTTCCGGACTTGAGATTTGAAATCGTCAGCGCCGGCCAAACTGCACCAGATGCTGTGGCCGCTCAATGGGTGATGCGAGGCACAGATACCGGCGGCTTTGCTGGATTACCCCCCACGGGCCTTTCCGTCACTCTGCCGGGGGCTGACTTTTTGACGGTTTCATCCGGAAAAGTGAGATCCGTCCAGGGTTACTTCGACAGTCGTGGAGTGCCTGACCAATTGGGGCTTCAGATTGTCGTGCAACCCAGGCGCGCGGGGCCGTTTACGTTTGGAACTGCTATCGCTGTACAGTCTGGCAAGGAGTCAAAACCCGGAGCTTTCAGCATCACAGAGCTAAAAGCGGCGCCAGGTGAGGCTGAGAAGGTTTCGGAATACAGCCGCCAGATCGGCATTGAACTGGGGGATATACCTGGCTTCATCGGTTGGGTTGGCCTCACGATTGGCGATCGCATGATGACGGTCACTGCATGGGAGGACATTTCCAGCATTGACAAGCTCCGTGGAGAAGGGAGCCACAAGCAGGCGCTTGACGCGTTCATGCAGGGGAAGATCGGAGACGGCGGTTACACGAGCGTCTGGGCTCCGTCGCGAATCAATCCTCAACGCGTGCGCTGCCCCAACTGCCGAATGATGACTGCGTATGAGAAGACGCAGGGGCAATGCGCATGCGGCACAACGCTGCCGCGGCCCCGCCCCTACTGGTGAGATCGGGTGACACGCGGAAATTGCTTCCTTGAAACTTCGTTTCCGTGGCACCGTTAAGAGCCCACCGTATACGGGGTAACACATCTCGGGAGGAAAGACAGTCACTTGCAGTCTGTTACACCAGTCGCCGCGGACCCGGTTCCGGCGACTGTAGATCGCGCATCACTTATCGTGCTGGGTGCGGCGGCTTTTATGGCCCAGGCCGACGCGCGTGTCATCGATGCGCTTCTACACGTCGTTTCGGTAGATTTCCATACGGTTCCCGCACAAGCGTCAATCGTCATCTCGGCCTATGCGCTTCCCTACGGATTGTTTCAGCTGCTGTATGGTCCCATCGGAGACAGGGTCGGCAAGCTTCGTGTGATGACTTTCTGCCTGTCTCTGTTCTCTGTTGGTACGTTCGCTTGCGGTTTGGTAACAAGTCTGCCCGCTTTCGCCGTCCTTCGATTTCTCACTGGCGCGGCAGCGGCAGCCGTTGTGCCGATGTCGCTCGGATATATTGGCGACAAGTTCGCCTATCAAACCAGGCAGATTGCCCTCGGCCGTTTTATGAGCGCTCTGATGATGGGACAGATTATCGGGTCGTCGCTCGGCGGTGTGTTCGGGGACTATTTCGGCTGGCGAAACGTGTTCTTCGCATTCGGCGCTGTCGCGCTCGCAGTTACCGTCATGCTGGCGCGCGAAGCAAAGCGTGTTCCCGAAAGCAAACAACCTGGACGCAAATTCACATCGTCGATGTTCACGGTACCTGTTGGTGGAGTAATCCTGTTTATCGGCATGGTCGGGTCCGCATCTTCTCTGCTGGATGTTCTCTTTCTGGCAGCTGGTTCGTTCCTGCTCCTCATCGCCCTCGTGACGCAGTACGGTTACCTGCTCAAACGGCGAAGCGCACAGGTGATTCTCGGCACTGTCTTTTCCGAGGGGTTCTTTGTATTCGGCGGACTGGGATATCTCGCGTCATCACTGACGGATCGATTTGGAGTCGCCTACAGCACAGCCGGATTGATGCTTGGGGGCTTCGGCATCGGGGGACTCGTTTACAGTCTTTCGGTAAAGAAACTCTTCACTCGGATCGGCGACCTCGGAATTCTTCTTCTCGGTGGAACGCTTCTCGGCTCTGCCTTTATCGCGATCGGCCTCATGCCGAACTGGGAAAGTTTCATACCCCTGGTGATCCTGCTGGGGATGGGTTTCTATACAATGCATGGAACATTGCAGACTCGCGCGACGGAGATGGCGCCCGAGGCCAGGGGCGCGGCCATCTCCTTGTTCGCCTTCGCGTTCTTTATGGGGCAGTCCGCAGGCCCGCGCATTCTCGGAAGGATTTTGGAATACCGCGGCTATCCCGCCGCCTTTGTCACCGCAGGCATCGGTTTGCTCATTCTGGTCGTTCTGGCACGCACGCTATTTCAATCCCTCGCCCGCCGTTCTTATTGATGGGCAGACGCAACATATGATGCAATAGGCTATGCTTCAACGCAGTTCAGTTGCACTGCGGGCCACCCTGATCCTCTTTGCTGCTGTAGCCTCGCTCCTTTTTGCAACCGATGTGAACGCGCAACCCCGTCGCTTGGAACTGCCTGCGGACACTGCGGACCGTCCGAATACGGATACGGTCGGCGACTCCGAAACAAAGTTTTTCGATCAATTGCGGACATTGTTCGGAAGATTTCGAGATGGAGACCTCGACCGCGCGTTTGAATCAGCACAGTCGATTCAATGTTCTGAGCTTGTCAGCGACAACGGGGAGTGGCGTCCCGTCGCGTTCTTCAACGAAGATCGGCGGTTGGGCGACTGGTACCACAGCAACCTCGAAGAGGTAAAGCGAGAGCTGTCGCAATACGTCTTTTCAGGCTCATGCGGAACCAATCAGAGCAGCATTCGGCTTGTCACGAAGTTCCCTATTTCGGACAGCATTAATCGGTACAACTCCGGCAGGATTCAATTCGACGAGATTCGCATGAACGTCAATCCTGCAGTTGTCGCCTATTTCGAACCGCGCACTCAGATCTATACATTCGAATTGCCTTACCTTTATATCGATCGGCAGAAGAGCGGCCGGGAGATGGTTTACAGTCTGATCGCGCAGGCTATCGACGACCGGCCCGCGAGGGAGGTCACGAACCATTGGGAATGCAAGTCCGTTAAAGCTCGCGATGTCACGTTCCAGTTCCTGATTTGCCAGACCTGGACATTGCCGACCGACCCCGCGGCAAGGAGACAGTCGAGACCGTCATTTGGCTCTTCGGCATATTTCATTCTGTCCGATGGGAGAGAAGCGTCAACCAGCGTGAGACTATCCTTCGGGAATGGTGAAGAGAAGCCTGCGACACCATCGACCGCGGAGCCCCCTCCCACGCCGGCTCCTGCCACAGATACTCCTCAGCCGCCAAATCGGCCAACCACTCAGGCTGTTCCTCCCGTGCAGAAAGACACCCCATCGACGGGAGGCTGGCAAATCCCCGACAGTTCTTCGAAACTGGCGATGCTGAGGGAGAGCGAGTTTCGAGTTCTCTTCAGCGCACAAACCTGGGCGAGCAAGATCGGCTCACCTCAAGTCCTTCTTGATCAGAAGATGCTCGGCATTGACGCCGCGAAACCTCCGGGCTCGGACTACTGCGTTTGGCAACCCGCCTCCGCTTCTCTGGTATCACGCGTTCTTGCGAAAGAGCCCGATAGCGAAGTCTCTTACACGCTCAATTCGATCGACGGAGACGCCCGGACACCCTCTTTTGTAAACTTTGAAATGAAAACGCATAACGGAGCTCGCCTCGGATCCCTCCAATGTTTCTTCCCTCGAACGGGATCCGCAGCAGAAATTCAATTCAGTCGATGGGTATCCGTAGTTGGTGCTCATCTGACTATCGAGACTCGCCCCTGACAACGCCACAAAGTCAGGCGAATGCCCCTTCCATCTTTGGATGTCACTCCGTGTAGAATAAATTCCCTATGAATTCCGCTTCTGTTCGTTTTTTTTGCCTGATTCTGATTCTGAGTTTTGCTTTTTCTGTTTCAGTCGCGCAGGTAGTGCAATCGCCCGGGCCGTTGCCGGGCATGCCACCGGTTCAGAATCCGAATGACATCTACGCTGCGGATCATGCCGGAATGCTGAATCCCGCAGTGAAAAATTTTCCTGAGCGTGTTTATGTTCCAAACACGCAGAGCAACACCGTCTCGATTATCGATCCCACAACCTATAAGGTCACGGCGACTTACAAGGTCGGGGTGGAACCCCAACACGTCGTCCCCTCATGGGACATGAAAACCCTGTGGGTTTTGAATGACATGAGCAACTCCGTGACCGCCATCGATCCCATGACGGGAAAGCTCGGCAACACGTTTCCGGTTGACGATCCCTACAACATGTACTTCACACCCGACGGGAAGTACGCCATTGTTGTGGCAGAAGCCCAGCAGCGGCTGATGTTCCGCGAACCTCAGACGATGAAGTTGGTCAATTCCCTGAAGGTGGATTGCAAGGGCGTCGATCACATGGATTTCTCCTCCGATGGACGCTATCTCATCGCAAGCTGCGAGTTCCACGGCAAACTCATCAAGGTCGACGTCGCATCTCAGAAAGTCGTAGGCTCTGTGGATCTCGATCCCAAAGCGATGCCGCAGGACGTCAAACTTTCACCCGATGGAAAGATTTTTTACGTCGCGGACATGATGTCAAACGGCATCTTCATGATCGACGGGGAGAAGCCGTCAAAGATTGGATTCATTCCCACGGGCAAAGGCGCTCACGGCCTTTATGTAAGCCGAGACTCAAAAGTGCTCTACATTTCAAATCGGGATGAAGGCAGCATCTCCATCCTGGATCTCGCAACCTCGAAGCTCATTAACAAGTGGCACCTTCCCAATGGCGGCAGCCCGGACATGGGCGGAGTTTCCGCAGACGGAAAAGTGCTGTGGCTTTCGGGCCGGTACCATCAGGAGGTTTACGCGATCGATACAGGCGATGGCCACCTGATTGCGCGAATCCCCGTGGGCAAAGGTCCTCATGGGCTCGCCATCTTCCCTCAGCCCGGACGTTACTCGCTGGGACACACGGGAGTGTATCGATAAGTAATCCAGTCGATGGGCAGCGCGCTGCCCATCGACTAATCCTAACGTGAAATCAGGCAACGGCTGCATTGCCGAGGGCCTGTAGCACTGCCTGCGACACTGCCTCGGGAAACTCCTCATGCATGAAAAGCTTTCCCCTCGCGATCGATCGGAACTCGACGACATTGGGGAACTGTGAAGCCATTTCTCGGGCAAGAGGTTCCGGAAAAGTTGGATCGGCCGAGCCCCACACGAACGAAACCGGCATGGTGAGACTGCGATGGAGGATTTCAAACCGGTCAACCCGTTCGAAATTCATGCTGAACAAAAAGCGCAAGGCCAGCGCAATCCTGCTGCGAGAAATTAGCAACGGCGCCAGGAATTCTCGGCCTAGCTCGGTCTCGATCAACTCAGGAGTCTGGAAGCAACCTCCGAATCCCATACCAGATCGTCTCCACATACGGCTTGATAGCATTCGCTGGTATATGTGGACACCGCCCGGTACGCGAGCAAGCCTCTGATAGAGCGAAATCCATGGGGGGCGATGGCCGGGAATCTCCGTGTTCGTCAGCACGATCTGACGAACACGGTCAGGTTCCAATAGCGCGAGTTCCCGTGCAATCCACCCCCCGGAGTTATTGGCGAGCATGGCGTACGATGAGACTCCAAGAGCGCGCAATGTGCCGCTGAACACTCTCGCCTGCCCCTCTGAAGAAAAGTCCTCAGCATCTCGCGACGAGGAATGCCCGAGACCGACAGAATCGATCGCGTAACACGTAAAATGCTTGCCAAGTTCAGAAAGGATTTTTCTCCAGGTGTGTCCGGACAACGGATATCCGTGGAAGAGCACCAATGCCGGCCCCGTTCCCGATTTCCTATAGCAAACGGTGGCCGATCCGACCTCCAGAAAGTGCAAGATTGCAAACTCTGAGAGAGTGTCGCCCATTTATCTATCATCCCATGGACGGCGCTCCTTGAGGCGGAACGACATTCGCCATAGAACTAAGACGCTGGGAGTAAAGGCAACGATCCGCCACCACGTGTTTGCGAATACAGCTTTGAGCGCAGAGACAATCGTATAAGAGGGATTTCGGCCAAATAACCAGAAGTAGCCGGTCAGCGCCGCGGCCGTTACGGTAACCCACGCCAGATGTTTGAGCATGAGGGAAAAGAAGTAATCGATCTTGCCGATGATCGCTCCGATGCGGATCGAAGCCAGCGAATCTACCGCCTGCTGCAATCGGTAGATAGACTTGATCCCTGATTCGATACCGCTTTCGATGGCGATAAATGTTCTTCTTCGCGCCAGCCGGTGCAGCCTCTTGAATACGCGTTTCTTTGCGCGCTTGCCGGCGCCTTTTTCATAAAAGCGAAACTCCCGGTAAGGATCCTGCTCGTGATCGAGCCTGACGGAAATAGTATCGGTCAGCATGGAAGCTCGAATCATGCGAAGCGTATTCAATCTCATCGGAACCTGAAACTCTCGGCAAAGATTCAGAAAGCCGATCCAGAGACTCGAAGGACTTCGCTCCGACCAGGTAGCATGTTTGCTTTTGATTGCATAAAGATTCGTCCAGAATTCACTCTCCAGGCGCTGGCCAAATTCATCTCTATCGATCGGGGGCAAAGGCTCAATGATGCCGAGAGCCGCCTGAACCATTCCCCCGACGTCATTCACGCTCTGAGCGTCGAACCATCGACGCCATGAATTCAACTCCTTCCTGTTGAATGACCCGCAGGATCCGAAGTCGATCAGGACAAGCTTGCTGCCAGGCTGCACGAGAATGTTCGCCGGGTGAAGATCAGCATGAAAAAAAATATTCTCAAAGTTATTGAAGCGGGCAATCATTTGAATGCGGCGGGCGACGATTGTACGCTCGATGTTCATCTCGTCGAGCTTCTGCAATGCGGCGATATCATCGCTTTCGATCGCACGCAGGATTTCGGATACCCAGACGCCGGAGACGAACTCTGACACCATGACCTCGTCATTCGAGTACTCGAAAAAGACCCGCGGAACCGAGGCAAAGCTGAACTGCCTGGTCTTGCGAATTCGGCGCCGATAGAGTTCGCTGAAACGGGCCTCGCGCACGAAGTCGAGCTCTTCGGTCAGCATTGACCGAAGTTCATGGACAAAATTCGTGGTGAAACCGGGGGCCAGCACGGCAAGCTCGACCAGATAGATGAGCCAGTGCAAAGCCCGAAGATCTGCGGCGAGACGTTGTCCGACGCCGGGCCTGCGAACTTTGACGGCGACTCGTTCACCCGTTTTGAGAATGCCTTGATAAACGCAGGCAACAGATGCCGATCCGATGGGGTTGTTGTCGAATACCGCGAACACTTCCGATAGAGGCTTGCCTGTTGCACGCTCGATGATGGATATCGCCTGATCCGCGGGAAACGGCGGCAACGCATCCAGCAGCTTCTCAAGTTCGCGCGTGTAGGCATAAGGCAGCAAGTCCAGGCGCATCGAGAGCTGCTGCCCGATCTTGACGAACGTGATTCCCATCGTTTCGAAGGTTTCCCGCAGCCGGCGAGCACGGGTTTCCTGCGTGCTGCGTCGCCTCACCCAATCCCACAAAACGCCCAGGCCAAACAGCAAGATGCCACGGATCCACAGCACAACGCGGGACAGCGTGCGCAGTGGACCCACATGGAATTCGAGTGACCTGGGCCGCTCGGGCAATGCGGACGCTGGTGCAGTTTCCTTTACGCCAAGTTTGGCGGGACGCGGGAGGTTGTGAACGACCGTTTCCGCTGGGGACGAATCCGAACTCGGTGGAGCGTTCTCACTGAGCCACTTTTCTGTTGAAGCGTCGGCGATTCGCTGAAGTTTTTCCCGCCGCCGAAGCCGCGCGCGCCACGATCTGCTGGTTAATGACTCTTCGCGCCAGTCAACTACAGGCTCCGGATCAAAGCTCTCGGCTATACCCTCGGGACGGTGGCCGTTGGAATTGAATGTTGAGGACACGATTGAGAACTCCGCTCTGTCGCCTGCTACGGCGATTGGTTAACTCGTCATGTTTCCGAAGGCTGATGATCGAAGTGCGGCTCGTCCGTGGCTGCTCGCTCCGTATGTCGCGGCCGCCATGCCTGCATCCTTCGGTCGATATCTTCCCGTATAAGTTGGAATGCGTCCTTCAGGGCGCCTGGCCGCGTGCTCCGATTGATCAGCGTCCGCGCGGTGGCAGAAGCGAGTGCAGCCGGCCCGAACAATTGTCGCGGTCGCCTGCGATGAAAGAAAATATCGAGAAAGTCTTTGCGCAGCTCGTCGTCCTTCGCGACCCGGCGAAGCATCTCCAGACGTACCGGGGAAATCGTGCCACGCTTGCCGATATCGGCAGCAAACCAGTAATGCTGCAACGCATCGGCGTCGCGCCATCGCCACCAGCGGCGCAGTTCCGCATCTCGCTGCGCCGGCTTCCCAAATCCTCGAACGATGGCTGCCGACAGCCTTTCGACCTGCCGAAGCGCATCGGAAATTCCCTGCCCCGGCGTTGGATCCTTAAAATGTCCCGAGTCGCCGACGAGAACCCAGCCTGGACCGGCCGCTTCCCTAAAGAAGCCTTCAAATCGCTTCAGACCACGGAACTTCGAGTCGCGCTTCGCATTGGAGAGAGCATCGGCGAGGGGCGGGCAACGGCCCACAGTCTTCCAAAACCAGTTGTCACTGTCCGCTCGGAATGCATTGAAGTACTCGACAGAGGGGCAAAGGATCACCAGGAAGAGGCCGTCATCCGCGGGCGCTGCAACCACGAAGTCGTCTCCCAGCCGATGATAGTAGAGCTTCTCCACTGGCAAGTGTGGCACGCCGCGCAGGTACGTCCAGGAGCTCATTCTCTCGCTCTGGGTCACGTGGTATCGCCGAGCTCCCACCAACTGTGCCACTGTGGACAATCGCCCATCCGCGCCGACCACGAGATCGGCTGAGAGTTTCGAAACTGTCCCGTCCCGCCCCTCCACGCGTACTCCCACAACGCGATCGTTCTCTTTGATGAGCTCTATAAGACGAGTCTGAAGGCGCACGTCAACGCCGCTTTGCCTGGCCATGTCCACGAGATGTACATCCAGAGAAACGCGCCTCACACATAACATCGGAATTCTCACGTCCGATTCGCGCAGACGCGGTGAGCCGGACATTTCGACATCTTCGAACTTCATGTAGCAGTCCGATACCGGTGGTGCGCCGGACTGCATTACGGCATTCAGCACACCGAGTCGTTCCAGTACTTCAATCCCACTGATCTGGAACATGTGGGTGGACAGAGTGTCGCTGGGAAATCCGACTTGATCGATCACGCACACTCTGAAGCCGGCACGGGCGAGAAAAGTGGCAAGGGGTGATCCGGCGCAACGCGCGCCAACAACAACCACATCGAATCGTTCACTACCATTCATACGTGACATCGACACCTCACGCAGCAGTCGGACGAGCAGCCACTGGGGACGTATTCGTCGGAGGTTGAGCTTCAAACTTCGCAATTTCCGACCACCGTTTTCCAATGGCTGTCAGAATTGTGAACAGAGTAAAGCCAACTCCCGCGAACACGAATGTCATTACAAGACACGGTAGCAGGTAGACGTAGGGCATGCGGATTTGCGCGGCCTTGCGGGCCATCCACGAACCGACGACGAGATCCATACCGATAATGTTCAGCCACGCGACCAGCAGCAACCCGGGATTGGCAAACATGGCATAGACTCCCTCAAGCTCGATGAACTGCGTAAGAGTTGCTACAGGCGGCTGGAACCAATACGTAACGAGCAGGTACGTGTAGGTCAGCGAAAGTATCAGGGGCACGATCAGGCCTGCAAACCAGAAATTTGCCCATCGCTGTCGGGGAAAAAGGATCAACGCAAGCCAGCCAATAACCACGATCCCCATCACAACGAAGTAAAGGTAATGTGGAAGCTTCTCGATCATTCGCTACCTCCTATACCGCTCGCCGGGCAGCAGCAATGTTTCGCGCAGTTTCACCGGGAACCTTTGCAAAGCCCGCCCTGACCGGCGGCACCGGGTGCCATGGCGGCAGGTTCGGACTCACCAAATACCAGTAGGCTCTACCGTTGACGACATTGACGTCTGTGTAAGTTGTCCCATGGATTCGATCGGACCCTGGGTCATCGGCGAGCAGGTAGTCACCGCTGATCGACTCGGCGCGTGTCACCTTGTATGAAACTGCTCCTTCGACGGGCGACCATCGGAGCAGCACAGCACCGTCGCCCGGTATGGTCACCAGTCCCGTGGGTTCAGCGGTGGCCTGCCAGACAAAAACGCCCTTCACCAGATTCCACAGCATGCGCTGCAGTTTCTGTATTCCGCCGGTTCGTCGCGCCAGGCTGAGATTAGCGTCAAGGTAGTCATACAACTGGTCGTTACCGAAGTTTTCGGACAAGTACCCAATGAAGGTGAGGATATCGAAATTCGCGAGACGAAAACTGACGCGGCCATCAACAAAACAGAACTTGTCAACCACCGGAACGAGAAGAGGAGTCTTGGATCCTTTTCGTAGAATTCTGAAGCGCCAGTTGATGAGTATTTCTCGTTCGTTAGCCGCCCAGGAGACAACCTCGCCACGCAACTCGGGAAAGTACTTGAAAATCAGAATGAAGTTTGCGGCAGCCTGTTTGGCTCCCTTCGAGACTCCCGACGGATCGATCATCACGGCGAGGTTCGTGAAGACGAATTCGTTCCAACTGCTTGGGTCGCCCGTATGCCAGATGCCGTTGAACCACTCGACATATTGCTCAGAGGGGGACTTGTGGGAATGGGGATTGATCCAGATAGGATACGAACCGTCCTTGCGCCTGCCGACGTTGTCTACGAGGGGTTGGGCTTCAAGGTACGACGGCGTGAACTCGTCCTGCTCTGGTGAATTGTAAAACTCCGTCGACCCTTGAAAGCATCCGTCCGGACAATCCTTCCTGTTCGGGCTGACCATTAGGTCCGGATCCTCGTAGTTGTGGAGTCCGGTGGAGGAAATCGCCGAAGACGCCAGGCTGGGGCGCCATAAGGAGAATCGCCATGTTGGCTTCGACTCGAGGACGTGTCGAAGGAACCGCGTCCGATAACACCGTATCCTTGCGCGGGAGCGCGCGCTCACGACGCAACTCCAACCCGCGAATGCAACTGAAGGCTTTTGCTCTGCGATGGAACTACGCAGATCAAATCCAACAGTTGCGCCAAGCCTTCGGATGATAGTTCTTCCAGCTTCTCGATCATGCGACATCCTTCGGCGGCGCGTTCAACACCAAGCACCGGAGTAGCCGCCTCTACGAATTTTCGTTTCATCAGCTCGCGTGGCTGTTCTGTGGGATCGCGGGTTTCCGCCCCGGCAAAGCCACGAGGTATCGATACGGAGCGGCTGAGCAAACGGCCATCGGAAAGACGTATCTCGACGCGGGCGCCTATGGGCTTGGCGGAGCTACGAAAGTCGAGCGGCGCAGTTTCACCGGCGCTTGCAGTCAATGCGACAATGAGTCGCGCGGTCTCGCTGAGATGACGCCAGCGTCCTCTGCCGCCGAACGCAGTTCCCGCAAGACTCCAACCAAAAAGAGCAGCCTGCCATCGGGGCAGTCGACGCATGGCGGCTCCAATGGGAATATCTGCGATAAGAGCATCGCGAGTCAGCTTCAGGTCATGTCGGCTTCTGACGCGTGATGCCAGCGTCCAAACTTCCGGCCGGCGGATCCATTGCCGTTTCAGCTGTTCGGTTCCAAACTGGCGCGCAAGAATTGCCGACGCTACCGTAAATGGAGTCGAGAATGTCAGCGTCGAGATACGCGATTCAGCACCGTCCAGATAAGGAGCCGAATGAGCATCCACGCCAATCACAAATAGCGACGACCACACGTCGACAGAGACGACGTCCGCGGCTGAGAAGTTATGGGTATGAACCAGATCAAGCGTGGCATCGAGAGCGGAACACAGGTATCCGCAAACCGGGTAGATTTTGTAACTCGAAGTCTCGGTGTGCCAGCGCTCGCCGAGTCCACCCAGGAACTCACGTACCGGAACACGCGCGGCCGTCGCGAAGAATCCTCTGGAATCGTCCAGCACATTCTTGCAGGTCGCGAGACCCGCACGAATGGCGTCCACCGACTCAAATCCGATGCGGATTGGCCACGCGGCGCTCAGCGTCTTCGCATCCGAACCCAGGAATGCCGGGTAAAGAGCGCGTGCAGGATAGGAAAGAGAAAATCCTAGTGCATTCGCAAATGCATCCGCGTTCATGCCCTCCAATTTGGCTCGCGCCGCGCACGCGGCCAAAAGATGAACGTGCGTTGCCATCTGTCCCCGTGTGGAACCAACCGCACAGACCATATTGATCCGGGCTGCTATCTCGTTCGCGACGATTTGGGCAAGGAGCAGGTCCGCTCCGGAATGGCCAGCCGACAGGGCCAGCGGAGTCAAAACCGACGAGTGGCCCGTGTGTCCGCCCAGCATCACGTCATCGAAGTCCAAGACCATCGACCAGGCTGCCATCAGCATCGCCGCGTGCACGGGCGTTGTTGCGACTCCGGTCGGGACAATTCTTGCAGGCCCGGGCCCGGGTGCCGGAAATGCGTGCTCAAGAGAATCTCCGAGATCGCTTTCCCTGCCGCAATACACTGCGGACACAATCGACAAGACCTGGTTGACCGCGTGTTGACGAACTCGCACTGGAACGTCTTCCAGCCTTAAACTGGTCGCCCACTCTGCGAATTCCTGAAGAACTGTTCCGCTCATAACGAAGCCCCCTCGAGGACTTGCGCCTCGTTCGCCTCACTTACCGTGGAGGTGCATCACTATCAATGCTTCGGGGGCAAAAAAACTCATGATCAAGACGACAGCGCCGTATTCCCCTCCGTCTCGGAAATAAATTTCGGCATGTCGTGGGACTCCTCCATGTTTGTATTCTCGGAACGGTCCACTCGAACCTGGAATCCCAGCGTTTCGGCGAGCCGCTCTATTTCAAAGACCTGATCCATTCGGAGATCGAAGCCGAGGCTCATGTCTTCATAACGCTTTTCCATCGCCAGCATCATCGTCTCGCACATGCAGGCATAAGCGTTGTTTGCACCGAGCGTTGCGTTGTTGAATCCCAGAGAAGCGCCGAATGGCAGCCGTATGATGCCGCCATCGAAAACCTTCACGTCGCGTCGCCTGCTTCTCACGTCATCGGCTACATTCGAGGGGCGCGACACATCGCAGACGATCGAAGAAGGGCGCAGTATTTGCGCCGTAACAAGGTGATCTGTACTGTTGGTGCAGCAAATGACGACGTCGCATTCCGGAATGAACCTGGCCGCATCCACAGAAACCGTGACCGCTCCCGACCGGCTGACCAATTCCTTGCCCAGGCGTACCAGGTTTGCGCGATCCGGCTTTTCCGGCACATTGAAGTCAAGCTCGGCGGCCCACGCCGCGACAGATCCTTGATGGCAGACCTGGGGTCTTTGTGGATGTCGCATGGACCAGACAATCCGTCCCGATACCTGGCACAGGCGTTCGTGACTCTCTTGCGGATGCGCAGGATTACCCAGTAAAACCAGCCGGCCTACATGGGGTGCCAACAGGACCGAAAGCGCCTGACCGACCGCACCGCCGGCACCAATGACAGCCACCGTGCGTCTGGCCAGAGTCCACCCCCGCTTTGCAGCAACCATTCGAACGCCGTTACGAGCAGCCACGGCAGTGTAGGAATTTCCGGTAGTCACCGGCGGCAGGCCGGAACCTTTGAGTGCCAGCCCGCCTTGGGTCACGACCGAGGTATAGGCTCCAAGACCAACGATCCGTGCTCCACGTTTTTGAGCAAGGCGGACCGCCGCTGCGACTTCCAAAACTCCTTCGTGAGGCGGCATGGCTTTCAGTTCTTCTGCTCGACGCGGAACGAGAATGAACTCGCCATACGCAGATTTACCGTTCTTGCCTCGAACGCGCGTCTCTCCAATAACCATCGGTTCGAAATTGTCCGCAAAAGTCGCGGATAAATTCCTCAGTTGTCGTTCCGAGAGAACCGATAAGTTACGGTCCAGGTCCGCATAGTCGTTCCATGTGAGCGGGTGCACGAGGAAAGCAAAGCGGCCCTCATCGTGCTGCGGCTCCGCAAGCCGGCGCCGCGGAGGAGAGACGATCGCAGAAGCGGACACTCGTGGTTTGTCGATCTCCGACAGAGGATAACCGGTTACCTGAGCCGTCAATGCAACGAGGTCCCCTTGCACTATCCGCTGGAGAACCCTCTCAAACGCCTGCAGGAACCACTCGCATTCCTCCCAGGTGGCGGTGAGAGGTGGTTCGATGCGGACGACACCTCCCTGATTGAGAGTACAGCCAACCCTCACGGCTTCGACGTGTAGCAGATGACTGACAACCATTGCGGCAAGGCCTTCTTGTTCACCTAAATATCCCAGCAGCCCATCCTGGACGGAATAACGATTGAGCCCGAATTTCAGGCCCAGCAGGTAACCGCGGCCCCTGACTTCACCGATCAAGCCCGGATAACGATTCCCGAGAGCCAGAAGTCTTTCCTTCAATTTGGCGCCGTTACTTGCGACGTTACGAATCAGGGCGCCGCCATCCCGCTCCAAAAGATCGAGTGTGGCAATTCCAGCACGACAGGCGAGCGTATTTCCGGCAAATGTTGACGTGTGCTTCAACCCAAATTCAGCGGAATAGGCCTCGGCCGTCGCAAGGCACGCTCCGATAGGCACGAGACCGCCTCCAAGAGCTTTAGCGACCGTCATGACATCCGGGGTAATGCCTAGCTCGCGGCAAACAAACATCGTGCCTGTGCGCCCGAGGCCCGTCTGGATTTCATCGGCAACAAACATCGTGCCCGTGTCGCGGCAGGCCTTGCGGGCAAGTCGGAGATAACCTGCGGGAGGCTCAACGATCCCGCCTTCTCCCTGTACCGGCTCAACCATGAAACCCGCATAGCGATGGGTGGAAAGAGCAGAGCGGAGCGCAGTGATGTCACCGTATGGGACATACTCGAAACCCGGCGCCGGGGCGCCAAAACCCTTCTGATATTTCTCCTTGTCCGTGGCTGAAAGAGCACCGAGAGTTTTACCGTGAAAACTGTTTGTCGCCGACAGTATGTCGAGACGCCCTGTCCCGGACCGGCACAGCTTGATCGCAGCTTCCACGGCTTCCGCACCGCTGTTAGCGAACGTAACGTAGGCCATTCCCGGCGGCGCCGCCGCAAGCAGACGCCCAGCCAATTCACTGGCTGCGTTCAAGTAGGAAGGCTGCACAAAGCTGGGTTCCCCACTTTTGTGCACGGCGTTCAAGGCTTCCCAGATCTGCGGAGGATTGAAACCGAACGGTAGCGCGCCATACTGCGCGAGAAAATCGAGATAACGTCGCCCATTCTCGTCCCAAAGCCAGCTGCCTTCGCCGCGGATGAAGACTTTATCCATCCCCAGTTGGCTGAGCATACGGCCCAGCTCTGGATTCACACGCGTGCGAAAGGGATGCTGCTTTGGCTCTATCGCAGGAGACTGAGCGGCAACCGATGGGCGCATGGCCACACTGCCATTGCCTGTGTGCGAGAACTTAGGCACCAGCTTCACAGAACCCGCAACAGCGCCATTGACTCCGTGACTGGCGGACGCGGAGCCCGCGGACGCCGCGAGCGCAGCAGCCGGTGCCTCAGTTGATGCGGGCAGCGTCGTTACAGGCGCGGGACTTACTTTGCGTTTTATCATCTCGGTTGTGCCAGGAGATTTTCCTGACCGCACCGACAGCGCATTCTCCCGAATGCGTTGCACAAGCTCACGCAGAGACGGTTCTCCATGAAATAGGCCTTCGACATCCAATTCCACCGCGAATGTTTTTTCGATGTCGGCGAAAATTGAAACGATTTCTACCGAGTCGAGACCAAAGAGATGGATGGAGTCCGAAGGATTGACTTTGCGCGAAAGATTTTTGGCGCGTGCGGCGATTTGATCGACCAGCCAGTCTTCCAGCGCGTCCAGCGATCGGCCCTGGGGCGCCACAGTTTCCGGCGCTCCCCGAAGAAGCGCACCCTCATCAAGCCACTGCACGACGGGACGAAGCGCTCCATTCATAAAGTCCCGCAACACTGCAGCTCGTTGAGTCTTGCCGCTTGATGTCTTGGGAAGACCTCCGGGACGCAAAAGACAAACCGCGGAGACTTCAACTTCATGCTCCGATGAAACGGCAGCGCGGATGCGATGGACGAGCGCCGTGGTATCGAAGTCATGTCGCGATTCACGGCGAATCTCGGCAGCAATCACCAGCCTCTCCGCATTGCCGACGTCAACCGAAACGGCCGCGACAAAAGTCGGGCGAATTGCCGGGTCGCAGCGTTCAACCGTCTGTTCGAGGTCCTGGGGGATAAGGTTTCGGCCGCGAATGATAATGAGGTCCTTGAGGCGCCCCGTTACATACAGTTCTTCTCGATAGAGGAACCCCAGGTCTCCTGTACGAAGAAACGGGCCGTCGCCATCCTCGAGCCTTGCGCGAAACGTGCTCTCGGAAATGTCGTCCTGATTCCAGTAACCTTGAGCAACGCTTGCACCCGACAGCCAGATCTCGCCGACAACGCCTTCGCCGCAACTACGGCAGTCTGCAGGATCGGCGATCACTACCCGAGTGTTGGCCAGCGGCTTTCCGCAACTGACAATTGCTGTGCCGGCATCGCCGTTGGCCGGCTTCGGCCGATGTTCTTCCAGTGATCTGCGAGAAAATAATTCGGGCTCGGTATGAAATGTACCTACCGCAAAAAGGGTGTTCTCCGCGAGGCCGTAACAGGGAAACATCGCGCCGGCAGGCAGGCCACACGATGCGAACGTCCTGGCAAATCGGCTGAGCGTCTCTGCTCTCACGGGCTCGGAGCCATTGAAAGCAACTCTCCAGCTCGAAAGATCAAGCTTTTCCCGGTCCTCTTCACCGATCCTGTCGATGCAGAGCTGATAGCCAAAATCGGGCGCACCGCTGAAGGTCCCGCGGTATCGAGTGATCGCATCCAGCCACAGCTTCGGCTTCTTGAGAAAATCGACAGGGGACATCAGGTAACAGGACGCGCCGTTATATAGCGCTGCAAGCACCATGCTAATCAGTCCCATGTCGTGGAAAAGCGGCAGCCACGAAACAATAACGGTGTCGCGACAGTGCCGGACGGCCTCCTTCATCAATCGCTGGTTGTGAAGAATGTTCCCATGGCTGACCATGACGCCTTTTGGCTTGGATGTTGACGCCGAGGTGTACTGAAGAAATGCCAGTGTCTCCTCGTTCGTGTCGGGGTCCTGCCACCCATCGCCGACTGCAGCGTCAATACTGTCTGTAATAATCCAATCCAGCCGGGCAAGAGCCGGTGCATCGACAAAAAAGTCGCGCAGCTGCCGAAACACCGCTTCTGTTGTGAGGGCGAACCTCGGCTTCGCGTCTTCAAGAATGGTCTCGAGGCGAGCGAGATTCCGATTCATGCGAGGTGGATATGCAGGCACCGCGACCGTCCCTGCAGCAAGGCAACCGTAGAACGCGCAGATGTATTCAATACCTGCGGGGTATAACAGCAGTGCCCGCTCGTTACGGTTTGGCCGGTGCTGCTGAAGCAAAGACGCAATCGTGCGGGATCGTCTCTCGAGTTCAGAGAACGTCAAACTTCCCGCTTCCTTGCTTCCTGAAAGAAAAGTGTAGGACTGTTTGTCAGGCAGTTCCTGCGCCCGCTCGCGCAATACATTTACTACCGAAATGGTCATACCGCTTTAAGAGGTCCATCGTTAGAGCGCCAGAAGGAGGGCAAGCGGCTCCCCGCATCAAAAGCAGTTTGTTTAGGAATGACCTGCCGTGCTTGCAGCGGACGAACAGAAAAGTACCGAAGGTGTAAATACCACGGTGCGCAGCCCAGAAAGAAAAAGCACTGGTGATCCCTACCATAACCGTTCTGATCAGACTTGCGTTCCCTCAGATAACGCGTTGAGTTCAACAAGAAATCAGGCTTTTGTCTAAAAGGCGGGAAAAGTCTCTTATGCACCGCGGTGATTGTCAAGGGGGGTTCGCTGGTATTGTCTCTGGGGTTTCGACGGTATGTCGACGTTCAGACAAAAACGTCACGCCTTAATTTCGCAGCGAAATGAACTCGTCGCGTTATCCGCGACAGGGCTGGATGACCCGCGACGTCTCAAGATAACTCCTGATTTCAGTCAATTGATTTGCATGCTTGCTCAGATCTGTGTTACAGGTTTGCACCTTATTTCTGCCTGACTGACTGATTGGAAAGCGTACGGGATTTGGGTCCTGCGACCTCACGTGAGGAATAAACAGCGGATCCACCGTGATTGAGAGGTCCATGAACTTTCTGAAACGTGATCGGGCGACTCTTGAACAATTTCTTCCTTCCCTTGATGCGCGACTTGCAGAAATCCCACTGACGGAGATCGAGCAACCCGGAAATTCCGGACTGGCGATGTTACGAGATCTCGCAGGCGCCTCGCTTCTGATTCCGACAAAGTACGGCGGAAAAGGTGCAGTGCCGGTCGAGGCGATTCAAATTCACCGTGCCGTTGCGACCCGGTCGCCATCATTGGCAATCGCGATGACCATGCACAACTTTTCAGTCGCGACTCTCGTGGAATACCTCTTCTATGGCGACTACACCGTTGACCTTCTTAAACAGATCAGCGAGGCGCAACTTCTTGTAGCCTCCGGTTTTGCGGAAGGCCGTGCAGGTACCAGTATCCTGGCACCGACAATGAAAGCGACGCCGCTTGATGGTGGCGGTTATCGAATCAATGGCAGCAAGAAACCGTGCAGTCTGTCGAACTCCATGCACCTGCTAACCGCGAGCGTGGCCGTTCCGAGCGAAAATGGAAGCCGCAGGGGCGTGGCGATCGTGCCGGCTGATGCTGAGGGAATCACTCGCAAGCCATTCTGGAACAGTGCCGTCTTGCGCGGGGCGGAAAGCGATGAGGTCAAGCTGGACAATGTGGCGGTCACAAACGAGCAGGTCTTCTTTCCCGAAGTAGAGGAGAGCCTCGACGCCGTTGAAGCGGGAGGGTTCCTTTGGTTCGAATTGCTGGTATCCGCTTCATATCTGGGCATCGCATCAGCGCTGGCTGAACGTGTCATCCAGGGCAAGCGAGGCGATTCCACTGAACGTGCTCAGCTCGCTATCGACCTCGAAGGAGCGATGGCGGCTCTCGAAGGTATCGCTCGGGCAATGGCAACTGGGGACCGCGGCGAAGCAATCCTTGTGCAAGCTCTTCTCGTGCGCTATTCGGTGCAACGCAGTATCGAGCAGGCGAGCGCAAGGGCTGCGGAATTGTTAGGCGGCATGGCTTTCATCAACTCACCAGACGTCGCCTATCTGCTTGCAGCGAGCAGGGCTCTGGCATTTCACCCGCCGTCGCGCTTGAGCATTTCCCCAGCAATTGACAGTTATCTGATGGGTAATCCTATGAGTGTCTCGTGAATTCGCTGATGGGCAGATCATGGACAAAGAAAATCTATTCCATACGCGACCAATCTACGGCCTCGTTCGCCTTGACTGGTTTTTTGTCGGGCTGATTCCTCTCATCCTGGTGGTCCTAAACTGGAGAGACGTCGACTGGTGGCGCTTCACGTACGCCTTCCTGCTGCCGGATCTCATTGGCACGCTTCCGGGGCTTTATATTTATTACGGACGGAGAAAGGGTCCCCATCGTTCGATTCCTTCAGCCGTCCATATTCTCTACAACTTTGGCCATTGTTTTGGCGGCGTCGCTTTCTTTTGCGCCATCTGGTGGCTCGCCACCGGAAAACTCGAATGGGCAATGCTCGCGTTCCCGATTCATTTGTCCGGCGATCGATCGATCTTCGGCAACATCTACAAGCCGCTCGGCACTGCATTCGAACCCGTCAAGCATGAAGCCTTTAAGCGATTTGAGGACGAGTATCAGTCTGCCGGCAACTGGTGAACGCATTGATCGATTCAGGAGGGAGTAATTGCATGAGCAAGCCTTCAAGATCTCGCGCAGCGGACTGGAACGCGGCTCCCGGCTTGATGGAAGGCGCCAGCCAGATTGAACTGACGGCTCAGGATTGCGATCTGGACTACTGGTTCTCCGAAGTAACGCAGGGGACTCTTGCAGGCCTTGTCCGCGGGCATACACCGAACGCACGTATACCCGATCACATGCTCAAGCCCGGGCCGCTGCGCGATTCCATCATGAGCGAACTCGCTTTCAGGTCCATCGCTGAAGAAAAAGCGACTCGAGCGATCAGCTACATCGTTGCTTCGGCGCCCGACGTCTATACGATGGAATTCTTCGGGACACAACTCATCGATGAAGCGCGTCATTCCCGAGTCTTCCGCGGCCACCTCATGGAACTTGGCGTTCCGGAAGACGAACTGGCCGCGACAATTCAACGGATCAGCGGCGCAGATAGCAGCGCGATTCTGGAACCCCTGGAACAATTCGCATTCCCAATGATCCGTGATCAGCGCGATTTTCTGGCGGGCGTTGTCATGCTGACCATTCTCGTCGAAGGAGTCCTCGCACCATCGGCGGAACTGTCCGAGAGAAAGTGGCGCGTTCTCGATCCCGCGGGAGCCGAGATTGAGCGTGGAGCGAATATTGATGAGATCCGGCACCTCACGGTCGGCAGCAGCGTTGTTCGAGAATGCTTGAGGAAGCGACCCGACGAAAAGAGCCGTGTCCTGGACATTATCGTGCGGGGCCGCCAACTGTGGGCAAATCTTCCGACCACCGAGGTGATTTTCAAACGCGAGATGCTGTTTCAGGAAGGCATGCGTCAGCATGCCGATGTTATCGGCGAGTATGAAATTTGGAGTGGAAGGCGTCTTATCGACACAACGCCGGAGGAACGTCTGTCGGCTGCAGCGAGTTGGTCGGCCGACATGCAGAATAGCCGCCTCCAATACATGGGGCTGGCGGAGGCAATCCTGTGACATCAAACGCTCCTCGGATCTCTGAGAGTGGCGCGCCCTCAATGGAACATCTGGTCACCGCAGTGCGGCGCGGCTTGGGTCTGAGCGATACCGCCCGCATTTCGCTTCAAGAGGAAGCAGATCTCGCCAACATCAATTATGTCTATCGCGTCGAAACCCCCGACCGCACCCTCTACCTGAAAGTCGTGCCCGAACGGCCGAAGCGATTCCCCGTGCGATTGCCGCGCGAGCGTGTCTTCTCGGAAGCCGAAGCCTTGCGGCGCTTCCGATCGCTGGCTGATGGACTCGTTGTAATTCCTGAGGTCTTGTTTGTCGACTCCCAGGAAATGGCTTTGGCGATGAGTGATGTCGGCGTCGGAAGACAGGTTCTATTCGGTATCCTCTCCGAGCAATTCAACCTGCTTGAGGAGCAGGCAAACGCGCTGGGTCTCTCGCTGGGCAAGGTCCACTTGGGTACGCGGGGAAGCGGGTCGCTTCGCTCTGCCACCGAAGAGGCGATGCTTCGCAAAATTGTCTTTGACGGACTTCTTGCGCCTGGAGCGATGCAGGCATTCCCCGATGCCTGGGCAGCGGTGTCCGCGGAAATGCAGAGTCATACGGAGTGTCTCATCCACGCAGACCTCTGGAGCAAAAACCTGCTCGTGAAGCGCGGTGAGCCGATCGCCCTGGTTGACTTTGAGGGCGTATGTTACGGCGATCCCGCATTCGATCTGGGCACCCTGTCCGCTGTTGCGTTATTGCCTGCGCTCGAGAAGCTGGAGCTGCTTCCTGCCGCGCTCTCCTTCATTGACCGGCTCCTGGAATCCTGGAAGTCCAGTTGCCGTTCAGACGACTGGGCTGAGCAGGTCTTGCCGCGCACCTTCCGGGCTACCGCGACTTTCCTGGCAACGCGAGCGTTCGGGCCCTTTGCGTATGTGATGAGCGAGGCCGCCAGACGTCGCATTGGCACCCTCGCACGCTCATTGGCGTCCGATCCACCACCCCAGAGCGTGGGCGCCTTCCAATCTGTAATTCACCGCCACATTGCGCTTTCATCCCTTACCGGGTAGCCGGGATGCGCGCGCATGTTTACAAATCGATCGATGAAATCGGGTTGAGCCGGCTTGAGAAGCTACCAACCGGTCTGGATTTTTCCTTCGGGCTTCTGCGAGCGATGGAACGGTCGCTGTGGGGAGATCTACTTGTCCGATATGTGACCGTCGAAAACGACGACGCCCTCATGGCCTTCACTCCCGTTTACGTCGGCAGCAATTTGAACTTCAACGCTTTGTTGCCAAAGCTCCTGCAGTCCGGCTACAACGCGATGGTTCGCGGGCTCGGTATGCACATGGCCACTCGAGCCGCGCTGGTGGGCTCTCTAATATCGGACCGCGGCTGGATACCAATGCTTCCCGAAGTCGAAGATCGTGCAGGGGCTTTGCGGCTCATGCTCGGAGAGTTCGACCGCATTTCGAAAGAGCACAAGGTCCAGCTCTGCATGGTCAAAGACATTCACCGCGATTTTCCGATGGAAGATCGTAAGCTCATTCGTGATTCCGGATTTACTGAGACCTATTCTCTGCCCACAATCCGAATCAATACGGCGTACACATCTTTTGAGGAATACCTTGCAAAGGGCCTTTCAAAAAACGGCCGCAAACATGCGCGTAAGCAGTTTCATAAGGCTGAAGGAAAGTTCTCGTTGCGCGCGATAGAGAACTTCGAGCCTTGGATCCCACGCGTATTCGCGCTTCACCGTGCCGTATTTCACCGAGCCAAATACCAGTTCGAAGAGCTACCGCCTCGTTTTTTCGCCGAATCTGTGGGTTCCGTCAATCCGAAAAGCGAACTCGTGATCTGCGAGCGGGCCGATGGCCGAATCGTCGGATCACTGTTGATCTTCTACAACGGGCAGGAACAACAGAACAAACGCATTGGCATCGATTACGACATCGCCGACAGCGGATTGATCTACAACCTTCTGAACTACACAGGCATTCAACGGGCCATTGACCGCGGAATCCAGACACTCTGGCTTGGGCAAAGCTCCTATGTGCCGAAGAGCCGGCTGGGTGGCGAACTGGACGACCAATTCTTGTACATGAGGGCGTACGATCCGATCCTCAAACCGACGTTGCCGCTGCAACGGCTCTGGATGGCGCGGTATTCAGCTGAGAAGGTTCTTGCCGGCCTGGAAAAGGGCATGTCGATATGACGAGCCGCAGAGTTGTTCTCACAGGATCGACGACCATCATCGGCGCCGAAGTGCTGCGGCGATTGTTCGCGCGGCCGGAGATCACCGCGATCCATCTGTTGTTGCCGGCTGAAGAGTCTGTTCGCGAACGCGCGGCAAAGCGCCTGGAAGCTCATATCGGTTCTCTGCCAACGCACGTTGTGACAACGCCCTGCGATCTACGGCTGCCCCGATTCGGCATGTCGCCAGCTAAATGGAAGGAGTTCGCGGACTCGTTCGATCTCGCCGTTCATTGCGCGCAACGCGACATCAAAGATCAGAATCTAATCCTCGCTCGCCAGGCGAATCTTTTGCCTGTCGAGAACTGGATTGATCTCCTGGAAATGAACCAGGAACTTCGCTTGCATCAATTATCGACGGCGTTCGTGGCAGGAAACCGGTGTGGATTATTCACGGAATTCGATCTGGCATGTGGCCAGAGTTTTCGCAACGCGTGGGAACAGAGCCTGTTCGAAGCCGAGGCGCGCTTAAGAGACTCGCGAGTCAGCGACCGTGTAACGATCTATCGGCCGAGTCATATCCTCGGACCCACGGCCTCCGCCCAGCCTTTTGATTTTGGTGGCGCATATCCCCTGTTCGGCACGCTTGCCGCCGCGGCAGTCGTTCCTGGCGATACACAGGCGCGCATTGATGTCGTGCCGGCGGATTTTGTTGCCTCTGCTATGGTAGCGCTGATTGTTGCAGAGGCGACAGGCACCTTCCATCTTGCGTGTGGCTGGGAAGACTCGTTGCCGGTCGGTCGAGCCGCGGCCCTTGCAGCGAAATCACGCCAACGCCAGCGGGCAGCGCGAATCGTGCCGCGGGCCATCGCCTGGCCGCTGAGTCTCGTCGGAACGGCGAGCACTTCAGGATCACGCCGCCTTGCGTTTGCTGTCGCCAGGGATCTCCTCGAACACGGCGCCACCTTCGACACGTACCTCGCTGACCGCGCCCTTTCTCGCCTTGACATCGTGCGGCCCTCACCGGAAGCCTGGCTCGAGGCTGCGTTGCAAGGAGCTGAAGCACGCGGCTGGCCGCCGCCGGTGGACGATTCGGATAAATCTGCGCCCTCAGCGGGATTGCACGTGGCTGTGGTCGAAGCAGCTTCTGCACGAAGCAATGCGCTCTTTCAAGAGAAGCAGTTTCACCGCGTGGGTGAGGTCGACGTTGCTTATCGCGATATCGGCTCAGGAGAACCCGTCGTCTTCCTGCACGGCCTCGCGGGCCCGCACTCCTGGGACGCCGTTGTCGCGCGTCTTGTGCCCAGACGCCGGGCTCTGATCATGGAAACGCTGGGGCTTGGCGATACCGTTGGCACGGCAAAAACAGACTTCGGCATTCAAGCCGAAGCGGCCAGGCTGCGTGGACTGCTTTCCGCGTTGGATATCAACTCCGCTCACATTGTCGGCAATGAGATCGGCGGTGTCGTGGCGCAAGCTTTTGCAGTGCGCTGGCCGCACTGCGTCAAAAGCCTCGTCCTATCGAACTGCAATACCCACGGAACCTGGCCGCCACCGCATATTTCAAAGGCGGCAACTCTGATGGGATTGCCAGGAGCGACCTTCGGCATCGCAGCACTCGCGAAGATACCCGCGGTAGCGCGTTCGCCGTTTGCGCTGGGACGTCTGGTGCATGACAAGAGTCTGTTGACTTCAGATCGCGTGCGGCGCTACCTCGACACCGTTGCCGGAGATGCGAAACGTCGATTGCGATTGAAACGCTTCTTTCGATCTTTTGATGCAGCAGACATCAGTAGTGTGAACCAACTGCTTTCACAACTACGGACGCCTACCATGGTGATCTGGGGAGCTGACGACTCTTGTTCGTCACCCTCGTGGAGCAAAACGCTTTTTGACGCAATCCCCGGAGCGCGGCGGCTGGAATTGATTCCTTTCGCAGGAACTACCTGTCAGGAAGAACGTCCAGACCTGTTTGCCGGTGCGCTGACCAGCTTTCTGGACGAGATTGAAGCGGAAGCAGCAGCCTCGCAATTCCGCTTTCACCAGAGCAGGGGAACCATGGCGCGAACGTCGCGCGTGTAGGCGATATAGCGGTCTCCGAGCCTTTCAATCATCATCGCCTCTTCATAACGAATCCGGCGGACATAGGCCATGATTTGAAACACGAACGAAAACACCGCGCTCACCCACGCGTGCAGAAACACCATCGTTGCCACGAAAAGGATCAACGCCCCGCAATAGGCGGGATGCCTGATGAATCGGAAAGGCCCGGACCGTATGACCTGATGGTCGTCGTGAACGTTGATGAACCACGTGAAATAGCGTCCGAGCGTCAAAACTGCCCAAATGCGCAGGCCAAGCCCGGCGATCATTCCGACGAGCGCCAGCGTCGTCACGCTATCCCATTTGTAACTGTCGGGATAACGGATAACGCCTTCGACGACACCCATGAATTGGGTGAGGTAGACCGACCATACGATCTGCGCCGCGGTCCCACGGTCGTGCTTTGGGGCGGAACGGTCGATTGGCTTATATGCAGGCTGAAACACCGACAGCGCAACGGCGGCAGCCACAAGAATCCATACTTGCGGCTTGAGCAGCGTCGCTGGATAAACAACTGCCGGAAGCAAAACGTAAACGACAAAAGCTGCCACTATAACCGTGGCCAGTTTACGAATCATGACGCGGTGCTTTACTTCGTAGCTTTGACGATGTCCTTCATGATCGACAAGTGATGCCTGTGGTGGACCTCCCAGAAGTACAGCCACTGACTTGCCGTCAGATATTTCATTCTCGGATGCCGGCTCTTACCCCGGCTGTTCAGGATCTGGTCCAGACTCCAGTCAATCCTGGAAAGCCGGTCTGTGAGGGCTTCCTTCAGCGGCTCGACGTGCGCAAGCGTCCCGCTGTTCGGCACCAGCTGCGGGATCGTCGGAAAGACTCCTCTGGGAATGAAGCCGACTGTCATGAGGCTCGCTCCCCAGAGGCCCATCCATTCCGACTCGTTTTTGCCGCTCATGGCTTCTTCGAGCCGGTCGAGGACATAGTGACTGGTTAGAAAGAGATGCTCCAGTTGGTGGCCGAAGGACCACTTACTTACCTTGCCTGTTTGCAGCTTGAGGTCGGCTCGGCATTGAACAGCCAATTCGTCGACAAACCGCGGAGATTCATGCAGCCTTCGGCTCTTTCCCAGGGAACCCCAAAGGCGATCGACAGCCTCGCTGATTCGGTCCATAGGTTTTCGTTACTGAATAGTTGGGTATTGTTGGTACTGCCCGTCAGTTGCCGAACGGTGTAAGTACCCGGAATGTGTTCCAGACTACGCGAGTGGGTATGCGTCGCGCGACGTCATACGGCGCTCTGCCAAGAGTGCTGAGCCCCTTGCCGACGCCACGGGACGCGTTTTCGAGAGAATCCCTGACGTAGCCATCCTTCCGTTTTCGCGCCGATCTGTTGCTGCGCTTCACAAAGGTGTCGAAACCTCGCGAGAAGGAGTCTGATACGCGGAATCCAGCCTTGGAAACTCCAAAGAGGAATCTTTGCGTGCCCTTTGTTCCTTGCGAGTACCGCTTGCGGCCTTTCTTGCTGGAGCGTCTGTCAAGCGTCATCACGATGGGCGCCGTAAACATTGCGCCCTTTGAGGGTCCTGCAGGCGGGGCGATGTCTGTGCCAAGCGTTGCGCCGACATCGACGGTGGTGGAAACGGTATCACTACTTTTCTTGTCTTTATCCATTGCCATTCGCAACTCCTAAACGGCTCCAGCGCCGCGAAAATTCCTAGAACAGAGCAGGAAAGATGCCTCCGCCGCGTTTGCTGCGTCTGCTCTTCTTTCGGTACAACAATACGACGGGCACTAGTTGCTGACCGTTTGCCTTTTCTCCCAGCGAAGCCGTCACTTCAGCCATTGCGTCCTGAACATCAAGCATCAGTTTGCCCTGACCCTGCTTTGCCTGGCGGATGTTCTTTTTGCTGGTTTTTCCGATGTCGAGGATAATCGGCGCGTTTAAGATCGGTCCCATGTTACTCCTTCCGATTCAACAAAGCTTCCGACGCGAACGTCGAAGTTCTGCTCAAATTCAGCCGACAGAAACAGTCTCAGACTCAGATTGAAGGGTGCGATTGCGCGCTTGAAGCTACAACCAGTTGATTCCGTTGTCAAGCGCCAGCCAGGAATTTCATAGCATTCCTCGCGCTCGAAGCACTATCAGGGAAATTACCGATGCAGTTCGATATGTCATCGTCGTGTCGTGCGCAGCTCGACGCAATTCGATCAGGGGCTATGGAAGCGAAATGATGGGTAACGTTGCCATCTGAACCTGGCCCTCATCGATGTGAACTGTCGTGCCACGCTCTTCATTCAGACGCAGGAACGTCGAGTCAATCCAGGTTCCTCTCTCGATGTTCTCCCAAGCGAATATTCTGTAGTCACCGGGCGGCAGCCCCTGAAGCTGGAAGCGTCCCTGATTGTCCGTCCCTGTCACCTTATACATGTCGGTGCGGTAGAGTCGATCCGCGGTGTTGTTGGCAAACAGGGTGACGTATGCCCCGGCGATCGGCAGGCGAACCTCGTTCAAAACGAGACCATTGAGAGTCCCTGGATTCGCTCCAATGACGATGTTCAGAGGAGCATCGGGCTGGCGCTCCAGGCGAAGCCCTCCACTCAGGACATCGACATCGCCCATCTGCATCGACTTCACGTACGCATTTTGCCATGCAGGTAGAGAGTTGAGAGGATTCGCTCCCTGAAGTGGCTGCAGCAAGGGATTCAGATAAACGTGATAGCTGCCTGGCGCGATGTTCCGCAGAACGGGCGGATTTCCGGCCGTCGCGGGCATCGCGGGCGCCCCCAGCAGTGTCGGGTTACGCCACAACGTGGGGATGAGATTCGCGACTGAAGGCATGGTCTTCGGTGGCGTCCCTTCAAACGTAATCCTCACCGGAATATCAATGCCCGACGAGATCGGCAACGATAGACCATCCACGTCGCCGTTGCGGACTTCGACCGGTGTCCGAACCGTCAGGCCATCGACAAAAATGTAAGCCACGTAGCCGCCCGCAATCACTTTTGGAAAATCAAACTGGCCCGTCTCTGCATTGGCCTGGGTGGTGTACTGCGTGCCATTCGGAGAAGTGGGGGTGAGACGCACTGCGGTCTGCGGACCTCCGCGTCCGCCGGCGCCCGGCACTGGAACAATTGGCGTGTTGCCGGCGCGTCCTCCGCGTGCTCCCGGATCCGGTGGCGGCGGCAGATTCGTTACGGTGCCGCGCACATGAAACGTTCGTACCGGCGAAACATTGATATCCGCGCCCCTGTATTCCTCTCCCTGCTTCAATTCGATTGCTATGGCCTTATCGCTTTCGAGAGTTGACGGGAAGTAGATCGGCGTATAGGTCTCGTTGTCTTCAAGACCGTTGCCAAGCGGCCTCGATGTGACCGGGCGTGACACAGATCGTGTTCCGTTCGCCAGACCCAGCGCCGCATCCGGATCGATGACGAGCTGCGATGCCTGGCCCGCGGGCGAGAAGTCCACGAAAGTGGCGCTGATGTAGTAACGCCCTGGCATCAGCCAGATCAGGCGAAACTCACCAAGGTCATTGGCGACCACTTCCTGAACGACGCGAAGCTGCCGCTGATTCTCCTGAATCCAGGGCTTCATTGCACGAACTCGCGCCCCCGCAAGTGGGCGGCCGTCGCGTCCGATAATCCGTCCCGAGATAACGCCGCCGGGCGTCATCACCAATGGGACATCACGAAGCTGCAATCCTGCGTTGAGCGTCAGCGATTGTCCCGGGCCGTCGACCCATCGCTGGCCAAACTCCGCATTCCAGTAACCATCGCGGCGTGCAAGAAGGCGATAGGTGCCTGGAGGACTATTTGGAAAATAAAATCGGCCATCCGACTCTGTCGTTGTGCTGAGGCTTCCCGAAACTCCGACGCGCACGAGTTCGACCGAAGCTTTCGATAAAACCTCGTTCGTTCCCAGTCGTACCACCATGCCTTCGATGCTCGCGCTTGCGGTGACTTCCTGTCGCAAAGGCGCGCTTTGCGCCATTAGCGTTAGAAAGAGGATGGGGAAAATTCTCTTCATTTCAGTTAGCGTCGACTGACCGGAATGATTTGAAGATCAGCGCTCGTCTGGTTTCCATCGCGAATCTCGACCGGCGTGCCGCGACTTTCTAAAGGACGTAAAAAGTCCGAATTCTGCCAGGCGTCAACCGGAGCCTCCTCGAATGCGAATGCCTTGTAGGCCGCTGCAGGAATTCCCTGCATTGAAAACCGGCCCGAAATATCTGTAGTGGCTGTGCGGTAAAGATCGCGGCGCTGACGATACGCGCCATCGGGAACAAGAACCACGCTTACGTTTGGAACCGGTTCTCGCCGTTCATTCATCGCGTTTCCGTTGAACTTCCCCCCCGCCCCGATTAGGACTTCTATCGAACCGGGTGCGGTTCCCTCGATCCGTACACGGTTCTTCAGCAGATCTTCGTTGCCCAGACGAGCCGATTTCACATACATGTTCTGCAGAGGCTGCGGAATGTTGGGTGCACCCCACTGAAATGGAGTAATCAACGGTGGCGCGTAGAGGCGGTACTCACCGGGACCAACATTCTCGAGATTGAACGTTCCATCAGCCTGAATCATTCCCCGAATTGTCGCGTTAGGGATACCGACCACGTCGGGCTCGCGAACGAGACTCACACCCAACCCGCGCTGTGGATTCGAGGTTGCGGCGGCACCTTCGACGACCACCCTGCCCGGAATCGTGACGCCCGGAACAAGTTGCAACTGCAGGTTGTCGACGGAACCGCCACTAACATCCACCGAAACATTGGCAGTCAGCGGGATTCGCTGGGCACCAGGATTTGCTCCTCCAGGCGGCGGCGCCGCGGCGGCCACTCCTGGGGCGTTCGGTGGCGGAGGCGCGGAAGGATCGGCGATGGACATGTTACCAAGCAGCACATAGTTTCCTGGAACGACACCTCCGATATCAAAGTTACCTTTTTGATCTACTGTGGCCGTGGGCATCACGACAGTGGCAGACCATTTTTTCGGCGCCAGTCGCAGCTGTGCACCCGCCGCGGCCTCACCGGTCACCTGGTTCCTCGCGGTTCCTCGAATGTGATAGGAACGGGCTCTGCCGGCAGACAGAACAATATCGACGCCGCTCATGGTGCTTCCGGGCTGAACCTGGATGGGTTGGGCACGTTCGCTATCGGTCTCGCTGGGGTAATAAACGGTAACGAACGTCTCTTCGATCATTTCGCCGTTCGGCGTAATCCGCGGCATGATGACCGGAGCAATCACATCTTCACGATGTCCACCGGTTCCTGGAGGTGGCTGTACGGATACCACGCTTCGTCCTCGCGTATTTTCCGGAATCACGGCAACGTAGTAAGAAGCGGGCGGTAGCCAGAAGAAGCGGTACTCGCCACGGTCGTTGGTCTGGGCAACCTGGAGAATGTACAGGCGCCGCTGCCCCTCTTCATTGAAGGGCTCCATCACCTGAACGCGCGCATGCGCCATCGGTTCGCCGTCCGCGTCACGGACACGACCTGCAATGCCGCCGGTTGGCGCCATCGCGAGCTGAATTCCGGTCACATGCTGTCCGTCCGCAACGGGAATTGTTGCACCACGCCCCAGAACTCCGCGCTGCATGTATTCGGCCGGTGTGTACGCTCCTCCCGCGACCGTCGCAACGATGCACCACCCTCCCGCATGAAGATTCTGAAATTCGAATTTCCCATTCCCGTCGGTGGTCGCCGTAACAACCTCCGGCGGATTCGAGAAGGTGTTGCAATCCGCGCGGCGCAACTCAATGGAGGCGCCTGCAATCGTTTGCCCCGATCCCATCACGATTACTGTCCCTGACAGAGTTGCCGTACCGGGCGGCAATTGAGGACGTTGCGGCCCGCCCTGCACTGGCGGGTTTGGCTGGCCCGTCTGGCCCGCACGTCCACCCTGCGCCACAGCCAGGCCGAGGACGGCCAGTACCATTCCGGCAATCGTGAAGAGTCTGTTCATAGCTTGAAATGGGTTTTAGTTTTGAGTTCTGAGTGTTGAGTTCAAAACTCCCTAACAGCACCTGCCCTGCGAATATTTCATCTTGAAGCGATGCTCGGTGAAGCGCTTCCACTCCGACGGCGAATGCACTGCACCGCAGTGCTTGAGATGACGTGCGTAGGCATTCTGATCGGCAATCTCGCGGAGGATTCCGAGAACAATCCCTGCAACGTGCCGCAGTGTTTTCATGCTTCCTCCTGACTGAGTGTTGAGGGCACAAAAGGCGTTTCCGTGACGCGCACTTCGCCGCCACCGAACAGGATCCTCGTCCAGGTACGCATGGAATCAATGATGATCGCCGTCACCATGACGACAAAGACCCCGCAGATCACGGCGTCGAGCTGGTTATTAAAAATCTGCGCCTGAGTCGCAGCCACTCGAGCTGCCGGGATTGTTCCCGCGGCCAGTTGTGCCTTGAGAGCGTCGGCTTGTGCGAGAAAGCCCAGAGCGGGAAGAGGCGAAAAGATCTTTTGATAACTCGCGCTGTACGTAACAGCGACGAGCCAAACCAAAGGAATGCCTGTAACCCAGATGTATTTCGCCCGGTGCATCTTAATCAGAATGGTCGTGGCGACGGCGAGCGCAATCGCGGCCAACAGTTGGTTGCCAATTCCGAAAAGCGGCCATAACGAGTTGATACCACCTAGCGGATCACGCACACCCTGAATCAGAAAGTATCCCCACGCAAGAGCTATTCCCGCGCTTGTACCAACAATGCCGGGCATCCAATCCGTGCGGCCCAGAGGTGCGTGAATGCTTCCCAGCAAGCCCTGAAGCATAAATCGGCCCACTCTGGTGCCGGCATCGAGAATCGTTAAGATAAACAACGCCTCGAACATGATCGCAAAGTGGTACCAGAAGCCGACAAAGCGCTCGACTCCTCCGACTCGCGAAAACACGCTGGCCATACCGAGTGCCAGCGAGGGTGCGCCGCCCGTACGATGCATGAGCGTCGCCTCGCCCACCTGTTTCGCCAGGCCATCCATCTGTTCAACGGTCACGGGGTAACCCCAACTCGTGATGGTTGCCACGGCCGCGTCCGGAGTTCCACCAACGACGCCGGCCGGTGAGTTGACGGCGAAAAAGACACCCGGCTGCAGGGCGCAAGCCGCGATGAGCGCCATGATTCCAACATAACTCTCAAGAGCCATCGAACCGTAGCCTACAGCACGTGCGTGCCGTTCTCGCGAGAGCAGCTTCGGTGTGGTTCCCGATGCGATCAAGGCGTGAAATCCGCTGACGGCGCTGCACGCGATGGTGATGAAACAGAAGGGAAAGATCTTTCCCGCAAATATGGGCCCGGTGCCATCGATGAATCGTGTCAGCGCGGGCAGTTCGAGTTGTGGCCGGATCAGGACGATGCCAAGACCAAGCATCAGCACCACACCCAGTTTGACGAACGTGCTGAGGTAGTCTCGGGGTGCTAGCAGCAGCCAAACAGGCAACGCACTTGCCGCAAAACCATAAATAATGATGCCGATGGCGAGCGTCATCGCGCTGTAGTTAAACAGCGGAGCCAGCGCGGCATTCTGGGAAACCGCCTGCCCCCCAAAGATGCTCAACAAGACCAGCACAAAGCCGATGATGGAAACTTCAAGGACTTTTCCCGGCCGCAAATATCGCAGGTAGAGACCCATGAAAATCGCAATCGGCATTGTCGCCAGAATCGTGAATGTTCCCCAGGGGCTGCTGCTGAGCGCATTGACGACAACCAGAGCGACGACGGCCAGCAGAATGATCATGATCAGCAGTACGGTGAGCAGCGCGGTAAACCCGCCTATGGGGCCGATCTCATCCCGGGCCATTTCTCCCAATGATTTGCCGTTGCGACGCATGGAAGCGAAAAGAATGGTGAAGTCCTGAACGCAGCCCCCGAGTACTGCACCAAAGACAATCCACAGTGTGCCCGGCAGGTAACCGAATTGCGCTGCGAGCGTTGGCCCTACCAGCGGTCCAGGACCAGCGATAGCGGCGAAGTGATGCCCGAACACAATCCACTTGTTCGTCGGCTCGAAATCGTGCCCATTACGCAAACGCTCCGCAGGCGTCGCTCGCTTGTCGTCGAGCACCATCACCTTTGTAGCGATAAACTTTGCGTAGAACCGATAGCCGATTGCATAGATGCAGACGGCCGCCGTCACGATCCAAATACTGTTTACGGGCTCGTCTCGCCTGAGCGCGACAACGCCGAGCGCAAGGGCACCCAGAAGCGACGCGACGATCCAGCCTCCATAAGAAAAAAGTTTTTTCATGAGAATTTTTTACCGTCTGTTGGTTTTCTAGTGCGGATTCTAACACTCGGACTCGCGCTAATCGACATTTGCATGGAGTTTTAGAGAATTCCCTTATACTGAGCGCGCTAACAGGAGGTCAAAGAGTCGTGAGAGTCGAGGATCAGTCCAAGGGACTTCGGAAAGTGCTGTCTTTCGCCCCCATCGTTCTGCTGGTGTTCGTGCTCCTGTTCACGGGGCTTTCGATTCGCGCCGGGCAGAAGAAGGTCGAATTTGAGAACAACATTCCGGTGGCGCCGCAAGGTCTCGCTGGAAAGCCGTTGCCGGTCAAACCTGTCGATTACAACACCGGTGAAGGTCAGACGATTCGTGTCAGCGTTCTCACTAAAGGGCTCACGAACCCGTGGAGTATCGCGTTTCTTCCCGACGGTGCGATGCTCGTAACCGAACGCATCGGTCAACTGCGCGTCATACGTAATGGAGTCCTGGATCCCAAGCCCGTTGCCGGCGCCCCCATGGCATATTGGGCCGGCGAGTCCGGACTGCCGGGTGCTGTGCACGGGTATATGGATCTCGCGCTTCATCCGCGGTTTGACGAGAACAAATGGGTCTACCTCTCCTACACGAAGCCGATCGATGCGAACCGCCGCACCCTTGCAATTGCCCGAGGCAAGTGGGATGGGCGCGCGCTAACCGAGGTCAAAGATGTGGTTGTGGCTGACACCGCCGGAACTTCGCGCATCGCGTTCGGAAAGGACGGCATGCTTTATGTCACCACGGTGGCAACC
>Ga0157379_10000162_pt1 | contig 50095 bp, 44 predicted proteins | sample S25metaG_FD_121802 | JGI IMG/M metagenome (GOLD analysis project Ga0157379, IMG submission 121802) | Switchgrass rhizosphere microbial communities from Kellogg Biological Station, Michigan, USA - S2-5 metaG | ecosystem: Host-associated > Plants > Roots > Rhizosphere > Soil | place: USA... | reverse complement strand
GCAGCGCAGCGGCGCAAGCCGCAAGCGTGGGGGTCCAATGAGCACCGCCGGGCCGCCCCAAGGTGCGAATTGCTCCCCCTCCGGGGGCAGCGCAGCGGCGCAAGCCGCAAGCGTGGGGGTCCACACCGACCACACCGACGCGCTCGCGCTGCCTCCCGTGCCGCCTCCGGCGCCCGCCGATCATCCGCTGCGCGACCGGATCATCGTGACTCTGTTCGCCATCGCGGTCGCCTGGCCGGGACTCGCGCTCATTGGCACGTGGTCGCGCACGATGACGCGATTCGAAAATCGGCCGATGGCGCCGTGGCCCGCGCTGCCGCTCACGCGAGAATTCGCGCCCGCGTTCGATCGGGCGTTCAGCGATCGGTTCGGGGGTCGCGATGCGCTGGTGCGCTTCCATCATGAAACGCTGCTGCGCGTGTTGGGCGTCTCGAGCCTCGCCACCGTGATGCCCGGAAACGACGGCTGGTTCTACTGGCTGGGCGAAGACGGCCATTCGCTCGACCGCCACTACCGCGGCACGCTGCCGTTCGCGCAACGCGACGTGGACAATACAGTGAGCGAGTTTGCGCGCCGCCGCGATTGGCTCGCCGAGCGCGGTATCGCCTACGCCGTCATCGTCGTGCCCGAGAAGTTCACGATCTATCCCGAGCACCTCCCGGCGTGGATCGCGAAATCGCCGCTGGCCTCGCCCTTCGACCGCGTGCGCGCCGCGGTGGAGCGGGACGGTCGCATCACGTTCGTCGATCCGCGTGCGGCGTTGCTTGCGGCCAAGGCGCGGGAGCGCGTGTATTTCCAGACCGATTCGCACTGGAACTACAACGGAGCCGTCGTCGGATATGGTGAGCTGATGCGCGCGGTCCAGACGGTGCTTCGACCGGGGGCGTTGCCGATCGTCGCGCCGGCGCCGCGCCCGAGCTACGTGCCGGGCGTCGATTATTACAGCGGGGACCTGGTCCAGATGCTGGGATTGCCGCCGCGGATTGTCCGCGAGGACGACGTGGCGCCGCTTGGCAAGGTGCTGGGCGATACGGCGAACCGTTGCGCGCGCCGCATCGACAAGGACGAGTATCCGGGCTTCGAGTTTTTTGTCTGCGACCGCCCGGGCTTGCCGCGCGCAGTCGTTCTCCGCGACTCGATGGCGATCTCGCTCATTCCAATACTGTCGGAAAATTTCAGCCGCGTTGTCTACGTCAGCACGCGCGAGCTCGACCGGGCGCTGATCGAGCGCGAGAAGCCCGACATCGTCATCGAAGAGCTGGTCGAGCGCTCGCTGCATGCGCCGGGCGCGCTCCCGATGCGGTGAGGAGGTGACAACGTGAGGAAGCAAGAGAGTCTGACGCGAGGCGGCGGCGTTACGAATCTGACTCCTCACCCGCTCACGTTCTCACTTCCTCACCGAATTCAGCCACGCATCCCCTTCCGCAGCTCGGCCTCGAGGCCCAACTCCTGAATCTTGCGCGTCAACGTATTGCGGCCCCAGCCTAGCCACGCCGCCGCTTCCATTCGATGCCCGCCGGTATGCGCGAGCGCGCGCCGAATGAGTGTCTTCTCGAACTCGTGCTCCAACCGGTCGCCGACGTTGCGCTCGCCGCGTACCAGTGCCTGCAGCAATTCGCGGTCCAGCGCATGCTGCCAGTCCGGATCGCCGGCATCGTTCGTCGGGCCCGGGGCTTCACGCACTTCCGGCGGCAGATCGGCCACTTCGATCCGTTGGCCGGGCGCCATCACCGTGAGCCAATGACAGATATTCTCGAGTTGGCGCACGTTGCCGGGAAACGGAAATTGGGCAAGCGCCTTTAACGCGTCTTCCGAAAGCGCCTTCGGCTCCACGGCGAGATCGCGCCCGCTCTTGACCAGGAAATGGCGGGCAAGCGGCGCGATATCGTCGGGCCGCTCGCGCAATGGCGGCAACCGCAGCCGCACGACGTTCAGCCGGTGCATCAGGTCCTCGCGGAACAAGCCCTGGCGCACGCGCTCCTCGAGGTTTTGGTGCGTCGCCGCGATGATCCGCACGCTGGCGCGCAGAGGCGCATGACCGCCGACGCGGTAGTACTCGCCGTCCGCCAGCACGCGCAGCAGGCGCACCTGGAGATCGGGAGGCATGTCGCCGATCTCGTCCAGAAACAACGTCCCGCCCTCGGCCTGTTCGAACCGTCCCCGGCGTAGCGCCTGCGCGCCGGTGAACGACCCGCGCTCGTGGCCGAAGAGCTCCGACTCGAGCAGATCCTTGGGGATCGCCGCCGTATTGATCGCCACGAATGGCATCGCCGCGCGTGGGCTGTGCCGGTGCAACGCACGCGCCACGAGCTCCTTGCCGGTGCCCGACTCGCCGGTGATCATGACCGTCGTGTTCGATTGCGACAGCCGGCCGATCGCGCGAAACACCTCCTGCATCGCGGGCGCCTGGCCCAGGATCTCGGGAGTTTCATTGACCGCGTCCGTCGCCGGCGGCGCGATCGCCGTTTCGGTCGTGGCGCGCCTGATCAGCGCGATGGCGTGATCGACATCGAAGGGCTTGGGCAGATACTCGAATGCGCCGCCCTGGAATGCGGCGACGGCACTGTCGAGATCGGAATACGCCGTCATGATGATCACTGGAATCTGCGGATGCCGCTCCTTGATCTTGGACAGCAGCGAGAGCCCCGACTCGCCGGGCATCCGGATGTCGGAGACCAGCACCTGCGGCTCGCTGACGGCGAGTGCCTGCAGCACTTCGTAGGCAGTAGCAAACGTCTTGAACGGGATACCCTCGCGCGCCAGCGCCTTTTCCAGGACCCAGCGGATCGATCGGTCGTCGTCGACGATCCACACGGCCTTTGCCTCGCTGCCGCGCGGCGGTTCGTAATCGTAGGCGTACATCGTTTCGCTCATTCCCTTCTCGCGCGCATCAGCCGACTCCGCGCGTCATTTCGAGCGGGAGCAGGATCGTGAAGATCGTGCGCCCCGGCGTGCTTGTCCATTCGATGGTCCCGTTATGCTGCGCGACAAAAGTCTGCGCGATGGTGAGGCCCAGGCCGCTGCCGCCTTCGCGGCCCGACACCAATGGATAGAAAATCTTGTCGCGAATCGCCTCCGGCACGCCCGGCCCGTTGTCGACGACGGCCAGGGCGAGCGCCAGCTTGTGGCGTTTCCTGGCCAGCGTGACCCCTCGCGCGACGCGTGTCTCGAGCAGGATTTGGGGTTTCGCCGTTGCGGTAACGGCCTGCGCCGCATTCTTGACGATGTTGAGCACGACTTGCGTCAGCTGCTCGGGATCGGCCTCGAACTCCGGAATGCTGATGTCGAAATCCGACGCCATGCGAATGGACGGGAACTCGGCCTGCACCACGCTGCGGACCCGGACCAGGATTTCGTGGATGTTGGTGCGCTGGTACGTCGGCAACCGATTTGGCGTCAGCAGGCGATTCACCAGCGACTGCAACCGGTCGGATTCGCCAATGATCACCTGCGTATATTCGGAAAGCTGCGGCCGATCGAGCTCGCGCTCGAGCAATTGCGCCGCGCCGCGGATTCCGCCCAGGGGATTCTTGATCTCGTGCGCCAGGCTGCGGATCAGGTCGCGATTCGCTTGCTGCTGCTCGAGCAGGCGCTCCTCGCGCGCAATCTTCAGCTGCTGGTCGATGTGGCGGAATTCGATCAGCAGCGTGGCATCCTGCGTATCCACGGGCGACACCGTGCAGGTGAGGTGCAGCTTGCCCTTGCCGCTGATGCCGAGCTCGATCTCCTGCTCGGTGTAGGAGGCTCCGCTCACCACCGCCTTGGCAATCGCCGCCAATAGTGCCGGGCATTCGCCAAACAATTTGCGCGGCGTGTGGCCGATGAATTTCGACCGGGAGAGTTCGAACAGGTTTTCGGCAGCGGGATTCACGTAGGTGATACGTCCATCGGAACGCAACATCAACACTGCGGCCGCCAGCAAATCCAGTCCGGTGTGGGTCGCCGACGCGGCCGGTGCCGGCGAAGGGAAGAAGCGCAGCTTCACGCCCACGACCGGCACCAAAGCGCAGCGACCGCATCGTCTCTGCGCGTGGTCACGACACTCAGTAGCAATATCCGCGCCGGAATTGGCGCGACGCGATGCGTGGCCATTGTGGGCAAGGCGAAGGCCTTGCGGGATCTCCAGTCAGGCTCACGCCTGACCCGCATCGCGCTAGCGTGTGTTGCTGAGTTCCTTCTTGAGCGCTTCGATGTTGCGCTCGTGGAGCTGCACCGATTGGCGCAATCGCGCAATGCGCTCCCGATACTTGCCGGCGCTCGCCTGTTCTTCGGGGAGTGGAATCGGTGCGCCGCTTGCAAACGTGGTGCGCGCCTCGGCCAGCAGCTTTTCCTCGGCCGCCAGCTCGTCGGCGAGCACCTTGCGGCGCATGTCGTCGCGGCCTTTCTGCGTCTCGGCGTCGACCTTCGGGAATCCGGCCGGAGTCGGCGTTGACGCGGTCTTGCTGCGGCTGTTGCCGGTACCGCTGTTGCCAGTTCCACCGCCGCGCGATTCCGCACTGACGCCGGGCACGTTGAAATACGAGAAGGCACCGGACTCGGTGCTGCAGCGGTACAGCGTCTCCTGGACAGGTTGGGGCTTGCTGACGCAGCCGGACTCCTTCGCCTTTTCGGCAAGCGTGACCGCCTCGCTCGCGATGGCGAACGAGCCCATTGTCGACGCGGCCAGGCACCACCAAAGGGCGTGGACGCACCGTTTTCCGGCAATGAGGACCTGGAGGCGCATGGCGGCGGAGTGTAGCGTACCCGAAGCAAAAGGGGCAGGCACAAGGCCTGCCCCCGCACTTCGCATAACGCACGCGCCGCCGTGGGCGCTGACATCGTCGCTCCGCTTACAGGCTGTAGTACATGTCGAACTCGACCGGGTGCGTCGTCATCCGGAAGCGGGTCACCTCTTCCATCTTCAACGCGATGTAGCCGTCGAGCATGTCGTTGGTGAACACGCCGCCGCGGGTCAGGAACTCGCGATCGCGGTCGAGATGGTCGAGCGCCTCGTCGAGCGACGCGCACGGGTGCGGAACCTTCGCCGCTTCCTCGGGCTCGAGATCGTAGAGGTTCTTGTCCATCGGGTCGCCCGGGTGGATCTTGTTCTGGATGCCGTCGATCCCCGCCATCATCATCGCGGAGAAGGCGAGATACGGATTACAGGTCGGATCCGGGAAGCGCACCTCGATGCGGCGCCCCTTGGGATTCGACACGTACGGAATGCGAATCGCCGCCGAGCGGTTGCGCGCCGAATAAGCGAGATTGATCGGCGCCTCGAACCCCGGGACCAGCCGCTTGTACGAATTGGTGCCGGGGTTGGTGATCGCGTTCAACGCCTTCGCATGCTTGATCACGCCGCCGATGTAGTACAGCGCGAGCTCCGACAGTCCCGCATAGCCGTCGCCGGCGAACAGGTTCTTGCCGTCCTTCCAGATCGATTGATGCACGTGCATGCCCGATCCGTTGTCGCCGACGATGGGCTTGGGCATGAATGTCGCGGTCTTGCCGTACGCGTGTGCCGTGTTATGCACGCAATACTTCAGGATCTGCAACCAGTCAGCGCGCTTGACGAGTGTCTCGAACTTGGTTCCGATTTCGTTCTGACCCGCGGCGGCGACCTCGTGATGATGGACCTCCACCTCGACGCCCATCTGCTCCATCGCGAGACACATCGCGGATCGGATGTCCTGCAGCGAATCGACCGGCGGCACCGGAAAATAGCCGCCTTTGACCGGCGGCCGATGCCCCATGTTGCCGCCCTCGAATTTCTCGGCCGTCGACCACGGCGCCTCGCTCGAGAAAATCTTGCAGTAGCTGCCCGACATGTCGACCGACCATTCGACTGCGTCGAAGATGAAGAACTCGGGCTCGGGACCGAAATACGCGGTATCGCCTAGGCCGGACGATTTCAGAAACGCCTCGGCGCGCTTGGCGAGCGAGCGCGGATCGCGTTCATAGCCCTTGCCGTCCGATGGCTCGATCACATCGCACGTAATGAGCAACGTCGTCTCGTCCATGAACGGATCGAGGTTCGCCGTTGCCGGATCGGGCATCAGCAGCATGTCGGACGCCTGGATGCCTTTCCAGCCGGCGATCGACGACCCGTCGAACGCGTGGCCCGATTCGAACTTGTCGTTGGTGAACTGTTTGGCAGGCACGGTCACGTGCTGCTCTTTGCCGCGGGTATCCGTAAAGCGGAGATCGACGAACTTGACCTCCTTGTCTTTGATCATTTTTAGGACGTCGGCGGGTGTTGCCATGCAAATCTCCTGATGACGCGTTTGAAAAGAAGCGGACGGTTCTAGGGGGTGCGTCGCGAAATCGAGCGGGTAAGGTTTAGCGAGAACCATGCCATGCCCAAAACCCATGCAACTCATGGGCTTGCGACCGATTCCGCCATTCGGGTACTTGGGAGCTGCGCTATTTTGCACCCGATCGGGGCATGGGCTCAAGCGTCGCGCACCACCATAGTGCGGCCGTCCGATTTGACTTGCCTGTGGATCGCGCTTCGCGGCATCCGCGGTGAAATGGCGGCCGATTCGGCAAGCCCGCGATCGTCAGACCGGTAAAATTGACCCGCAACTCATTGATTATCGGCTGCAATCTAATGGCAGCCGCACGCGATTGTGCTGGCCGCGACCCGTCAGGGCACAAGGCGGCCGCACCACGGTGCGGCAACGGGCGATTTTCTTCGGACCATGAGGTGGAAATCAGGGGAAAAACAGGTAGAGGCGGTACCCCGCTTGCGACGTCGCACTGGCATCGATGAACAGCTTCACGGGAACTTCGCCGTTGCGGCCGATGCCCGCGGCAGTGTCCGCCGTGCCGCTCGCGTAGTCGGCCGGCGCCAGCGCGCGACGCACGACGACCTGGTCCTGCGCGTCGGTGAGCGTCAGCTCGAGATGCGGATAGCCGATCGCGTACGGCGCGCGATTGCGGATGGTGGCGGTCAGGATCAGCAACCCGCGATGCGCGGGGTCCGCCTGCAGGTCGGATGCGTCGATGGACAGGGCAGCGACGTCCCTTAGCGGGCGAATCGCGCAGCCCACCAACGCGCAGACGCGCGTCAGCATCGGCTTGGTCGCGGGCGCGTGCGCGGCAAGCGCGTCGCGAAAGTGAAGCAGCGCCTGCAGCGCGAGCGCAGCGGCTAGCGCAGGGATCGCGATCATGCCGAGCACGGTCCACAGCCGCGACGGCGCCTTTTTGTTCCCCCACGCGAAACGGTTCTCGTAGTCGACGACGCGTTCCGGTGGCGCTTCGTCCGGCGGTGGCGGGTCGAGCGCGCGCGCGCTGCGCAGCGTCACCGTCGGCGGCCCTTGCGCGAGCTCGTCGATCTCGGGCTCCGGCTCGCCGGCCGACGGAGGCGCCAGCGAGATGAGCTCGTCGCGCCCGTTGAACACCGTCCGGCAATGACCGCACCGCACCTGGCCTTCACGCAATGCAAGCTGCGCGTCGGTCACGCGAAAAACCGTCTTGCAGCCAGGGCAGCGTGTGAATTGTTCTTCGGCCATCGTTTCGTGTTTCACAACGAGACTCGGAAGGCGCGGGGAAATCGGGTCGCGTCTCTCCCCGACTTTCGCGCCTCGTTGTGAGAACCGGCTATTGCTTGCGCTTGCCCGCCAACAGGACCCACCCCTCGTCTCCCCGCCACCGCGCGAGTGTAAACCAGCGCCCATACGCGGCGATAACGGAATCCGCCTGCTCCTCCAGAATGCCCGACAGCGCGATGCGGCCGCCGGCGACGACCCGGTGTGCGAGGGCGGGGGCCAGCAGGATCAGCGGATTGGCCAGGATGTTGGCGACGACGACATCGCTGGCGGCGGGTGGAAGCGCATCCGGTTCGACAAATACGGCAGCGACGCCGTTTTGGCGGGCATTGGCTTCGCTGGCGCGGACCGCCTGCGGGTCCACATCGACGCCCGCAACGCGACCGGCGCCGAGTTTCGCCGCAGCGATGGCGAGGATGCCGGAACCGCAGCCGTAGTCGAGCACCGATTCGCCGCCGGCCAGGGTTTGCTGCAGCCATTCGAGGCAAAGCCGCGTTGTCGGATGCGATCCGGTCCCAAAGGCGAGCCCCGGGTCCAGCCGCAGGCTGATGGCGCCGGGTTCCGGTACCGCCGACCAAGACGGCACGATCCAGAGCCCGCGCGCGATTTCGATCGGACCGAATTGCGCCTGGGTTTGCCGCACCCAGTCCTGGTCCGCGACGGGAAACGTTTCGTGGGCGGGAACCGGTTGCGCGAGCGACTGCGCGACTTCGCGCAGCGCGGAGCGCCAATCGAAGTCCGCCGCGAAGAGCGCGACGACGCGTGACCAATTCCATCGTTGTGCCACCGCTTCTCCCGGCTCGCCGTACAGCGGCGATTCGTCCGCGGTTCCGGCAAGAGGATCGGATACGTCGACCGAGAGCGCGCCGGCGTCGAGCAGCGCGTCGGACCAGGCTTCCGCGACGGGGGCCGATGCATCGAAGCGCAGCGCGATGAAGGCTATGGGCCACCTCCTTGCAGCACATCGCACTGGGGTCTTCCGTTTGTCGGTATCCGGTCAATCGCGCGGCGACGCGCGCTGCGCGCCTCGCGTACGGCCGCAGTGCTCATTCCCACCCCCGCGCGCGGGTGTCGCCGCTGCGCTGCCCCCGGACGCAGCCCGCAATCCCGCGGTCTTGGGCGCCCCGGCCCGCTCACGGCTTGCGCTTGGCCATGCGTTCTTCGAGATAGTGGATCGACGTTCCGCCGCGCAGGAACTTGTCGTCGAGCAACAGTTCCTGGTGCAACGGGATGTTGGTCTTGATCCCTTCGACGATCATCTCGGACAGCGCGATGCGCATGCGCGCGATCGCCTGCTCGCGCGTATCGCCGTAGGCAATGACCTTGCCGATCATCGAATCGTAGTTGGGCGGAACGAAATAGTTCTGGTACGCGTGCGAATCGACGCGGATGCCCGGGCCCCCGGGCGGATGCCATGACGTAATGCGCCCCGGCGAAGGGACGAACGAATAGGGATCCTCGGCATTGATCCGGCATTCGATCGCGTGACCGCGCTTGACCACGTCGCGCTGGCGGATCGCGAGCTTGCGGCCCGCGGCGATCAGGATCTGCTGCTGGACGATGTCGATGCCGGTGATCGCCTCGGTCACCGGGTGCTCGACCTGGATGCGCGTGTTCATCTCGATGAAAAAGAACTCATCGTTCTCGTAGAGGAACTCGAACGTCCCCGCGCCGCGATAGCCGATCTTTCGACACGCGTCGGCGCAGCGCTCCGCGATCCGCAGCAGCGCGCGCTGGTTGATGCCGGGTGCGGGCGCCTCTTCGATGATTTTCTGGTGGCGCCGCTGCATCGAGCAGTCGCGCTCGAACAGCGTTATGGCGTTCTTGTGCTCATCGCACAGCACCTGGATCTCGATGTGGCGCGGATTGGCCAGGTACTTTTCCATGTACACGACCGGGTTGCCGAATGCGGCCTGCGCCTCGGCCTTGGTCAGCGTTACCGCGGGCAGCAACGCGGCCTCGGTGTGGACCACGCGCATTCCGCGGCCGCCGCCGCCACCAGCCGCCTTGACGATGACCGGATAGCCGACGGCGCGCGCCATGCGCACGATCTCCTTCGCATCGTCGGGCAGCGCGCCCTCCGATCCCGGAACGCACGGGACGCCGGCCTTTGTCATCGCTGCCTTCGCGCTGATCTTGTCGCCCATCAGCCGGATCGTTTCCACGCGCGGGCCGATGAACACGAACCCCGATTTCTCCACCTTGTCGGCGAAGTCCGCGTTCTCGGACAGAAAGCCATAGCCGGGATGAATGGCCTGGGCATCGGTGACCTCGGCCGCGGCGATGATGGCCGGAACGTGCAGATAGCTTTGCGCCGACGGCGGCGGCCCGATGCATACGGATTCGTCGGCGAGCCGCACGTACTTGGCGTCGCGGTCCGCCTCCGAATGGACGACGACCGTCTTGATGCCGAGCTCGCGGCACGCGCGCTGGATCCGCAACGCAATCTCGCCGCGATTGGCGATCAGGATCTTGTCGAACAGCGTGTCGGTCGCCTTGCCGGCGGCGGCTTTGGAGAGGGCCACGAAGCGCTTTAGGGCCTGGTCAGCCGACGATGAAAAGTGGTTGTCCAGATTCCACCGGTTGCCCCGTTTGAGCGCGCGCGGCGCGCGCCGAAACGGGGGCCCGAACGTCTGAAGTCCTCATGCCGGCACCTAGGCAATAACGAAAAGCGGTTGGCCAAATTCGACGGGTTGCCCGTTTTCAGTCAGGATCGACTTGACGACGCCGGACTTGTCGGCCTCGATTTCGTTCATGAGCTTCATGGCTTCGACAATGCACAGCGTGGCGCCTTCCTCCACGGCGTCGCCGACCTCGACGAACGGCTTCGAGCCCGGAGTCGCGGAGCGATAGAACGTGCCGACCATCGGGCTTTTCACGACGTGCCCTTCGGCGGCGGGCGGAGGCGCGCTCGCCGCCGGCGCGGGCGCGGGTCCCGTAGCTAACGCCGCCGCCGTGCTCGTAGCCGTGCTCCCGCCCAGGTTCTGGGCTGCCGCGAGTGACCGGGTGATGCGAACCCGCTCCTCGCCTTCCTGGATTTCGAGTTCGGCGATACCTGACGTCTCGACGAGCTCAATCAGCGTTTTGAGCTTGCGCAGATCCATCGAATTGTTTCCCCAAAGATCGCGCTACGTGAACTGCGCGTTGTTCTGCCCGCCGCCTTATCCGGAACAGCCCGGTGGCGGCATCGTCGTCCTCTACGACCGATGACGAGGCCGGAGTTTGCCGCTTATTGCCGTAAGTTGTCCAGCGATACCGCAAGTTGGTGCGGAGCCAGTAGGCCCTCTAGAGCAGTTGCTTGACGACGGCGTGCAGCTTGTCGGGCTTGAGGATGCCCAGTTGCGTATGGACGATGGACCCCTTACGGTCCAGAATTACCGTAAAAGGCAACGCCATGACGGTGTTTCCCAGTGCCCGGGAAAGCTCCATCGCCCCGAATCCGCCGACCAGCGCGGGATAATTCAATCCGATTTCTGTTGCGAATTGCCGGACTTTGTCTTGCTGATCGACGGCGATGCCGACAATTTGCAGGCCTTTCGGTCCGAGTTCGTTTTGCGCCTTGATGAATTCCGGCATCTCTTCCCGGCAGGGCGCACACCACGTTGCCCAGAAATTGACGACCACCACCTTGCCCCGCCATTGATCGATCCGCTGCTCTTTCCCTTCAGCATCCGGAAGCGCGACCCCGTTGAGCGCCGCGGCGGCCATCGGCGCAGAGCCCGGAGTGGGGCTTCCCCTGTCCAGGCCGAAGTAGATTCCCGCAGCCAAGCCAGCGAGGCCGACAATGGCGATCACGACCCAACGCAGCCAGATTCTCCGCATGAAGCTCCAACCTTGATGACAGTGAATACTTACTTAAGCCGCGAGAGACAGCCGGCAGACAAGTATCTTGAGGATTGCGCCGACCGCGCTCAATTGAACCAGCTCTTCTTCCGCGGATGGGCTTCGACCACCGCGCCAGGACCCTTGCCTGCCGCGGGCACCACCAGCGTGACCTTTTGCCGGTTGACCGGATAGCACACGCCGAGATCGGCACAGCCCTGCGAGTCGGCGGTCAGGACCAGCGATTGGCCGCTCGCCGGCTTCGGGAGGGGCAGCTTGACGACCAGGTCGCCCCGGTAAGTTTCCACCTTGCCGAAAAACTGGTCTTCCTTGACCTTGCCCGGCGGAAGCTGCGGTATTGCCAGCCCGGCAATCTCGGGCTCGACGGCGAATCTGAGTTTTTCGCGATAAAGGTAGTAGCCGTCGGCGACGGCGAACCGCGCTTCGAGCGTGCGGTCATTGAGCGCGCGCGCCGAAAAGCGAAACGCCTGCTCGGGAGGCAGCAGCTCCGGATCCGCGGCGACTGCCCCCGCCGCCAAAACCATCGCAAGTCCGACGCCGAGCAGCGCCCGCGCCACCCGGTCAAGGGGCGAGCGTTTCGCTGGCGATCCAGTCGAGATATTGGGCCAGGCCATGAGTGATCGGGACCGCAACGACTTCCGGAAGTTCGTAAGGATGCGCGGCGACGATGGCGGCCTCGACCCGCGAATACAACAGCGCGCGCGTCTTGATGGCCACCGGCACCTCGCGCGCTGTTTCGATTTGGCCGCGCCAGTGATACATTGATTCAACGGACGCCCCGACATTGACGCAGGCGGCGAGTCGTCCGGCCAACAGCGTGCGGGCCAATGCCTCCGCTGCTTCCCGGTCGGGCAACGTCGTCAACACGATGATCGCTGCGCCCGGCAAGGAGACTCCATGCGCTTTCTCGTTCTCGCGATTCTACTGGTATTCCCGATCGCGGACCTTTACGTCACGGCGCGCGTCGCGCGATGGACAGGCGTCCCGCTCTGGATCTGGCTTGCATGCTCGTTCCTGGCAGGGCTGGTGCTGTTGCGCAACGAACGCATCGCGTTTCGCGCCCGCACCGTCGCGGCGCTGCACGGGGAACAATGGGTGATGCGGGGACTCCTCGATTCCGGACGCAAGGTGCTTGCCGGTTTTCTGCTCATTCTGCCTGGCGTCGTTTCCGACGTGATCGCGCTTACGCTGCTCGCGCTGCCACTCAACATCGGTCGCGGCTTCGAGCCGCAACCGGCCGGGACCGGTCGTTGGCAACGCGACGAATTCGACGCGATCGACGGCGACTACCGACGTATCGAGTAGCCGCCCAAGGTTGGGGGAAGGACGCCGCAGGCGTCTTCGGGAGACTAATCCGTCTTCATCCGGTCCATGACTGTCGGTTGCGCCTTGCCGGCGCGGCGATAGGCCCAGATCACCATCACGAGCCCGATGACGATCATCGGCATCGACAACCACTGACCCATCGACAGGCCGCCGGCGAGCAGGCCGAGAAAATTATCGGGCTCGCGCGCGTATTCGGCGATGAACCGCAGCGCGCCATAACCCACGAGGAACATCCCTGAGACGGCGCCGGTCGGCCGCGGCCGGCTCGAGTACCACCACAGGAGCACGAACAGCAGCAGCCCTTCGAGCGCCAGCTGATAGAGCTGCGAAGGATGCCGCGGAAGCATGTCGACCTGTGGAAACACCATCGCCCACGGAACATCGGTGACCCGGCCCACCAGCTCGCCGTTGATGAAATTGCCGAGGCGGCCCGCCGCGAGACCCAGCGGCACGAGCGGTGCGACGAAATCGGTGACGTCGAGCCAGCGCTTGTGGCGATTGCGCGCGAAGAACCAGAGCGCGAGCAGGACGCCGAGGAAACCGCCGTGAAAACTCATCCCGCCTGCCCAGACCTGCACGATTTCGAGCGGATGCTGGAGGTAATAGAGCGGCTTGTAGAACAATACGTAGCCCAGCCGCCCACCGATGATCACGCCGAACACGCCGTAGAACAACATATCGTCGACGTCGCGCGGATGCCAGCCCGTCAGGAGATTGCGCCGCGCGCGGATCTTGCCCAGCACCACGACCAGCACGAAGGCGACGAGATACATGAGTCCATACCAGCGCACCGCGACCGGACCGATCTGGAATGCGATGGGATCGAACTGCGGATGGACGAGCATGATGGTATGCGGGAGGACTCGAAGCGGCGGGTCGGCAGCGCGAGTCTACGCTTGCGCTAGAATTGACCGATTATACAAACCGCAGTCATCGAGGATTTCCGCATGTCGTTCAACCGCCGGTCCCGGCTGATTACACAGGGCGTCGCCCGCTCCCCCAATCGCGCCATGCTGCGCGCCGTCGGCTTCGGCGATGGCGATTTCGAAAAGCCGATCGTCGGCGTGGCCAATGGCCACAGCACGATGAATCCGTGCAACGCCGGCATCCAGCCGCTCGTCGACCGGGCGATGGCCGCGTTGAAGGAGGAAGGCGCCATGCCCCAGGTGTTCGGCGTGCCGACGGTCACCGACGGCATCGGCATGGGAACCGAAGGGATGAAGTACTCGCTCGTCTCGCGCGAGGTGATCGCGGATGCGATCGAGACGTCGGTCAACGGGCAGTGCATGGATGGCGTATTGGTCGTCGGCGGGTGCGACAAGAACATGCCGGCCGCTGTCATGGCGATGGCGCGGATGAACATTCCGGGAATTTTCGTCTACGCCGGGACCATCAAGCCCGGACACTGGAAAGGGCAGGCGCTGACGATCGTTTCGCCGTTCGAGGCCGTGGGTGCGTTCTGCGCCGGCACGATGTCGAAAGAAGACTACGACGGGATCGAGAAGAACGCCTGTCCGTCCGTCGGTGCGTGCGGCGGCATGTATACGGCGAACACGATGTCGTCGTCGTTCGAGGCGCTGGGCATGAGTCTTCTGGGGTCGTCGCAGATGGCGTCGCCCGATGCGGAGAAGGCGGACTCTGCCGCGCAATCGGCGCGGGTCCTGGTGCAGGCGATCAGGAACGACTTGAAACCGCGCGACATCATCACGCGCAAGTCGATCGAGAACGCGATCGCGCTGGTCATGGCCACCGGCGGCTCCACTAATGCGGTGCTCCACTACCTGGCGATCGCGTCCGCCGCCGAGGTCGAATGGACGATCGACGATTTCGAGCGCATCCGCCAGCGTGTGCCGGTGCTGTGCAATCTGAAGCCGTCGGGCCAGTACGTCGCCGTCGATTTCCATCGGGCCGGCGGCGTTCCGCAGGTGCTCAAGATGCTGCTCATCGCCGGTCGGCTCCACGGCGATTGCGTGACGATCACCGGCCGCACGATAGCCGAGGAGCTGGCGCACGTGCCGGACGGGCCGCGCGCGGACCAGGACGTGATCCGGCCGTTCGACAATCCCATGTATGCGCAGGGTCATCTGGCCATTCTCCGCGGCAATCTCTCGCCAGAAGGCTGCGTGGCGAAGATCACCGGACTCAAGAATCCATCGATCACCGGCCCGGCGCGCGTATTCAACTCGGAGCCTGAAGTGATGACGGCGATTCTTGCCGAGAAAATCAAGGCCGGCGACGTCATCGTCATTCGTTACGAAGGACCGAAGGGCGGACCCGGGATGCAGGAAATGCTGGCGCCAACGTCGGCGCTGATTGGACAGGGCCTGGGCGAATCGGTGGGGCTCATCACCGATGGCCGCTTCTCCGGCGGTACCTGGGGCATGGTTGTCGGCCACGTTGCGCCCGAGGCGTTCGTCGGGGGCACGATCGCGCTGGTCGAGGAAGGCGATTCGATCACGATCGATGCGCACCGGCTGCTCGTCCAGCTCAATGTCGACGACGGGGAACTGGCGCGCCGGCGCGCGGCGTGGCGGCCGCCGAAGCCGCGCTACACGCGTGGGCTCCTCGCCAAATACACGCGGCTCGTGTCCACGGCGAGCGTGGGTGCGATCACCGACTCCTGATATCGCCGCCGCGCTTTTTGCTGCAATTCGTCGCTGCGTCACGCACGGCCGAATGCATCGAAAGTCCGCCGCTCAATTCTTTGGCTTTCCTCATGCCCACTTCAATTCGTTCGTGGATCGCCGCTGCCGCGCTGCCGGTCCTCGTTGGCGCGTGCGCGACCCCGGCGGGCGCGCCCACTGCGGTGACCGCTGCGGCGCCACCGTCGGCGGCTGCGCCCGCTGCCACCGCCGCTACGCCAGCCCGCGGGGTGGCGCTTGTGAACCCCGGATTCGAATCGATGAAGCCCGGCGCGCGCGGCGACCCGGACGGGTGGTTTTCGTTTCAGCACGCCGGCGACCTTTCCTATCGCTACATCGTGGACACGGCGGAGCCCCGTAGCGGCGCGCGAAGCCTCCGGATCGACAACATCGGTCCCGAGCCCTACGGCGCCGTCGCGCAAATCGTCGCCGGCGCGCCGCACGCAGGCAAGGTCGCCCGGCTGTCCGGATGGCTGCGGACGCGCGATGCCAACGACAACGGCGCGGTGCTGACCTTGCTCGTCTTGCAGGGCGGCGCCACGCTGGCGCAGAACTTCATGCTCGACACACCCGTCAAAGGTACGACCGGCTGGAAGCGCTATACGATTACGTTACCCGTCGCCCGCGGCGCCGACCGCATTGAAGTAGGCGCGATGATGCAAGGCCGCGGCTCGTTGTGGCTCGACGATGTGGAACTGGAATTCGTGGCGCCTTGACCGCGTCCGGCCGGAATGGATTGCAGTGCGGTGCTGTTGACGTGAGTTGGGTTGTCGTGCAAAGCCGTGTAACGAAGGAGGCGCCATGGATCGACGCACGTTCATGCTGGCCGCACCCGCTCTCATGGCCGCCGGTTGCGTCTCCGTCGGCGGCGTTGACGGTCCACCCGCGCCGGCGCCGGTATTCCGCATCGGCGATCGCTGGGTGTACAACTGTGCCGACGGTTATCGCCTCCCGGTGACGTGGGTCGAGACGCACGAGGTCTTCAAGATCGATTCGACGGGCATCGCCGTGCGCGTCACGCTGGTGGGCGAGACGATGAATTACAACCGTGTCGAGCTGCTGGCGTCGCCCGGCGAGCTGCTGGTGGGTTCCGTTTACGACGACGCGGAGACACGCCGGTTCAAGACGCCGCTCACCCGCTACCAGTTTCCGCTGACCTCCGGCCAGACCTGGAACCAGTACGTCGACAACTATGACGAATTGACGCAGATGCAGGACATCGTGAACCGGTACGTGAAGGTCGGCGGTTATGAGAAGGTGTCCACTCCCGCCGGCACGTTCGACGCGATCGTGATGCGCATCCTGATGTCGTGCAACGTCAACAATCCGTTCCGCTTCCCGACCCAGTGCAATTACGTCGTCTGGTGGGCAGAAAAGGCGGGTGCCATGGTCCGGGAGACGAAATACGCGGAGTATCGCGAGCGTGGCGACGGCATGGATGCGGCGACCATCCGCGCGCAGAACACCGTGATCGAGCTCGCGTCCTACACCCGCGGCGCCGCCTAGCGTAGATTCACTTGCCGCGCTTGCGCGGCGGTGCCCCGGGCTTCTTCCTGCTTGCGTTGCGCAAGGCCGCGCTCAACGCGAGGCGCAGCCAATCGCGCATCGCCGCGGGACTCTCCAGTGCCTCGTCGGGCGGCCGGTAGTAGCTGGTCGCGTGGATCTCGCCGCTCCTCGTCGTATAGCGGAACGGCTCGAGATCGCGGGTGACGAACTTCGGCCGCGTTTGCGCATCGGTCTTGAGATAGAGCACATCGTCGTCGACGATGCCGACGATCAGACCATCCAGGTACACGCCGTGGGCGCCGAACATGGCGCGTGCCGAGGCACTTCCCGCCGGCTCCATCATCTCCAGCACATGCGCGATGAATTCGCTGGAATTGGACATCGCCGAAGCGAGTTGATCGCCTACAGGCCGAGCCTTTGCCAGATCGTCGACGTGAGGCCCGCCGTGTTGAGCGTGTAGAAATGCAGGCCGGGTGCGCCCCCGTCGAGCAGCCCGGCGCACAACTCGGTCACCACGTCGAGGCCGAACGCACGCACCGAAGCCGCGTCGTCGCCGTAGCTTTCGAGCTTGCGGCGGATCCAGCGCGGAATCTCGGCACCGCACGCGTCCGAGAAGCGCGCGAGGCGCGTGGAGCTCGCAATCGGCATGATGCCCGGCACGATCGGAATCGTCAGTCCCCGCGCGGCGCAGGCATCGACGAAGTGCCAATACGCATCGCGGTTGAAGAAATATTGGGTGATCGCCGAATCCGCGCCCGCCCGGACCTTGCGCTCGAAATTGTCGAGGTCCTCGTGCGGATTGCGGGCCTGCGGGTGGTATTCGGGGTAGCCGGCCACATCGATGTGAAACCAGTCGCCCGTCTCCGCGCGGATGAACGCCACGAGATCGCTCGCGTAGCGGAATTCGCCGGCATCGGCCATGCCCGAAGGCCAGTCGCCGCGCAAGGCGACCAGGTGGCGGATGCCGTGCGCGCGATACTGGGTGAGCACGTCGCGCAGCGATTCGCGGGAACCCCCGATGCACGACAGGTGCGGCGCCGCCGGCAATCCCTCGTCGCGAATCTCGATGACCGTCGCCAGCGTGCCTTCGCGCGTGGAGCCGCCGGCGCCGAAGGTCACCGAGCAAAACGCCGGCTTCAGTTGCGCGAGCTGCGCCCGGGCGGTACGCAGCTTGGCCGTCCCTTCCGGCGTTTTCGGCGGGAAGAATTCAAAGCTGTACAGATTGGCCGGACTGCGCATGGCGAGCTAGCGCTGTTCCTTTTTCGGCAGCAGCAGCGACGACAGCGCCCATGAGATCAGGCTGTAGACGATGGCGCCGAACACGCCCGCCCAGAATCCCGCGACGTGAAAGCCGGCCCCTTCCATGAGCGTGCCGACCGCCCAGAACAGGAGGCCGTTGATCACGAAGATGAACAGGCCGAGCGTAAGGATCGTCGCCGGCAGTGTGAGCAGGATCAGTACCGGACGGATCAGCGTGTTGATGAGGCCGAGCACCACGGCCACGAGCAGTGCCGTGGCGAGCGAATCGACGGTGATCGACTTGAAGATATAAGGCAGCGCGATGAGCGCAACGGCATTGATGATCCAGGTGAGCAACAGGCGCATGCAATTCCCCTTCGAAAGGTCCGCGTTCAGGCAGGCGCGCCGTTCAAATAGGGCTTGACGGCGGCGTACAGCGTCGCGCTTACGGGTGCGCCGAGGTTCGATTCGCCAGCCATTGCGGCCACCGCGCCGGACAGCCACGGCGCTTCCAGCCGATTGCCGGCGACGAGGTCATTGAGCATCGACGAGCGCATCTGCGCAGGCAGCGAATCGAGAAAAGCGAGCTGCCGCGCCGGATAATCCTCGGCGAGCGCGATGCCGCGGGCGCGCCCCACGCTCCATGCTTCGCGCAACGCCGCTTCGAACGCGCGGCGCAGATCGGGATCGTCGCGGATGCCGCCGATCGGCTGGCGGGCGAGCGACGTCACGCCCGACAGGGCGGCCAGGAAGCAGAACTTCTCCCAGAGCGCGCGCCGGATGTCGGCGGAGAGCGCGGCGTCGATCCCGGCGGCGACGCACGCATCGCGGAAGGCCGCTGCCGCATCGCCGTTGCCACCCTCGAACGCACCGACCACGAGGCGTGCCATCGTCCCGGTATGCGCGACGACGCCCGGCTCGCGAATCGTGGCGGCGATGTACGCGATGCCGCCGAGCACGCGTTGCGGAGAAAGCGCGCGCATCAGGATATCGGGCGCGGCGACGCCATTCTGGAATGGAATCGCCACGCCTCCGCCGGCAAGCAGCGGCGCGAGTCGCGGCGCGACGGCCTCGACGTCCCACAGCTTGACGCACAGCATCACGAAGTCGCACGGACCGACTTGCGCGAGGTCGTCGCCGAACGTGGCCTTGCGAACGGTCGCGTTGCCGAGGCTGCTTTCGACGACGAGCCCGCGCTCGCGGAGCGCCGCCAGATGCCGCCCGCGCGCGACGAACGTCACGTCGTGCCCCGCCTGCGCGAGCTTGCCCCCGAAAAAGCCGCCGACACCGCCGGCGCCGATCACTGCGATACGCATCTTGCGAGCTCCGCGATCATTGGTTCATCTCACGACAAGGGCTTCACAAGGAGGCGCCGAGACCCAGAGTTCCCGCTTTTTCTCTGCGTCTCCGCATCTCGTCGTGAGAAACGCTTCGTGCATCAATAACGATAGGAGTCGGGCTTGTACGGTCCGTCCTTACGCACGCCGATGTAACGTGCCTGCCTGTCGGACAGCTCGGTCAGCATCGCACCGAGCTTCGACAGCTGCAGGCGCGCGACTTTCTCGTCGAGATGCTTCGGCAGCACGTACACGCCGACGGGATACTGCTTGCCACCGGCCTGCGCATCGGTCCACAGCTCGATCTGCGCCATCACCTGGTTCGCGAACGACGAGCTCATCACGTACGACGGATGCCCCGTGCCGCACCCGAGGTTCACGAGCCTCCCTTCGGCGAGCAGGATGATCCGCTTGCCATCGGGGAAGATGACGTGGTCGACCTGCGGCTTGATGTTCTCCCACGGGTACGCCTTCAGCGCCGCCACCTCGATCTCGTTGTCGAAGTGACCGATGTTGCACACGATCGCCTGGTTCTTCATCCGCTTCATGTGCTCGACCGTGATGATGTCGATGTTGCCGGTGGCGGTGACGAAGATGTCGGCCTTGTCGGCGGCGTAGTCGAGCGTGACCACGCGGTAGCCTTCCATCGCCGCCTGCAACGCGCAGATCGGATCGATTTCCGCGATCCACACCTGCGCGGAGAGCGCCCGCAGCGCTTGCGCGGAACCCTTGCCCACGTCACCGTAGCCAGCCACCAGCGCGACCTTGCCGGCGATCATCACGTCGGTCGCGCGCTTGATGCCGTCGACCAGCGATTCGCGGCAGCCGTACAGGTTGTCGAATTTCGACTTGGTCACCGAGTCGTTGACGTTGATGGCGGGAAAGCCCAGCTTGCCTTCCTTGTGCATCGTGTAGAGCCGCTTGACCCCGGTGGTCGTCTCTTCGGTAACGCCCTTGATGCCGGCCTTGATGCGCGAATAGAACTTCGGATCCTTGGCGAGCCGCGCCTTGATCGCCGCGAACAGCGTGCTTTCCTCCTCGTTGCCCGGATGCGAGATGGACGCCGGATCGGATTCGGCTTGCGTGCCGAGATGAACGAGCAAGGTCGCATCGCCGCCGTCGTCGAGAATCATGTTCGGCCCGGCAGGCGCGTTCCCCGCGGCCTTCCACTCGAATATCCGGTGCGTGAAGTCCCAGTATTCGGTGAGCGACTCGCCTTTGAACGCGAACACGGGGATGCCCCGCGCCGCGATGGCGGCCGCCGCGTGGTCCTGCGTCGAATAGATGTTGCACGACGCCCAGCGAACGTCGGCGCCCAGCGCCTGCAGCGTCTCGATCAGCACGGCAGTCTGGATCGTCATGTGCAGCGAGCCGGCGATCCGTGCACCGCGCAGCGGTTGCTCAGGGGCGAATTCGTCGCGGATCGCCATCAGGCCGGGCATCTCCGTCTGCGCGATCGCGATTTCCTTGCGCCCCCAATCGGCCAGCGCCAGGTCGGCGACTTGGTAGTCGGTGAAATTCTTGGTTTCGGATGCAGCGTTCATGCGTCACTCCTTGGCGAGCGACTCGAAACGCGGGTGGATGGCGAAGGCTCGAGGACCTCGTCTCGTCATCCCGCGAGCGAATCGCGGTTCAACGAGCGCGGTTGGATGGTGAGAGGTCCCGAGCCTGGCAGCGCCGCGGTCCGTGAAGGACTCATGCGGTGGCTGTTGCAACGCTCCTCGGGAGGCGGCCATATTTTAACCGATTGCCGCGCCCGTGGGAACCCGGTCGATGCGGACCCTCTAGTCGGCGGCGACCGTGGTCGCGGCCGCGAATAACGCGTTGGTCAAGCTCGACTCGCGTTTGTAGAACCCTTCCGTATGAAACGTCTCGGGGAGCTTGAAGTGCTCGTAATCGAGGTGGTGGAGGAATTCGTGGATCAGCGTACGCAAGAATGACTTGAACGCCACGACCTGCTTTTTCTGCGCCGTCCGCATCCAGACGGAAATGCGCGCCGTCGCAATGTCCTCGTCGGGTTCGTAGAGTCCATGCAGCTCGCCGTCGACGTCGGAGGGGCGCACGGCCATCACGCGCACGTCGACCGCCGGCACCACGAACCCCGCGACCAGCGCGTCGATCAGCGTCTGCGCGCCCTTTTGCACCGTCGCGCGATGGCCGCGCGCGAGCCCGTCGCGGATCGCGATCACCGGCTCCGCGGCGGCGATGCCGGTGGGAAGCTCCAGCGTCTCGATGGCGTCGCTGCGGCGATAGACTTCCTTGCTCGCGGGCGACAATCGATCGTAGTAAGCGAATCGCATGCGGTGGGCCGATTTTTCGCTAACGATGATCCGCTGCGCGGAAAAAAGCAAAGGGCCGCGCGCCGGCGGCCCTCGGTGCCTCTCGCATCACAGCGACAATCAGTTCTTCTTGATCTTCTCGAGCATCTTGAAGATGCCCTTGGGCGCACCGACGAACATGCGTTTGAAGGTCTTGGGAAGGCAACGCCGCTCGAGCGTGTTGCGACGGGTACGGGAACGTTCGGCCATGCATGCTCCTTAGCGATTCTTGTGCGATCGGCAGGCTTGCGCACCCGCCTGTCCGACGCAGCAAAGCATAAAAATCAATATTTTACAGCAGGTTGGCTTGGCGCGCCACCCAGGGCGATCCAACTGGCGATGACGGCGGGTAATTCCGGAGAGATCGTGACGTCATAGCGCACGGTTCGCGCCGGCGCGGATGGCTGATCCGGCGGCGCTCGCCACGCGAATTCGAGCGATGCGGTGCCCGGCGCCTTGGCGCGGAAACGATAGGTGGTCGTGTTCCCGATGCCCACGAGGCCGGGCGGCTTCGGGTCCGGCGTGTAATCGGGTCCACCGATGACGAACAGATTCGCCCCGCTGCTTTGCAGTACCCATCCGTAGCCGATCGCGGGATCGGGCGGCAGGCTCACAATCAGCGCCGTGCCGGCGCGCATCGCGACGGGGCCACCGTCGGGCGGCGCCGCCACTTCGTCGCGCTCGATCGTCGCGCATCCCGCGGCAGCCAGCGCAAGCGCGGTCACGATGAGTGCTGCGGCCTTGCGAGCGTCATGCATCCGATGGTTCTCCTCGACGCGCAGTCTGCCTCGCGCCTTGCGTGCACGCAAGCGCGCTATTGGACCGTGACTTCGTAATGCACGATCCGCGAGGGCGCCGACTCCTGCGGGCGACGCGACGCGAAGTGCAGCGTCACCTTGCCCGGCTGCTCGGCACGATAGCGGAAGATGTTGAAGCCACCGGCGGTGATGTCGAACGAATTCATGCCCTTGCCTACATATATGCGCTCGCCGATCGGCGCCAGCACGGGACCGACGTTCGCGTCACCTTCCCAATGGAGGATCATCGTCGGGTTCGTATCGAGCACCACTTTCAGCTCACCGCCGCGCTTGATCGCGATGACTGTACCGTCAGCCGCGTTCGTGAGCTCGCCCTTCTCGACCGCTTGCGGACCGGACGACGACGTGGCGCAGCCCGCGAGCAACAGCAGCGTCGCCACAAGCGTGGTCAATCGTTGCATGGCTTTGAGCGCGCCGCTGGCTACAGCCCCGCGGCCGCGCGCAGCGCGTCGGCCTTGTCCGTCTTCTCCCACGTAAATTCAGGCTCGTCGCGGCCGAAGTGGCCGTACGCGGCGGTCTTCAGGTAGATCGGCCGCAACAGATCGAGCATGCGGATGATCCCCTTGGGCCGCAGGTCGAAATGCGCGTTCACCAGCTCGACGATCTGCTCGTCGGAGATCTTGCCCGTGCCTTCGGTGTACACGGTGACATTCATCGGCTTGGCGACGCCGATCGCGTAGGCGACCTGCACCTGGCACTGCCGCGCAATGCCGGACGCGACGATATTCTTGGCGACGTAGCGCGCCGCGTAGGCGGCCGAGCGGTCGACCTTTGACGGATCCTTGCCGGAGAATGCGCCGCCGCCATGCGGCGCCGCACCGCCGTAAGTGTCGACGATGATCTTGCGGCCCGTCAGTCCTGCATCGCCATGCGGACCGCCGATCTCGAAGCGACCGGTGGGGTTCACGAGGAAGCGCGCGCCTTTCAGCATGTTGGCCGGGAAAACCGGCTTGATGATTTCCTCGATGACGGCTTCGGCGAGCTTGTCCTGCTTGTCGTTCATCGAGGGGTGATGTTGCGTGGAGAGCACGACGGTATCCACCGCCACCGGCTTGCCCTGTTCGTATCGCACCGTCACCTGCGATTTGGCGTCGGGCCGCAAGAACGGCAGCCGCCCATCGCGGCGCACTTCGCTTTGCCGCTGCACCAGCCGATGCGCGTAGTAAATGGGAAACGGCATCAGCGACGGCGTTTCGTCGCACGCGTAGCCGAACATCAGCCCCTGGTCGCCGGCGCCCTGGTTCAGGTAGTCGTCCGACGCGCGATCCACGCCTTGCGCGATGTCCGGCGATTGCCGGCCGTAGCACACCATGACCGCGCAGCCGTCGGCGTCGAAGCACAGCTCCGGGTCGTTGTAGCCGATCGCACGCACGGTTTCCCGCGCGACCCGCGCGTAGTCGACGTTCGCCTTGGTCGTGATCTCGCCGGTCATCACCACGAGCCCGGTCGACACGAGCGTCTCCGCGGCGACCCGTCCTGTGGGATCTTGCTCTAGAATCGCATCGAGCACCGCGTCGGAGATCTGATCCGCGACTTTGTCCGGATGACCTTCCGACACCGATTCCGACGTGAACAGAAAATTGCTCATTCCAACTCTCCCTGCCCCGGGCCGCGGCCCTCCGCGCGTTACTGCCAACATCCCGCGCTGGACCGCCACCTCCGAAGACCCGCGCTCGGCGCGCCGCAAAAACTCGAATTCTAACAGTTCGGGCCCGGCCGACGGCGAGCGTCCGTACCGATGGATATGCCAGCGATGAACCCGGCCATCACGGCACCGACACCCGCGGCGATCGCGCGCGCCGTCGAACGCCTGCGAGCCGGAGCGCTGGTCGCGTTCCCGACCGAGACGGTGTACGGACTGGGCGCCGACGCCGACAATCAGGACGCGGTGCGCGCCATTTTCGCGGCGAAGGGAAGGCCCGCCGATCATCCGGTCATCGTGCATCTGGCCGATAACGCCCAGTTGCCGCATTGGGCGCGGGAAATTCCTCCGGGCGCACGGCGGCTCGCCGATGCGTTCTGGCCCGGTCCGCTCACGTTGATTCTGCCGCGCGCAACGCGGGTCTCGGATGCCGTCACCGGCGGCCAGAATCGCGTCGGGCTGCGCAGACCGTCGCATCCGGTGGCCCGCGCGCTGCTCGATGCCTTCACCGCCGCGGGCGGGAAGGGAATCGCCGCGCCGTCGGCCAATCGCTTCGGCCGCATTTCTCCGACGACCGCGCAACATGTGCTCGATGACCTGGGCGACAGCGTCGCGCTGATTCTCGATGGCGGCGCATGCGAGGTCGGCATCGAGAGCACGATCGTCGCGTTCGGCGACGGGGAGCCGATGCTGTTGCGGCTTGGCGGCGTGCCCGCAGCCGAAATCGAGTACGTGCTGGGTCGGCCGCCGCGCGCGCCGGACGCCGACGCGCCGCGCGCGTCGGGGACGCTCGCCGCACATTACGCACCCCGCACACCCGCGCGGATCCTGTCCGCTTCGGCGCTGGCCAGCGCGTCTATGGAGAGCGCCGGATCGGTCGCCGTGCTCGCGCGAACGTTCACGCGGCCCGCGCAATTCGCTGGCGCCTGGATCGATGCGCCGCGCGACGCCACGCCTTATGCGCATGACCTGTACGCCAATCTGCGGGCGCTCGACGCGACGGACGCCGTCGCCATTCTCATCGAGGCGGTGCCGGATGATACCGAGTGGCACGCGGTGCGCGATCGGCTCATGCGCGCCACGTCTGGTGTCGACGACGATCGCGACTAGGATGAAACATCCCACGCTCGCTCTGCTCGCTGCCCCGCAAGGGGCGGGGCAATTGGTCGGGGCGGCCCTTCCCGACTGACGTGCCACCGCCAGGAGGCCCCATGCTGCGCGTCGTCATCGCCGCCGATTCCTTCAAGGGTTCGTTGAGCGCGCCGGAGGTATGCGCGGCGCTGGGACGCGGACTCGCACGCGCGATTCCCGCGCTTGAATTGCGCCTGCGGCCGATGGCCGACGGCGGCGAGGGCACGCTCGATGCGATCCTCGCGGCCATCGGCGATCCTGGGCAAAGGAAGACCGCCGATGTGCGCGGTGCGGGCGGTGCCAAGGTCGCCGCGGCGTACGGGCTCGTTCCGCACCCGGATGGACTCACCGCGGTGGTCGAGGTGGCGCAAGTGGTCGGCATCACCGATATCACCGCGATGACGACACCGATCGGCGATCGTTCCACGCGCGGCGTTGGCGACCTGATCAAAGCGTTGCTCGACGCGGGCGTGCGCCGCTTCATGATCGGACTGGGCGGCAGCAGCACCAATGACGGCGGCAGCGGCGTCCTCGAGGCGCTTGGGCTCGCGCTCTTCGACGAGGCGGGATGCGCCGTCCCGCCGACACCGAACGGATTGACGACGCTGGCCCGTGTCGATGCGTCGACACTCGACCCACGGGTCGCCGAATGCGAGATCCGGATCATGTCCGACGTCAACAATCCGCTTACTGGGGCGATGGGCGCGACCGCGGTCTTCGGCCCGCAGAAGGGCGTGCAGCCCGAGGACGTGGCGAGGCTCGACGCGACGCTGGCCCATTTCGCGCGATTGGCCGAGAACGCACTCGGCCGGCGCGTGGCACAAAGTCCCGGCGCCGGCGCGGCCGGCGGGCTCGGCTTCGCGTTCGCGTTGCTCGGTGGGACGTTCTCGTCCGGTGCCGAGGTGGTGTCCGAGCTGATCGGGCTCGACGCGGCGCTCGCCGACGCCGATTGGGCGATCACCGGGGAAGGGCGCAGCGACCGCCAGACGCTTCTGGCCAAGGCGCCGTTCGTGGTCGCGCAGCACGCGGCCGCGCGTGGCGTTCCTGTCACGCTCGTTTCCGGCGCCATCGATCCCGCGGCGCTCGCCGAGCTCGGCCTGCATTTCGCCGGCTGTTTCGGACTCCCCCATGGGCCCGCGTCCCTCGCCGACTGCATCGCCAATGCGGCCCAATGGCTGGAAGAACGGGCAGCCGAGATCGGCCGCGTCTTCCAGGCCGGGCACGGCGCACGGCGGCGCACTGTGAAATAATCGCCCCCGGCAGAACGGCCCGGACTAGAGGGCGCGCCAGCTGACGAGGATGAACGCCAATCTTTACTCGCTCTTCGAGCGCCATTTTCCCGACGGCGCCGAGCAGCCATTCCTCGCCATCCCCAATGGACCCGTCATCCATTACGACGATCTGGCCGCGATGTCGGCGCAGGTTGCTGGCGCGCTGGTCGCGGCGGGATGCCGACCCGGGGACCGCGTCGCCGCGCAAGTCGACAAGCACTGGCACGTCGTCGCCCTGTACCTGGGATGTCTTCGCGCGGGACTCGTCTACCTGCCGCTCAACACCGGCTACCAGCGCGGCGAGCTCGCCCATTTCTTCGGTGATGCGCAGCCGCGGGTGATCGTCTGCAATCCGGATCATCTTGGCGTGATCGCGGCACTGGAGCGCCATGCAACGGTGTTGACGCTCGACGAGCTGTTCGATCGCGCGCGCGGCTGCTCGGCACAGTTCGCCACCGTCACGTCGCAGCCCGACGATCTTGCGGCTCTCCTGTACACGTCGGGGACCACCGGGCGGTCGAAGGGCGCGATGCTGACGCATCGCAATCTCGCCTCCAACGCGCTCGCGCTGGTGGACGCGTGGGGTTTCACCCGCGGCGACGTGCTGCTGCACGCGCTGCCGATCTTCCACGTGCACGGCCTCTTCGTCGCCACGCATTGCGCGCTGCTCTCAGGATCGCGCATGCTGTGGCTGCCGAAATTCGATGCGCATGAAGTCGTGTCGCTGCTGCCGCGGGCAACCGTCATGATGGGCGTGCCAACGTTCTATACGCGGCTGCTCGCCGAACCCGCCCTTTCGCGCGACAGTTGCGCGTCAATCCGCGTGTTCATATCCGGTTCCGCGCCGTTGCTCGCGGAGACCTTCGAAGCCTTCCTCGCGCGCACCGGACATCCCATCCTGGAGCGCTACGGAATGACCGAAGCCGGCATGATCACGTCGAATCCGCTCGACGGCGCACGGGTTGGCGGCACCGTCGGCCGGCCGCTGCCCGGCGTCGACGTGCGTATCGTCGGCGAGACCGGCGAACCGTGCGTGAACGGCGCGATCGGCGCCGTCCAGATCCGCGGCCCGAATGTCTTCGCCGGCTATTGGCGGATGGAGGAAAAGACCCGCGAGGAATTCACCGCTGACGGGTTTTTCAGGACCGGCGATATCGGCCAATGGATGACCGAAGGTCCCGGCCGCGGCTATCTGCGCTTGGTAGGGCGCGCGAAGGATCTCATCATTACCGGCGGCCTCAACGTCTATCCGAAGGAAATCGAGGAACGCATCGACCAGATGGACGGCGTCGAGGAGTCAGCCGTGGTCGGCATCCCCGACGCGGATTTTGGCGAAACGGTGGCGGCGATCATTGTTGCCAAGCCCGGGCAGACGCTGACCGAGGCTTCGATCATCAACGCGCTCAAGCGCGAGATCGCCCATTTCAAAGTTCCCAAACGCGTCTATTTCGCTTCCGAACTGCCCAGAAATGCGATGGGCAAGGTTCAGAAGGCCGCGCTGCGGCAGAAGCTCGCCGAATGAGTCGCACTTCTGCCAATAGTGGGCGGGCTCGCTAGCCCGGAGAGCACATCACGACCAGGTCGGCGCCGTCCCCCTCGGCAAGCCAGCCTCTGGCGGTCATGTCGTTGCGCACTGACCGGCTTGTCATGTAACGATGGTTGGCGTCCGGACGGTTGCTGAACACCCGATAAACAGGACTCGTACCGGCCGGGCAGACACCGGCGGTCGGCAACATGACATGGAAAAACTGGGGATCCTCGTTCACGAACGACGGATTGGCGAGCGCGGTCGCGTTGCACTCGGCGGCGCCGCGGCCATAGAAATGCGAATTGCCCTTGGCCGGAGGAATATAGAAGCGGCATACCGACGATCCACCGGCGGGCGATGCCGTGAACACGTTGAACGAATGCCCGGTACGCGTCCACCCTTTGATCGCCACGCCCGCGTCGAGGATGGCGATCTCGCCGTCGATATGCGTGAGGAAGTAATGGTCCAGCGAGGCGTTGTAGTACTCGATCGCCAGCGCCTGCGGCGACACGAACGCGCTGTTGTGCTTGCTGATAAACCCGTCCACCGCGTCGACGAACGCAGCGTCCAGGCCTGCGAAGAGGTGATTCCCGCACCCTCCATTGATGCCGCCGCTCAGGCTCACCAAGTCTTTCACCGGGGCTGAAGTCAACCCCGCATACAGCTGGCCGCCCCTCGCGAAAGGGTCGTTGGGATGAACGATGATCAACGTCGGTCGCTTGATTCCCGAGGTGACCGACGCGTCCACGAGCTCGGGCGAGAAGAAGACCAGTCCGACCGGGTCCTGCTGAGGCAGGAAGGTCGCCATTTCCGCCGCGGGTCCGGTGGAACTGCTGCCGCCGTTGATCCAGACGGGTACGTTGTGGCGGCCCTGCATGTAACGGACGACCTCCTGCAAGTCGCGCGGGTCGTATATCGAGCCGCCTGAGGTCTGGTCGACGAGCGCGAGGGCATAACCCCGGGCGGCAAAGGTCTCGCGATTCCTCGCGATCGGACTGCAGGTCGTCGGCATCGATCCGTCTTCGCGAATGCCGAAAGTGCCATCGCCCCCAGGAATTACGACGATGGTGGCGACGGGCGCGGGGGGCGCGACGTGCAGGAACCGTTGCAGATACCCGCGCGACGGAACGTCCACGACGCTGGTGGCGATCTGCGCCATGGCATCTGTTGAAAACGCGATCCCCAGCAATAGGCCTGCACGAATCTTGCGCATGACGTCTCCCCAAAATGTGCGAGGCCGTTCAGGCGCGCACGGTTTGTTGTGACCTTTTGGGCCGTCACACTAGCAGAGATACACGCAGCGCAATAGCGGGACGGCGTCGCTGCGGGCTCGCGCCGCCGCGCTTCGTCGCGGCTTGGTACGGCCGACTAAACAGCAGTGGATGGCTGCCTTGAAAGGGTACGAATGCGAGTGAACGCGCAGAACGCAGTTGCTAGGCTTCTTTGGGTTCGACCGGCCGCTTGCGCAAGAGTCCCAGCACGCGCGATACCAGCGGCCAGCTGAGGAGGATCAACGCCAGCGTCACGATGGAGCCGACCAGCCCGTTGGCATAGAAGATCGTCATGCTGCCGCCCGATATCAGCATCGACTGCCGGAAGCTCGTCTCCGCCATGTCACCCAGCACGAGCGCCAGCACGAGCGGCGCCAGCGGATACTTGAGCTTCTTGAACACGTAGCCGACGACGCCGAACACCAGCATCATCACGACGTCGAACATGTTGTTGTGGACCGTGTACGCGCCGATCGCGCAGATCACGACGATCACCGGCGCGATGATCGCAAACGGGATGCGCAGGATCGCCGCCCACCACGGAACGGTCGTGAGCACGATCAGCAGTCCGACGATGTTGCCCAGGTACATGCTGGCGATAAGCCCCCAGACGAACTCCTTCTTCTCGACGAACAGCAGCGGGCCCGGCTGCAGTCCCCAGATGAGCAGCCCGCCAAGCAATACGGCAGCGGTCGGCGACCCGGGAATGCCGAGGGTCAGCATCGGCAACAGCGCGCTGGTGCCCGCCGCATGCGCCGCGGTCTCCGGCGCGATGACGCCTTCGATCTCGCCGTCGCCGAACTTGCCGCCCGTCTTCGAGAACCGGCGCGCCATGCCATAGCTCATGAACGAGGCGGGGGTCGCGCCGCCCGGCGTGATCCCCATCCAGCAGCCGACGAGGCACGACCGCAACGACGTGACCCAATAGCGTGGCAGTGTCTTCCAGGTGTGCCATACGATGTTGAAATCGATCTTCGCACGCGTGCCCTTGAACGACAGGCCTTCCTCCATCGTCAGGAAGATTTCACCGAGGCCGAAGAGGCCGATCACCGCCACCAGGAAGTCGAATCCCTGCAGCAATTGCGTTTGCCCGAAGGTCATCCGCAATGTGCCGGTGACGGTGTCGAGGCCGACGGCCGCGAGCGCGAACCCCAGCATCATCGACGCGATCGTCTTGGCCGGCGGCTCGCGGCCCATCCCGACGAAGCTGCAGAACGTCAGCAGCTGAATCGCGAAATATTCCGGCGGCCCGAATTTCAGCGCGAATTTGGCCACCAGCGGCGCCAGGAACGTGATCAGCAGCACCGCGAACAGCGCGCCGACGAACGACGACGTGAACGCAGCGGTCAGCGCTTCGCCCGCCCGGCCCTTTTGCGCCATCGGAAAGCCGTCGAAGGTCGTGGCCACCGACCACGGCTCGCCCGGAATGTTGAACAGGATCGACGTGATCGCGCCGCCGAACAGCGCGCCCCAGTAGATGCACGACAGCATGATGATCGCCGACGTCGGCGGGATTGAGAACGTCAGCGGCAGGAGGATCGCCACGCCATTGGCGCCGCCCAGGCCCGGCAGCACGCCGATCAGCACTCCCAGGAGGATGCCCACCAGCATGAAGATGAGATTCTTGAACGTGAGCGCGACGGCAAAGCCCTGCATCAGGTTACTGATTTCTTCCACCAGGACTCTCCGTTGGCTCGATGTCCCGCGACGCTTGTGGCCCGCCGCGGACGTTACCGCTCAAAAACCCAGCAACTGCTCGACCGGCCCCTTGGGCAAAGGGATGAGGAACCACATTTCGAACAACAGGAAGACCGCCACCGGCACGCCGAGGCTCACGGCCAGCGTCGCCTTCCATTGGTATTTGCCTTGCCAGACCATGAACGTCGCGATATAGATGGCCGAGGCGACGTAGATGCCGAGGAACGCGATCAGCGCAACGTAGACAACCGTCGGCACGAACATCGCCATCACCGGCTTCAGCTCGTCGCGCGTGACGAAAACCTTGCCGGCAAGCGCCTTCCATCGGAAGAGCGCCTCGCCGGCAATCCAGACGGCAGCCGCGGTCAGGATCCACCCGATCATGTTCGGGAAGTAGCCGGACCTCGGGCCGTCGTCGCCCCAGCCAATGCCGACGCGATGGCTGTCGATGATGACGATCGCGCCGACGACCGCCAGCGCGAGTGCGACCACCAGCTCCATCCAGCGGGTCGTGACGGGACCCGCCGGCGCCTTGTTGTTCGTCGCCATGTTGCGGCCTCGTTATCCCATTGACGCGATGCGAATCGCTACCGTGTCGGCCGCGGCAATCGCTCGGCGACGCGCGGCCTCCGAACGCTCGGCGATGTCGGCACTTGCAGCGTGTCGGCCGCCGCCATCGCTCGCGGACGCGCGCTGCGCGCCTGGGCTTCGCCCCGCTCGCTCAGGCGTCCTTCGGCCCTTCCTCGCTTTGCTCGCCGCCTCGCTCATGCCTACTTCGCGATGAAGCCGGCTTCCTGCATGAGGTCCTTGTGCGTCGCCTCGGCCTTCGTGACCCAGTCGACGTACTCCTTGCCCGACATGAACTTGTCGTTGAACGCCGCCTCTTCGGTGAATTTTTTCCATTCCGGCAGCGCGCGCACCTTCTTGAACAGATCGACGTAGAAGTCGACCTGCTCCTGCGTGACGCCGGGCGGCATGAAGATCCCGCGCAGCATCAGGTATTCGACGGCGAGTCCCTGCGACTTGCAGGTGGGGATGTCCTGCCACGACTGCGTCGCGGTGACCTTCGCCGGATAAGGCATCGGCGCGCTGTCGAACACGCAGAGCGGGCGCAGCGAGCCGCCGCGCCAGTGCGCGACCGCCTCGATCGGATTGTTCACGGTCGAATCGACGTGCTTGCCGACCAGCTGCACCGCAACGTCGCCGCCGCCCTTGAACGGAACGTAGGTCATCTTCTTGCCGACCACCTTCTCGAGCGCGACCGTGATGATCTGGTCTTCCTGCTTCGAGCCGGTGCCCGCCATCTTGAACTGGTTGTTCGCTCCTGCCTTGATCGCGTTCACATAGTCGCCGGCGGTCTTGTAGGTGGTTTCGGAATTGACCCACAGCACGAACTCGTCGAGCGCAAGCATCGCGACCGGCGTCAGATCCTTCCAGTTGAACGGCACGCCGGTGGCAAGCGGCGTGGTGAACAGGTTCGACAGCGTGATGATGATCTTGTTGGGATCGCCCTTCGCGCCCTTTACGTCGAGAAAGCCTTCGGCGCCCGCACCGCCCGACTTGTTGACGACGATGAGCGGCTGCTTCATCAGGTTGTTCTTCGCGACGACACCCTGCAGAAAGCGCGCCATTTGATCGGCGCCGCCGCCGGTGCCGGCGGGAACGATGAACTCGACCGGCTTCGTCGGCTCCCACGCTGCGACGGCCGCGAAGGAAGTACAGAACATGCCCGCGGCGACACTGGTCGCGATCAATACGCGGCGATACAGTTGATGACTCATGACTCCTCCTAATGGCCTGTTGGCTTGCATATTGCGGGCTCTTGCGGTCCGCTCACTCAATCGCTGCCGACATCATCCTTCGGTTGCCGGTCCCTGACTACTTGATCAACCCGGCGCCGCGCGCCCATTTGTATTTGGCACCGAGCACCATGACCGGCATCTCGGTCGAATACGGATACGCGGGGATACCGTGATCGAACAGGTATTCCGCGGCTTCCTCGACCTCCACGTCGCCGGCGAGCGAGGCCACCACGGGTTTGGTGATGCCCTTGGCGCGCATCTCGTCGACGACCTCGACCATGATCTTGGCGAACACCATCGGCGGCGTCACGATCGTATGCCAATAGCCGAGGATGAGCGCGTGGATCCGCGGATCCTCGAGTCCCAGGCGTACCGTGTTCTGGTACGTCTTGGGCGGCTCGCCGCCGGTGATGTCGACCGGATTGCCCGCGGCGCCGAACGGCGGAATGAACTTGCGGAACGCGGCGTCCAGATCCGGCGGCATCGCCATCAGCTTCAGGCCGTTGTCGACGCACGCGTCGGATAGCAGTACGCCGGAACCGCCGGCACCCGTGATGATGACGACATTCTCACCCTTCGGCGTCGGCAATTTGGGAATGGCGCGCGCGTATTCCAGCAGCTCGCGCAGAGCCTTCGCCCGGATCACCCCCGACTGCTTGAACACGTCGTCGTAGATCTTGTCGTTGCCGGCGAGGGCGCCGGTATGCGAGCTCGCGGCGCGCGCGCCCATGCTGGTACGTCCGGCCTTGAGCACCACGATCGGCTTTTTCTTCGAGACGCGCTTGGCAACCTCGGCGAAGGCGCGGCCGTCCTTCAGGTCTTCGCAGTGCTGCGCGATGATGTGCGTGTTGTCGTCCTGCTCGAAGAACGTCAGCAGGTCGTCTTCGTCGATGTCGGACTTGTTGCCTAGACCGACGATCGCCGAGACGCCCATTTTCGCGGAGCGCGAGAACCCGATGATCGCCATGCCGATGCCGCCCGACTGCGACGACAGCGCCGCGTGGCCTTTGACGTCGTACGCAGTGCAGAATGTCGCGCACAGATTCTTGGGCGTGTAATAGAAGCCGTAGATGTTGGGCCCCATCAGGCGCACGCCGTACTTGTGCCCGATCTCCTGGATTTCCTTCTGGCCTTCGACGTTGCCGGTTTCGGCGAAGCCGGACGGGATCAGCACGGCACCCGGGATCTTCTTCTCGCCAACTTCGATGAGCGCCTGCGCGACGAATTTCGCGGGTATCGCGAACACCGCAACGTCGATGTCGCCGGGAACGTCCTTCACACTCTTGTACGCCTTGAGACCCATGATCTCGTCGGCGGACGGATTGATCGGGTAGATCTTGCCCTGGTAGCCACCGTTGATGAGGTTTTTCATCACCGAGTTGCCGATCTTGCCCGCCTCGGAGGAAGCGCCGATCACCGCGACCGCCTCCGGCTTCATGATCCGGTTCATGTCGCGGACGATGTCGTCGTGCTTCGGGCGGAAGCGCGCCGGCGGCGGATTGAAGTCGAGCACGATCCGCACGTCGGCGGCGATCGCGCCGTCCTTGGTCGCAAACACCGGGTTCAGATCCATTTCGGAGATCTCGGGAAAGTCCGCGATCAGCCGCGAGACATTCTCGATCAACGTGGCCAGCGCCTCGCGGTTGACCGGATCGGCGCCGCGGACGCCTTTGAGCATGTCCGCGGCGGCGATGCTGTCGAGCATCGACAGCGCATCGTCGCGCGAGGCGGGGGCCAGGCGGAACGTGATGTCCTTCATGATTTCGACCAGGACGCCGCCCAGGCCGAACGCCACCAGCTTGCCGAACGAGGGATCGGTGACGGCGCCGACGATCACTTCCTGGCCGCCGGCCAGCATCTGCTGCACCTGGACGCCGAGAAGCTGGGCCTTCGCGTCGTATTTCTTCGCGTTGGCCATGATCGTGTCGAAGCCCTTCTTCGCCTCGTCGGCGTTCTTGACGCCGACCAGCACACCGCCGGCCTCGGTCTTGTGCAGTATTTCGGGCGACACGATTTTCAGCACGACCGGAAAGCCCATGCCGGCGGCGAGCTTGGCGGCTTCATCCGCCGACGTCGCCACCCCCTCCTTCGGCACCGGGATGCCGTAGGCATCGCACACCTGCTTGCCTTCCGGCGCCGTCAGCGACGTGCGGCCGCTGGCCTTGACCGCGTCGAGAATCTTCCGGACGGCTTGGTTGTTCGCCATGATTTTCCTTGTCTCGGTCTGTATTCAGTTCAGATCGCCGCGGCGGCGCGCAGCGCGGCGATCTCTTCCTTGCCGTAGCCCAATTCCGCCAGGACTTCCTCGGTATGCTCGCCCAGCAGCGGCGAGCGCATGACCTCGGTCGGGCTATCGGACATCTTGATCGGATTGCCGACGGACAGATATTTGCCGCGCTTCGGATGGTCGACCTCGACGACGGTGCCCGTCTTGCGCAGCGACGGCTCCTCGGCGATTTCCTTCATCGACAGGATCGGTCCGCACGGGATGTCGTGCTTGTTCAGGATGTCCATCGCCTCGAACTTGGTCTTGGTCTTGGTCCATTCCTCGATCTGGCCGAAGATCTCCATCAGATGCGGCAGCCGGCCTTTCGGCGTCGCATAGCGCGGATCGGTCAGCCATTCCTCGCGGCCGATGACCTTGCAGATGTCTTCCCACACCGGCGCCTGCGTAATGAAATAGATGTACGCGTTGGGATCGGTCTCCCATCCCTTGCACTTGAGGATCCAGCCGGGCTGGCCGCCGCCGGATGCGTTGCCCGCTCGCGGCACCGCATCGCCGAACGTGCCGTTCGGGTATTGCGGATACTCTTCCATGACGCCGGTGCGCGCGAGTCGCTGCTGATCGCGCAATTTGACGCGGCACAGGTTGAGGACGCCGTCCTGCATCGCGGCCAGGACCTTCTGGCCGCGGCCGGTCGTGTTGCGCTGGTAGAGCGCGGCGACAATGCCCAGGGCGAGATGCAAGCCCGTGCCGCTGTCGCCGATCTGCGCGCCGGTGACCACCGGCGGCCCGTCGTCGAAGCCGGTCGTGGACGCGGAACCGCCCGCACACTGCGCGACGTTCTCGTAAACCTTGCAATCCTCGTATGGACCGGGGCCGAAGCCCTTGACCGAAGCGACGATCATCCGCGGATTGAGCTTCTGGATGTGCTCCCACGTGAAGCCCATGCGGTCGAGCGCGCCGGGCGCGAAGTTCTCGACCAGCACGTCGCATTGCTTGACCAGCCGTTCGAGGATTTCCTTGCCCTGCGGCTTCTTCGCATCGACGGTGAGCGAGCGCTTGTTGTGGTTGAGCATCGTGAAATAAAGGCTGTCCACGCCGGGAATGTCGCGCAGTTGTCCGCGCGTGATGTCCCCTTCGCCCGCGCGTTCGATCTTGACGACGTCGGCACCGAGCCAGGCGAGCAGCTGCGTGCACGTCGGTCCCGACTGCACGTGGGTGAAGTCCAGGATGCGGACGCCGTCTAATGCCTTACCCATTACGTTCCCCTAGGCAATGCCGTGATTGCGATGGCGGTTACGGTTTCTTCTTCGCGGAGGGATTGAGACTCGTGATACGGCCGCTCTCCGTGCCCGCCTTTTCGTCGATGACCGCGTTGATCAGCGTAGGCGTGCGCGAGCGGATCGCTTCTTCCATCGCGCTGCGCAGCTCGGCCGGCGTGGTCGCGTATACACCGACGCCGCCGAAGGCTTCCATCAGTTTCTCGTAGCGCGCGCCCTTGACGAACACCAGCGGCGATGGATCGCGTCCCCCGGTCGGATTCACCTCATCGCCACGGTAGACGCCGTTGTTGTTCAGGATCACGACGCAGACCGGCAGGTTGTAACGGCAGATCGTCTCGACTTCCATGCCCGAGAAGCCGAAGGCGCTGTCGCCCTCGACCGCGATCACCTGCTCGCCACTGACCACGGCCGCCGCGACCGAGAATCCCATGCCGACGCCCATGACGCCCCAGGTGCCGACGTCCAGCCGCTTGCGCGGCTTGTACATGTCGACGATGCTGCGTGTGAAATCGAGCGCGTTCGCGCCCTCGTTGACGAGGATGGCATCCGGGTTCGCCTTGACGATGTCGCGCACGACGTTCAGCGCGCTGTGGAAGTTCATTGGCGCCGGATTCTTCGCCAGCGTCTCCGCCATCTTCGCGACATTTTTCGTCTTGCGCTCCGCGATGGCGTCGAGCCACTCGGCGGGTGGCTTCGACCAGCTCGGACCGATCGCGCCGAGCATGGCCGAGACGCACGAACCGATGTCGCCGACGACCGGTGCATCGATACGGACGTTGCTGTCCGCTTCCTGTGGCGAGATGTCGACCTGGATGAACCGCTGGCCGCCCCATTCCTTGCCGCTGGTGCCGCCCCACGTCTTGCCCTTGGCATGCGAAAGCAGCCAGTTCAACCGCGCACCGATCAGCATCACGACGTCCGCCTCGGGCAGCACGTATGAGCGCGCCGCGGACGCGGATTGCTCGTGCGTGTCGGGGAGCAGGCCCTTGGCCATCGACATGGGCAGGTAGGGGATGCCGGTCTTTTCCACCAGCGCGCGGATATCGGCATCCGCCTGCGCGTACGCCGCTCCCTTGCCGAGAATGATGAGGGGACGCTTGGCGCTCTTGAGCAGTTCGAGCGCACGTTGCACGGCGTCCGCTGCCGGGATCTGGCGCGGCGCCGGATCGACTACCTTGATCAGCGATTTCCTTCCTGTTTCCGCATCGATCGTCTGCGGAAACAGCTTGGCCGGAAGGTCGAGATAGACGCCGCCCGGACGGCCCGAGACCGCGGCACGGATCGCCCGCGCCACTCCGACGCCGATGTCCTCGGCGTGCAGGACCCGGAACGCCGCCTTGGCGAGCGGCTTGGCGATAGCGAGTTGGTCCATCTCTTCGTAGTCGCCCTGCTGCAAGTCGACGATCTCACGCTCGCTCGAGCCGCTGACGAGGATCATCGGGAAGCAGTTGGTGGTGGCATTGGCGAGCGCCGTCAGTCCGTTGAGAAAGCCGGGAGCGGACACCGTGAGGCAGACGCCCGGCTTGCCTGTCATGAAGCCGGCGATGGAAGCGGCATACCCGGCGTTCTGCTCATGGCGGAAGGAGATCACGCGCAGTCCGGCGCGCTGCAGCTTGCGCGTGAGGTCGGTGATCGGGATGCCGGGCAGTCCGAAGATCGTGTCGATGCCGTTCAGCTTGAGGGCGTCGATGACGAGTGCAAAGCCATCGGTCTCCTGTGCTTGGGTGTTGATCTCGCCGCTGGCGGTGTTCGTCGCGTCTTCGGCGGTCGCGGACGGCTTGGCGGCGGACTTGGGGGCTACTTCCAACATGGCTCTCTCCGTAGACAACGACGGCATGTGCGACGAGCGGGCGACCGGCGCGGCGAGCGAACGCAGGTATCAGGTCCGCAGGTCCCTCGCACAGACAGCGCGCTGGCCGTTCCGACTGCGCGCGAATCACGATGGGCTTCGGATTCGAAAGCCCAGGATAAGCCTCTTTTTCATAAGGTATGTGATATATCACGCGGCGTCAACGACGATTTTTCAGACGCGCGAAATGGTGCGCCGCGGCATATTTGCTGGGCGTAGTGGTAGATGCCCGCAGCCCGCAATTTCTGCACTGGTCAATGAATAGCCAGTTGGTGGTTTTTGGTATATAAGATACACACTACTGGTGCCGCGGCGCACGTCGGCCGTCCACGCCAGATTTCTTGTTGTCGCCGGCCGCTTCGTCGGCCACCCACCGATCTACCGGAGGCTGTGACTGCCGTGTCCACCACCCTGGGAGCGACTGCGCCGACGATGCCGCTCCGGCTGCAGCCGCTCAACACCAACATGAGTTTCCGCGACCAGGCCTACGCGGCGCTCAAGCAGGCCATTGTCGACGCGGACATCTATTCCCACGCGGGCGAGGTGCGCCTCGACGAGCGGCAGCTGTCCCTGTCGTTGGGCGTGAGCCGCACGCCGATTCGCGAGGCGATGACGCTGCTCGAGCAGGAAGGCCTGCTGCGCACCGTCCCGCGTCGCGGCATCTTCATCGTCCGCAAGACCAAGAAACAGATCGTCGAAATGATCGAGATGTGGGCGGCGCTGGAGAGCATGGCGGCGCGCCTTGCCACCCTCAACGCGAGCGACGAGGACATCGCCGGGCTGCGCACGATGTTCGATGAATTCCGCAACGCGACGCCGGCCGAGCACATCGACGAGTACTCCGATGCGAATATCGCGTTCCATCAGGCGATCATCCGGCTGTCGGGCTCGCACCTCATGGGCGAAACGATCGAGAACCTGTTCATCCATGTGCGCGCGATTCGCCGGATGACGATTTCCCAAGCCGATCGTGCAGCACGCTCGATCGTCGATCACATGCGCATCATCGAGGCACTGGAGCGCCGCGACACCGAGCTTGCCGAGCGCCTGGTCCGCCAGCATTCGCTCGACCTTGCCGCGCACGTCGAAAAGTATTGCGACTTTCTCGCCTGAAGCCTCTGACCAGCATGGCCGCTTCCGTCGTCGTCGATACTTCGCGCCTGGGCAACCGGCGCGGCCCGCGCAACCGTCCCAAAGGACGTGCGCTCGACCCGCAGGCTGCGGCAGACGTCGCCGCACTGCTCGGCGATGCGCCGCGCCGGCGCGATCTGCTGATCGAATTCCTGCACCGGATCCAGGACCGCTACGGACATCTTTCCGCCGCGCATCTGGTAGCGCTCGCCAGCGAGCTGCGCCTCGCGATGACCGAGGTTTACGAGGTCGCGACGTTCTACCACCACTTCGATGTGGTGAAGGAGGGCGAGGAAGCGCCGCCCGCGCTGACGGTCCGCGTGTGCGAAACGCTGTCGTGCCAGATGGCGGGCGCCGATACGCTGCGGCACGCGCTCGCAGGCCTGCGCGAACGCGGCGTGCGCGTCATCGGCGCGCCGTGCATCGGCCGCTGCGAGCATGCGCCGGCGGCGGTGGTCGGGCGCAATACGATCGACGAAGCGACCGCCGACAAGATCGCCGATGCCGTCTCCGGCGGCCACGTCGAGCCGCAAGCCACACCGTATCTCGATCTCGCCGCTTATCGGCAACGCGGCGGTTACCAGGTGTTGCGCGAGTGCGTGGGGGGACAGCGCAACGCCGACGCGGTCATCGCGGAAATGGAGAATTCGGCGCTGCGCGGGCTGGGCGGCGCCGGCTTTCCGGCCGGACGCAAATGGAAGATCGTGCGCGCCGAGCCGGCGCCGCGCCTCATGGCAGTCAACATCGACGAAGGCGAGCCCGGGACGTTCAAGGACCGCTTCTATCTCGAGCGTGACCCGCATCGCTTCCTCGAAGGCATGCTGATCGCCGCGTGGGCGGTCGGCATCGACGAGATCTATATCTATTTGCGCGACGAATACGCGGCGTGCCGCGCGTTGCTTGCCAGCGAGATCGCGGCACTCGAGCACGATCCGCCGTGCCCGTTGCCGCGCATGCATCTGCGCCGCGGCGCCGGTGCGTATATCTGCGGCGAAGAGTCGGCGATGATCGAATCGATCGAGGGCAAGCGCGGGATGCCGCGCCTGCGCCCGCCGTATGTCGCGCAGGTCGGATTGTTCGGGCGGCCCACGCTCGAGCACAACATGGAGACTCTTTACTGGGTTCGCGAAATTCTCGAGAGGGGCGCCGCGTGGTTCGCTGAACAAGGCCGCCACGGCCGCAAGGGGCTGCGCTCGTTCTCGGTGTCGGGACGCGTGGCCAAGCCGGGCGTGCATCTCGCGCCGGCCGGCATCACGGTGCGCGAGCTCATCGCCGAATATTGCGGCGGCATGCAGGACGGCCACGAATTCTATGGGTACCTGCCGGGCGGCGCGTCCGGCGGCATCCTCCCCGCGTCACTCGGCGACATCCCGCTCGACTTCGACACGCTGCAGCCGTACGGCTGTTTCATCGGGTCGGCGGCCGTCATCATTCTTTCGCAGCACGACCGCGCGCGCGACGCCGCGCTCAACCTGATGCGCTTTTTCGCCGACGAGTCGTGCGGCCAGTGCACGCCGTGCCGGGTCGGCACCGAAAAGGCGGTCATGCTGATGCGCGAGCCGCGCTGGGACCAGCCGCTGCTGCAGGAGCTGTCGCAGGCGATGACCGACGCGTCGATCTGCGGCCTGGGACAGGCAGCGCCGAATCCGATCGCGTGCGTCGTCAAGTATTTTCCGCAGGAGTTGACCGGATGAATGCGCCTCTCGAACGCGGCCTCGAGCAGGAATCGATCGCATTCCAGTTGAACGGCGTGGAAGTCACGGCGTTGCCGGGCGAGACGCTGATCCAGGTTGCCGATCGTCTGGGCGTGCCAATCCCGCGGCTTTGCTACAAGCCCGGCATGCGCGCCGACGGCAATTGCCGGTCGTGCATGGTCGAGATCAAGGGCGAGCGCGTGCTGGCGCCGTCGTGCTGCCGCAGCCCCACCGCGGGCATGGAAGTGCAAAGCGACAGCGCCCGCGCGCTCAGCGCACAGAAGATGATCGTCGAGCTGCTGGTGTCCGACATGCCGGACAAGGTCTACAAGCTCGATTCGGAGCTCGAGTACTGGCGGCGGGCGCTCGGCGTGGGCAAGCCGCGTTTCACACGGCGCGAACAGCCCATGGCCGATATCTCGCATCCGGCGATGGCCGTCAATCTCGACGCGTGCATCCAATGCACGCGCTGCGTGCGCGCATGCCGCGAGGAGCAGGTCAATGACGTGATCGGATACGCCTATCGTGGCGGACACTCGAGCATCGTGTTCGACCTGCACGATCCGATGGGGGATTCGACCTGCGTCGCCTGCGGCGAATGCGTGCAGGCTTGTCCCACCGGCGCGCTCGCGCCGGCGCACGAAGCGTATCTCGCGCCCGTCGACAAGAAGGTCTCCTCGGTCTGTCCGTATTGCGGTGTCGGTTGCCAGCTGACCTATCACGTGCACGACAATGACATCGTGCGCGTCGAAGGGCGCGACGGCCCGGCCAATCACGAGCGGCTGTGCGTCAAGGGGCGCTTCGGCTTCGACTATGTCGCGCATCCGCACCGGCTAACCAAGCCGCTGATCCGGCGCGAAGGCGTGCCGAAGTCAGCCGATTTCACCGTCGATCCCGCCAATCCGCTGTCGGCCTTCCGCGAAGCGACGTGGGACGAGGCGATGACGCTGGCCGCCGATTCGCTGCGCCGCATTCGCGACACCCGCGGGCCGAATGCACTCGCGGGGTTCGGTTCCGCCAAAGGCTCGAACGAGGAGGCGTACCTGTTCCAGAAGCTCGTGCGCACCGGCTTCGGCACCAACAACGTCGACCACTGCACACGGTTATGCCATGCGTCGAGCGTGGCGGCGTTGCTCGAAGGCATCGGCTCTGGCGCGGTGTCGAATCCGGTGATGGACGTGATGCAAGCCGATGTCGTGCTGCTGATCGGCGCCAATCCGGTCGTCAACCATCCCGTCGCCGCGACGTGGATCAAGAACGCCGCGAAAAACGGAACCCGGTTGATCCTCGCCGATCCGCGCCGGTCCGAGCTCGCGCGGCACGCGACCCACTTCCTGCAATTCAAGTCCGACACCGACGTCGCGCTGCTGAACGCGATGATGCACACGATCATCGAGGAAGGCCTGGTCGCGGAGAAGTTCGTCGCCGACCGTACCAGCGGCTTCGCCGAGCTTCGTGACAACGTTGCCGCCTTCAGCCCCGAAGCGATGGCGCCCGTCTGCGGCGTGGATGCGGACACGATCCGCACGGTGGCGCGCATGTTCGCGACGTCGCGGGCGGCAATGATCCTCTGGGGGATGGGCATTTCGCAGCACGTCCACGGCACCGACAACGCGCGCTGCCTCATCGCGCTGACGATGCTCACCGGCCAGGTCGGGCGGCCGGGCACCGGGCTGCATCCGCTGCGCGGCCAGAACAACGTCCAGGGCGCAAGCGACGCCGGGCTGATCCCGATGATGTATCCGGACTACCGGCGCGTCGACAACGCGGGCGCACAGGGCAAATTCGAGGCGTTGTGGGCGACGACGCTGGATCGAAAGCCGGGGCTGACCGTGGTCGAGATCATGAACGCGGTCCACGCCGGCGACATCCGCGGCATGTACATCATGGGCGAGAACCCGGCGATGTCGGATCCGGACGTCCGGCACGCACGGCAGGCGCTCGCCGAGCTCGAGATGCTCGTCGTCCAGGATATCTTTCTCACCGAGACCTGCTATCTGGCCGACGTGATCCTGCCCGCGTCGGCGTTCCCGGAAAAGACCGGCACGTTCACCAACACCGATCGCCTGGTCCAGCTTGGCCGGCAGGCCCTTACGCCGCCCGGCGAGGCGCGCCAGGATCTCGCGATCATCGTCGACATGGGCCGGCGCCTGGGACTGGATTGGCGCTACGAACACCCGCGCGACGTGTTCGCGGAGATGCGCCTCGCGATGCCGTCGATCGCCGGTATTACCTGGGAGCGCCTGGAGCGCGAGCACGCGGTGACGTATCCGTGCGAGCACGAAGGCGACCCCGGCGAGCGCGTCGTGTTCACCCAGAGTTTTCCGACCGCGAGCGGCAAGGCGCAGCTCGTCCCGGCGGCGCTCATTCCCGCGGCCGAGCGGCCCGACGTCGACTATCCCTTCATCCTGATCACCGGACGGCAGCTCGAGCACTGGCACACCGGCAGCATGACGCGGCGTACCGAGGTGCTCGACGCGATCGAGCCGGCGCCGGTCGCATCATTCAATCCAGCGGATCTGGCGGCACTCGGTGTACTGCCCGGCGGCGCAGTGACGGTCGCCTCCAGACGCGGATCGGTATCACTCTACGCGCGCGCCGACAGCGGAACGCCGCGCGGGACGGCATTCATCCCATTCTGCTATTACGAAGCCGCGGCGAATCTGCTGACCAATCCCGCGCTCGATCCGTTCGGCAAGATCCCGGAATTCAAGTTCTGCGCCGTGCGCGTGACGGCAGGCGGACAGCCGAGCGTGCAATTCGGCTACGACAGCGTTGATGGAAGCGGCGCGGATGCGAAACTTATACAACCGGACAAGGTTAGCCAGGACAACTGACGTATTGTGCGGGGACGCCATTACTCAAACAAAATATAAGCAGCGCTATCGTGAAAGTCTGGACGGCCGGCGGGAGAGCCTCGCGTCGTGCCGCCTGCGCAAGGAATGCGGGGCTCGCTCTGCAGTTGCCTGAATGGAATGGGAACGGCCCGTGATCCACGCGGTTGTCTCACTGCCGATTTAGGAAAGCTGGTGACAGCCACTTAAGATCCGGACCGATTTTTCGTGATACGCAGCAACTGAGCCGACCCGACAGCCCGGACAGGGTGCGGGGCGGTCCAGCCCTTTCGCAGGAGGAGGCATCATGGCTGCACGGAAGCGCATCGCGCACTGCCCCGCCACGCCCGCAGCTTGGCGGCGCAATCTGGTTTATACGAGCGTCGTCGGCGCACTGGCGGCGACCACCATGCTGTTCGCCCCAACTGCGGTCGACGCACGGATCACCAAGATCACGATCAGCACGAAGGAATCGCCTACGTTCGGCGGCTATTCGTTTGCCGGCGTCGGTCAGTATGAAAAACTCGTGGGCGTGGCGTTTGGGGAGCTCGATCCGAACGATCCCAAGAATTCGCTGATCGTCGATATCGGCCTCGCCCCACGCAACGCGAGCGGCAAGGTCGAGTATTCGCATACGTTCTACATCCTGAAACCCATCGACCTGGCCAAGGGCGCGCACCGTGTGATGTACGAGCCGCCGAACCGCGGCGGCAAGACGGTCAGCGCGCTGAACCGCGGCGTCGGCGGCAACGATCCGGGCGCCGTGACCGACGCGAATGCGCTGGCGAATTCGTTCCTGATGCCGCGCGGGTACACACTGGTATTCAGCGGCTGGGATTATTCCGCCGGCACCAGCACGGCCAACTTCAATTCGATCATCAACCTGCCGGTCGCCAAGAATCCGGATGGAACGTCGATCACCGGACCGTCGTACGAATACATCGTGATGGGCAATGCGACCACGACAACGTACAACCTCAACTACAAGGCGGCCACGCTAGACAAGACGAAGGCGACGCTGACCACCCGCAAGCTCCTCAATGATGTGCCCGTCGTCATTCCGGCGAGCGGATGGGAATACGTGGATGAGTCGAACATCCGGTTGCTGCCGGCGGGGACCACGTTCAACCAGGCGGACATCTACGAATTCATGTACACGGCGAAGGACCCGACGGTGAACGGCATCGGCTTCGCGGCGATCCGCGACTTCATGGCCTTCCTGCGCTATGCGAATGCCGACGATGTCGGTACGGCCAATCCGCTGGCCGGCGATATCCTTCGCGTATACACGGAGATTTCGTCGCAACCGGGCAGAATGTTGAACGATTTCCGCAATCTCGGCTTCAATCAGGCCGAGGGCGGCCAGAAGGTGTTCGACGGGCACATGCAGTGGATCGCCGCGGCCGACGGAATCAACATGAACCTGCGCTTCTCGCAGCCCGGCCGAACCGAGCGCAACCGCCAGGATCACCTGTACGCCGAAGGCTTGTTCCCGTTTGCGAACGAAAGCACCACGGACCACATCACGGGCAAAACCGCCGGCCGCTACGACCGATGCACAGGGTCCAACACGTGTCCGTTTGCCATGGAGATCTATTCGGGCAACGAGTACTGGGTGAAGGCAGCATCGCTGTTCCACACCAACACCCAGGGTACCGCCGACCTGCCCGGGCATCCGCTGACGCGGTACTACTTCATGTCGAGCATGCGGCACGGTACCGGCAACGGCAACGCGAAGGGCAACTGCCAGCAGTTCGACAATCCGCTGGATTCGAGTCCGGTGCAGCGGGCGCTGTTCATCGCGCTCGATGACTGGGCCAGCAAAGGGATCGCGCCGCCGGCCAGTCGGGTGCCACGACTCGCAGACGGGACGCTCGTTCCGCCGCTGCCCCAGTCCGGGATGGGGTTCCCGAATATTCCCGGGGTGACCTACAACGGCCTCATGACCACACGGTATCGGTTCAACTATGGTCCACGCTTCGACCAGGGCATCATGGACCTCAACCCGCCCACGGTCGTGCCGTCGTACCAGAACAACCCGCTCAACGGTCCGATCTACAACAACATGATTCCGAAGACCGATGCGGACGGCAACGACATTGCGGGCGTGCGGTTGCCGGATGTACGCGTGCCGCTCAACACGTATACGGGCTGGGCATTGCGGTCCGCGGCCTTTGGCCTGAATGACGGCTGCGAGGGCTCGGGACAGCGCATTCCGTTCCCGGCCACGAAAGCAGCGCGGATCGCAGCGGGCGATCCCCGGCTTTCGGTGGAAGAGCGCTATCCGACTTTCCTCGACTACTACTTCAAGGTGACGCAAGCCATCAACGATTTCGTCGCGGAAAGATTCATGCTGGTCGAAGACGCGCCGGCGATGGCGAATCGCATGCTCAACGCGGGGTTCGCGACCGGTGCGATCAAGATGGAGCCGGACGACGCGGAGGACTGAACGACACGGCATTTGCGCAACCAAGGTATCCCGCCCGGCAATCCAGCGCCGGGCGGACTTCAAGAACCGGAGTCAGGTCCCGGTACGTTGGAGATCAAGGAGGAGCATCATGGGTGCATTGAAGCGCATGGCGCCGGCAATCTCCCGGCGCAAACTTGTCTATCTCAGCGTAGTCGGCGCGTTGGCGGCGACCGCTACGCTGGTCGTCCCGACGGCGGCCGACGCCCGCATCACCAAGGTCACGATCACGACGAAGGAATCGCCGACGTTCGGCGGCTATTCATGGCCGGGCGTGGGCCAATACGAAAAGATCCTGGGCACCGCTTACGGCGAGCTCGACCCGAACGACCCGCACAACGCGGTCATCGTCGACATCAAGCTCGCTCCGCGCAACGCCGCCGGCAAGGTCGAGTATTCGCACAACTTCTATCTGCTGAAGCCCATCGACCTTGCGAAGGGCAATCACAAGGTCGTGTACGACGCCGTCAATCGCGGATCGAAGACCTTCAGCGTCCTGAATCGCGGCCTCAATGGCGATGACCCGGGGTCGGTGACGGACGCGCAGACGCTCGCCAACACCTTCCTGTTTCCGAAAGGGTACAGCTACGCGGCGAGCGGATGGGACGCCTCCGCGGGAACGGACCCGGCGAACTTCAACCTGATCATCAATCTTCCCGTTGCCAAGAATCTCGACGGGACGACGATCACCGGACCGGCGTACGAATACATCGTGACGTCGGGCGCATCGGCGGGGCTCACCTACGCGGCCGCCACGCTGAACAAGAGCCAGGCGAAGCTGACGCACCGCGTGCATCTGGACGACGTGCCGCAGGTGGTGCCTGACGCCGGATGGGACTACAACGCCGACGGTACGTCGATCCATCTCGTGGGGTCGAACTTCGTCAACAACGACATCTACGAGTTCTCGTACACCGCGAAAAATCCGACCGTCAACGGGGTCGGCTTCGCAGCGATACGCGACTTCATGACGTGGCTCCGGTACGAGGCGAAGGACGACCTCACCACGGCCAATCCCATGGCGGGCGACATCCTCCGCGTCTACACGATCACCCGCTCGCAGCCGGCGCGCATGCTGAACGACTTCCGCACGCTCGGCTTCAACGCTTCGGAAGGCAACCGGAAGGTGTTCGACGCGATCTTCAACTGGGTCGGCGCAGCCGACGGCATCAACATGAACTACCGCTTCTCGAACCCGGGCACGACGCAACGCAACCGGCAGGATCAACTCTATCCGGAAGCGTTCTTCCCGTTCGCCAACGAGAGCACCACCGACCACATCAGCGGGATGACGGCGGGACGCTACGACAAATGCACCGCCACCATTACCTGTCCGTTGGGCATGGAGGTGTACTCGTCGAACGAATACTGGGTCAAGGCGGCGTCGCTGTTCCACACCAATACCCAGGGCACGGCCGACCTTCCGGGACATCCGCTCGCCCGGCTGTACCTCATCTCAAGTCACCAGCATTCGAATCCCGGCAACGTGAACTCGAAGGGCAGCTGCCAGCAGTTCGGCAATCCGCTGGCGTCCGAACCAGTGCAGCGCGCGCTGTGGGAGGCGATGGACAAGTGGTCGACGCAGGGCATCGAGCCGCCGCCGAGCATGGTCCCGCGGCTTGCGGACGGAACGCTGGTGCCGCCGCTGCCACAGAGCGCCGCCGGGTTCCCGAATATTCCGGGCGTCACCTATACCGGGCTGAAGTCGACGCGGTACCGGTTCAACTACGGACCCAACTTCTACGCGACCGGCATCATGACGACCTACCCGCCCGTCGTTTCGTCGCCGATGTTCGACAACCTCGCCAACGGCCCGATCTATCCGAGCCTCGTGCCGAAGACCGATGTCGACGGCAACGAGATCGCCGGCATCCGGTTGCCGGATGTGCGCGTGCCGATCCGCACCTATTCGGGCTGGTCGCTGCGTTCCGGGGTTTGGGCCAATGACGGATGTGAAGGCAGCGGCCAGAGTGTCGCGTTCCCGGCGACCAAGGCGAACCGGGTCGCATCGGGCGATCCGCGGCTCTCGGTCGAGGAGCGCTACCCCACGTTCCTCGATTACTACTTCAAGGTGGCGAAGGCGATCAACGACATGGTGGCCGAACGGTTCATGCTGCCTGAGGACGCGGGAGCCGCGATGAATCGCATGCTCAATGCGGGATTCGCGACCGGCGCAATCAAGATGGAGCCGGAGGACGTGGACGAATGATCCGCGACAGCCTCAAGGATTAATGCTCGGCAATTGCTTGCCGCGCCGCATCGGGGTGCGGTCATGTTTCCTTGGAGACGTGTCCGTACCGCGATGCGGCAGTTTTTTTGCTACGCGCCGTACAAGTGGTACGCCTTCCACCACATGTAGGCGCCCAGCACGAACAGCATCGCGGCGAACGCGTGACGGAGCCGCGCGACCGGCAACGCGTGCGCGACGCGCGCGCCGACCGGCGCGAGCAGCGTGCTCGTGACCACGATGGCGACCAGCGCCGGCAGATAGACATAGCCGAGGGAATACGGCGGCAAGCCGGTCTTGCGCAGTCCGGCGACCACGTAGCCAATCGTCGCCGCGGCGGCAACCGGCATTCCAATCGCAGCCGACGTCGCGACCGCCGTATGCAATTTCACATTGCAACGGGTCATGAACGGCACGGCCAGGAAGGCCCCGCCCGTGCCGACCATGCCGGCGACCAGTCCGATCACGGCACCCCCGGCGAACATGCCGGGCTTCCCCGGCAGCTCGCGATCGGCTTTCGGCGGCACATTGCGCAATTGACGATACGCGCCGAACCAGATGAACGCGCCAAAGAATCCCGCCAGGATCGGCGCCGGAAGCGCGCTCGCGATCTGCGGCCCGAGCAACGAACCCAGCACGAGGCCTGGCGCCATGACCCACACCACCGGCCAGGCCACGGCACCACGCGCATGATGGGCGCGCGCCGACGCGAACGCCGTGAAAATGATCGACGCCGCCGACGTGCCGATGGCCATCGGCAGCAGGTGCTCGCGCGCGAAACCTTCATGCGTGAACACTTCCGTCAGCACGGGAACGATGGTGAACCCGCCGCCAATGCCGAGCAGCCCTGCGAGAAACCCGACGAAGGCGCCCAGCGCCAGAAAGATCGGAAGCAGCGCGAAGTTCAAGCGACGGGCGCCTTCTTTGCTGCGAGCTTCACGATCGCCTTCCATTCGTCCGCGGTCACCGGCGTGATCGAGAGCCGGTTGCCGCGGCGCAGTGTCACCATGTCGGACAGCGCGGGCTGCGCGCGCAATTCGGGTAGCGAGATCAACCGCGTCTTCTCGACCAGCTTCACGTCGACGTTGTACCAGCGCGGATTCTCCCGGGTTGCCTTGGCGTCGTAGTACTTGCCCTTGCGGTCGAACTGAGAAGCGTCCGGATAGGCGAGCTTCGAGACCTCGGCGATGCCGGCGATCCCCGGCTCCGGGCAGCTCGAATGATAGAAGAGCACGCGATCGCCGACTTCCATCTCGCGCATGAAATTGCGCGCCTGGTAATTGCGCACGCCGAACCACGGCGTCGTCTGCTTCGGCGCACGCGCGAGATCGTCGATCGAGACTTCGTCGGGCTCGGATTTCATCAGCCAGTAACGCATCGGCACCACTCCATCATCATGCGCGGCTTCAGTGGGCCGCCCACGCACTGTTCACTGGTTGCGCGCCGCCCCAAACGAACCGACCGCGAGCGCACACGCGACGGCCG
>Ga0157379_10000160_pt1 | contig 50265 bp, 38 predicted proteins | sample S25metaG_FD_121802 | JGI IMG/M metagenome (GOLD analysis project Ga0157379, IMG submission 121802) | Switchgrass rhizosphere microbial communities from Kellogg Biological Station, Michigan, USA - S2-5 metaG | ecosystem: Host-associated > Plants > Roots > Rhizosphere > Soil | place: USA... | reverse complement strand
TTGTCGTGATAGACGGCCAGGCTGCGGGTGCCGCCATAGGCGATCTTGGACACCGGGCCGATGCGGTTCTCCCAGATCAGCTCGCCGGTACGCGCGTCCAGAGCCTGTACCGTGTTGGAGGTGTTGGAAAGGAACATCACTCCGGCATGGACAATGGGCGTCACCTGGCTGGCGCCGCCCTCATTCATGTTCCAGGCCCATTTCAGGGTCAGGGTCTTCACATTGTCCGGCGTGATCTGCTTGAGCGGCGAGAAGCTCCAGCCCTGGTAATTGCGGCGGTACATCAGCCATTCGCCGTCCGCCGGATGCAGCAGCATGTCGTCGCTGACATCGGTGTAGTTCTTGACCGTACCCTTGACGGTCAGGCCCAGGGGCGGCGGCGCGTTCTCGGCTGCCGCGCGCGCTTCCATCGCTGCCATCTTGCCTAGGGTCGGCGGCTTGATCGCATCGGCCACGATCTTGCCGTCGGCGACAGTGGACACCTTCACGTCGGTGTCCTTGGTCAAAGCCTTGCTGCCCGCCTTGGCGCCATTGGCATAGAGCAGATAGGCGGTGATGTTGGTGTATTGCTCTTCGCTGAGGCTGCCTGGTGCGCCCGCCGGCATGGACCTGGCGATGAAGTTGTAGAGGTCCTTGGTCGAGCGATTGCCGAAGGAGCTCATGAAACCGTTGCCGCCCAGCGCCGGGGCGTCGCCGCCGCCCGCCAGGTTGGCACGATGGCAGCCGGCGCATTTGGCGGTGTAGTCGCCATGGCCCTGGTCCGCCTGCGCGGCGGTATAGATGCCCGCCCCTTGCGCCACGGCATAGGAAGTCAGCGCTACACCCAGCGCGATCACACCGGCTACCGCGCTGGCGGCGCCGGCCAAAAACTTCACCTTAGGATTCATGACCGTTTCCTGATTCTTCCAGCCAACCCTGCACATTGCCGTCGGGAGATTTTTCGCTGTCGATGCGGATGTAAAGCGATTGACGTTTGAGTGCGGCCATCTGTGCGGCGCTGAGCTTGATGGTGCCGGAGAAAGTGCCCTGGCGGGCATGTTCCACCGTCAGGCTGCCGATGGCGTCGCCCGGCACGCCCTTGGCCAGGCCGATACGGAACGAGCCGCCGGTGGCGGGCGAGGTGAAGTTCGAAAAAGTACCCTTCACCGTCAGCACGCTGCCGTCCAAAGTGGCGGTGACATTGCCGATGGATTCGATCACGTCGGCGCGGTTGGTGGCGTCGAAGGGCGTGGGATCCAGCTCGGCCTCATAGGTTGCGGCCGCCAGCGCCGGCGTCGCCAGCAGCAGCAACGCGGCACAGAAAGCGATATGTGAGCGGCGTGACATGCGCCTCTTTCTCCTGACTGTTGCGGAAATCACGTGGAATGCGGCGGCAGCTTCACGCCCAGCACGTCGCGCAGATAGTTGATGTTGTGGGACATATAATCGTCCACCGCGAGTTCACGGTTGCCGCCGATCGCATCATAGCCGTCATCGCCCACGCGCGGGCCGTCCACGTCGAAGATCGCCCAGCCCTTGAAGTGCTTCTTGCGCAGCACATCGAACACCGCCACGAAGTCGACGCCGCCGCCGCCCAGATTGTGATAGACCGACGCCTGCTTGTGCATCTCCGGGGTCGGGGTCTCCTTGTTGCCGCGGTATTTGGCGTAAGTGTCCTTCAAATGGATTTCGGCCACGCGCGGGAAATAGTCGCTGATGATCTGGGCGGGATCGCCGCCACCCAGCACCAGATGGCCGGTATCGGCGGTCATCCAGACATATTTGGGATCGGTCAGCTCCATCACCCGGCGCATATCCTTTTCCCGCTCCAGCGGGCCCCAGATATGAGGATGCGGCGCCAACCGCACGCCCATGGCGATGGTTTTGGCGCCAAGCTCGTTCAAGGTGTTGGCCAGGCGTTTGAGCTGTTCGTCGCTGGGCCCGCCAGCCGGGCGCTGGCCCATGTTGATCTTCCAGTGATCGCAGCCCAGCGGTTGCAAAAAGTCCCGGCAGAACGCGATATGGTCGGCCATGGTCTTGGGAATCTGGTCCACGTCGATGAAGTTGGTGGACTGGCCCTTCTCGCCGTTCGAAGCGCCGATGAAGGTGATGCCCGCGGCATCCATCAGCTTCTGCAATTCCTTCGGGTTGGCGCGGTACTGCTCGATGCCGTCGCCGTAGAATTCGATGCCCTGCAGGCCCACCTCCGCGACGCGCTTGATCGCCCAGGGTGTGTCGCGTGTCTGCTTGGCGCCCACCCCTGCTCCGCCCCACATCGAGCTGGTGGTGCCGAACAGGATGTCCGGGTTCACCGGGTCCAGCGGTTTGTGCTTGATGGTCTTGCCCCACAGCGCAGTGGTGTGCAGCCCGGTGGTGGCCAAGGTTGCGGCGGCGGTCACCATGAAATGGCGGCGCTGGATTTTCACGGTCATGGAAACCTTCCCCTGAACTCTTCCCCGGTTCTCATCCGGACGTTTGGGCGCGGGGTGCGGTAAGTCAAGTGCGGCGTAACGCGCTTTCCATGCGCAACCTGCTGCAACGCAACAATCGCGAAACTTTGCGACGGATAGGCAAGAGCCGCCGATTTACAGCCTTGTGCAAAAGTGGGATTTTTCTCGCCAATGCCGGACGCAGCAACAATTCGGCGAGCCAGGGGGAACAGCATGCGCAACAAGGGCAGAAAGCTCGGCTGGGCCGCGGCATTGATCGCGGCGATAAGCCTTCCGACGGTCGCGTTGGGTGAAGCCTGGTATGCCTGGTCGCCCAAGCCCGACACGCTGCCGGGCTATGGCCAGAACAAGCCGGTCGTGCGACTTCCGGCCGTGCTGGCCAAGCACAAAGGCCAGCCGCGCTGGAGCGAACAGGTCATCCTGACGCCCCGCTATAACGTCAAGTGGATCCAGGCGGCGCCGGGAGACAAGACGCCGGTGCAATATTGGGGCGACGACCGTGTGTTCTGGGTGGTGTGGGGTGGCCAGATCCGCTTCACCATCGAGGGACAGAAACCTTTTGTGGCCGGCAAGGGCTTCCTGGTCCAGGTGCCCCAGCGGGTGCGCTATTCCATGGAAACCGTCGGCAGTGAACCGTCCCTGCGCTTTGAAGTCACCCATGCCGGCATCCTGCCGCTCTACCCCGGCGATGCGGCCAAGCCGCAGGACAAGGCCGGGCAACATTATATGAAGATCAGCACGCCTACCCAGCCCGAGAAGTATGATGCCGTGAACCGGCCCTATCGCGACTTCTTCAAGGAAGTGGTGGCGGCCGATCCGGTGGCGAACCCCAAGGATCATCTGGTCATGGCCGACGAAGCCAACATGGCCAACATCATCCGCGGCAAGGGGGTGCCCACGCCCCCCCCCACCAATCGCGGCCACTTCCATATCGGTCATGACGAGTTCTGGTTCATCCTGGAAGGCAAGTGTGATTACCTGATCGAGAAGGCCGGCCTCTTTACCGCCGACGCCGGCGATGTCGTCTTTGTGCCGCCGGGACGCTATCACCGCGCCAGCTGGGCACTTGGAAAAGGAGGTGGCGGCCAGACCGACACGCGGCTGTCCTTCAATGTGAACCCGCTTCTGTTCCACAATTTCGCCGAAGATGCCGACGGCAAGCAGTAGGAGATGGGGATGAACCGCAAGATCGTCGCTGCCGCAGCCATCGCGCTTTTAACGCTTCCAGCACTGGCGCAGGACCGCAAAGTCTTTCTCGACTGGGCGCCCAAGCCGGACAAGATGCAGGAATATACCGGCGTCAACAAACCGCTCACCCGTCTTTCCGATGTGCTGGCCAAGCACAAGGGCCAGGGGAACTGGACGGAGGACGTGATCGAAACCGAGCGCTACAGCGCCAGATGGATTTCCATGGCGCCGGGCGAAAAGACCCCCACGCAATTCTATGGCGATGACCGCACCACCTGGGTGGTGTGGGGCGGCCAGATCCGCTTCAACATCAAGGGCCAGGAGCCTTTCGTCGCCAAAAAGGGCTTTCTGGTGCAGGTCCCGCTGCGGGTGCCTTACAGCATGGAGACGGTGGGCAACGAACCATCCTTGCGCTTTGAAGTGACACGCGGCGGCGGCATCCTGCCCTCCTATCCGGTGGAAAGCCGCGATGCCTTCGGCGCCCCGCCCCCACCCAGGAACGGCCAGCACTATGTCAAGGTGAGCTATCCCACCCAGCCGGTCGGCGGCGGCATGGGCGAGTATGACGAGGTCAACAAGCCTTACATGGATTTCTTCAAGGATTTCATCGAGAAATATCCCACCGGCGGGCCGCGCGGCGGCCTGTTCATGGGCGACCATGACAACCAGGCGGCCATCATCCGCGGCATGGGCGTGCCGATCCCGCCGGCGACCAACAAAGGCCATTTCCATATCCAAAATGACGAGTTCTGGTTCATCCTGGAAGGCAAGATCGCCTACGAGATGGAAGGCAAAGGTCTGTTGGTGAGCCAGGCCGGCGATGTGGTTCTGGCCCTGCCCGGCCGCTTCCACCGCGCCAGCTGGGCGCCCGGCCAGATGGACACGCGGCTGGCCTTCAACCGCAGCCCGACCATGCAACACAATTACGCCGAAGACGCGAACGGCACCCAGTAAGCGGCGCGATCACCCGTAGACGATATCGGCATAGTCCGGGTGGGTGGCAAAGAAATGTCCCATGAAAGGGCATTTCAGGACTGCCTTGCGGCCCGACTGGCGAAGCAGGTCGAAGGTGCCACGCGCCAGCTTGGTGCCGATTCCCTGCCCTGAAAATTCCTCGGGCACTTCGGTATGGGTCAGGACGAGATGCCCATCCTCGATAGTGTAATAAGCCGCGGCCATGGCATCGCCGCCCAACGGCAGCTCGAAGCGGTGCAATGCGGGATTTTCCCTGACCTCGACATTCATGGCAGCCGCCCGTCACATCTCCGTGACGCCAACAGGAGCAACCGAAGACGGTCGCGTCCCCAGCTGGCGCAACAGACGATAGTGGCTGTGCAATGCCGCGCCGTAGGTCTCGAAATGATTATAGGGCAACCCGAACTCATCTGCGGTATCGCGAACCACCCGCCCGATGGCCGCATAATGCGTATGGCTCATGGACGGGAAAAGATGATGCTCAATCTGATGATTCAAGCCGCCGCTGAACCAGTTCCATCCATGGTTGCGATTGGCGAAGTTGGCCGTCGTGCGCATCTGATGGGCGCCCCATTCCTCGTCGATTGTGGGGGGCGCCCCTTCAGGCGAGGGAAAATCCACGCTTTCGACCTGGTGCGCCATGCTGAACACCAGCGCGAGTGAAAGGCCGAGGGTAAATTCATAAACCAGAAAGCCCTCCATCACCCGCCCCGGCGGCAAAATGGCGAAAGGAAGCGCGACGAAGACCGAGAAGTATAAGGCTTTTGAGATCCAGAACTCTACCTTCTCGGCCGCGGACATCGCGGGAATGCGCTGGTGCTCATTGATGCGGAGCGTGAAATACTGGACGAAATCCTTCACAAACACCATTTCAATGGCGTTGACGGCGTACAGCACAAAGACGAACAGGTGCTGGCCGTAGTAGCGGCGCTTCCAATGCTGCTGCGGCGTAAGTCTCAAGAACCCCCGCGTCTCCAGATCGTCGTCCCAGGTGTGAATGTTGGTGAGCCGATGGTGCAGGACATTGTGCTTGTAGCTCCAAAGGTAGCGGCTCGCGCCCAGCACCATGGAAGTCAGAATCGCCCAAAACAGATTGACGCGGCGGCTCCGCGACATCGCCCCATGATTGGCGTCGTGGAAGATATTGAAGCCGACGGCACTGGCGGCCATGCCGTAGGAAATACACAGCAGCAATTGCAGCCAGCCGTTTCTGGCACTGAGCAAAAGGGCAAAAGATCCCACGAACCAGACCATGATAAGCCCAGCCTTGCGCAGCAGCCGGGGATCGCCGCCCGGGGCATGGCCCGCAAGAGCCTCATGCACCCGGACGCGCACGGTCTTGAGAAATTCGCCTGTCCCGTCGAATACCACGCGCTCAGGTCGGTGTTTCGGCTGTTCGCCCATGCCTGTGCCCGGTCAATGAAGGGGTTGGAGGTGACCCACCCTATATCATGTGAACCAATTCGCCAGCGTGATTCCGTCAACTGCCATTCCGTCATACGCCGGTTCCACGCCGGGCGGCAGTTCCCTCCGCAGGGCGCCATAATCCAAGTCGATATGCATATTGGTGAGGATGGCGCGCTTGGGCTTCACCCGTGCGATCCATTCCAGGGTGCGGGCCAGGTGGGCGTGGCTGGGATGGGGCGTATGGCGCAGCGCATCTACGATCCAGCATTCCACCCCGGCAAGCGCGGCGAAGGCCTCTTCGTCCAGATGATCGGCGTCCGGCGAATAGGCAACAGGCCCGAAGCGGAAGCCCAGGCTGCGGATGCGGCCATGGCCCTGGCCGAAGGCGCGAACCGGCACCGCGCCGCCCCCGCCGGCGATCTCGAATTCCGTGAACGGTTCCGTGATTTCGCGGGCGTTGAGGATGGGCGGGTAGTCGCTGCCCACCGGCGTTGCAAAGCAGTAATTGAATTTCTTGCGCACCCCTGCGAGACCGTTGATATCGCTCCACAGATCCAGCCGCCGCTTCATGTTCATGGTGACGACACGCAGATCGTCGAGGCCGTGAAGCTGGTCGGCATGGTCATGGGTAATCAGCACGGCATCCAGTTTTCCGATGCCGGCGGCCAAAAGCTGCTCGCGCAAATCGGGTGACGTGTCCACCAGGATACGGGTTTCACCTTCGGCGCCGCGCCGCGTCACGAGAATGGAACAGCGGCTGCGGCGGTTTTTGGGGTTGCCGGGATCACAAGCACCCCAATTGGGGCCGCCCTCTGCCAGCCGGGGCACGCCGCCCGATGAACCACATCCGAGAATGCGAACCTCCAAAGTCATGCGGGGCGCTGCACTTTGGAAAAGAGCCGGAAGAAATTCCCGGTCGTCGCCGCCGCCAGCGCGTCTTCCGTCACGCCCTTGAGTTCCGCCAACATCCTTGCCGTATGCACAACAAAGGCCGGCTCGTTGGTCTTGCCCCGGTACGGCACCGGCGCCAGGAAGGGCGCATCGGTTTCCACCAGCAGCCGTTCGAGCGGCACGGTCTTGATCACATCGCGCAACGCTTGTGAATTCTTGAAAGTTGCGATGCCAGAGACGGAAATGTAAAGCCCCAGTTCCAGCGATGCATCCGCCAGCTTCTGGGTGCCGGTGAAGCAATGGATCAGGCCGGTGAAGGCACCCTGCCCCATTTCGTCGCGCAGGATGGCGATGGTGTCGTCATCGGCATCGCGGGTATGAACGATCACCGGCAGCCCGGTCCGGCGGGCGGCTGCAATATGGCTGCGGAAATTCTTCTGCTGCGGTTCGCGGGGCGAATGCTCGTAATAATAGTCCAATCCCGTTTCACCGATGCCGACCACCTTGGGATGCGCCGCCTCGCGGATCAGCGCCGCCGCATCGTCCAGCAATTCCTTTTCGGATTCATGGGGGTGCACGCCCACACTGCACCAGACATTGGGAAATTTCTCGGCCACCGCCTTCACGCCGGGAAACCGCTTAAGCTCGGTACCGATGCTGAGACAGACGCCAACACCGGCATCCGCGGCCCGCGCCACCACGGCATCCACCGTCCCGGCATAGTCGGGAAAATCCAGATGACAATGGCTGTCGACCAGGAAAGGGCCAGAGGAAATTGCTGCAGGCATCAGAGCGCGCCGCCCCGGGCAGTACGGGCAAGATCGCGCGCGGTGGAAAGGACAACCTGGCGCGGCTCCAGATGCAGACCGGTGGCGCGGCCGAAACCCTGTTCGATGCGGCCCAGCACCGCCACCCAACGCTCCAGCCCGCCTGTCCCGGCATGCGCCTTGGCGCGGATACGGTCTGACAAGGATTGCGTTAGGAAATCGCCGAACTGTTCCAGCCCGTCGCGCATGCGAAACAGCTTCTCGCCCAGGCTGAGCAACGCCAGGAGATCGGGATCGCGGGCATTCTCGATCAGCCGGTCCGCTTCCTGGGCCAGGGCCGCGCCCTCGCCCGTCGCCAAAGTCAGCGCGGCCCCGATACTGCCGCCCGATACCCGCGCCAGGGAAGCGCGTTCGGCCGCGCTGGTTTCCGGCAATTCGCGCGCCAGCATCTTTTCCAAAGTGGCGTCGTCCAGCGGCCGCAATTCCAACCGCTGACAGCGCGAGCGGATGGTGGGAAGCAGCCGTCCCGGCGTGTTGGACAGAAGCAGCAGCATGGCATCGCCCGGCGGCTCCTCCAGCATCTTGAGAAGCGCATTGGCGGCATTGTCGTTCATGTCGTCGGCGGTATCGACGATGGCGACGCGCCAGCCGCCCGCACCGCTGGTCATGCCGAAGAAATCCGCAAGCCGGCGTATCTCATCCACCGACAGCACGGTCATCAACTTGCCGGTCTTGGGATTGATGGCGCGCTTGAGCACCAAGAGGCCGGGATGGGACTGGGCCGCGACTTGCCGTGCCACTTGATGATCCTGCGGCACGGACAAATCCTCAGGCCCCGCATCTGTCGCGCCATAGGCCAGAAGATAGCGTGCGATCCGGTAAGCCAGGGTCGCCTTGCCGATGCCCGGCGCACCGGTAATCAGCCAGGCACCGGGCGGGCGCCCCGACCGTAAGGCACGGGATACACGCCCCAATGCCGCTTCCTGTCCCTGCAGCGCGAAAGTCTCGCGGGGATGGGCAAATCCCTCGATGCGATCACTGTCGCTTGCTTCTACGGAACGCTTGGCCATGGGATATTATAAGTCGAAACGCTGGCTGACCGCCGCGAAAATCGCCTCCGCCACCTGGTCCTCGGTTCCGCCGGCGTCGATCACCTTGCAACGCTGGGGATTGCGCCGGGCGATATCCAGAAAGGCCTGGCGCAGTTTTTCATGGAAATCGGTGCCGAATTTTTCGAAGCGGTTTTCGGCCGATGCCCCACTATCTTTTCGGCCGTCTTCCCGGCGATGCGCCCGCTCCAGCCCCAATGCCACATCCAGGTCCAGCACCAAGGTGAGGTCGGGGGCGAAATCGTCCAGCACCGCGGCGTCGATGCGCCGGATGGTCTCGCGCGGCACGCCGCGTCCCCAACCCTGATAGGCAAAGGTGGAGTCGTTAAAGCGATCGGAGATCACCCAGGTCCCTTTGAGCAGCGCGGGTCCGATGGTGCGGGCGACATGATCGGCCCGGGCAGCATAGGCCAGCAAGGTCTCGGTGATGGCGTCCCAGCGGCCGGGCTCGCCCTCCACCATCAGCTTGCGGATCTGTTCCGCGCCGGGCGCGCCGCCCGGTTCGCGGGTGGCAAGCGCGGTGATACCTTTGGCTTCCAGCGCCGCCACAAGACGGCGCACCTGGGTGGACTTGCCGGTGCCCTCACCGCCTTCCAGGGTGATGAAGCGGCCCGCAGTAGCGGAAGGACTGCTCACTTCTTCCAGAGGCGATGGATGGAATTCCACAGCCGGCCGAAGGTGCCCACTTCCGCCACCCCCTGGGCAGCATAGACCGGCACCGTGAGAGCCGGGAATTCCGGCGCCGTCACCGTCAGCAAGCCGACCTTCTGTCCCACCTGGATGGGCGCCTTCAGTCCCGGATTGGCCTTCACCACCGTCTTCATCCCGGCATGGGAGTCCACCTGCATGGTGACGTTCAACGGCTTGGCCGCCGTAACCGGAACGGTGGGCTGCACCCCGCCTTCCACCCCAATATTGCCCACCACCTGATTGGCGGTCAGCACCGGATAGGAGCGGAATTCCCGGAACGCCATATCCATCACCCGGGCGGCTTCCTCGGCGCGGCGGATATTGGGGAAATAGTCATTGTGATACTGGGGATAGCGCAATCCGTTGAGAACCAGGATTAAGCGCTGGTCGCCGCGCTTGGCCGAGATGGTGATGCCGTAACCGGCGGCATCGGTGTGCCCCGTCTTGAGGCCGTCGGCGCCCGGCAGCGAGCCCAGCACCAGGTCGCGATTGGGCTGGCGGATATTGTGCCAGACGAACTCCCGCTCGCTGAAATAGTGGTAGAGGTCGGGATAGGTGTTGATGATGTGGCGGGACAGCTTGGCCAGGTCCAGCGCGCTCATCAGCTGGCCGGGCGGGTCGGGAAGGCCGTCGGGATTGACGAAGGTGGACTGGTTCAGTCCCAGCTCCTTGGCCCGCTTGTTCATCAGGTTGACGAAACCTTCGACGGTGCCGCCCAGCCCCTCGGCCACCACCACACAGGCATCATTGCCCGACTGGATGATGATACCGCGGATCAGCGATTCCACCTGGATGCGCGAACCAAGCTCCACGAACATCTTGGAGCCTTGGGTTCGCCAGGCGCGCTCCGATACCGGCAGGGTGTCGGTGAGCTTTATCCGGCCATCCTTGATGCGCTGGAACAGCAAATCCATGGTCATCAGCTTGGACATGGAGGCCGGCGGCATCGGCGCCAGCCCGTCCTTCTGCCACAGCACCTGCCCGGTCTGGGCATCCATCAACAAGCCATGTTCGGCGCTGGTTTCGATGGCGGCCTGCGCCGGAAGGGCAAAGCCTGCGATCAAGGACAAAGATAAGGCGAGACGGCGAAGCATGGGGACTCCGAAAACGTTATTGGTCTACGACGATATGGGCATCATTTGCGCCGGCGCCGGTGACGCGGGCCAGTGCCGCATCGGCATCGGCCACCGAGGCCAGCGGCGCGCTGCGCACTCTATAGAGGGTCTGTCCGGCCCGTTGAAGGGTGGAAATCCGCAAATCCCCACCGACCTTGTTCAACAGGGCCTTGGCATTGTCCATTCGGGAGAAGGCGCCCAACTGGACATAAAGATGTGTGGCGGGCGGCACGGGAACCCGCGTCACCTGCCCGGTCGGCTGGTTGTCGGCAAACATCTGGGCCGGGATCGGCGCCGGCGCGGGCATGGAGGCGGTGGGCTTGGACGCAGCCACGGTGGCGCCGGGCAAAACATTAAGGGCGGCGACATCCACCTTGCCGCTGGGGGCGGCGGGCAAGGCATTGGCGATGGCGGGCGGCGTTTCCGGCGGCGGGGCACCGCCATTGATGTCGGCGCGGCTGAGATAGGTGACCCGCACCCGCGCCGTGCCGGTCTGCACCACGTCCAGCAACTCGGCGGCGCGCTTGGAAAGATCGATGATGCGGCCCCGCGCATAGGGCCCGCGGTCATTGACCCGCACCACCAGCGATTTGCCGTTGTCCAGATTGGTGACCCGGACATTGACCGGCATGGGCAGGGTCTTGTGGGCGGCGGTCAGGGCATTGCCGTCATACAGTTCGCCATTGGCGGTGTTGCGGCCGTAGAAAGTGGGGCCGTACCAGGAGGCGATGCCGGTCTCGTCATAGTCCGGCTGCTCGCGCGGGTAGTACCAGACATTGTCGACCTGATAGGGCTGGCCGATCTTATAGACCCCGGCATTGGGCGGAACCGTGACGGCGGGCGTGACGGGGACGGCGGGCGGCGGCTTGGGAGCGGTGGAACAGGCGGCGGCCAGCAGCGCCAGGCTGGCAACTAACGAAAATCGTATCGTAGCAGGGCTGGCGGCAAGCCGCATCGAATCAGGTCCGGGGTGACCGGGGAACGGTAGCGACTGAGGGCGTTTCGCTCAACGCGGTTGCTCAGGCCGTATGCAAAAGCTAATGGAACGGCCACGGATGGGTGGCCGAGTGGTTTAAGGCTCCAGTCTTGAAAACTGGCGTGGCGGCAACGCCACCGTGAGTTCGAATCTCACCCCATCCGCCAGTTCCTCATTCCCCGGCGTTCCGGGACGTTCCCAGTCTTGGCGGTTCCCAAACGCGCGGCCATGGACGTATCCTTGTAAGCTTAAGTCTGCGGTAAGAGCCTCGTGATCTAATTCAGGTCGAGACCCGCCTCGGGATTTGCCAGTGACCATTATCCTTCAAGAACACGCGCGTCGCGAAATCTTGGCCGACTTCAAGGTGTGGAGCGCTGATCGCTTAAATGGCCGGCCGGCGACGAGCCAGGATGGGGAACTTTATTTCTCTCAACTCCGCGAGCAGAAGGGCCAGCTGTTGCAGTTCCGGTTTCCTGGAAAGGATCAGTGGCGGATCGTGCATGCCTGGCTTTTGAATGCCGGCTTGCTAACAGATTAAACATGGGGCCGAAGAGATGACGGTGCCGCAAACTTTCCGTGGTTACCTGCCCCATCGCCAAATAATATTTGCATAGGAACGGGAGTTCTGCGGGCGGCGGCAGGGATTTCTATTTCAATTATTCGGCGCGCTTGGGTTCCTGGTAGCGGTTTATTCCCCACCTTTGCGATCATGATGGGACGATGCGACCGGCCCAATCCTGATTGGCCTTATCCGTAGGGCGTATGACATTTTGTCATTAACCGCCCGATGTCGAATCCCGCGCGCTTAAATATGATTGTGATTTAGCTTCCCTCGATTTCACAGACAGATGAACGGCATGCCGTCAGAAGCGACATCCCGAAACGGCAGTTTGCCCTCGCCTCCATTTGACGTGAGGGCACCAGGCTCTCGTCAAAGACAGGGCCAATATGTCTTTGTTCCCTTGGCGACGGTTGGGCTCATCCTGGCGCTGTGCCTGATCTTCTTCTTGGAGATCGACAGCGCATTCGAGCTTGGCTCCCCCTTCTCACCCAGTCGTCAGGCGCTAATCGCACTCGGAGCGGTAGACGGTCATCTCGTGCTTGATGCATCGGAATGGTGGCGTGTCTTTACCGCTCCGATGCTGCATGGCGGTCTTTTCCATCTCATCAGCAATTGCGCCGTCCTGGCGCTGGTCGGCTGGTCTCTTGAACCGCTCATTGGTCCCAGCTGGTTTGTGGCAATCTTCGCCATATCCGCCGTGGGAGGATCGCTTGGGTCCATAGCGCAGAATGATGCGCAACTGGTCTCCGTGGGTGCCTCGGGCGCAATCAGCGGACTTCTCGCCACTGCCTTTGTCGCAAGCGCCCGCACGAATGATCTAAAATTGCGGCGACGCATGCGGATGATTGCGTTGCGTATCCTGATCCCGGCGACTCTGCCGGCCGCGATTTCCGCCAACGCCAATCATTGGCACGTCGACTATGGCGCCCACCTGGGTGGCGCGATTGCCGGAGCTTTGGTGGCGATACTCATGCATGTTACCTGGAACACTGAGACGCGCCGTCCCGCTCTGACAAAGCTCGCATTGGCGATATCCTGCACATTTGGGGTCGCGGTTTCGGCAGCTTTCGCCGCGACGCTACACCGCGCACCCGTTTATATCGCGGAGAAGCCGCAGTTGATTCCCAAAGCGGAGTATCGAGAGGGGCTCGAAGCGATAAAGCGATCTTCCGGATGGATTGCAAGTTATCCCAACGATCCGCGGGGCTACTACTACAAGTCGTTGGACTATCTCAATCATCGGGACGCAGCAAATGCCGCTGCAGACTTGCGGGTTGCACTCTCGCTTTATGATGCCAATCGGGAAGTGTTCGCACCGGCCTTTGGCCACAACATCAAATTGGTGCTGGCGCTGGCTATGAAGGCGGAGGGCCATTTTGAGTCCGCGCAGGCCATGGCGCGCGACGCTTGTGGCGCCCCGGATGCATCGCAAACCGTGTTGGATCTTGCCAAGAAGGAAGCTGTTTGCCCCTAGACGTTATCGCAGTTTGCATTTGTCCCCCTCCTTGCCGTGTTCGACATGAAATGGCGGCACAAAGCCGCCGCCTCCCACCGCTGTTTACCGCGACAGATCTGCCACTTCGCCATGCATACTGCCGGCAGACCACCGCGCAACCGATGACAGAAGAACAACCAGAAACACCGGCGCTATGAGGGCGGGACCAGGTAGATGCAAAACGCCAAAGCCGATTTGCAGCAGCGGCAGCCAGTAGACAAAACGAACCAGCACCCGCCCGGCTGCGTCCAGCAGGCCCTTTTGGAGAAGCAGCAATCCCCCGAGCGTCATCGGCAACGTATCGTAGAAAAAGAGGTAAGGAACCGCGGTTGCCGTGCAGAGCGTGAAAATCGTCATCAGAAGATACGGGTTTGCGCGGGGGTGCCGCCGAAACATCCATATGAGCGCGGCGGCGGCAAAAAGCGCGAAAACCATTTGGACCGCCATAGCAAAACCATAACTCAGTCCCGCGCTGTGCAAATTCATGAAGATCGTGGGACAGAATGGCCCGACAATTCCCGCGCGATCGATGAGAGCCAAATTCTGGGTCGGGATGCCTTCCCGAAAAAATGCCCGCCAGCTTTCCATTCCGAACGCTGCTGCCGTTGCGCCCGCGATGATGATGGCCCCAAGCGCCGCGGCTGCAAAGATGCGCCAGCGCCCCGCCGCAGCGAGCGCGAGGGGAAACAGCAATCCGATTTGCGGCTTAAGCGTCAGCATGGCGATCAGAAGCCCGGCAACAATCGGCCTGCGATTGGAAAGGAAGAAGATGGAGACCAAGGCTGCCACGATGAGAAAAGTGCCCTGCCCCGAGATCAGGCCGAAAAAACTTGCCGGTGAAACCAGCGTGGCCAGAAGCACCTGGCGGTTCCAGCCTTGCCATCGCGCGACGCCCAGGAGTATGGCAAGCCCTATCACCGTCCACATTGCCAATGCGGGAAGATAGGCGACCTGACCGAAAGGGACCAAAAGCAGCATCAGGCTCGGCGGATAAGACCAGATCTGGCCCGGATAGTGCGGTCCCACAATCGCCGCGATAGCGCGCTGATAGGTGTCGATGTCGTACCAGGCCCATGGCTGTTCCGACGCCGCCGCACGGCCGTACATCCAAAAATTCAGGAAATCGCGCCCCACGACCAGGCCGGAACCGTCGCGGGGGAAAGGCGTGCCATGGGAAAGAAGTCCGGCATACACAAGTAGGGCGACCAGAAAAAAGCCCCCGCCCAGGATCAGAAAATCCCGCAGAAGGCGGCGATCAGGATCGAGAGTTTTGCCGTCTGCCATCGCGCTCGGTGTTGGGGACTTTTGACCGAAATCAGTCGATCGTTGCGTCTGAAAGGTTTCACGGAGACGGAAACAGCGCACGGCTTCGGTAAAAACTTTGCTTATGCGCGTGCCCGGGATGGGAAGTGGACAGCAAAACCGACGGTCGGTCAATTTATCTGCCGTGGCCTTTTGTTATTGGAAGCAAGCCGAGGAGCGGGTGGCGAAGGTGCACCCCAGCGCTGAAGGCCTTGCGTAGAGTGAGTCGAATCAACGCATTTCGCAATTTCTGGCGTGGAACCCCATCAGTCAATGTGCGGTCGGGAGGTTGGGGCGATTTGTGCAATTTGTCATACTTCAAAGCGCTCGCCGCGCTATAGTGGCTTCGTGAACGTCCTTTTTCTCTGCACCGGCAATTCCTGCCGATCGATCATGGCCGAGGCCATGCTCAATGGGCTCGGCGGCGCCGGTTTGCGGGCACATAGCGCCGGGAGCGATCCGAAGGGGGAGATAAATCCCGGCACAATCAACTTGCTTCAGACGAAGGGCTATGACGTGGCTGGACTTCGGTCCAAGTCATGGGACGAGTTCGCAAGACCCGACAGCCCAGCCATGGATTATGTGATTACAGTCTGCAACAACGCCGCCCACGAAACGCAGCCGGCTTTCCCGGGAAGTCCGGCAAAAGCGTATTGGGACATTCCGGACCCACCCGCCGCCGCCGATGTTCAAGCCGCTTTTGAGAAGGCCTATTCCCTGCTGCTCGGACATATTGGACGCCTTTTGGCGATCCAAAGGCCGTGACCCTTCCGGTCAGAGATATACGCGACACACCATGCGAGCACAGAGAAACTCAGCCAGCCGGCTTGAGCTGGAAAAAACATGAAGAAGCCCGGATTGCTCCGGGCTTCTTCGCTTTCAGTCTTTCGGAATTGTCGGTTACGCCTTGGCTTTGAGGCGGCGGCGCAGCGCGCCCACACCCAGCAGACCGGCACCGAACAGCGACATGGTGACGGGTTCGGGGAGGTTCTCGCGCGGGGTGCCGCGGTTCGTCCAGGTCTGCTCGCCGGTATTGCCGGCGGCCCCGTCGGTCAAATCGGCCTCGAAATAGACGCCGCCGACAGCGGTGAAATCGTCGGTCGAGAGTCCGCCGGTGCGGGACAGGACAAACTCCAGCGGGCCGTAGTAACCCTGCGACGAACCGTTGCCGGCCGAGTCATCCAGAATGGTGTTGAAGCCGCCCGCGCCGGCAGTGTCCAAGGTGAAACTGCCGAAAGCAAAGCTGCCGCCCGGCGGCGTGACAAAGGAAATGCCCAGCGTGCCCGATCCGGAAGCGAGGTTGAAGCCGAAAGGCACATGGGGTCCGCCGGTGTTGACGATACCGTAATTCGCCGCCTTGAAGACCAGGCTGACATCGACCGAGGTGCTGTTCACCTGGGTGAGTGTAATGGTGCCGACGTCCGACGGCTGGGTTCCGGAACTGGTGCTGAACACGTACATGGGACCAGCCAAAGCCGGCGTCGAGAGACCCACAATCAAACCACCCAGAAGAGCGGCACGCTTGAGATTGATTTTCATAACGCATCCTTCGCATCGTTAACGGCGCCCCCGCCGTCTCATGCCAAGAACCTCGCAATATCCGCACCACATGGCAGGCGAACAAAAGTTTCGTGGTTAGCATAAAAGTTAAAGACGCCAATCTGTAAGACCGCTTTACAGAAATAGGCCGTACACGGATTTCAATGTTTAGAACGACGCGTTGATAGCGACGTTTCTTAACATCATGTCGGGGACAAATGCCGTTGCGGGAAACAAGGGTGGAAGTAGATCAGAACCCGAGGATGAAAAATGCCGTAAGCCCGACGTCCCAAATCAGGTCGCGCGCCTCCCTCGCGCAGAGGCGCTTCGTCGGTTTGGTTCATTTTGGGACCTGCACAATTCCGAACAATTCCCAATCTTCAGGGTTCGCATGGTGCGCGTGATATTCGGTGGACATAGCGTTTCCGCTCGCCTCTTAGCCGTCTTCAGGCCTACTGCCATCCTGATGCAGAGCGATCGATAAAGGCTGTCGGCTTAACTTCCCCAGCCGATCATTGAGAATTGCCAATCTTCGCGCCTTTCATCTCGACGAATCCTATCGAGCCGGGATTACTACGGGCGGACATTGTCACTTGCCATTGCCGGACCAGGCGTCCGGAAAAAACCGATGAAAAATGAGAGCCCTGCTTATTGAAGACGATGCCGCGCTCGCGCGGCAAATTGTAACGAGCCTGAGTGCGCGAGGTTTTGCCGTTGAAGCGTGCCGCACTGGCGCTGAGGGACTGGCGCTGGTTCAAGCGAATGGCCATGCCGTCCTGATCGTTGAGCGTGAGCTTCCGGATATGGACGGCCTTGCGGTCGTCAAGCAGATGCGGATGAACGGGGTGAGCACTCCGGTGCTTTTCCTGTCGGCCGGAGCGAGCGTAGCCGATCGTGTGCAGGCTCTTGAGGGAGGCGGAGACGACTATCTGACAAAGCCTTTCGCTTTGGAAGAATTGGTCGCCCGCGCCACCGTGCTTTCGCGCCGCACGATCACCCCCGCGGAAGCCCCCATTCTCAAAGCCGGCGTCCTCCAGATGGACCTTATTCGGCGGGAAGTCGTGTGCGATGGGAAGGCGGTCGAGCTGCAGGCGCAAGAGTTCAAGCTGCTGGAATACCTGGCACGCAACGCCGACCGTATCGTTGAGCGACCCGCACTTCTTCGGAACGTTTGGGGCCTCGATTTCGACCCCAACACAAATATCATAGAGACCCATATGAGCCGCTTGCGGAGCAAGCTACCGGCGAATTACCGCAAACGCCTGATTCTGACCATTCGCGGAATGGGCTATGTTCTCAAGATTTATTAGCGCCACCCGGTAGCGAATTTTCGGGTCAGCGGAAAACGAGAAAGTCATTTCGGTTGGGTTCTGTGGCAATGGGAGCAGCCATGCGACGGATCACCGGTGAGGCCGCCAACAACCAGCATGTGGACTGTACCGCATCAGCCATGATAGCGCGGCCATTGATTCAGAAGAAAGAAAGGCCCAGCAGGATTCCGACTGCTGGGCCTTTCCATGGGTTACTACGGCTAGAGGCTGAGTCCAGCCACGCACACTCTAACGGTCATTTCTTCGCACACATACATACATAAAATTCGGAATTGGGAAGAGTTAACCGAGATTTTCAAGGCTGCAATAGATTCACGCAATCGGAGCGCGCCTCGCCATCCGAAACCAGCACGCGAAGGCCAGGCAAACGGATTGCCGGGCCCCTCAATGAGGCACTCAGGCAGAAATAGATCGGGTTATCCGCCTACGGCGTCATCGCGGTGGCGACACTGTTGAAGGCCGCCGACACACCGGTGCCCACAGCAGTCACAGCGGTGATGATAACGACGGCGATGAGAGCGGCGATCAGGCCGTATTCGATAGCGGTGGCGCCGGATTCATCGCGAACAAAACGCAAGATGAGGCTCATTTCAGTCTCCAAATTTATAATGCAAACGCAGCGGCCGAAATGCGATCGGTGGGCCGCATGACAGATGCGAGGAGACTAAAGGGCTCCATTTAAGCCCCATCTAAACCTACGCATAAAATTCAAAATTACTTAAAATTCGGAATCCATGTATCCCGCGGTGAAAACGAGTTTCGTGAACGCGTCATGCATGAAATCGGCATCGATGGCCGGAGGTTTAGTCCCTTCCAATCATTCCGAAAGGGTCAATTGCCCTATACGGCAACGTTATCCGAAGCCGCCAGGTCATACCCTCCTCGGCTTCAAAATACGCCTGGGCGTCGCAAAGGGTGGAAATTGGAAGCGGTACCCGGTATCGAATTAGAATTGCACTGAGTCGATTGGGCTTAACCTGGCATTCACATTGAACTTCGATTTCGGCAATGGGGATATCGATATGCCAACTCGCAATCCAGCATCGCCGCCAGACAGGCGGAAAAACCCGGCGAGAAAGAAAGACCGTCGCGGATCCAAGACGGATGGGCAGCCTTCCGGACCTCGGCAATCCGTCACGAAGCCCAAGCCGGCGAAGACATAGAGCGGCTAACGGGCTGCTACCACTTCAACTGCAGCCGCAGTCCACCATCGCCGACGCCTGCCCGCAACAGCGGCTTGAACTCATTGCCGTCTCTCGCGCGCATGGAGAAGAAATCCAGTCCGCCGTCATGAACGCCGAACTTCTGTCCCAAACTGTCAAAGCTGGAAGACACGCTGCTCGACGCTGACGACAAGGAGTCCCGGACGGAAGGCGGAAGAACGGAAGGCAGGATGATTGTGCCGCCATTGCCCGGCATGATACCGCCGGCCGAAGCCGGCGCAGCGAGCCCGATCAATGCCACGCCGGCCAGTGCCAAGCTGACAAAGGCAATTCGGGAAATACGCGGTACAAGGTTCATGCCCCGCCCCCATGCCGTCCGATCGACGGTCTGACATGGTTTATAGCCATTTTACCCTTCGCAAACCAGCAAGAAGAGTGGAAATGCGGGCACCATCCCGCCCCTGCCTGCACATTGGGCAAAGTTTAGAGGCTATGGTCCAAAGGCCCTGCTAGGCTTTCTCCTGGAGCGCCGGGTTGCCGACGCTGCAAGGTGAAAGGCCCGGGTCCCCATTCACCCGGGTCTTTCATCCTTCGGCAGCGGCTTCGCGAACCCCTTCGGATCAGCAAACCCGGTGGCTCCAACCCCCTTGAGAATCCGGCACAAAACACGGTTTGGGGCGTTCAACCCATGAGGGGGAACGTCGCGGTGCAAGCCCCGGCGGATAACCGCTGGAGCATCGAATGGCCTTGCGTTACCGCCACCCCGACCTGGACGCCCATGAACCGGGATGCCGCGCCCCGGACCCGTCCGAGCCGCCGGATCCCGGCATTTCGTATGCGGACGTATTCTGCGATTGCCACCATTACACCGAGCCCAAGCTTCTTTCGAACGGCACCGACGTGGCCTGGCCGGCCGGCTGGACGGAGGAGCAAGCGGCGGAATGGCGAAAGCGCAACGGCCTAGTTCCCCCAGGCGGAGCAACCGCAGCCTAGTAAAGCGCTCAGATACGGAAGCGCGCCATCCACCCCATATCGTCGCAGAAATACATGTCGTCGCCCACCATCTTGGCGCAGTGGATCACCGGTGAGTCGTCCGGCAACTGAACCCGCTCATGGATGTTTCCGGTCTTGGCGTCGTGCCGGAAGAAGGCATTGAGGTTGGAATCCGACGACCAGATGGTGTCGTGGGTCTTGCCCCAGCTCATGCCATGGGTGCGGTTGCCCGGCACCGGCCAAGTCGCCTTCACCTTCCAGGTCTTCTTGTTGATGGTGAAAATCTGGCGTGCCGGCGGACAGGCATAGATCAGGTAATCGCCGTCGACCAGGATGGCATGGGCGCCGGTCCCGCCTGAGCCCTCTTCCGCATCCATCGGCAACTGTCCGGGCGGCAGGCCCTTGCCCGTATTGTTGCCGACATTGCCGCTCATAGCCGGGCCGATGCCGCGCTTCATGTCCGGCCAGGCCGGCTTGAGCGGCGAACGCCGGCCGGGCGGATCGTCCTCGCGCTCATAGATGCGGCCGGCGCCCGGTGTCACATATTTGGCGATGGTTTTGCCGTTGAGATCGCAATGCACAATGATCGAATTGTGGGTCGAGGTGATCCACATGGTGTCGCCGTCCTGTACCAGCCCGGATGGACCGACCACATCGGCCTGGAATTCGCGCACCGTCGAACCATCGCTGATATTGGTCAGCGTCACCCAATGCTCCGCCCCCTGATCCAGCACCCACATCTGGCCCGGCGTGCTGGCCAGGGCCAGGCCGTTAGGCTGGCCGTGCTTGGTCTTGTAGAGGACCTCGATCTTGCCCGCCTTGCGCATCGGCATGGACGACCAGGCCGGCAAGCAGGCCGGGCGGGCCGGTTGTGCCTCGGCAGGCAACGCGGCCGCGGCGGGCGCCGCGGCGGCAGCCGCGAGGAAATTTCGTCTCTTGATCAGCATCGGTCCCTCCCATGCGATGGACGCAGCCGTAATGGAGATGGGCCGTGTCCGCCCTTTTTTGCATCATCGGGACAAAGCGGGCGCTTGTCCAAAAAAACCCGGAGATTCCCGGCACTCCGGCCTCATCTGTTGAGATTGCGGTGCAAAAGATTTCAGCGCGCCTTGAACTTCAGAAGCGTCTTGGGCCTGCGGGCCTTGGCCGTCGAAAACAGCGAGAAGGTCTGGCTGACATAATTGGTCACGCCCCGCATGGCATTGGTATGGGCCCGCAGGTCGTCAGTCATTTCCGCTTCCGCCAGCCTGATCCGGCCCGAAGGGCTCTCCGTTTCAAAGCTTACATAGAACCAGGGATCGCCGCGGCGGATGATCAGATCCTTGTTGATGTCCTGCCACTCGAAAGCCCAGACCAGTTCCCGCGGCCAGATGTGGATGGGAAAGCGCCCACCGATCATCACGCCGGGCCATTCCGCCCGATGATAGAAGGGCGGCGTCTGGGTGAGCCAGACCGGCTCATCGGCGACAAACAACAAGGGCGTCATCACCTGAATCAGCGGGCGCTGCGGGTGGCGCCATTCACCGGGATGAACCGGCATCACCATCTGGGAAAATTGTTGGGGCCGGATGCTGGACTGATCGCCATCGATCCCTGCCATGGAGGGATTGCCCTGGGCGTCGCGGAAAAAACGCAGCTTGATGTCGATGGGGCAACTTACCTCGAACAGGCGGGCTTCGTGATCCGCCACCGCCGGACAATTGGAAAGACCCTTGGCGTGGCTGGTGCGGCCTTCGGGAAGCGAAAGCTTGTGCGGTGCGTCCCAGATCAGGCTGGCTTCGCGCGCCGGATCAATCACCCAGCCCACATCGATGATGCGGGATTGCGATTCCGGACGCCCCTGAAAGATGCTCATCTCAAGCCCTCACCGGCCGGGATGCTAGTGCCGCTTTGGTTTCGAAGTTCGCTTAAAGCCCGATATCAATGATACTGCGAACTTCGAAACCGCGACACTAGGCCCGCCTTTGATAAAGAAAAAGGCCTCCCGCGGTTGGGCGGGAGGCCAGTGATCTGCTCCGGGGGGAAGCAGATTAAAACTTCAGGCGGAAGCCCGCGACCGTCAGGCGTCCAATCAGGTTTGTGACCAGATCGTCCGTGCCCGTGATCGAGGCTTGTCCCTGGCTGTTATAGAAGGGCGGCTTGTTGTCGCCGATATTGGTCATGGTGACATAGACCTGGTCGCCGGACAGCCAGCCTTCGGGAAAGTCATAGGCGACATGCAGGTCGAAGGTCGCGTAGGCGTCCACCTTGTCGCCGCCGCCACTGGGATTGCCATTGGCGTCGCGCGTCAGCGGGTTGGCCGGCGTGGCCCAGTTGCGATAGGAGCCGGTGAAGTTCATGAACAGGTCGACTTCGAAATTTTCAAAAGCCCAGCTGATATTGGTGCGCGATGTGTGCTGGATCTCCGGGAACTGCGAGGTCTGACCGTCGGTGTTGAGCAGACTGTAGCGCGGTCCCTCGACCGGAAAGCCGAATGAAATGTCGTATTGCAGGAATTCGGTTATGGCGGTGCCGAAGCCGAAATGGCCCCAATTGTCGGTGTCGAACTCGTAATTGATGGCAATATCCAGGCCTTGGGCGAACAGGTTCTCGATATTGTTCTGGCTCTGGTCGTCGATCACATAGACCGTGGCTGGGATGGCGCTGTTCAAGGTCGGATAAGGCGCCAAGGCGGCGGAGACCTGGGCGGCGGTGCAACCCGTCGGGCAGATCTGGAACAGATAGGTGAGCGAAGGAACCTGCGGCAGCACGCTGGCGTTGGGCGAGGTCACCGCGCCTTTGAAGTGGGCGTCGAACAAGGTGATATTGGCGGTGAAGCCGGGCAGGAAGTCCGGCGCGAAATCCACGCCCAAGGTATAGCCATTGCCTTTCTGCGGCTTGGCGGTGGGGCCGATGCCGCGCTGGAGGGTGATGCCCTGGGTGGTCGCAGTGCCGACCTGGCAAGTCACGGAGCCCGCGGCACAACCCGGCAATACGCCTGCCGTTCCCGGATAGAGCGCCGTCGGGAAGGTGGTCGGCGTCGCGAAGTTTCCTGCGCCACCATAGGCCGCGCGGTAATTCTGGGTGGGATCGCCGACGCTGTCGGTTTGCGGCGCCACGAAGGATGTCGAATAGCTGCCGCGGAACTTCAGGCCCGGGATCACCGTCCAGTCGGCGGCGAATTTCGGATTGGAAGTGGTGCCGACATCGGAATAATCGTCATAGCGCCCAGAGACGTCGAACTCGAACTTGTTGACTAGGGGAATGTTCATCTCCGGCGAAATCACCGGAATATCGATCTCGCCGAACACCGAGCGCACCGAGCGCGGGAAGTGGAAGACGCTGAACGCCGACCCGAAGGAGGATGGGCCGGTGCCGTTGGTCTTGGTCACTTTTTGGACCGTGGCATAGTTCACCGTCTCCGCCCCGATTGCCGCCTTGACCTCGCCGCCCATCCAGGTGAACAGAGGGCCATTCGCGGAAATCTTGAACTGGGTGAAGGAGTCCAACTGATTGGTGGTGGAGTTCAGGCTGGACAGGGACTTGATGGTGGCGGCCGATGTCCGGTTGCTGCCGATGGGATTCCAGACATCCAGCGCGTTGGCCGCGGTCAGCGGCAATTGGGTGGCGATCAGGCTGGTGCCGACAATGGAGGGCGTGGTGGTTGAGCCCCCGGTCTGAGTGGTGCCGTTGAGAGCCAGCAAGGCGCAAGCGTTGCAGAAGCCGTTATAGACGTCGGCATAGGCATTATCCTGCGCCGTCACCGCCCAGGCATTGGCGTCCCAGCCTTTCAGGAAGCCGTCCTCCACCCGGTAATTCAGGTTGAGGCTGCCATACATGGTGGAGGCGCCCTGCGGCGCGATGTTCTGCGGAATCAATTTGCTGAAGTCATACCGCACCGTCTGCGATGTGGCGGTCACACCAGGCGGGTTGATGTAAAACGGATTGACCTGAGACGCATTGGCGCTCCCCGGCCCGAAAGCCGTGGCGCTGATCGTGCCGGCGCTGCTGTAGGTCACGTCCTTGCGATTGGCGATCAATCCCGTGGCTGTGATGGTGAGACTGCCGAAAGACTGGGTAAATTTCGCGAACAGGTTATCGCGCGTCTCCTTGGGCAGGTAATTGCCGGAAATCAGGTCGCAAGGGGCATTCGGCTGGACATTGGTGACGGTGGTGTTGGAGGCGGCGGAAAGATAGATCAGGCTTGAGCCGGCCGGCGTGATCGTCGCCGGCGAGCAGTTGAAGCTGCGCTGGTTGGTGCCGCCGAACGGAATGAAATTCTGGGTGGCAACCCGCGTCGCCATGGCGATGTCGCTGATATAGGAATGCTGAATGGCCATCAGGGCGCCGCCACCCTCCCAAGTTTTTCCCGCCAGCGCGCTGAGATTGTACTTGGCGTAATCGTCGGCGCCGCCGCCCTCGCCTTGGAGAAGCAAGCCGTCATAGTTGCTGCGGGTGATGAAGTTGATCACACCGGCAACCGCGTCGGAGCCGTAAATCGAGGAAGACCCGTCGGCCAGCACTTCCACCCGCTGGATCGCGATGGTCGGGATGATGGAGGGATCCGGCTGGGAGTGGCTGGTGCCGCCGAGGGGAAAGCGCAGGCCATCCATGATCACCAGGGTCGAACCCGAGGCGCTGGCGCCCAGCTGATGGATATTGGGTGAGAAATAGGTGCTGTTGTGCTGGCCCTGCCCCACCTGACCGAAATTGGAAAGAGCGGGAACCTGCTTGAGCACTTCATCCAGGGTCTGGCCGCCCTGTTTCTGGATATCCTGCTGCCCGACGGTCACCAGATTGGCGCCCACTGGAACCACGCCGCGAATACTGGTGCCGGTCACCGTGACCTCTTCCACGCCCATCTCGCCTTGCGCCGGCCTTGAGGGCACCTGCGCCAGCGCGGGCGCGGCGAAAGTTGCTGCAAGAAGCGCCAGGCTCGATCCGCCAAGCTTGAGCTGGCGCGACAGGTTGTTCATGGCGAATTCCCCTTATAGTGTTTTTGTTTCAGGTTTTTCCGCACCCGCTTCTGGAGCGGAAGCCTGAGGCACAGCGCTTTTGGGTGTCAAAATGGGAGGGGCAATTCCTCTCATCTAATGAGAGAAAAGTGCATTTGTTGAGAGAAGCCTGCGAGGCCATGCAAAAATCCGGCTTTGAGAAATCGCGGACAGCCTTATTCGCGCTGCAGCATGGCATTCTCTTTTCGGCCGCCGCCCTCTTCTGCTTCTTGATTCTGGCTGCTGAACCTGCGGATGCCCGACCTCAAGACGAAGTGATGTCGGGCGCGTTTCGATGCGGCGCGATAGGCGATCTGCGCCTCTGGCTGGATTGCTATTATGGCGCTGCACAGCCGGTCCGCGCCTCCCTGGGCATGCCGGCGGCATCCGCGTCCCAGCTCGCTCTGGTGGCCACGCCGCCAGCCGGTACCATTCCGCCGGCCGATGTCGCGCTGCGCGATGAAGTTTTGAGAACAGCTCTCGCCTGCAACGCGGCGGCCGCGGGCCGGGACTGGCTGGACTGCTTTTATGCTGCCGCGGAACCGGTCAGGGTACGCCTGGGCTTGAAATCGAACGGAGCAAGGGCGGCTGCTCCACGCTCCAGTTTTGGCTTACGGCCACTTCCTGAGAAGCAACCGGACAGGATCGCCGCAAGAATGGCCAAGTATGAATTCAACCAGGCCCATCTTTTCACCGTGACCCTGGATAACGGACAGGTCTGGCAGCAGATCGAAGGCGATGACCGCTATGCGCGTTGGGACAAAAGAGCGTCAAGTTATGCCGTGGTGATCAGCCGGGGCATGTTCGGCAGCTATAATCTTCAGGTCCTCAAGCAAGGCAGCGTCTACAAGGTGCGGCGCGCCTCGTAGGCCATTTCAGCGGGAATAAGCCAGCAGGACATTGCCGCCGCGGCCGCCATGCGAGCCATAGCCGGAATTCACATACAGGATGCCGTCCGCAATGGCCGGACCGGGACCGATCATCGAACCGCCATGCGCTTTCACGCCGTTGACGGTGGTGAACTCCTGGTTGGTGTCCGCAGTCCAGAGAATACTGCCATCGCGCGTCGAATAAGCCCGCAATGCTCCATCGGCGGAGCCGGCAAACACCACATCCTGGATCACACTTGGGGCGGCCGCCTGTGCGCCGCTGCAACCCGGGCCCGGTGTGCAAACCGGGTGCGGCGGCGGCACGTACCAGGCGCGCTTGCCGGTCGCCAGCTCGACGGCATGCAGGCCGCCGGCATGGACCGGATCCTGTATGTTGGAGACCGGAACATAGGCGTGCGTGGCATCGGCAGCCTGGCCCCATACCAGGGCGCCGAATTCCCCCGCCGCCGACGGCGCAGCCTGATATTGCCAGACCACCGCGCCTTCGCGGTCGGGATCGACAGCCCAGAGCGCGCCTGATTTCTGGCCCGCCAGGATCAGGTCTTTTCCCGCCGCGAGATGGACCAGGATGGGTGCACTGCCAAAGTCCGCGTCGGGACCATTCTTGTCCGGGCAGGAGAAGTTTGTATTGCCGGGCCGGTCGCAACCCGGCACGAAGATGTCCTTGCCCGCCTGCCGGCTCCAGCGGACTTTGCCGGTCTCCAGATCGAGCGCGACAATGGCATCGGTCAAGGGTTGCGGCGGTCCGCTGAATCCATTGCCGGTCGTCACATAGATTGCATGGCGCGGCGGATCGATCACCGGCGCCGACCATATGCTGCCGCCGGCTGGCCCCATCTGCCTGCGCCCGGCCGCACTGGTCTTGAGCACCGCCAAAGGCGCGTCGATCATGGCGGTCTTCCAGATGCGCTTTCCGGTTAGGGCATCAAAGGCCGACAGGCTGCCGCGGAACGTGCAGCAGTCATAGGTTCCGGCCGCCGACATGCCTTCCTCGAAAGACGCGGTGGGAACATAAAGCCGCCCGCGATAAAGCACCGGCGTACCGGTCGTGCGTGTCGAGAGATGGTCCTCGGCCCGCGCTTTCCACACTTGCGCGCCGGTTTCGGCATTCAGGGCATAGACCCAACCGGGGATCGTGCTGAAAAAAGCGAGCGTGGCGTTCGGCCGCCCTGGCCATTCGCCGATCACGATAGCCGTGCGTGTCGGTCCGCTCGCCAGGAACGACCAATGGATGCAACCGGTCTGGGCATCCAGAGCGAAGACCCGCCCGCCCTGGCTGCCGACAAAGACGCGGCCGCCCGCCACGGTCGGCTGCGCCCAGGCATGCGATGTCTCCGGCAGACCGAAAGCCCATTTCAGCTTGAGCTTCGGCACATCCTCTGAACCGAGGCCCGCCATGTCGCGCGGCTGGAAACGGCGGTTGGAAAGATCGATCCCCCAGCTTGTCCAGCGCGGCCTCGCAAACACATGGGACATGGGCTTTTGCGACACACAGCGGCCGGCGGACGGATCGAAATTTTCCGCCGCCAGTTTCTTGCCGGTGGCATATTCCGCCACTGCCCGCATCTCGGCGGGATTGAGCCGCATGCCCTGGATGCGCATCACGCCCGCGTTCAGCGTGTCCAGCACGAATTGCGGCTGCAGCAGCCGCAACATCTCCGGCGTGGGCGCGCGCTGAAGCCCCGCTTGATGGCAGGGGGCGCAGTTCTGCGCAAAGACAGCCGCGCCATCCGTGGTTTGCGCACTGGTTTGCGCTCTTGGCCGGTCGGCAATGGCGAGGCAAGCCACAACCAGCAGCGCGATCCATGCCAGCCTACGCCGAAAGCGGCTTCCGAAAGATGGTGGTTTTGGAGCGTTCATGTCCCCGAACAGCCTTCGCTTTTTTTGCTTTCATTGGTAGACTGGCTGACCGTCGAGGGTAAGATAAAAATGGCTAAAATCAACAACTTATCCGCCACTTGTTTGTTTTTCGCTTTAAGTCTCGCATCCCCTGTCCAGGCCGCGATCATGGCCCAGCCCTGGGGTGTTACGGCCGACGATGGCAGGCCCGCCAATCTTTATACCCTGACCAACGCCAAAGGCGTGGAAGTCCGCATCACCAATTATGGCGGCGACATCGTTTCCCTGCTCGCGCCGGACCGTCACGGGGCCAAAACCGATGTCGTATTGGGGTTCGGCAGCCTCGCCGATTACACCAGGGCCGATTACATCCAGGCCAACGGACATTACGGCGCCATCATCGGCCGCTATGCCAATCGCATCCGCGGTGCGAAGGTCACCTTGGATGGCCACAGCTACGCGCTGGATGCCGACAAGAATGGCGACATGGACCAGGGTGGCCGCATGGCCTATTTCCGCCAGATTTTCGAGGCCCAGCCCCGCGACGGGCCGGAACCCAGCCTGATCCTGCACCATATCGATCCCGACGGCTTCATGGGATTCCCAGGCAGGCTGGATGTCACCGTCACCTATACCCTCACCCGCAACAATGTGCTGCGCATCGACTATCGCGCCACGGCCGACAAGAAGGGGATCATCAACCTGACCAACCATTCCTATTTCAACATGGCCGGAAGCGGCACCGTGGATGGCCAGACCCTGCAATTGTTCGCCCATCATTTCACACCCATCGATGAGCACAGCATTCCCACCGGAGAAATCCGCGCCGTAGCGGGCAGCGATTTCGACTTCACCAAGCCAGTGCCGCTGGGCCCGCGCCTGGCTTCCGCCGATCCCCAGATTGCCGCCAAGAAAGGCCTGGATCACAATTTCGTGATTGACGGCACGGCCGGCCGCCTGCGCATCGCGGCGCGGCTGAGCGATCCGGTTTCCGGCCGGGTTCTGGAAGTCTGGACCACCCAGCCGGGCGCGCAGGTCTATTCCGGCAATTCGGTGCGCCCCAAAGTGGCGCTGGACAAAGGCTATGTCCCGCACGGCGGCATATCGTTCCAGACTCAGCATTATCCGGACTCGCCGAACCATCCCAATTTTCCCAGCACCGAAGTGAGTCCGGACAAGCCGTTTCACGAGGTCACGGAATTCCGTTTCCTGACGGCGGGCCGATGACGGAAGCCAAGACGTTCGAAGCGCCTGAGATGATACCGCTGTTCCCGACGTTTGTCTGGAAGGCGGACCTGAAGCCGCACCAATTCCAGCCTTTGAACCAGCAGATCCTGAATGGAATTGCCGGTCTGGGCGCCCCGCTGACCGGTCTTCGCCCCGGTGAAAACTGGCAATCCGATCACGGCCTGCACACCAATCCCGCTTTTCAATCGCTGATGGAATGGGTCTCGGCAGCGGGCGCGCAGGTACTGGACCAGCTGCATATCTCCCGGCCGCTTGTCGTCACCGGCTGCTGGGCCAATGTGAACGCGCCGGGAACCGGACATCGGCTGCACAGCCACCGCAACAATTATCTCAGCGGCGCCTATTATGTGCAGGTGCAGGACGGCGCCGACAGCATCAACTTCTATGACCCCAAGCCGCAGGCCGGTGTGATACGGCCGGCGACGGCGCAGCCCAACGCGTACAACACCGAAGTCGCGGCGGTGCGGGTGACCACCGGCAGTCTGATCCTGTTTCCTGCCTGGCTGCAGCATGCGGTGGATGTCAATCGCAGCCCGCATCCCCGCATCAGCATGTCGTTCAACCTGATGTTTGCCGCCTTTGCGGAAGAGATGGCGCGGCCGGGCTGGACGCCGGGCCTGGGCCAATGACCGACAAAAACCGGAGCGAGAACCGCTGCGGCACCTGCAGCCTGTGCTGCAAGCTGCCGGAGATTCCGGTGCTCAACAAACCGGAGGGACAATGGTGCAGCCACTGCGCGGTGGGCAAGGGTTGCACCATCTATGAGACCAGGCCCGTGCCTTGCCGCGCTTTCAACTGCCTTTGGCTGGAATCCCAGGAGGAGAAACGCCCCTTGCCGCCGGAGTTGCGTCCCGACCGTTGCAAGATTTTCCTGACCTTCACTCCCGACCACAAGGATGTGCTTGGCTATTGCGATCCGGCAAGTCCGCATGCCTGGAAGGACCCCGCGGTTTTCCGCCTGCTGCAGGTGATCGCCGGCCAGGGACACCGGGTGATGTTCGGCAATGGCCGCGAATATTTCGCGCTGGACAAGGACCGGGTACGGCGCGTCGAGCTGGCCGCCCCAAACGCCGACGGAGTACGGCTGTTTCGCCGTTTTCTCGATTAAAGAAAAACGCCGGAGCCAGGGGAGCTCCGGCGCTTCTCTCCCGGCCGTACTTAGTAGGAGTAATGCAGGCCGAGATAGAATTCACGCCCGTACCAACTGGCGTGGTTGAGGCGCACGCCCACCGAGTCGAGATACGAGATCACCGGCTCGTTGCTCAGGTTGATGCCCTGGAAAGTCACCGTGAAACTGTCATCGATCTTGTAGCTGGCGGAGGTGTCCCAGCTCAGGTTGCTGGCGATCAAGCGCAAGTCGTTGTTGTTGCCGGGGTTGACGCCGCCCGAATCCAGATACTTGCTGCGGAAGTTGGCCGAGATGCGCGCCTGGAAGACGCTGTCGTCATAATAGAAGACGGCGTTGTAGCTGGTGCGCGACATGTTCTCCAGGTCGGCGACCGCCTGCACCGTGCCATTGGCGGCCAGGTAGTTCTGGCGCGCCTGCACGAAGGTGACATTGCCCAGCACGCCGAAATTGGCCCAGAAATCCGGCAGGAAGTCGAAGGGTTGTTGCCAGTTGATTTCCGTGCCGTACAGCGGCGAGCCCTTCTGGTTGACCTTGAAGGTGAAGTTGGCCGGCTGGGACGGATCGCAGAAGGAGGAAAATGAGCCGCCGCAGGCCGCCAGCGCAATGCTGAGAGGAACGTTGAACGGATTTCCGGTGAAGGCCGTATTGGTGTTCTGGCTGGCGATCAAAGTATCGATATGCTTGTAGAAGAAGGCAATCGAGAACAGCGCGCCCTTGGAATAATACCATTCAATGGACATGTCGGCGTCCTTGGAACGGTAAGGTTTCAGCAGGGCGTTGCCGCCGGAAACCGCCAGCGCGGCGGTGCCGGGCTTGCTGGCGCTGATGCCCGGCACCAGATCCGGCAAGTTTGGCCGCGACATCACCTCGGCGGCACTGAAGCGCAGCAGGAAATTGTCGGTGGGCTCGAGCACCGCATTCAACGACGGCAACCAGTCATGATAGCTGTAGGGAATGACCACCGGCACGATCTGCCGTACATTGGCGTCGTAATTGTACCCCTGCCCCACCGTGTCGGTGGCGGCGTAGCGGACACCGATATTGCCGCGGAAGGGAACGCGCCCGATGGTGGTGTCCCAGCTCAGCATGCCCCAACCCGAATAATCGTCCTCGCGGATGCTGCCGTTCTGGGTCAGGAATTGCCCCGGTCCCAGCGCAAAAGCGGAACAACCCGGCGCGACCTGGCAATTGGCGGGGGCGGTGCTGTTCGACGGCCAGATCAGAGGTTCCGCCGTCTGGTCATAAATATGGAACTGGCTGATCAATTTGTCGACGCTGGGCGTAACCCAGCTTGTAGCCGTGGCGCCTGGCGCGCCCATTCCTGTCAGATGATAGATATCGGTAATGGAAGACAGCGGCGCGTTTTCGATGCTGGTCGGAATCCAGCTGTCCATCGTGGCCGTGCTGCCGTTGGTGCGGCCCAGTTTCTGGGTGCGGTAGCCGAAATTCTTGTAATCAAAGCCGGCATCGACGGTCAGCTCATCGCTGAACTTGTAGGAGGCGTGCAAGTTGATCGATCGATAGCTGGTATAGTTGAACACCGGCGTGTTGCGATATTGCGTGAAAAACCAGCCGTTGGTGGAGGTCGGGTCGATCTGGCCGACCGAGTTTGAAAACGTGCCCAGCGGATAACGCAGATCCACGACATAGGGTGAGGCCGCCGTGCCGACGCCGCCGCCAACCCCGCCCGGGCATCCGGCAATGGTGCCCGTGGCCGAGGTTGCGGGCGTGCAGTCATAGTCCATCTTGAAGAGATAGGAATATTTCGAACGGAAGTGGTTTTCGGACCAGCCGAGGCGCCCATCCACCTTGAAAGCGGAGGAGAATTCATGGCTGGCGTTGATGGTCACCTGGGAAAATCGCGTATCCTGCTGGCTTCCCGCCCGTTCTGAGGTCAATCCGACATTGGTGGCTTCAAGATAGGTCAGGTTGTTGCGCTTCTGGTCGACGGCATAGTTGAGGATGTTGATATTGCCGTTACCCAAGGTGTTGGCCTTGAGCGGCGGGGCGCCCAACGGCGCGAGATTGCTGCCGGTGCCCGAAATACCCCAAGCCGGTGAAACGATGTCGGAATTGTCCTGTATCTGCCACAGGTCGGCGAACATGGCGTCGACGGTGATCAGGGTCGCGTCATCCGGCTGATATTGCACCGAACCGACAAAGCCGGTGCGCTCCTGGGTCTGATAGGTCGGGATATAGCGCGGGAAACGATCGTGATAGGCCTCGTTGACCACATCATAATCGCTGGGAACGGTCCCGCCCGCCGAGGGATTGCAGTTGGTGCGCACCGTCGTCGAACACGGCGTGTTGGTTTCAACGAAACCGGCGGTCTGGGGAAGCGTTCCCGGCAAACCGGTTCCTACCACGGTCAAACTGCCAAAACGTTGGGCCGGCGCGCATTGGCTGGAAGCGCCGGCGACAGTCCCGCAACCCGCAATCAACGGCGCGGAATGGTTGGCCGTCTGCGCCGTGTTGTCGTTCTGAAAGCCGACCGAGTCGGTGTCGAACAACTGAATCTTGCGCTGCTGATAGGCGCCCGCGAACAGCACGCCCAGCTGGCCGCCCATGAAGGTGTCGGAGACGACGCCTGAGAAGCGTTTGTTGAAAGCGCCGCGCAGATCCGTGTAGCTGCCCTGGCCCGATCCAACCAGAGTGAAGCCCTGGTGATCGAAGGGGTGAGGCGTATTGAGCTGGATGGTCGCGCCCAGCGCACCTTCATGCAGATTGGCCGCCGAAGTCTTGTTGACCGTGATGCCGGAGAACAGGTCGGAATCGAACACATTGAAATCGAAGGACCGGCCGACATTGTTGCCGGCATTCGCGATCGTCTCCATGCCGTTTATTTCTGTGGTGGTGAACAAGGGGGACAGGCCGCGCACCGCAATCTGCTTGCCCTCGCCATTGCTGCGGTTCAGCGCCACACCGGGGATGCGCTGGATGGATTCCGACAGGTTGGTATCGGGGAATTTGGCGATGTCTTCCGCCAGGATGGTATCAACCGCATTGGTCGCATTGCGCTTCTGCTCCAGCGAGCGTTCCAGGCTGGCCTTGAACCCGGACACCGTCACACTCTCGACGCCTTGATCGGCAGCCTGCGCAACCGCCCGGTCACTCAGAGTCATGCCGGCGATGGCGCAAAGGGCGATGGCAGATCCGCCGGATTTTAGGCGCGCGAACAACGCAGAACTGGAAAACTGCATGAATTCCCCCTGGAGGCGCGGCTTCAGCCGCGCGCTAATTGATGCTCGTTTACTCCCCTGTGGGCGACACCGGTTGCTCCGGACTTTTATCGGTGAAAACTACTTTCGCCCTCGCAATGATTATGAACGCGGTCGCAATGTAGTCAAGACGTGCGGCGGCCCGAAAACCTCACCCGCCGCGGCCGCCGATTCTTGCACATTGTGAGACGACCTATCGCGCCGCACTGCAACACGATAGTATTGCTGCGGCGGGACAGGGCGACCCGACAGGCGCTCCAAGACACGGATATCGATGCTGCAGAAGGTCAAACCACCACGGGCCGCAAAGACGGTCTATTCCGCCCCTGCGCTGGAAAAAGGCTTCGACATCATCGAGCTGCTGGCGGCGGCGCCGGACGGCCTGACGTCGACGGAAATCGCCCAGCGGCTGAAACGTTCGTTAAGCGAGATCTTTCGCATCCTGGTGGTGATGGAACGCCGCGGCTGGCTGCACAAGAACGGCGACACCGACCGCTACAGCGTGAGCTACCATGTGCTGGAACACGCCTTCCGCGCCACCCCGGCACAGGGCCTGAGTGTCCTGGCCGCGCCGGTGATGTATGGCCTCACCCTGGCGACGGAACAGTCCTGCCATATGGCGGTGATATCCAACACCAGCATCATCATCGTGTCCCAGCAGGATTCACCCGGACATTCCGGCTTCAGCGTCCGGCTGGGCGACAACTGCAATATCGCCAACAGCTGCTCCGGCCATGTGCTTCTGGCCCTCTCCGACCGGCCGACGCAGGAAAAGCTGCTGGCGGCCGCGCGCGCCACCCCTGCCGCGCTCAGGAAACTGCGTGAGCGGCTGAAGCTGGTGGCCCGCCGCGGTTATGAGAGCAAACCCAGTTCGCGCCATGTCGGGGTCCATGACATCAGCTATCCGGTGTTCGGCGCCGATGGCCGCATCCGCGCGGCGCTGACAATTCCCTTTTTGTCGGTGATCGACGGCACCCAGCGCGCCGATGTTGAACAGGCCCGCAAAATGCTGGCGGACGCGGCGCAGAAGATTTCCCGCGGACTGGGCTGGATCGCGCCGCTCAGTTGACCTTGCCGGTCACTTTATCGGGAAGCGCGAAGACATAGACCGCATGTCCATGATCGGGATGATGCAGTTCCCCCAGCATGGAACTCGGCTTGGAGAAGGGGCTGCCGCCGCCCAGCCCGGTGGTGATGGCGATATATTGCTTGCCGCCCGCTTCATAGGTGACGGGATTGCCCTGCACCACCGTGGGCAGCCGGACCGTCCATAAGGTCTTGCCGGTTTTGGTGTCCACCGCGCGAAACACGCGATCATAATCGCCCACAAAAGAGAGATTGCCGTCGGTGGACAGCACGCCCGTCAGGAAGGACGAACGCTGCTGGAAGGACCAGACCGGCTCCATGGTGCTGGTGCGATAGGCCGCCAGCCGTCCCATATTGCCGTCGGTGCCGGGCATGAAGAACAGCCGCTCCTCCCCTTCGGGCTGCACCACCCCGGTATGCTGTTTCACATCATGGCCCAGCATCATGTTGCAGCTCTGGTTGAGCGGAATGATCATCAGGTCGTTGGCCGGGTCATAGCTGGTGGGCGGCCAGTCATGCCCGCCTGCGGCACTGGGACAGGAGGATATCCAGGTATTGGTTTTCTGCGCCAGCACATCGGGCCGGAAGATCAACTGTCCCGTCTTCTTGTTGATTCCGCTATAGACATTCTGGAACACGGTCTGCTTGGCATCCAGGAACTTGCCGGTAACCCGGTCCAGCTTCCACAGGATGCCGGCCTTGCCGATGGTCATCAGGGTCTTCTGCGCGCCGTGATCGATCAGCACCCGCTCAAACACCTCGTCCAGATCGAAGGTCTCGCCCGGCGCGTGGCTGTAATACCATTTGAGCTGCCCGGTATCGGCGTCCAGCGCCAAGGTGGAATTGGCGTAAAGCGTGGAAGCGGTACCGCTGCGCCGCGACGCCTGCATCCAGGGCTTGGACTGGGCCGTGCCCCAATAGGTTATATTCAGATCCGGGTCATAAGTGCCCGCGATCCAGGTTTCGCCGCCGGCCCGCATATCGTCGGGCACATCGCCCCAGGTGTCGCCGCCGGGCGTGCCGGGCGCCGCGATGGTGGTGAACTTCCAGGCCTGTTTGCCGGTTCTGGCATCATAAGCACTGATGTAGCAGTGCGGCATCTGTCCGCGGCAGAGCGTCAGCCCCACGATCACCTTGCCATGGGCGATGATCAGCCCGCCGGTCTCGTTGAAGCCCTTGCCGGGCTCGGCGATGTCGGTCTTCCACGCCACCTTGCCGGTCTTGGCATCCAGGGCATAAAGCCTGGCGTCAGTGGCGTTGATATAGACCTTGTCCTCATAGACCGCGAGGCTGCGCAGGGCGCTATAGGCGCGGGTCGCCAGCGGGCCCAAACGATTCTCCCACAGTAGTTCACCGGTCTTGGCATCCAGCGCCTGCACCGTGTTGCTGGTATTGGCCAGGAACATGATGCCGTCATGGATGGTGGGGCCGGTGGCGTTCTCGCCGCCCTCGTTCATGGCCCAGGACCATTTAAGCTGAAGCTGGTCGACGTTGGCGTCATTGACCTGTTTCAACCCGCTGTGACTCCAGGCCTGGTAATTGCCGCGATAGATCAGCCAGTCCTTGGGATCGGGATGCACCAGCATCGCGTCACTGACCGGCGCATAACTCTTGATGTTGCCCACCAATGTCTGGCCCAGCGCCATCGCGGGGGCGCGGCCGCCGGCACCGCCTTCATCGCCACCCCCGGCACGGCGCGGGGATGCGACATCGGCCGGCACCTGGCCATTGGCGATACTGGAGATGCGTACCGTTTCCGTGCCGTCAAACGCCTTGCTGCCGGCATGGGCGCCATTCGCCATCAGGATGAAGGCTACGATGTTCTGATAGGTGGGAACATCCAGGCTGCCGCCCCGCCCATAAGGCATCTGGGCGCGGATATCATCATACAGTTCCTTGGTCGTGCGCCGTCCCCAGGCTGACATGAAACCGGCGCCCGCCAAGGCAGGCTGTTCACCCGCACCGGCCAGATTGGTCTGATGGCAACCGGCGCAACTGGCGGCATAGGCGATGCGCCCCGCCCTGGCCTGAGCATCTGTAAAAGGCGCGTTGGCAGATTGCGCCAGGCTTACCGACCAAAGCGCGGAGAGCGCGATCGTCGCGCCCAGCGCCATCCATGCCAACCGATATCCGCGCAAATATCCCCGCATGGTTATTTCTCGACCCAGTTGCCCGGCACATCCAATTGCGGCAGGAAGCCATGGCCCTTCTCCGGCACATTGCCTCCGGGAAAGGCGTGCTCCGGCAACAGCCAGCCCCAGAGATTGCCTTCGGGTGCCTTCTGGCTGTTGATCTGGACATAGACATGACCCTGGCGCAGCGCCGTGAGCTGTTTGCCGTTCAAGGTGAATGAGCCGGAGAAGCTGCCGTCCGTCTGGCCGCTGAGCTGCAAATCCAGAAGCGGCGCGCCCGGTACGCCGATGCCGGGGCCGCTATATAATTTGACATTGGTCGCAGCCGACGGCAGCGCCATGAAGTGGCCGCTCACCGTCAGCTTGTTGCCGTCCAGAATGGCGGAGACCCGCCCGTCGCCTTGCACATTGGCCCGCATGGCGCCGTCATAGGCGACAGCGGTGAGACGGGTGTCGAATTTTTGTTCGGCAGCATGCGCGGCGCCGGCAGCGCATAGGACAAGAGCGATGACGGCAAATCGTCCGCTATGCACGCTTCGCGCCCCCGGTCAAACAATATCGATGCGGAAGACATAGCCGCCGAACGGACTGTTCAGCGGCGGCCAGCCGGGCCGCTGATAGGCAGGATTGTCGATGGCCCAGCGGGGATGCTCGCCCGCATCCACGCCATAGAAGACGCCATTATGGATGGCGATGTCGTGCGGATCGCAGGAGCCGGGCTCGAACACCACCAATTCCGCCACCTCGCCGGTCTTGATATCGTATTTGATCAGCTTGGGCGTATAGCCTTCGTAATTGGCAACATCGGGCTTCTGGGTGCCCGTGACCTGCCAGAGATAACCGGTGGCGTTATCGAATTCGATACCGTGAATGCGGTCTTTCAGGTCCGGCAGCACGGTATGCGGGAACATATAGTCCACCATCCAGGTCTTGGGATCGATGCGCACCAGCGCCTCCAGGCGGTTGGAGCTGATCCACAGCCTGCCGCTCTGCCAGGCCAGGCCATGGCAGGGTCCGCCATTGTTGGCCGGGCCGAACGGAATCTGGCGGTGGCTGACCTGTTTACCCTTGGTGTCGGTCTGGAAGATGCCGTTGACCGGCGGTTCGGGATGGTTGTGGACCGAGGCGCCGTTCGCGCCGCTCCAGATGCAGCCGTCGCCGAAGGTCATGCCGCTGGTATTGGCGCAATTGGTGACCACGGTGTTGAGCAGCTTGCCGTCCCAGTCCAGCAGCCAAGCCTTTTCCTTCTCACCGTCATGGCGCTGTTCCTGCACCCAGAAGCCGTTGGCCGGATCGACCGCGATCGCGTTGGGCCAGCCGGGCGGCGTCAAAAACAGTTTGGTGGTCTTGGCCTTGCGCGTCGGGATCGCTTTCTTGGGCTCGGCGCTTTGTGGACCGCGTCCCAATTCATCCACCCCGGCCGGACGGGCCGCCTGCGCCAGCGCCGCTGACGCGCTCAAACCCAGACCCAGCCCAGTGGCCAGAAATTGCCGCTTATCCATGGCGTCCTCCGAGCAGCCGAAGCCGCGATCCCTTCATGCCGCACCGCAGCGGCAATAGCGCATTGTTCGCGCTTTTTCCGGACGCTAACACCGCTTCCCAGTCAGATCAAATATGAAAACGGCTTCCATACTTGAAATGGCGCACGCCGGAGGTCAGGGAGAAGCATTCTCCACGAATTGCGTGCGGTCTTGCGGCGCTTCTACCCAGCCGCCGCCCAGCGCCTCGTACAGATGGATGGTGGACTGGCGGTTGGCGAGCATTGTCTGCGCCAGTTGGTCCTGAGCAGAGAACAAGGTCTGTTGGGCCTGCAGCACGTTCAACAGGTCGGCCGCGCCCTGGCGGTACTGCAACTCCGAAATCTGGAACGCCTCCTGCGCCGCATCGATCAGGCGGCGCAAATGATCTTCCGCCCTTGCGGTGTTGGCGACCTGGGTCAGCGCAAATTCCACGTCGGCATAGGCGTTGAGCGCGGCATTCTGGTAGGACGCGACGAATTCCTTCTGGGTCGCTTCGGCCAGGTCTTTCTGTCCCGCCAGCTTGCCGCCATCGAAAATCGTCTGCAGCAAATTCGCGCCATAGCCGTAACCGAAATTCCCGCCCTGCAGCAGGGTACCGATGGCGGTGCTGACAAAGCCGCCCGATCCGGTCAGTGAAATCTGCGGCAGGAACGCGGCGCGCGCGGCATCGACATTGGCATGAGCGCTGGCCAGATTGGCTTCGGCCTGGGCGACATCGGGACGCCGCAACAAAAGCTCGGACGGAAGCCCGGCGCCCACGGGCGGCGTCTTCACCGCCGCGAGATCGGCGGCCGCGACGTCGAAACCTTCGGGGGGCCGCCCCAACAATACCGCCAGGGAATAAAGTGCCTGCTTTTCCTGGGTCTCCAACCCTGGAAGCTGGGCCTGTACGGACTCGAGCTGGGCCTGTTCCCGCGCCAGGTCCAGATGGGAGAGCGACCCCGCCTTCACCCGTAACTGGATGACATCCAGGATGGCATTGATGGCGGCAATATATTGGTTGGCAATGGCGATGCGGCGTCGGATCGTCACCACATTCAAATACTGGTTGGCAACATTGGCGGTGACGGTCAGCGCCACCGACTGCTGCGCGAAATGGGCGGCCTTGAGCTGCTCATTGGCGGCGCGCAAATTGTCCCGCGCCAGACCCCAGAAATCCAGCTCATAGCTGGCGTTGAAGCTGAGGCCGAAATTCTTGCCGCCCAGGAACTGCCGGCAGGATTGGCCTTTGCAGCCGCCATCCTCCGCACTGCCCTGCCCGCCGATCTGTGGAAACAGGGCCGAACGCTGGATCGTGGACTGGGCCTCGGCCTGCATCACCCGCGCTGCGGCAATAGCGATGTCGCGGTTTCCGCTTTGCGCCTGCTCGACCAAAACCGTCAGATGGGGATCGCCGAAACCCTGCCACCAGCCGGAATCCGGCCAGACTTTTGCATCGGCTTGTATGGGCCCGGTGAAGTTCTTAGGGACAATTTCCGGCGCCAGCACTTGCGGCGGCGGCGTGGCGCAGCCGGCCAGAAACAGGGTTGCGAGGAGCCAGCCTTTATTCATAGCGCAGCGCATGGATCGGATTGGCGCGCGCGACGCGCTGGGCATGGACGAAGACGGTTGCCCAGGCGATCGCCAGGGCCACCGCGCCCGCCCCCAAGAAGTAAACCGGGCTGAGGGTAATGCGATAGGCAAACCCCTGCAGCCAGTCATGCAGATAGTACCAAGCCACCGGCCAGGCGATGGCATTCGCGATCAGGACGGGGATGGAGAACTGCCTGAGCAGCATCCAGATGATGTCGCTGGTATCGGCGCCAAAGGTCTTGCGCAGGCCGATCTCCTTGGTGCGGCGCTCGGTCGAGAAGGCAGCCAGCCCGAACAGACCCAGACAGGCGATGAAGATGGCGATGCCAACGAACAGGTCGAACAGTGTACCCTGCCGCTCATCGGCCTGGAATTGCTTGTCATAATCGTCATCCAGGAAATGCCGCTGAATGGCGATGCTGGGCGCGAAAGCGTGCCAGGTTTGGTCAATGAAGGAAAGAGCGGCCTGCGTGTGTCCCTCACGGATGCGCACCGACAGATGGCCCAAAGGACCTGTCCGCCAATACATGTAGATCGTGCCATCGACAGGTTTTTTCGGCCCGTCATGCTTGACGTCGGCGACGACGCCCACAACGGTGATGTTGCTGCCGCCGAATGCATTCAGCGCCAAAACTTTCCCGACCGCGGCCTGCGGTGAATAGCCCATGCGCCGCGCGGCAGTCGCGTTGATGAGGACATTGAAACCCTGGCCGGCCTTGTCCATCAACTCACCGGGCGAAACCCCGTCAGAACCGTGCTGGTCGGACAGCAGCCGTCCCGCCAGCAGCCGTATTCCATAAAGATGCATATAGTCGGGGCTGGCAGGGACGAGCGCGAAAGCCTCGCTGGATGTCGCGCCGGGCGCGCGAGCCGCGACGCTGTTGTGATCGTCGCTGAACGGCACTGCCTGGGAAATGGCGACATCTGCGATATCCGCACCTGTCCGCAGCGCCCGGGCCAGATTGTCGGCGGTGCTGGACGGAATACCTGCCGTATTCACATCCACGACCGCATCTTTGCGAAAGCCGAGATCAACGTTTCGGGTGAAGGATATCTGGGCAAAGATCACGGCCGCCGCGATGCCAAGACCGATGGACACCGCGAATTGCAACACCACCAGCAATGTGCGCAGGCGCCCCGACCCCGCCGGGGCGCTTTGATTGGCGCGCAAGGTGGCCGCGGGCCGAAAGCCAGACAGGACCAGTGCGGGATAGGCGCCGCTCAACACCCCTGCGACCGCGCCGATACCGATGATAGCGAGCAGGAGCTGCCAGTGCCGGAAATAATGAAATTCAATCGGCAGACCCAGAACGCGATCGAACAGAGGCAGCAGTATCTCGGTGAGCGCCAGCGCGAGGATCAATGCGATCATCGCGGTCACCAGGGCTTCGCCCAGGAACTGGGCGATCAATTGCACCCGCTTGGCTCCGACGACCTTGCGCAACGATATCTCGCGCGCGCGCATCATCGCCCTGGCGGTCGCCAGATTGGTGAAGTTGAAACAGGCAATCAGCAGGATCAGCACCCCGATGGCGCTGAAGCCATAGACGATGGTCCAGCTTCCTGGCGGTGTGAGGCCGCCAAACGCGTCAGTTGAAAGATGCGCGTCGACAAACGGCGTAAGGTGCGGCACCAGCAGATCACTGCCCCGCTCCTTGACGCTCATCATCTTCATGGGGTCGACGGAATGGTCGATGACGGTCCTGAATTTCGCCAGAACGGCATTCGGATCGGCGCCGGGCGCAAGGCGGACATATCCCCAGCCGCCGAGATAGCCCCAATTTTCCCGCATTTCCTGGTTGACCGGGGAAGCGGCGGATGTATTCGGGATCATCAGATCCGCCTTGAGCTGGGTATTGTGGGGCAGATCGCGCAAAATGCCGGTCACGATCAGCGCCTGCTGCTGGACCTCGCAATTCAGGTACAGGGCGTCACAGCGTTGCCCGCTCATCACAATTGTTTTGCCGACCGCGGGTTGATCGCCGAAATATTTCCGGGCGGTGGTTTCGGAGAGGACCACGGATTCCGGACGGGCAAAGACCGAAGCGGGATCGCCGACCATCAAGGGCAGTCTGATCACCTGCAAAAAGTTCGGATCGACGACGTCCAGATTTTCCGAAAACTGCCGGTTGCCGATCAGGATCGTTTTCGAGCTGCGCACCAGCCGAGTCCTGGCCTGAACTTCCGGAATCTGGTCCGCCATCGCCTGGGTGGCGACGAAAGAAACCCTGGCAGTCCGCTGCGACGGCTTGCCGGGAGAATTGAATGCCGTTTCCAGCCGGTAAAGATTCTCGGTGCCCGGTATCCAGCGGTCATAGGAAAGCTGGTCGCGGACGAACAGGATGATGAAAATCGCGCAGGTCAACCCGACGGTGAGCCCGGCGATGTTGATGAAGCTGTACAGCTTGTGCCGGACGATATTGCGCAGCGCGACGGTCAGGTAGTTGCGGAACATAGCGGTTTCCTACTCGTAGCGCAGCGCATGGATGGGATTGGCGCGGGAAATCCGCAGCGCATGGGAAAATACCGTCGCCCAGGCGATCAGCAGAGCCACCAGCCCGGCGCCGAGGAAATAAAGCGGGCTGAGCGCGATCCGGTAGGTGAAACCCTGCAGCCAGTTTTGCAGGTAGTACCAGGCGACGGGCCAGGCGATCAGGTTGGCGATCAGCACGGGAATGGAGAATTGCCACAGCAAAAGTACGACGACATCGCGGATGCGCGCTCCGAACACCTTGCGGATGCCGATTTCCTTGGTACGGCGTCCCGCCGTGAAGGCCGCAAGGCCGAACAGGCCTAGGCAGGCAATGACGATGGCGATCGCGACGAAGATCGCGAACATCTGTCCCTGTTTTTTGTCGGTGCTGTAAAGCCGCTCGAAACTGTCGTCCAGGAAGCTTTGCGACATGGGCACATTGGGCAGAAAGGCGTGGGAGATCCGCTCGATATAGGCCATCGCCTCTGCCGTGTGGCCGTCCTGGATGCGGATGGAAAAGGTTTGCGGATAGTCGGGGGCATAGACATAGACCATCTGCACGCCGGCCGTACGCGCGCCATCGTCCAACGTATCCGCAGTGACCCCGATCACCTTCATGCGCGCCTTGCCGAAGATAAAAGTCTGGCCCAGGATCGCCGCCGGCTCGTAGCCCAGGGCGCGCGCCAATTTGGCGTTGATCATCACATTGTGACCTTCATTCTTTTCCTGATCGGGAGCGCTTAGTCCGCCGGTATAGGAAAAGACATCCTCGCCGCGGTTCTCGGAGAAACCGCGCCCGGCAAGAATCTTGATGCCATAGATCTGGAAGTAATCCGGCGTGACCGCGTAGTGCGTGGGCGTGAACATCTGCGGATCGCCCGGCTTCTGAACCATCAGAACGTTTACGGCGCCGCTGAAGGCAACCATCGAGGAGCGAGTCACGCCCGCGATGCCCGGTCCCCTGGCCAGGGCGTCGCCAAAGGCCTTCATGCCCTGCGGCGAGAGCCGATTGGTGCTGGTGATCACGATATGGTCGCGGCGAAAGCCCAAGTCGAGATGCCGCACGAAATCTATCTGTTGGAAGACGACAGTGGCGGCGATGGCCAGCCCGATGGAAACAGCGAACTGGAGCACTACCAAAGTGGTGCGCAAGGTGCCCGAGCCGGGATTGCCGGATTGGTTGGCGCGCAGCACGGCGGCGGGGCGGAACCCAGAAATCACCAGAGCAGGATAGAGTCCGCCGATCAATCCTGCCGCAACGGCAACGCCGACAATGCCCAGCAGAAGCGGCCAATCCGCTAGGTAATCGAGGCGGAGCGGTACCTGCAGGAAGCTGCTGTAGGAGGGCAGCAGTATCTCGACCAACGCCAGCGCGACCACCAGCGCCAGCACCGCGATCAACACCGATTCCCCAAGAAACTGAACAGTCAACTGGCTGCGCGTAGCACCCACGCATTTGCGCAAGGATATCTCACGGGCCCGCATTGTGGCTCGCGCGGTGGCCAGGTTCATGAAATTGAAGCAGGCCACCAGCAGGATCAAAAGTCCAATCACTCCCATGCCGTAAAGCGTGGTCCAGCTGCCCGGCGGCTTCATCCCGAAATACTGGTCGGTGGTCAGGTGCGCCTCACGGAAGGGCACCAGCCGCACTTCCATGATTTTGCTGCCGGGAATCTTGACCGTGGTGAAAGCCGACAGGTCGACAGAGCGGTCGATGATCGGCTTGAGCTTGGCCAGAACTTGGGCGGGGTCCGCACCTGGCGCCAAGATCACATAGCCAAAAGTACGGTTGTTGCAGACCCAGCAATGCTTGGCATCCTGGCCGACACGGTCAACCACAGAAGTATTGGGAACCAGCATATCGGCATAGAGCTGGGTGTTGTGCGGCAGGTCGCGCATCACGCCTGTCACTTTCAATGGCACTGTGGAATTGTCGCAGCTCGGCGCGGTTGGCGCGCAAGCAGGTTTTAGAGGTGCGATCGTCTTTCCGATCGGGTTGGCATCACCAAAATATTTCCGCGCCATGCTTTGGGACAGGACCACGGACTCCGGATTTGCCAGGACCGTGCGCGGATCGCCCGACACCAGCGGCAGCGGGATCACCTGCAGGAAGTTCGGATCGACAACGGTGACCTGTTCCGCGAATGCATGGCCGTCGACGGTGATGGCCATGTTTTCCCAAGCCAGCCGGGTGACGGCGCGCACTTCCGGAATCTGGTCCCGCATCGCCAAGGGCAGCGGCATCGAGGTCTGGGCAACCGGTGCATCGGGCCGGCCCGGAGGATGAAAGGTCAACTCGACGCGGTATAGCTTGTCGCTGCCGGGGATCCATTTGTCATAGGACAATTCGTCCCGGACAAACAGGATGATCAGGATTAAGCACGACAGGCCTACTGCAAGACCGGCGATATTGATGAAGCTGTACAGCTTATGCCGGACAATGTTGCGCAGCGCGACGGTCAGATAATTCCTGAACATCCCATCCTCCTATTCGTAGCGCAAGGCGTGAATGGGGCTCGCGCCCGCCACGCGCCGGGCGTGCGAGAACACCGTCGCCCAGGCGATCAGCAACGCCGCCAGTCCCGCGCCCAGGAAGTAAAGCGGGCTGAGGGAAATGCGATAGGCAAAGCCTTGCAGCCAGCCATGCAGGTAATACCAAGCGATGGGCCAGGCGATCAGATTGGCGATCAGCACGGGAATGGAGAATTGCCACAACAACAGCCAAACCACGTCGCGGATGCGCGCCCCGAACACCTTACGGATGCCGATCTCCTTGGTACGGCGTCCCGCGGTGAAGGCCGCCAGGCCGAACAGTCCCAGGCAGGCGATGAAGATGGCGATGCCCACGAACACCGCGAAAAGCTGGCCCTGCTTCTCATCGGCCTGGTAGAGTTTCTCATAACTGTCGTCCAGGAAACGGCGATGCAGGGCGACATTGCGAACAAAGCTGCGGGAGACGCGGTCGATATAGGCCAGGGCCTCTTGCGTGCGCCCCGCCTCCAGGCGGATGGAAAGGGTCTGCGCGCCATTGGGCCGGTAAACAAAGACCGTCGGCATCACAGGGCTGCGCGCGCCATCTACCAGCGTGTCGGCGGCAACACCCACCACCCGCATATGCGACTTGCCGAAAATGAAGGTCTTGCCGATGATATCGGCCGGTGAATAGCCCAGAGCGCGCGCCAGCGCGGCATTGACCATCACATTGTGGCCCTCATTGCGCGCCGCATAATTGTCGACCGTCACGGTATAGAATTCATCTTCCGTCCGGTGGTCCGATAAAACACGGCCCGCCAGAATCTTGATGCCGTAAAGACTGAAATAATCGGGCGAGATCGCGTAATTGGTCGGCGATAAAAATTGCGGGTCACCGGGCTTCTGGGTCGGCAGCGTGTCATTGTCGCCGCTGAACGCCATAAAGCTGGACCGCGCGACCCCTAGGACGCCGGGGCCCTTGGCCAAGGCATGCACGAAACTGTCGACACCTTCCGGTGACAGTCGCATGCCCGTGTCCGTGATTACGATATTGTCGTGGCGGAAGCCCAGGTCGAGATGCCGCGCATAGTCGATCTGCCGGTACACCACCATGGCAGCAATGCCCAGTCCGATGGATACGGCGAATTGCAACACCACCAGGCCGGTGCGCAATGCTCCCGAGCCAGGATTTCCCGATTGATTGGCGCGCAGCACCGCGGCGGGGCGGAATCCCGATATCACCAAAGCGGGATAAAAGCCGCCAAGCAACCCGGCCAGGATGGCAATGCCGGCGAAGGCAAGCATCAAGGGCCAGTCGGCCAGATAATGAAGCGCGAGCGGCACCTGCAGGAAACTGCCATAGGCCGGAAGCAGCACTTCCGCTAGGGCCAGAGCCAGGACCAGTGCGATCAGCGCTATCAGCACGGATTCGCCCAGAAACTGGACCATCAATTGACCACGTGTGGCGCCCACGCATTTGCGCAAGCTGATCTCGCGCGCCCGCAGGGTGGCGCGCGCGGTCGCCAGGTTCATGAAGTTGAAGCAGGCGACCAGCAGGATCAGAAGCCCGATCACGCCCAGGCCATAGACGATGGTCCAGCTTCCGGGCGGCCGCATCCCCTGGTAGCGGTCGGTTTTCAGGTGTGCATCGACAAAAGGCACCAGCCGCGGTTCCAGAATCTGGCTTCCGGGGATTTTGACATTGGTGAAAGGCGAAATGTCGATCGAGCGATCCAGGATCGGTTTGAGCTTGGGAAGCAGGCGCGCAGGCTCCGCGCCTGGCGCCAGGGTCACGTAACCATACGAGCCGTTGTTGGAGAGCCAATTCTGCCTCTGCTGCGGGTCCTCGCGGTCTGCAAGTGAGTCAATCGGCATCAATATGTCGACATCGATCTGGGTATTGTGCGGCAGGTCGCGCATCACACCTATGATCTTGAAGGACACCAGGGTATTGGCGCAGGTCATATCCTGGCCGCAATGGGCCCGGCCGGTGGCCAGCGTTTTGCCGATGGGATCGGCGTTACCGAAATACTTATTCGCGATGCGTTGGGAAACGACAATGGAATCCCGGTGCGACAGAACGGTGTGCGAGTCGCCCATCACCAGGGGAAGCTGCACCACTTGCAGGAAGTTCGGATCGACGACGGCGACTCGCTCCGAAAACTGCTTGTCGCCCGCGATCATGGTCATGAATTGACGCTCCAGCCGCGTGGCGCTGCGCACCTCGGGAATCTGGTCTCGCATCGCCACCGGCAGCGGCATGGAGGTTTGCGCCGTTATGATGTCGGAGCGGTTGGGCACATGGTAGGTGATCTCGACCCGATACAGCTTGTCGCTGCCGGGGATCCATTTGTCATAAGACAGTTCGTCCCGGATGAAGAGAATAATCAGGATCACGCAAGTAAGCCCCACCGCCAGCCCGGCGATATTGATGAAGCTGTAGAGCTTGTGCCGGACGATGTTGCGGAGCGCGATGGTCAGATAGTTGCGGAACATGATGGGCCCCTATTCGTAACGCAGCGCATGGATGGGATTGGCGCGGGCAACGCGCAGGGCGTGGCTCAATACGGTGAGCCATGCGATCAGCAATGCGCCGACGCCAGGCGCGAAGAAATAAATAGGATTGAGGGCAATGCGGTAGTCAAAGCCCTTCAGCCAACCACTCAGGTAGTACCAGGCAAGGGGCCACGCAATGAGATTGGCCACCAGCACCGGAATCGAGAACTGCCACAGCAGGAGAACCACCACATTACGGGTTCTTGCGCCGAAGACCTTGCGGATGCCGATCTCCCGAGTGCGACGTCCCGCTGTGAAGGCCGCCAGCCCGAACAAGCCCAGTACTGCGATCAGGACGGCGACACTGACAAAGATTCCGAACAGCGTGCCTTGCTTGCGGTCACTCTCATAAAGTCGCGCGAAGCTGTCATCCAGGAAACTGCGCGAGATTGCCGTCGAGGGAGACATGCGATGCCAGGTGCGGTCGATGAAGGCCATGGCGCCGGGGATGTCATTACCGGTCAGGCGCACCGAAACGACGGTGGCGCCGGCCTTGTCGTAGAGATAAACTGTGGGTTGGACCGTCTGACGCGCGCCTTTGAAATGCACATCCCGCAAGACACCGACTACTCGCACCGCGTGTTTGTCCATCATCAAGGTCTTGCCCAATACGCCCTCACTGCCGAAACCGAACCGTCGAGCGGCGGTTTCGTTGACAAGGATGTTGTGCGCACCGGTATCGGTGTCAGACTTGTTGATCAGGTCTTGCGCGTACCGGTCCGACAGCAACCGGCCCGACGCTAGCTGGATTCCGTACAGCTGCAGGAATTCCGGTGTGGCCTGCAGTTCCTCGACCGTCAGGGTGTCGGAATGACCGGGCAGTTGAACGCTGCTGATGTTCAAAAATGAAGAAAAAGGCGTATCGCTGGAGGCACCAACGCCGGAAATACCGGGATAAGCGCGCAACTGCGCCATGAAGCTCTGGCGCGCATCAGCGGTCATCCGCCGATTGGTCGAGATCACCACCGTGCTGTCATGACGAAAGCCCAGCGACTGGTTACGGGCATGGTCGATCTGGGCGAATACCACCAACGTGGCAATGGCCAGTGCGATGGAGACGGCGAATTGCAGCACCACCAGGACGGTGCGAAGCGCGCTGGATCCCGCCTGGCCCGACTGATTGGCACGCAACGCCGTGACCGGACGAAATCCCGAAAGCACCAGGGCGGGATAGATGCCGCTGAGCAGGCCAGCGGCGATGGCCAAGGCGAAAATGCCAGCCAGCAGAGGCCAATCGGAAAGATAATTCAGGGTGATGGGCCGCACCAGAAAGCTGTCATAGGCCGGCAGCAGGATCTCTATCGCCGCCAGAGCAATAACCAGCGACGTGATTGCCATGACCAGGGATTCACCCAGGAACTGCACCGCGACCTGGCGGCGATTGGCGCCGACGCATTTGCGCAGGCCGATCTCACGGGCGCGCATCATGGCGCGCGCTGTGGCCAGGTTGGTGAAATTGAAGCAGGCCGCCAGAAGGATCACCAGCCCGATCGCCGCCAAGCCATAGATGGTGATCCGGCTTCCCGGCGGCACGCGATCGACCTTTCCGCTCATATGGGCATCGCGGAAAGGCGTCAGCTCGACTTCCATCACCTGGCTGGCCGGCTTGTGAGTGCCGATATTGGACGAGAAATCCACCATCCGATCCATCAGCCCGCGCAGTTTGGCGGTGACCTGAGCGGGATCGGTGCCAGGTGCCAGGCGGACATAGCCGTAGCCGTTGAAGTAGAACCAGGCCTTTTTGCCATTGTCGGTGATGCGATCGACGGGGGAATTGTCGGGAATGACGGCGCCGATCGTGAACTGGGTATTGTGCGGCAGATCCCGCATTACCCCGGTGACGCGCAAGGTTGCCATGTCGGCCGGACAAGTCGTCAGCTCTTTGCCGCAGCTGGAACGGTTGATGGCGACTTGCCGGCCGATAGGGTCGGCGTTGCCGAAATATTTCTTCGCCAGCGTCTGGGACAGGACGATGGATTCCGGGCGCTGCAGCACCTGGCCGGGATCGCCGGCCACCAGCGGCAGGTGCATCATGGAAAAGAAGTTTTGGTCTGCCTCATTGACATCTTCCAGAAACTGCCGGTCGCCCACCTGCACTGTCATGTTGATGGGCCACAGATGCGTCTGCGCCGTCACCTCTGGAAGATGGTCTTTCATGAACACGGGTAGCGGGAACGGTGCCAGGGCAAAATGATCCATCGGACGGCCGGGAAGCTGCGTTCCGACATCGATGCGATAGAGACCATCATTGTCGGGCACCCATTTGTCGAAGGACAGTTCGTCGCGAATGAACAAAACGATCAGGATGACGCAGGCCAGCCCTATCGCCAGCCCCGCGATGTTGATAAAGCTGTACAGCTTGTGGCGGACGATATTGCGCAGCGCTACGGTCAGGTAATTGCGGAACATCCGGGCCTCCTATTCGTAGCGCAGAGCGTGGATGGGATTGGCGCCTGCAACGCGCAGGGCATGACTCAACACTGTGAGCCAGGCAATCAAAAGCGCGCCCAGGCCGGCCATCACGAAATGCAACGGACTCAGCGTGATGTGAGAGGCAAAACCCTGCAGCCAACCGCGCAGGTAATACCAGGCCAACGGCCAGGCAATCAGATTGGCGACCAGCACGGGAATGGAGAATTGCCACAACAACAGAACCGCCACATCGCGGGAGCGCGCCCCAAACACTTTGCGGATGCCGATCTCTTTGGTACGCCGGCTTGCCGTGAAGGCGGCCAGGCCAAACAAACCAAGACAGGCTATGAAGATCGCCACGGCGACGAAGACGCCAAACATGGCGCCCTGTCTCTGGTCAGCCAGATAGAGCTTGTCGAAGCTCTCATTCAGAAAATGCCGGTCGATGGCGACATTGGGCGCGAACCGCCGCCAGCTCCGATCCACGAACGCCATGACATCCGAGGTCTGTCCCGGCGCTATGCGCACGGAAACAAAATTCGAATCGGCCCGGTCATTCAGATAGATGGTGGGGTGTGCCGGCCGGCGGGCGCCATCGACCTGGGCGTCCGCAAACACGCCGACAATGCGCACATGGCTGGGTCCGAACAAAACCGTCTGGCCGATCGCCTGGGTTGGGGTGAAGCCGAAGCGTGCCGCCGCCGCCTGGTTGATCAGGATATTGCGGCCGTCATTGCCCGGCGGTATCGGATTCTTGATCCGGTCCTCGCCGCGCGCGTCGGACAGCGTGCGCCCGGCCACAAGCCGCATGTC